>WNGE01001008.1_pt1 | contig 44936 bp, 38 predicted proteins | sample 5400651 | NCBI WGS metagenome assembly WNGE01 (sample SAMN13153370, study PRJNA577476) | soil metagenome | isolation source: 60 cm soil or saprolite under grassland replicate 2 | place: USA:California | collected 2016-06-15 | reverse complement strand
GTGGACGCATCGTCGCCGGCGCGCGCGAATTGGAAAGAGATCATCCCGCAAAATGACGCAGTGCTCCAAAACGCCGGGGTGGTGAATGGCTTGCTAGTCGCGCAATACGAGAAGAATGCGAGTTCGCAACTTCGCTTGCTCGATACCAACGGTAAACTGCTGGGCGACGTTCGCTTGCCTGCGATCGGCAGCGTCTATGGACTGGGTGGCAAATGGAATCGCAAAGAAGCGTTCCTTGCGTTCCATTCCTTTACCGTTCCGGATTCCGTCTTCCAAATCAATCTGGCCGATCACGGCACGACAATGTGGGCCAAGGTAGAGACCCCAGGCATCGATCCTGAGAAGTACGAAGTCGAGCAGGTCTGGTTCAATTCGAAGGACGGCACGCGTGTGCCCATGTTTGTGTTCCACAAAAAAGGCCTCGCGCTCAATGGGCACAATCCGACCATGCTGACCGGCTATGGCGGATTCAACGTGAGCATGACTCCCGCTTTTGCTCCGAGTCGATTTCTGTGGCTGGAGCATGGTGGCGTGTATGCTGTCGCCAATTTGCGTGGCGGCGCAGAGTTCGGAGAAGACTGGCACCGCGCCGGAATGCTGGACAAAAAGCAGAATGTATTTGATGACTTCATTGCGGCCGCAGAATTTCTGATCTCGCAAAAATATACGGACAAAGACCATCTGGGAATTATTGGCGGCTCTAACGGCGGACTCCTAATGGGGGCCGCTCTTACGCAAAGACCGGACCTATATCGCGCTGTCGTATGCCAGGTGCCATTGCTCGACATGCTCCGGTATCAGAATTTTCAGATCGCAAAACTTTGGGTACCGGAATATGGCTCGTCAGAGGATCCCAAGCAATTCGACTGGCTCTATGCCTATTCGCCGTATCACCACGTGAAGCAGGGCTCAGAGTACCCCGCAATCCTTTTTATGACAGCTGACACCGATACCCGTGTTGACCCCATGCATGCGAAGAAAATGTCGGCGTTGCTGCAAGCTGAAGCTGCCAATGGTCGAAGCCATGAGCGGCCGATTCTGCTTCGCATCGACACCAAGGCCGGCCACGGGGCCGGTAAACCGATGGCCAAGCAAGTAGAGGACCTCACCGACGTTTATGCATTCTTGTTTTGGCAATTGGGATCGAGGTAGAACGAGTGAATCATTGAATCATCGGGGGATTGAATCATTGAAAAACTAATCGGCTCAAGTTCACTTCGCGTCCTTTGCGGTCAAAAGCTCTTAACCGCAGAGATCGCAGAGAAAAGCACACCGAGGTCGCAGAGACAGGCATCTGGTTTTCAATGATTCAATCTCCCGATGATTCAATGATTCAATTTCCTTATGCCTGAGCTTCCCGAAGTCGAAACCATTGCCCGAGGTTTGAACCAACGCATCGCCGGTGACGTGATCGAATCCATCTGGCTGGGACCAAAACCTGAGCCGCTCAAATCTTCCGCCAAGGAAATCGCTGCCGCGCTGGAGTCCAGAAAAATCGCCGGCGTGCGACGTTCCGGTAAGCACATCGTTTTCGATCTAGTGCCGATACGGGGAAACGGCGGACCCGGAGCGCAGTGGATCGTCCATCTTGGCATGACTGGAAGCCTTGTCGTATGTTCCGCTGACGGGGAGCGCGAGAAACACACTCATGCCGTGGCCCAGCTTGCCTCAGGACGGGAACTCCGCTTCGTTGACCCGCGCCGATTTGGTCGGCTGAGTGTAATTGAAAAATTCGAGGCGCCCGGCGCGGAGCCGCTGGACATTTCCTTCGAGAATTTCGCCGCTCTCTTTCGTGGACGAAAAACCCCAATCAAAAGTGCCTTACTGAATCAGAACCTGCTGAGCGGAGTCGGAAATATTTATGCTGACGAAGCGTTGTTCCGTGCTGGGATCAGGCCTCGTCGGCGGGCAGCTTCGTTAACTCGCGACGATCTTCGCAGGTTGCAGCAGGCGCTCAAGAGAGTCTTGAAAGAAGCCATTCGGCTCGGAGGCTCGAGTATCGCTAATTACGTTGATTCCAACGGAGACGAAGGCTTTTTTCAGATCAAGCATCGCGTTTACGGCCGGGAAGGCAAGCCTTGCCTGGTTTGCAAAACGCCGATCAAACGCATCGTCATCGCCGGACGCAGTAGTCATTACTGCCCGAAGTGCCAGAAATAAAAGACACAGACTTTAGGTCGTCAGTGCCTTTCAATCTGACATCTTTATTCTGCAATCCTATGACGCCTTCCCCTGATCCATAACGTAGATTCGCCCAGGCCCAGCCGCCTGGATATTGTTCTTCTCGAAGCATTCTTTGATCTTCCGACGCAATTCCCGGCTCACTCCATGCTGTTTGTTTGGACGCGTCTTGATGAGCATCAGATATTCGGCTTCACCATTGCCCACGCGATCAATGCCGGGCACATCGATGTCGCCGACCATGTCGTCTGCAAACTTTGGATCGTGCCGGACTTCGGTTCCCACTTCCTTCAATAACCGGACGATTTTTTCGCTCGGCTCGTTGTACGCCACCACAACTCTGAGCGGAAATTGAGACCAGTCGCGCGTGGTATTGGAAACAATCTGAATGGCACTGTTAGGAACAATATGCACGGTCCCATCTTCGTCGCGTAAGACAGTTTGCCGGAGGCTCATGCTCTCGACTGTGCCTTTGACCCCGGCCACGCGGATCATGTCGCCGAGGTCATACTGGTTCTCAAAAAGGATAAAAAAGCCATTGATGAAGTCGTGCACCATCGTCTGCGCACCGAATCCAATCGCCAACCCAGCAATGCCTGCGCTCGCCAGCATCGGCCCCAGATTCAGCCCTAACAGAGAAAGCACTTCCAAAGTGGCTACGAACAGGATTACGAAGACACCGACGCTGGTGATTACACTGGTCAGCGTCCTAATCTGCTGCACCCGCATACCTGGAGGGACCTTCTTGATATGAAGGTCAGCAGTTTTTCTGGCGATGGCCCGCAGAATTCGCGTCAACAAATAGGCAACGACCACTACGAATATGATCTTCGGCGCGTCGTGCCGCAGGAAGTTCATCGTGTCTTCCCGCCAGTCGCGGAGCAACGCCGGCAAGTGGGACGCGGTCGGAAGGGTCATATTTTGCAGCAACAGAATCAACATATCAGGGCCTGATTATAGCAATCCCAATGTGCCGCCCCGGCGCGAAGCAGCGCATATAATCTATGCTGCTGTTCTACTTTTCGCGAGGTCCACGTGCGCTCGAAATTGACTCCGGTTCTCTTGTTTTTATTAGTCCTCGCTCTGCAGCCTTTTTCGTCACCCCAGCGGCCTTCAGTTCCGCCTATCGGCCCCCCCGGGGAAAACACCAATCCCGATATTCCAACTCGCGCTCAAAAGGAAATGGAAAAGAAGGCCAACGAACAGCGTCATGCCGATTTGAAGCGGGACGCGGACAAATTGCTCCAGCTCTCGACCGAACTAAAGGAGTACGTGGATAAGAGTAACGAGAACGTCCTCTCGGTGGACGTGGTGCGCAAAGCAGAGGAAATCGAAAAGCTGGCGCATAGCGTGAAGGCCAAAATGCGCGGCGATAATTGAGTTCCCCCATTTCGCGGGCTTGGCCCAGCCTTCTTTTTCGGATAATCTATTGCAACTGGGTTTCAACTCAGTAGGTCACAGCCATGCCCTTGCCGCAAACCGAGGTTCCGGGACGTCTTCAGGCCGAACTAATGTCTCGCGGTCTGCGCATGACCCATCAACGCCGCACGATTCTCAGTGTGGTCGAGACCGCTAAGCAGCACCTTGACGCCGCTCAGATTCTCCGCCAGGCTCGCCGCCTCGATCCCGGCATTGACCGCGTCACCGTTTATCGCACATTGGGCCTGCTCAAACGCCACGGCCTGATTGATGAGCTCGACCTGATGCACATGCAAGGCGAGAAGCACTTCTACGAACGGCGTCCACAGCGCGACCACATCCACATGGCCTGCCTCCGCTGCGGGAAGATTGCCGAATTCGAAAGCGACTTATTCGATCGCTTGAAGGGCCAGATCCAGCGCGAATGCCGTTTTCATATTGTCGTGAGCCGCCTGGAAGTTGGTGGTTACTGCGCCGAGTGCCGCGCTTCCAATTGATCTGTTGCAACTGGTTGCAATCCCGCTGAAACACAATCTCTCCTCTCACCCTTGACGGAGTTCGGCAGTCTCTCTAGCATAAGAGTTGCTCTGATACCTGCAACTGAGTTGCATCTCACAAAAACATGAGACCTATTTTCGTGGCTTGTCTTTCGGTGCTCCTGCCGCAACTCTCTGCGATAGGGCAGGAGTCTCCATTTTTTGTCACTTACACCCATCACATGGAGGAGCCCGGCAACCTCGACCTGGAGTTCTCGACTACGAACGGAATCCCGCGCGCCGGTCAGAGCGGTTATGTTGCACCATATCTAGAGATGGAGTACGGGGTTACCGCTCGGTGGACATCGGAACTGTACCTGGAAGGCCAATCCACTTCTGGCGACAGCACGGTCTTCACTGGTTGGCGTTGGGAAAATCGCTACAAGGTGCTGGGGCGCGAACACTGGATCAACCCAGTTCTGTATCTCGAGTACGAAAGCCTGAATGAAGCCAGCCGCATTCAAAAGGAAATCGAGGGTGGCGGCCCGGACCTCACTTCACCGAATGCGCTCCTCACGTCAGCCCATGGCCACGAACTGGAAGGCAAGCTGATTCTTTCGAGCGACTATCACGACTGGAATATCTCTGAGAATTTCATTCTGGCCAAGAATTTCTCACCGTCCGAAGGCATCGAATTCGGATACGCCTTCGGAATTTCTCGCCCGCTCGCAACCCTTGCTTCGGCGCGAGACTGCCACTTTTGCCGTGAGAACTTTTCACTCGGCGCAGAAGTGTACGGCGGACTCGGAAGCACGCTCGAGTTCGGCCCGCGTGATGCCGCGCACTATTTCGCGCCTGTTATTTCATGGGCGGTTAGTGACAACTCCACGCTCCGCTTGTCTCCCGGCATTGGGCTTACGCACGAAACCAATCCGGTCCTTATTCGCTTCGGCTACACGTATGAACTTCAAGGATTCGGCGGGCGCGTCGCGAAACTATTCGGGAGAAGGCCTTGAACAAGATCGGCGTCGGAGGTCTGCTTGCGGCTCTGCTGGCTGCTTCGTCCTTTGCGCAGAACCCGAAATACCAGCCTGATCCCGAATGGCGAGCGCCGGCCGAAGCTCAGGCCCGCGAAAATCCATTAGCTGCAAAGCCTGAATTGGCCGCGGGGGGAAGGAAGCTATTCATCCGCAACTGCGTCGAGTGTCACGGCCGAGATGGCTCAGGCATGGAGAAGAAACACTCGGCCGATCTGAACCTTCCCGTCGTCCAACAACAAAGCGACGGCGCCTTTTTTTGGAAGGTCACCAACGGAAACGCAAAGCGTGGAATGCCGTCGTTCAGCAAAATCCCCGAACTTCAGCGCTGGCAGATCGTCCTCTACATCCGAACGTTGAAGCCTCGGGTCCAGTCCGGGTCTCCCGCGAACAGCCAATAGCCGTGTTAGTCTGCCGCCGCCCGCACTTCCTGTTTCTTGATCTCGACACCGATTCGCATTCCATAGAACGAACGATAAACGAAGAAGAACGAGACCAGGAAGAACACCAGGGCAAGTACCCGCGTCAAGGTGTTGTTCTTCGACGCGAGCTCGACGGCCAGCTCCACCGCCAACAGGCCGAACAGTGTCGTGAACTTAATCACCGGATTCAGTGCCACTGACGATGTGTCTTTGAAGGGATCACCCACGGTGTCGCCAATGACGGTGGCATCGTGAAGCGGAGTTCCCTTCTGCTTCAAATCAACTTCGACGATTTTTTTGGCATTGTCCCAGGCGCCGCCCGCGTTGGCCATGAAAATCGCTTGATACAAACCGAAGACTGCAATCGAGATCAGATAACCGATGAAATAGAACGGTTCAACGAATGCGAACGAGAGAGTCGCGAAGAACACCGCGAGGAAAATGTTCAGCATCCCCTTCTGCGCGTACTGAGTGCAAATTTGCACCACTTTCTTGCTGTCAGAAACCGAGGCCTTCTCTACGCCCTCGAGTCGAATGTTCGCTTTAATGAATTCGACCGCGCGGTAGGCTCCAGTCGTAACCGCTTGCGTAGATGCGCCGGTGAACCAGTAAATCATGGCTCCGCCGCTGACTAGACCCAGCACAAATGGCGCGTGCAATAACGAGAGCTTGTCCACGTTGATAGTCAGGCCATCGGTCAGGGCCATGATGATCGAGAAAATCATGGTCGTTGCGCCGACAACCGCTGTGCCAATCAAGACTGGCTTCGCGGTAGCCTTGAATGTGTTCCCTGCGCCATCGTTCGCTTCCAGCAAGTGTTTCGCACGATCAAAGTTCACATCAATGTTGAAGTCGCGCTTGATTTCTGCCGCTGGCACGTGTTCGATCAGAGACAACTCATATACTGACTGTGCATTGTCCGTGACCGGGCCATAGGAATCCACCGCGATCGTAACTGGCCCCATGCCTAAAAAGCCAAAGGCCACCAAGCCAAAAGCAAAAACCGGAGCGGCAATCATGTGCGCTGCATCGCTCAAGCCCATGGTGCTGAAGTAGTACCCAATGCCCATCAGAATGACCATTGAGAAGCCGAGATAGTAAGCCGAGAAGTTGCCGGCGACGAAACCTGACAAAATCCCGAGTGAGGCGCCGCCTTCCTGTGCTGAGATCACAACCTCTTTGGTGTGGCGCGATTCTACGGAGGTAAAGACCTTCACCAGTTCCGGAATAACGGCGCCAGCCAGCGTACCGCAGGAGATAATCGTCGCCAACTTCCACCACTGTGTGCCGTCGCCGCCGAGGTCGGGAATCATCATGTGCGAAATAAAGTAAGTCAAAGCAATCGAAACCGCCGAAGTGATCCAGACCAGCGATGTCAGCGGCGATTCGAAGCTCATCTCGTTGGAATCCGCATATCGCGCTTTCGCGATGGCGCTGTTTAGGAAGTAAGCGACTGCACTAGACACGAGCATCATGATGCGCATTACGAAAATCCAGACCAGCAGTTGCACTTGCACGGTTGGGTCTTTCACGCCGAGCAAAATGAACGTGATGAGCGCAACACCCGTCACTCCGTAGGTTTCGAATCCATCAGCGGATGGGCCGACGGAATCTCCCGCATTATCACCGGTGCAGTCTGCAATCACGCCGGGATTGCGCGCATCATCCTCCTTGATTTTGAACACGATCTTCATCAAGTCGGAGCCAATGTCGGCGATCTTGGTGAAAATTCCGCCAGCGATTCGCAATGCCGCTGCGCCCAGCGATTCGCCGATGGCAAATCCGATAAAGCAAGGCCCTGCATAATCAACCGGCACCCACAACAAAATGAAAAGCATAATGAGCAGCTCAACGCTGATCAACATCATGCCAATGCTCATTCCGGCCGAGAGCGGAATGCGGTAGATCGGATAAGGCTTGCCACCGAGGCTGGCAAACGCCGTCCGCGAATTCGCAAACGTGTTCACCCGAATGCCAAACCATGCCACGCCATAGCTACCCGCTATTCCAACCAGGCTGAACCCGAGAATAATCGGCAGCGTCGCCGAAACCGGCTTGACCGGCGCCAGTACTCCAAAATAAAGAACGATGATGACGGCGATGAATATCCACAGCAGCAGGAGGAACTTGCCCTGAGTTACCAGGTACGTTTTGCAGGTTTCATAAATCAGTTCCGAGATCTCGCGCATGGAGCGATGCACCGGCAAATTCTTCAGCCGCGAATAGATCACCAAGCCAAATCCCAGGCCAAAAATGCAAAACAGAATACCGATGCTCAGCAGCTTGTGACCGTCAACGCCGCGGAAAAACACGCTTGAAAGATCAGGAAGTCTCAGATTGGCTTCACCGCTGACGTGTTCCGGTTGCGCCATGGCGGTGAGGCTGAGACTCAAAAAAGAAATCAGAATTGAGGCGGACTTCAGCAACCGCGAGCACGCAATGCTGGAGAACCAGTTGCGCATGGGAGTTCCTCCGATATGAGAACGATAACGATTATGACTACGCGTTCAGGACCTATTTCCGGGCTGATTTTCTCCTGCACTCAGGCCCTTTCGGGGCCTGGCGCACGATACACCGCCGTATTCCGAACACGCTTCCACCGCAAGCAAGACTGTAGGAGTGCTGAGCTTGGCCGCGTCGGACGTTTGATGCAGCCAGCCCGTCAGGTGGGAGCTGAAACCTCCCTCGGCAGGCCACACAAAACTAGCTTTTATAGCATCATGGGGATAAGCACGTCAACGCGGCGCTGTGGAACCATAAACATTCTGATTCAGCTTGGCCCATCACTTCAGCCAAGGTATGATTTCTAGTACACCTCTGTGTGAGTAATCTCTGATTTTTTGTTTCCATCCGTTTTCAAGGGCTGAGTGTGTGCAGGCATCGCTTTAGTGGGTCTCCCGAGCTGGTTTCGGATTTCGGGTAATGGAGTGTTGACTTGAGCAAAGGCAAGACCGCCATCGTCGTCGGCGCGCAGTGGGGCGACGAGGGCAAAGGCAAAATCGTTGACGTGCTGTCGGAGAAATTCTCCGTCGTTGCCCGCTACGCAGGCGGACACAACGCCGGCCACACCGTCATTATCAATGGCAAACGGTTTGTGTTGCAATTGGTCCCATGCGGGGTGTTGCGCGAAGGCTGTCGCAGCGTGATCGGAAACGGCGTTGTTCTGGATCCGATCGCCTTTCTCAAAGAAGTTTCTGCTCTCCGCGATGCCGGCGTTAAGGTTGACGGCAATCTGTTCGTCAGCAACCGCGCCCACGTGATTCTTCCATATCACCGGATGATTGAGCTCGCATCAGAGAATGCTCCGGGCCGGGTGAGGATTGGCACGACTTCGCGCGGAATTGGCCCCAGCTACGAAGACAAGGCCGGACGGGGCGGACTTCGGGTGATTGACCTGCTCGATCTCGATCTGCTAAAGAAGCACATTGAAAATGCCTGCCGCGAAAAGAACATGATCGCGCACGCGTTGTTCAACTCCGAGCCGCTTGATGCTGACAAGATGTATGCCGAATACGCTGACGCGTCGTGCAAACTGGCGCCCTTCGTCTGTGATACCGGAGTGTTACTCAATCGTGCAATTGCCGATGGCCACTCCGTCATGTTCGAAGGCGCGCAAGGCACCATGCTCGACATTGATCATGGAACTTATCCGTTTGTGACGTCATCCAGCGCAACCTCGGGAGGCGCTGTGATCGGCACCGGCGTAGCGCCCACGGCCATTGATTCAGTCATCGGCGTGACCAAGGCATATTGCACGCGGGTGGGAGAAGGACCGTTCCCGACGGAACTGTTCGACTCCGTCGGCGATCAGATCCGCAAGCGCGGTAACGAATTCGGCGCGGTCACCGGACGCCCGCGCCGCTGCGGTTGGCTCGATCTTCCGCTACTGCGCTACTCGGGAATGATCAACGGCACTTCATGGCTGGTGGTGACCAAGCTCGACGTGCTCGACGATTTGGCGGAAATCCCGGTCTGCGTCGCATACAAGATAAACGGACGAGAGACGGAGGAAATACCCGCGGAAGCAAGCTGCTGGGAAACAATCGAATGCATATATAAAACAATGCCAGGCTGGCGCACACCCACGCAGGGCATCACCGCAGTCGACAAACTTCCGAAAGCGGCACGCGAATATCTCTCCTTTATTGAAAAAGAAAGCGGTGCTGACATCGGCATGGTTTCAACCGGACCAGGACGCGATGAGACGATGTTTACGGACGAATTTACCGAAGCCCTCAACTCCAACACAGATGGTAAGAGTCGAGCTCAGATGCGGAGCTAAAGATGGTCGTATTGGCAGTAACGTGGGTCGCAAAAGCAGCACGTGAAACGGAAGTTGCAGCTCTGTTTTCACAGCTCACAACCGAATCACGAAAAGAGCCCGGCTGCGTGATGTACCAAGTTCATCGCCATCGCACCGAACCTCGGCGCTTTTTTATCTACGAACAATACAAAGACGAAGCCGCGCTCGAAGCACACCGCGCGGCACCACATTTCCTGCAGTATGCAAAGAAACAATTGCCTAAGATTGCAGATCGGGTAGATGGGCAGTTGTACGAACCGATAGGGTAAAGATTTTCACCGCAGAGATCGCCGAGTTTACAGAGAAAAACAAACTAAAACTTCGTGTCATCCCTAACTCCCGCAAAGCGGGAGAGAGGGACCTTACGCCAGTGTGCAGTGCTGATGCAGGCGGCGGGAAGCTGGTTACTGCAAGCTTGACTGGCGGGCCGGGGAACGTTCGTGCTTCCGTATGGGCATCGTACGATCCCTCTCTCCCGCTTCGCGGGAGTTCGGGATGACACTCGTCTATGATTGGTGGTTGGCACGAAGACACTTACTGCGCGAGCTCATATCCCGCGAAGAAGAAACTCAATTCAAAACGCGCCGTATCGTCCGCATCGGAGCCGTGGATCGCATTGTGCTCAATGCTCGCGGCCCACTTTTTTCGGATGGTTCCTTCTTCTGCGCTTGCCGGGTTAGTCGCGCCCATCAGTTTGCGCAGGTCTGCAATGGCATTTTCTTTCTCAAGAGCGAGCACGACAATCGCGCCGCTCGACATGAAGTCGGTCAGTGAATTGAAGAATGACTTGTGGGCATGCACCGCGTAGAACTGCTCCGCTTGGTGCTTGGTGATCTCCAGCATCTTCATAGCGAGAATGCGAAAGCCGTTCTTCTCGAATTGCTCAATAATGTCGCCGATCGCGTTCCGCCGCACGGCGTCCGGTTTCACGATGGTCAAGGTTCGTTGCAATGTTTTCATAGGATCAATCTTCGGATCTTGGATCTCTGCGTCCTTTGCGGCATTTCTTTGCGTCCTTCGCGGTTAAAAGCTCTTAACCGCAGAGATCGCCGAGGCATCGCTGAGTTCGCAGAGAATGCGTAGCATTTACGCGCTCGCCTTCACTCCCATCGCTGCGGCCACGGTCTCTCCGATTTCGGCGGGAGACTTACAAACCCGAATACCTGCGGCTTCCATGGCTTTGATCTTTTCTGATGCAGTTCCATGGCCGCCGGAAATAATTGCGCCCGCGTGGCCCATTCGTCTCCCAGGAGGCGCAGTTTGCCCGGCAATAAATCCGACCACCGGCTTCTTCATCCGGGTTTTCACAAATTCCGCAGCGGTCTCTTCCGCATTGCCGCCGATTTCACCGATCATGATCACGGCTTCTGTTTGCGGATCGCGATTGAACAGGTCCAGCGCATCCACGAAATTGGTCCCGATAATCGGATCGCCGCCGATCCCGATCGCGGTTGACTGCCCGATGCCGCGCGTCGTGAGCTGATAGACAGCCTCATAAGTCAATGTTCCGGAACGCGAGACGATACCTACTGAGCCTTCCTGATGAATTCGTCCTGGCATGATTCCGATTTTGCATTTCCCCGGAGAGATAATTCCGGGACAGTTTGGCCCAATCAGCCGCGCACGTCGCGTTTGCAAGAACTCCCACGCGCGCACCATGTCGAGCACCGGAATTCCCTCGGTGATGCAGATCACTAACTCGATTTCGGCGTCAGCGGCTTCCATGATGGCGTCGGCCGCAAACGGCGGCGGCACAAAAATCACCGAGGCGTCAGCGCCGGTCTTGTCCACTGCTTCCTGCACACTGTTAAAGACAGGCCAGCCTTCGTGCGTGGTGCCGCCCTTGCCGGGCGTCACGCCGCCGACAATCTTCGTTCCATATTCTGCGCAAGCTTTGGCATGAAATGTGCCTTCACGCCCGGTGATGCCTTGCACGATGACCCGCGTCGATTTATCTACCAATATGCTCATGAATATTCGTCTTACGGTCCAAGCTTACAGTAGGTGTGTGTCCGGAGGTTTTGCGCCAAGAACTCTGCGCATCGAAACATACCCGCCAACTGATCCGCATACTGCTCCGGACACGACACCAAGCCCGAAAAATTTCCAACTCACCAATCCGTCTAAATGCAGCACGGCTGCGACTGCCGGATAAGAGGCTCCCAGCAGTGCGCCCAACGCGGTGGCTTCGGCCAAATAGCGACCCCTAGTGGGCAATCGAGGTCGCACTCTGGTTAGTAGTGCCATGCCAATCAATCCAGTGAAGAACGCAAAAGGCCCTACGAAAAACACCAGCGCCCACATCCACCACGGAAACATCGCGAAATCTTTTGGATCGCGGGAAGTCAGAACTGACCATATCGTTAACAGCGACGAAACTAAGAGGACCGCGGCGACGAAGTTGACGGAGCTTCCGCACAAAATTGTTCGCGTTCTGCTGTTCAAAGCCACCTGCTCACGCCCTCGCCGCCGCGACCACTTTCTCCGCCGCATCTTTCATGGTTTCCGCGACGATGAAGTTCAATCCCGACTGTTTCAATATCTCTCGTCCCTGCTCCACGTTCGTGCCTTCGAGCCGCAACACGACCGGAAGCTGAATGTGCGTTTTGTTGGCGGCCTCGACGACTCCCCGCGCCAATGTATCCACGCGGAGAATTCCGCCAAAAATGTTGATCAGCACAGCTTTCACGCTCTTGTCGCTCAGCAGAATCTCAAATGCGTGCGTCACCTGCTCGGCGTTCGCTCCTCCGCCGACGTCGAGGAAGTTCGCCGGCATGCCCCCTGCATACTTAATAATGTCCATGGTCGCCATTGCGAGCCCTGCGCCGTTCACCATGCAGCCGACGTTTCCGTCTAGCTTGATGTAATTGAGGCTGTACTTCGAGGCCTCGACTTCGAGTGGATCTTCTTCTGTGATGTCGCGCAGTTCCTTTAACTCGGGATGGCGAAACAGCGCGTTGTCATCGAAGTTCATCTTCGCATCGAGTGCGAACAAGCGGCCATCGCTGCAAGTAATAAAAGGATTGATCTCCATCAACGAGGAGTCGGTTTCCTCAAAAGCTTTGTACAATCCGGTCATGAACTTTACGGCTTGATTGATCTGTTCCGGCTTAAGCCCCAGCTGAAACGCCAGCTTTCGCGCCTGAAATGCTTCCAGCCCCATCCCGGGAGTGATGTACTCCTTCAAGATCGCATTCGGATTTTCCGCAGCTACCTGCTCGATTTCCATTCCGCCGGCCTGCGACGCCATAAAAACCGCCCTGGCCTCCTCACGGTCGATCACGATGCCGAGATAGAGCTCGCGCTCGATCGGCAGAGTTTCTTCAATCAACAGGCGTCGAACCACCCGGCCTTCGGGGCCAGTCTGGTGCGTGACCAGCGTCATGCCTAGCATCTTCGAGGCAAGCTCGCCGGCCTCTTCCACCGACTTTGCGATCTTGACGCCGCCGCCCTTGCCACGGCCGCCGGCGTGAATCTGCGCCTTGACCACCACCCCGCCCGCACCGGAGTCGAACAAGTTTTTCGCCGCAGCAATTGCCTGATCGCGATCGTCGGCGATCTCGCCGCGCGGCACAGCCACGCCGAATTTTTTCAGAATCGCTTTGGCCTGGTACTCGTGAATTTTCATTGTGCTTCCCGAACTGCGGCGGGTTTCGCTTGCGGCTGAAATTTCGCTGGCAGCAAACTCTCGATTCTATAGAAGCGCAGGAAATCGGTAAAGCGGCAGGACAGCAATTTCAATTCTTCTGAACGCGATCAAGCTCCGCACTCAGGAATTCAACCGCGTGCTTCTGATACGCCTCAGCATTGGGACGCGAAAACACCGGCATGACTATCTGAACATCCTTACGCGCGGTCGCGTAATTTCTGTTCTTGAATGCAATCTGCGCTTGCATCAAGGTCACACCCGCGCCCCAATCGGGATCACCGGCGAGCTGCGTCACTGTGGGAATGTCTATTTGGTCAAGAAGTTTGCTGGCTTCATCCAATCTGCCGAGTCCGATCAAGCAAGTCGCCAGCGTGGCGGCTACACCACCTGTGAGTCCCGCTTTCGGCCCGAATGCCTTTCCTGAAGCTTCGTAAGCTTTGCGGGAATTCGCCTCTCCCGCGGCAAACTGGCCGGAGCGGCACATCGCCTGCGATGCATCCGATAAAGTCGCAACTGCAAAGAACGAGAGCGGTCCCTGTTTCTTTACCGCGAGTTCGTGGATGGACATATCATCGCGGATGGCATCATTCCATATTCCCAACGCACCTTCTGACTGCGCTCGCGTGGTTAGGAGTTGCATGGTGAGTTCGTGGTCCGGGCCGAGATGCGTCACAAAATCCGGATAGATGGCATTAGCCTCTCTGACTGCTTCCGCATGCTTGTTCTGAATCATGTAAGCCTGCGCAAGATTCAATCGCACGCGAAGAACGTTGGGGCTGTCGGGTCCGGTAACGCGTGTGAAGGCCAAAATCAGATCGCGAAACGTTTGCTCGGCTTTGGCTCCCTCGCCCAAACGGATGTACGAGAAACCCAGGCGTTGTTTAAAGGTCAGGCGGGCGCTCTCGTCAAATGCAGGTAGAACTTCTGCTTTCTCGACTGCGGATTGAAAATTCTCCGCCGCCGCTTTGGCATTGTTGTCAATCAGGGCGATCATTCCTCGCGCTGAGGCAAGCCACACGGGAACTTCCGACCGCGGGTGCTGCACCTTCGCAATCAGCGCCTCTTGCTGCGCGAGTATTGACTTCGCCAGAGGTAGTGAGTCCTTCTGGTAGCTGCGCGACTCCGCCGTGGCACGCTGCAGTTGCACGATGATGGCGTCTTGCGAGAGTTCGCCGTCCACCTGGCGGAACAATGCCGCCGCATGATCGTATTCCGAGCGGGCGTCAGGATAATCGGTGCGATTGTCGAGGGCACGAGCAATGGTCTGATGCAATCGGGCAGCCACCAGAGGTTCGTCCTTGAATTGATGGTCTATGGAAGGCGATGCCTGCTTAATTGCATCCGTCAGCGACTCACTCGCCTTCCCGCTCAAGAATGGATTGCTGCGGCCAAGCAGATCATCGGAAAGGAACTGATTGATCGAAGTGGCGATTGCGGTTTGCCGGCTGGCGTGGTCTCGCTCGCGGGCCGCTCTTCTATATAAGGTGAAGCTGACAGCCAGTCCTGCCGCCAGCGCGATCACCGCAAGCACTACCCACGGCCTGCGCGCCCGGGCTTCCGCCAGTTTTCGTTCGGCGACTTGGGCACGGAGTTTTGCCGCTTCCAATTCACTGCGCTGTGCCCGCCGTTGATCAAGTGTCGTCAGCCGCTCCGCAAGACCCGCCGCGCTGCTCAACCGCTTGGTTGGATCACCAGACGCCGCCTCGGATATGTCCTCACGCAACAGCGGATCTTCAATTTCCGCCTCCCATCCGGGTGCCAGCGGCTTGCGAAAATCGCCAACCAAAAACTGATACAGCAGCACGCCAAGCGCATACACGTCCGAAGATGCACTGGGAGATTGCCCGGCGAGCACCTCGGGCGCCATATACATGAGCGTCCCAGTAAGCGAACCAGTTTCCGGCGAGACAGTCTGTGTGAATCCCAGGTTTGTGATTCCGAGCGCCCGCAGCCGTGACGGATCGAACAACGACGCACTACCGAAATCGGCGATCTTGATCTGCCAGCCCGCACCGGCCTTCGCAGGCACGATCAGAATGTTGGCCGGCTTCAGGTCTTTATGCAGAACTCCAATGCCGTGGGCCGCTGCCACCGCCTTGGCGATATCTGTCAAGAGCTGCAATCGAAGTCCGAGCGAGACCTTCGCCAGCCCTCCCTGTCTTTCGGTCCATTCCGCCAGATTCGGACCGGCATATTCACTTTCCAAAAAAAAGGGCGCGGTCTCAAAATTCCACTCCAGAATGCGGACAAATTCCGGCCGTTCACCAAGGGACTCGCGCAGGAATCGAGAGACCGTAATCTCGCGCTTGAGCCCCTTCAGCCGCACGCCATCGGAAGCGAACTTGAAGACCCGCTCCTCGCGTGTCTTGGGATTCTCGGCAATCCAAACTTCGCTTGATCCCGAACGCTCCAGAGGACGCGTCAAACGCCACTGTTCCCTTGCTGGGACGAGGTCGCCCGCTCTGAACCCGAGTTCCGGCCCAGCCGCCGCCGCGACCGACTTGCAATAAACCGGGACCGCCAACCGATAACCTACGCGCGGGACAGTGACGATCGCTGGATGGTCTTCATCCCCCATCACCTTACGCAACTTGGAAACTGCGGTGGCGAGGGACCCGTCCACGACCATCGCATCGGGCCAGACGGATTCGAGCAGTTCTTCTTTGGTGACAACTTCTCCCGCATGGAGAAGAAGTTGAAGCAGGAGCTCAAGCGGCTTCGACTCGAGTTCCGCGGGCTTGCCTTTGATCCGCAATTCGCGGCGAAGCTCATCAAATTCGTAATCCGCAAAACGCCAGAGACGGCCAGAAGTCTCTTCGACTTCACCAATAGTTCCCTTGAAATTCATACACCTAGCCCGCCTTTAGAGTTCTTTAGAACTCCGTCAGGACACGAAGAAGTGGTTTAGTGCAGGATTGCGCCCATCAAGCCTGCCTCGATTGAGCAACATTCTGCCACAAACCGGCAGGCAGGGATAGAAAAGGTTTTTGTGGGACTCTGGAGCTTCAAAATCGAAAACCCGGCGTTGCCGGCAACGGTGTCCGCAACAAGCAACGCCGAAGGAGAAAAGATGACCAAGCGAGGCAAGATCTTACGCGATGCAAGCGCCGGACCGGGACTGCTCTCGGTGGACGGGCAGCACTATCAGTTTTCGCTCGAAGGCACTTGGCGGTCGGCTGTGCCGCCAGGTGCAGGAATGGCGGTGGACGTAGAGTTTGGATCCGACGCCAGCATTCTTGCAATCACTCAGGTTCCCGAGGCGCAAATCGCTAGAGAACAGGCGGACGCCGTGGTGAGAGCAGCGAGGCAGAAGGGCCGGCAGCTGGTGTCCGCGGCGATTGCCAGATTCGGACTGCCGCTGTTGATCGCCACTGGCTTGATGATCATCGGTTGGACATTCCTCAGTGCGATCTCGGTTCAAACGCTATTCGGAAAGCTCAGCCTCACTTTCTGGCAAGTTCTTGGCTTCCTGAACGCCGATAGCCCGTGGGAAGCCGTAATGTCAGGACGCGGAGGCGCCAGCGCCGGATTCTACGGGTTTCTCGCCCTCATCGCGTTGGCTGGCCCCTTCCTTTCTTACTTCTGGAAGGACAAGCGCGCCGCTTTGGCTGGAGTGCTACCCCTAGCCTTCATGGTGGCTGTGGGAATCATGGTACGCAGCAACCTGCACAGCGCCATGGGCGGGACTCTGGATGGCCCTTTGGGCGATATGCAGCGGCAGGCCCAACAAGAAATGATGAACGCTATCTCGCTCGGCTTCGGCACATATCTCTCGCTACTCGTCAGCTTGTACTTTACGGCGGTTGCCGCGAAGCAGTTCCTGGTCGCGCGGGCACGTGAAACCGAAGTTCATGAGAGGTCGAATCACGCGGCAGCGTGAACGGATCGCGATTCAACAGCGGGCCTAGGCTCGCCAACGAAATCTAAAAATCGGAGGATTGAAATGCGCCACTCGAATCTGAAAAGCATTTTCCAATTCGTGATCTTGATAGTTCTGGCCGCAGGTATTTCAACCATCAGCTTCGCGCAGATCGTAGATACGTCAGCGGCTGCACAGGCGTCCGCGGGAACGCAAACTGCTGCTGCCGGGCAAGCGGCGGCACCGGCGCAGCCGGCACAAATATGTGGGAACACGGCGTACTGTTTCGAAACCAACGATTTCGCAGCTACTATCACCACTTTCCGCATCACCACGGACGCTTATAAGCGCCAGATCCTTGACATGAGTGTCCGCTTTCAGAACAAGACTAATCAGCAACTCGTGCTCGGTTATGTAAATGGATCAGGCAATGCAAGCGATGATCGCGGCAACCGGTTAGTCCCTTATGGAGCGAATGCGTATCGCGGTCTCGGGCTGGTCGCTGGGAACAACTTCGACCCCAAGTTTGTGCTGCGCCCGGCGGGTATTGGCGACGCGCAGTTCGAGTTCTTCCCGCAAGGATGGCCGCAGGTCGTCGGGTTCACCTATACTCTCGATCTCAGCATCGCCGAAATCAACACGTTTGAAGGCAATCAGCACACGCTCGGGGAAGAATTTCCGCTTCATTTTCAAGCTTTGAGAAATGGATCGGCAGGAATTTCTCCGGGGTTTGTGCCGGGTGCGGGCTTCAGTCAAGCCTCGGGGTATGCGCCGAGTTCTGTGGCAAGCGGGGCGTCGAATCCGTGCGCCACTGTGGGATCACTCAATCAAGCGGCTGGCCAGGCTGCGGGACAAGCGGCTACGACTGTCTCAAACGCCGCTACCGCAATCTCGAACCTGGGATCCATGTTCCATCGCAAGAAAGCGCAGAGCGCGGGGCAGGCGGCAGCGAACGTAGCAGGCTGTGACCCGAATGCCGCGGCTACGATGCCGACACCTGCGGCGATGACGAATGCCACCGGCGCAGTGGCCAATCCTCTGCAACAGGCAGTCTCTAGGATGGCAGTGCCGGTGGCGGCGACGAATCCGCTAAATCCGTTGGCCAGTGTTCCGGCGCAGACAGCTCCAGCTGCGAAGGCTGCCCAGATAACGCCGGTCAAGAGTGCGGTGACAAATACACCGAATTCACGAATGGCAGGCGTGCCCCATGCTTCGGCTGCAGCTACTGGGGTGACCACAACCAAACCAGCGGCTCCAGTCAAGCCCAGCCCGGCGAAGCCGACAAACCCTCAACCGCAAAAGCAGCAGAATGCGCCGGTCCAAAAGTAGGGTTTGGGTCTGTGTAACTCTGTGTCCTCTGTGGTTAACGGGTTTGGTTTTCAAACACGAGGACACGGGAGTTCAGAAATTAAAGACCTGGGTTCGATGGAAATGCCGATGTACGATCGCAAGCAATTTTCGCGCGGCAGAGATTTGCGCCACTCGCCGTCCGCGATTGGGGGAATTTATGCGCCACTCTTGTTTGAGAACTAAGCTGTCGTGGGTTCTTATCACGGCGACGATTCTGGCCGGTGCGACATTCACCTCTGCTCAGACGCAAAAGAAAGAAAGCGTCTGGGACAAAATCAAGAAAGCCGGTCAACAGGGAGCGCAACAGGGCCAGCAGCCTCAACAGCCTCAGCCCGGGCAGCAGCCGGCACAGCGTCAGGACGGGCGAGGACGCCCGTCTTCCCAAAATGAATCTCAAAATCAAGTCAATGATTCCGGCGCCTTCAAGCCGCCTGCCGGAACCAAGATCGAAGAGACGGTCCTCGCACCGCTACAGGAACGCGCAAGTTTCGAGATCAGCCCGCATGGTGTCCACGTTGCAACGACCGAAACCGATGGCAGCCGCGCCGTGGTCTGGTATGACGGTGTGGTGGGGCCGAAGTTTGACGAGATCCTTCGGCAGACGTACGGCAGCGTTGTTTTCAGCCCTGACGGCAAACGGTACGCATACTGTGCCCGCGCTGGCACTCAGTATGTGGTGATGGTAGATGGGAAAGAGCTCGTGCGGAGCCCCGAATCGAACTCGGGACGATTCAGCGGCGAGAGCTGTGATCTCGGCTTCACCTCAAACAGCAAGCATGTGTTCTGGAACAGCAATGTGGTTTTCGAAACTCGGCGCGGGCAAATGTTCAGAAGATTCTGGTTCGACGGGCACCCGAGTCCAACCGGAAGCGTCAATGATGGCGTGGCATTAAGCCCGGACGGTGACCACTTCGCTTACGTTCTGACCATCAGCGATCCTACTCATCAAGACCGCTATGCGTTTGCAGTGGATGGAAAGATCGCGCCCTATATGGCGGGGGCGCCGCAATGGACCGCGGATAGCAAACACTTGTACACACAGAGGAACTTCGCCGGCGGTACGGAGTTGCTGTTCGACGGCAAGCCGATCGCGAAGGCATTCAACTTCAAGGTTTACATACCACCTGTAGGGGACATGGTAGTGGTTGCCGTGACTGGCGGAACCAACTTCCATCCGCTCTCATTTCTGGTTGTGAACGGGAAGAAGGTACCAGGCAGCGACACCGTAGAGCGCGGGGCGATTACCAAGGTGGAGTTCAGTCCCGATGGCAAACACTACGCTGCACTTTCCGGAGACATTAGCAACCATCAATACGTCATCCTCGATGGCAAGCGCGGCCAGGAATACACTTCTATTGACAACCTCGCCTTCACTGCCGATTCCTCGACGGTCGTGTACCAATCCTTCATGAACGGAAAACAATTCATCGTGGTTGGCGAGCAGGAATTCGGGGCCGCGCTGGGCGGAGTGCAGCCGGCGATAATTGCCCCGGCAGGAAATCGGATTGCCGCTTTCCTGTCCGTGAATGGAACCCGAAATCTGTTACTGGATCGGAAGATGACTGCTTTGAGTGCTCGAGACGGCGACAATCTAAGTTTCACGCCGGACGGCGCGCATTATGCCTATTTCGCAATTGACGCCGGCATGGGTCATCGACTTGTTATCGATGGAGCGCCGCAACCACAGTCGGTGCTCACGAATGTCGATACGATGGACCTGCAGAATGCGTCGGCCTTGAAATATATCTTCAGCGCCGATAGCAAGCATGTGGCTCATTTCGCAGGATCGCCGGCGGCAGACGGTCGCCGCGGGGTTTTTCTTGACGGCAAATTTGTTCCGGTGCTCAGTCCGGACGGCGTTAATACGCTCTTGTCTTTTTCCCCGGACAGCAAGCATCTGTTCTGGATTCATGGATATGGCAACCAGCCGTACCGCGTTTTCATTGATGGAAAGCCGCTGGTGGATTTCTACAGCGCGGGGGGTAACCTCGGAATGGCGTCACACTGGTGGGATTTCGGGCCGGAAGGCACACTGTCGTTTCTCGCTCAAGATGACAACTCACTCAAGCGAGTCACGATTACGCTTTCGCCGGAGACCAGTCTGGCGACGATGCTGGGCGGGGGCACTGCAGTTGCGAGGGGGAGCAATTAGGAGCAACACGTAGGGGCAGGTGCCCTCACCCGCCGGGCCGCGCACGCGCGGCAGCAGCGAGAGCGACGCTCCGGAGTCGCCGCGAGCAAAGCTCGCCGCCCGGACGAGGGCGTCCGGGCCTATGTGATTCGTATAACGAAAGCTGGAATTTTTTTGCGGAAAGGAATTTTCATGAAGAACAAACGACTACTCTTCAGTTCTCTTCGTTGGGGTAGTTCTCACCATTGGCTGTATCCGGCACTAGCGGCACGTATTCGGACACCATGGGCAGCTTCATTCTGGAGGTTAAGTCGGGCGGCAAAGCGAATATTACATTCATGGGTGAGATGGCAGATTGTACCCACAGCGCGAGCGGGAATCAGCTCACGCTGGACTGCAAACCGCCCGCAGGCAAGATCGTGTTCACTATTCATGATGACGGCTCGCTGACCGGGCCGCCGGGTGGCTTTATGCCGATGTTAAGGAAACAGAAATAGAAAAGCATTAACCGCAAAGAGCGAAAGAGCGCGAAGATCCAATTGGCCTCAGGCTTCAGGCCTCAGGCTCAAGCTTCAGCATGTAGAACAGGACGCAACCGGTTTTCTTCGCGTACTTTGCGGTAAAGAGCTTTTGAAGGGAGTCGATATGAAGGCCCATCTCGCGCCTGCGATGCTGTTGGGAATCGTTAGCACGGCTGTCGTTGCCAACGCGCAGCAACCACCTCCTTTACGGTTGAACGTGCAGTACACCTGTCCCGGGAACATGATCGTCGTGGTGAAGCACTGCGAAAAGAGAGGCGAGACCGAAGTCTGCTCTCTCGTAAAAGGCGCACCGAACGGGCCGATGGGTGATGAGATATCCATGCCCAAGGCGCAGGCAGCGGCTTTGGGATTGATGTGCACGACGCAGGACGGCGCAGCTGGGACAGCTTCGTCAACAGCTAAGGCACAAACGGCCAGTTCCGACTACACCAATGACCTGCCCTCGGTCGAGCGCGTGAAGGCGGAGATCAAGGGCTCGGATCCTACGGACGCGCTCGCGCGCCAAGTCGCGGTCTTCACCTATCTGGTGTCGTATGTCGACCGCATCAAGTACAACCGGACCGTGCGCGGAGATTTCACGCCCGGCGAGCAGAAGATGATGGGCGCCTATAGATTAGCCGCCTACCAGATGTCGCAGAATTACGCCAAGACTCACACTCCGGCCGAAGCGGCGGCCTTCGAGCGCCTGCACGGCCAGTACGAGATGAACGGCGCTTTCTACCAGGACTGGTCGAAGCGACTGATCGGGCCGCAGTCCGCGGCTGCCTACAAAGGCGCGGAGACCAGCCTGGCTGCCTCCGGCCAGAAGCACTACGAGCAAGAGATGGCCGACTACAAGCGGGACAGCGCGGCACAGCAGGCAGCCGACAAGCAGATATTCGGAACGCAAGGACTCTCCAATGACCCGACCGCCGTGGCCACACGGCGTTGTCTCGAACTTGGGGGATCTTCCGCCGGTTGCGTGGGCAAGGGATTTATGTCCGGCTTCAAGGATCTGATCGGTTTCACCCCAGAAGCTGAAGAAGAACTCACCGGACCAGGCAAAGCCGGCGTAGTCCTCAGCGGCCTTTATAAAAATCCCGCTACCGTCACTACCTTGGGCTTTGGGGAAAGCGGCGTTACAATCGGCGGCTGCGGCAAACTCGTCGACGACTCGCACGGTTACGCCATCGACAAACGGCCGAACTCGGTCCGGGTGACGGTCGACAATGAACCCAACCCCATCGTGCTGACGATGCGCCCTGACGGCGGTCTCACCGGTCCGGGTCTGATCGACGTTAAAGGCCGCATCATCGTCGGCTATCACATAGAAACCTCCACGCTCATGATCAATGGCGTTCGCGCCACGCCCGACCAGTGCAACGGACCCTGCCAAACTTCCACCCGTGTCCCCGACTATGCGCCCGCCATGGGGCGCTGCAGCATCGGCTCGCTCGCCATGCCGCCGAATCCCAAAGCCGCTCCCGCCAATGCACAGCCCGCCAAGGAATCAGGCATAACGTCGTTGGTCACCGGGCTTGCCGAAATGCTCTCTCCCGGCGGTGGCACTCCCCTCGGCGGGGGTGTCGGCCTGCGCATGATGGGCAAGTATGGCGGCGGCATCCTGCTGCTCGATTTCAGCAGCAACTCCTTGGTCCTCGATTGCGGCCAGGCCCACGTGCGGGCGCCCTACACCGTCGAAAATGCGCCCAACACGTTCCTCATCCACGTGCAGAATTCGGGCGGCCCTTTCACCCTCGCCCTGCAGCCGGACAACTCTTTGCGCGGTGCGGGCAGCACTTCGGTTAACGGCCGCTTGGTCACGGGAATGAACGGCGATGATGTAGCATTCGCTCCGCATAGTGAAACCTGCGAGGTCGGCACCTTCCGTCCGAAGACCGGCGCCACGCCCGCAACATCGGTTGCCACCGCAACGCCTGCTCCCGCTCCAGTCGTGACAGCGGCAACGCCTGTCTCCAGTTCCCCGGCTGCGGGTGGCGAGGGTATGAAGCTCGCAATCAGTTCGTCCTTTCCCGGCGGGGCAAATCCGCTAGCTGGGAAAGGGGTCACCCTGATGAGTGAGCGATTCGACACTCTGCTGCGCAAAATCGGCGCGCCAATCGCGGCGAAGGATACCCCCGGGAGGGCCGCCGCAGAATACTCAGCCAACTGTCTTTCGCCTAAGAGCTGCCCGGGTTATGCAGCTGCGATGCACCCGTACTATGTGGGCAAGGGTACCTTCGACAGCATGGGCAAGATCATCCTTACTGTGCCAGTCCCCGCAGGTACTTACTTCGTCTTTTGCTCTGCCGTTGGTCCCGACGGTCCGCTCATATGGGATGTGCCTACAAAGCTGAATGCCGGGGACAACAGCGTCACGCTGACTGCGGGAAACGCCGAACTCATCCACTGAGTTTAAGGACGCAAACCGGGCGGCTGTGCTTTTGCTTTATTGTTGAATTGCTTGCTTTAGGTTTGGCTTCACACCCACGGCAGCGATACTCGAACTGTCCCACCCTCCGCCGAGCGCCTTGACCAGCAAGACTGCAGTCACTAAGCGCTGGCCTTGGATTTGAGTTGCCAGGCGCTCATTCGTCAGGACCTGCTCCTGAGCGGTGATCACGTCGAGATAGGTGACCAGACCTCCCGTATACCGGGCGTTCGCCAAATTCAACGAACGGTCCGCGTCAGCGACGGCCCGCAGCTGCGATTCAGACGCCGCCGACAGCACATTCAGCCCAGAGAGTGCGTCTTCTACCTGCTGAAAAGCCACCAGCACCGTCTCCCGATAGTTGGCCACATCTTCGTCGTACGCCGCCTTGGAATTTTCAAGTCGCGCACGATTTCGACCTCCCGCGATCACTGGCTCGAGTGCTGATAATCCCAACGACCAGATCGCGCTTGGGCCATTCAGTAGCTTGACGATATCTGCGCTTTGAAAACCAGCGCCACCACTAAGAAACAGGCTCGGATAAAACGCCGACTTCGCGACTCCGATCTGTGCGTTCGCAGCTGCAACCTGACGTTCCGCAATGGAAATGTCTGGACGGCGCTGCAGCAACTCGGAGGGCAGGGCGACCGGCACGGCCGGGGGTTGTGCGTTCAGCGCGCGGACCGGCGCAGTAAATTCGGGAGCTGCCACACCTTGAAGTACCGCAAGCGCATGTTGGAATTGCGCGCGTTGCTGCTGAAGAAGAGCCAACTGAGTGAAAGAAGAATCGAGAACGGTCTGCTGCTGCGCCACGTCCAAGCCGGAAACTGCCCCGCCTTCATGCCTTCTCTCGACCAGATCGAGACCCTTCTTTTCAAAATCGACTGCCTTCTGTACCACCGCGATTTCCGCGTCGAGCTCTCGCAACTGAAAGTAATCAGCGGCAAGCTCCGAGCTCACCAGCAGACGCACGTTTTCAAGATCGGCTGCTGACGCCTGCAATGACGCGTTTGCTGCGTCCAGGCTGCGCCGCACTCGGCCGAATAAATCAACTTCATAGTTCAAAGTAAACGGAATGTTGAAAACACTCTGCGTGACTACTGTGGGGGTGATGGTCGCCCCGTTCGTCGGCCGGTTCGCTGAGAGACGCTGCCGCTGCCCATTCACGCCGGCGTCGAGTTCCGGAAACAGCCCTGAGGAAGTGACTCTGGCAAACGCACGCGCCTCGGCAAGCCGCGCCGTTGCAGCCCGCAGAGTTTGATTGTTAGCCATCGCGCGTTCTTCGTATTGATCGAGCTCGCTGTCGGCGAAAACCTTCCACCAGGCATTCTTCGGGAGAGAGTCCAGCGGATTCGCAGCCTCCCACGGAACCGGGGATTGCCAGTTCTGCGGAGCCGCAACATCGGGTTTCTTGTATTTGGGATCGGCTGCGAACGCAGCAAGACTCCACAGCCCGACTGCGAAGCCCAGAAACCGCCTCATGACTTGCTGCCTTCTTTTGTCGCGTGGACCGGCTGCCCTTCTTCCAGCGAATCGCTCGGGTTCAGGATGATCGAGTCCGCCGGGTCGAGTCCACCGAGAACTTCGACGTCAGTTCCGTAGTCACGCCCGATGACAACCGGCTTGAGATGCACTTTTCCATCTGCGGCTACCACCGCTGCCCGCGGTCCTTCGGCACGGAACAATAAAGCGTTGACCGGAACGGACAAGCGCGCCGTCGTGGTCTTCACTCCAAAATGCACTTGCGCATAGGAACCGGGGTACAGCTTGCCATCGCGATTGGGAACATCAATCTCTGTGCGCAGCGTGCGGGTTGCCGGATCAATTGCGTCCGATGTGCGCGCAACATTCCCCGAGAAACGTTGCCCAGGAAGTGCAGGGAGTTCGATCTCGGCTGCAACTCCTTGACGAATAGATCCCGCATAAATCTCCGGCACATCCACATATACGCGGATCGGACTAATCTGCGCGACCACAAAGAGTTCCTGGTTGTTGCCGCTGTTGCCGGAGTTGATCAATGAGCCCACATCCGTATTCCGTCGTATTACAGTTCCCGAAAAAGGTGCGTAGATGTGCTTGAATGACTCAAGCTGCTCCAGCCTGCGCACGTTGGCAGTCGCCGAAGCCAGTGCCGCTTCCCCCTGCGTGTAACCGCTCGACCTTTCGTCCGCCTCCTGCTGGGCGACGGCATCCATCTTCCGTAGTGTCTCCCAGCGCTCGGCAGAACTCTTCGCTAGACCCAATTGCGCCTCAGCCTGGCTGCGGACCGCGCGTGCCTGCGACAGTTCCTGGTCTACTTCCGGAGTCTCAATATCCGCTAGCAGCTGCCCCTTAGTCACCTTGCTACCAATATCCTTGTACCAATGCGCGAGATATCCCGTCGTGCGTGCGTAAATCGGAGACTCCGTAAATGCCTGCAAGCTCGACGGCAGCACCAGTTCCTGCTGTGGCGGTTCGGCCTTGGGGTGGATCACAACCACGTTCGGGATCGCGAGTTCTTCAGTCTCTTTGGCAAGTGCGCGGCGTTCCCCGAATCGCGTGAAGAACACGAATACCGCAGCTACGATCAACAAGAGTGCAATTGCCAGCGTAAGATATCTCGCCCGCTTCTGCGGTCCCGTGGACGGCTGCTGTGGCGCGATTTCAGTTTGTGGTTCAAGGACCGTTTGATGATCCATAATTAAGCCTCACAACCAACGTCAAAATTATTCTGATAATTGCGCATGCTTCCTACGCATCCCGTGAAAAATGCTAAAAATGACCGGGACAAAGAAAAGTGTGGCGACAGTGGCGACCGCCAGTCCGCCGATGACCGCACGCCCCAGCGGGGCGTTTTGCTCGCCGCCCTCACCGAAGCCCAGTGCCATAGGCACCATGCCAATAATCATTGCGAGTGCCGTCATGATCACAGGACGCATTCGCGTGTAACCTGCCGCGACCGCCGCTTCAACCGCACTAACGCCTTCAGCCATCCGCTCGCGAGCGAATGAGATCATTAGGATGCTGTTGGCGGTCGCCACTCCCATGCACATAACCGCGCCGGTCAACGCGGGGACACTTAAAGTTGTGCGCGTCAGAAATAGAATCCATAGAATCCCGGCTAACGCTCCTGGCAATGCCGTAATAATGATGAACGGATCAAGCCATGACTGAAAATTCACTACGATGAGCAGATAGACCAGCACGATGGACATGACCAGGCCTATCTCCAGGCCGAAGTACGATGACTCCATCGTCTGGACCTGGCCACGCAGATGCATCTGCGTGCCGCGTGGCAGCTGTTTTTGAAATGGCTTCAGGACATCGTTCGTGTCATCTGCCACTCCGCCCAGGTCGCGCCCATCCACGCTGGCAAATACGTCAACGGTGGGCGCAATGTTGTAATGACTGACAACCGCCGGTGTAGTGATCGGAGTTGCCGTAGCCAGGTTGGCCAACACTTGCGGGCTGGAGGCTCCAGCGCCATTGACTGGCGTGTTCATCAACGCCTGCAGCGAATCCACGCGGTATTGCGGAGACTGCACAGCAAGGCTGTAGGTCACGCCGTTCTTAGGATTCACCCAAAAAGTCGGAGCAGTCTGGAAACTGGAACTCAGCGAGACCAACAGATTCTGGGCAACGTCTCGTTCTGTCAGGCCAACCTGCTGGGCGCGAACGCGGTCCACGTCCAGGTGCAATGTCGGATTACTCATCAGTTGTTGTACATGCACATCCACCGCGCCGGGCACGTGACGAAGACGATTTGCAATCTCCTGCGCAATCGCATAATTCTGCGTGTAATTTTGGCCGGACAACTGGATATCAATCGGTGACGGCTGCCCGAAATTAAGAATCTGACTCACAATGTCTGCCGGCTGAAAAAAGAATTCCACGCCCGGAAATTCTCTTGGCAAGTCTTCCCGCAAGCGATGAACGTACTCTTCCGTTGGACGATGACCAGGTTTTAAAGACACCAGGATTTCTGCATCGGACGTGCCAATCGTCCCCGCATTGCTATATGAAAGATTGATGCCGCTGTAAGGCAATCCTATGTTGTCCAGCACGGTATTGACATCCTGGCGAGGCACCTCTTCCCTGATTTGCTGCTCGATTTGGTCAACCAGGCGTGCGGTTTCTTCGATTCTCAGCCCCGCCCGGCCGCGGACGTGCAGACGGAACTGGCCAGCATCCACGTTCGGGAAAAAATCGCGCCCCAAGAACAGTACTAGCCCTCCAGACAACACGCAGAACGCCAGAAAGCCTGTGACGAAGGCAGGGCGATGGTGCATGATCGTTTCGAGTGTGCTGCGATAAGACTCACGCAGGCGCCCGAACCATCGCTCAAACGCGGCCTGCATCCGGCCAAAAATATTCGTCGGCGCGCGGTGGGAATCCTCCTCGTGCCCCTTCAACAGGTACATGACCATAGTCGGCACCAGCGTTCGCGAGAGCAGATACGAAGCCAGCATCGCGAACACGACCGCCTCGGCCATAGGCACGAACAGGTATCGCGCTACACCCGTCAGGAAAAACATCGGCACAAACACAATGCAGATGGAGAGCGTTGAAACAAACGCCGGCACCGCAATCTGTTGCGCACCGTCGAGAATCGCCTGCTTCAGCTCTTTCTTCATGCCAATATTGCGCTCGATGTTCTCGAGTTCAACCGTCGCGTCGTCAACCAAAACTCCGACCGCCAGCGCCAGACCCCCCAGCGTCATAATGTTGAACGTTTCGCCAAGCGCGCTCAGCAGGATGACGGAAGTCAAAATCGAGAGTGGGATCGAAATCGCGATGATCAGGGTGCTGCGCCAATTTCCCAGAAAAAGAAGAATCATGGCTGCAGTCAGACAAGCTGCGGTCAGAGCTTCCTTGAGCACGCCCTGAATTGCCGCGCGCACAAACAACGACTGATCGAACAACGGTGTGAGCTTCACGTCTTCGGGCAGCGTTTGGGCGACCTGCGGCAGCATGGCCCGGATGTTCTTCACAATGTCCAGCGTCGAGGCGTGGCCATTCTTCATCACGCTGAGCAGGGTCCCGCGAACGCCATCCTGCCGCACGATGTTGGTCTGCGGCGAGAAGCCGTCGCGCACGTGTGCCACATCGCGCACGTAAATCGTGGTGCCATTCAACGTTTTGATCGGCAGGTCGTTGAGTTCAGCCACGGTCTGCGGACTGGCATTCAGCTCCACCTGATGCTCGAGTACTCCGAGTTTCGCAGTGCCGGAAGGCAGAATCAGGTTCTGCGCACTGATGGCATTCACTACGTCCACCGGCGTCAAATGCGTCGCTTGCATCGCCGTCGTATCAAGATCCACTGAGACAAGCCTTGCTTTGCCGCCGTAGGGAAATGGGACCGCCGCGCCTTCGACGGTGATCAGTTGCGTGCGAACAAAGTTCAAGGCTAGATCGTTGAGGGACTGTTCTGGCTGCGTCTTGCTGTTCATGCCGACCTGCAGGATCGGCACACTCGACGCGGAGTATTGAATGATCAAGGGCGGCATTGATCCCGGCGGCAGGAAACGGATTGCGGTTTGCGAAATCGCAGTCACCTGCGCCAGCGCCGTTTGAATATTTGCCGAGGGGCGAAAGAAAATCTTCACGACCGCAACGCCATTCAGCGACTGCGATTCGATGTGTTCAATATTGTCAACCAGAGTGGTCAGGCCGCGCTCGGTCTGCGAAACAATCCTGTCCGACATGTCCTTCGGCGACAAGCCCTGGTAATTCCACACAACGCTAATGACAGGAATATCAATGTCCGGGAAAATGTCCGTGGGCGTGCGCAGCAGCACGACCGGTGTGAGGAGCAGAATCAAGAGCGCCATGACCACGAACGTGTATGGCCGGCGCAGCGCTAGAGCGACAATCCACATCAGGTCTTCCCCGGATCTTCGGTAGGAGTTCCGGCCGCTACCCAAACACAATGGCAGGGGCGTAAAGTGAAGTAGATGCGATACGGTGCGTATCGGATTTATTTTTGCTAATGTAGCAGTTCATGACCAGAAACGCGACCGCCGTGGTCGTTGCCGCACGCGGACCTGGGCGTCCGCGCAGTGAAAAGGCACGCAAAGCGGTGATTCGCAGCACCCTGGCCTTGCTGAATCGTACGGGATTTCACGAACTCAGCATCGAGGCCGTTGCGGCCCATGCCGGAGTTAGCAAGGCGACCGTCTATCGTTGGTGGTCGAACAAAGCCGAACTCGTCATTGACGCGTTTGTCTCAGCCGTCGAAAAGGAGCTTCGCTTCCCGTCACCAGGACCAGTGCTCCGGTCCCTCCACGTGCAGATGCGGCGCTGGGCGGTGATATTCCGCAGCCCGCTCGGCCAGATCGTTGCCACGGTAATTGGTGCGGGGCAATCTGAGCCTGAAATTCTGGAAGCCTTCCGCAGCCATTGGGTAGAGCCGCGGAGAGTCGAGGCTCGCAGGTTACTGAGGCAAGCAATGAAGAATGGAGAAATCCGTGCCGATCTTGATCCCGACACGGTCCTCGATCTGCTTTACGGCCCACTCTATATTCGCCTACTCCTCAAGCATGCTCCTCTGAACGAGGAATTTGTAAACACCGTGTTTGAGATTGTGAGCCCGGTCCTTTCGCTGTGACCGCTATGGAAATCACGTGAGCCGTTGGCTCTTGGCTCAGCTCCATAGCCGGTCCCAAGAGCGCTCATGGTCCCACTCCGCCGTCGGCTCGAAATAGCCCGTCCCCGGGGCAAGGTGTTGGTGCACCACTTCTTCGTTGAGAGTCACGCCCAAACCCGGACGGTCGGGCACCTCGATCCATCCATGATTCACAATTGGAGATTTCGTGTATTCCTGAACCAACGATGACCACCACGGAACATCCAACGAATGGTTTTCCAGTGCCAGGAAATTCTGCGTCGCCGCCGCACAGTGCACGTTCGCCATGCAGCTCACCGGCGTTCCTGCAAAGTGCATGGCCATCGGCACGCCGAATTCTTCGGCCATGTCACCGATTTTGTGGGTCTCAAGAATTCCGCCGGAGGTGGCCAGATCAGGATGAATCTTGCTGATCGCATGCTTCTCACATAACACTCGGAATGGCTCTTTCAAGTAAATATCTTCGCCGGTGAGAATCGGCGTTGGACTCTGGTCCGAAATCTGCTTCAGCAAGTCGGTGTACTGCCACGGAATCACATCTTCGATCCAAGACAGATTGAATTTTTCATATGCCCGGCCCAGCCGAATAATGGATTTCACGCCAAGATGGCCGAGGTGGTCCATTGATAATGGAATCTCCATGCCGACCGCATCGCGCACCGCCGCAACATATTCGGAAAGCATTGCGATGCCCTTGTCCGTTACTTCCGTCGCGACGAACGGATGCTCAAGCTGATTTTCTTCCCACTGCGTCAAATCCGAAGGCTCGGTCACCGTGCCTGGCGTGTCCGACACCATTTCGACGCCCAAGTCCATCTTGAGCCAGGTGAGGCCCATGACTTCCTTGCGCTCCTTCATCCGTTGCGCGTAGATTTTTGGATCTTTGGATTCGGTTGTATCCGCATAAATGCGGATCTTATCGCGGAACTTGCCCCCACCTACCATCGCGTAAACCGGCGCGTTGTAAACCTTGCCAGCGATATCCCAGAGCGCCATTTCAATGGCGCAAACTCCGCCGCCCTGTCGAGCGTGTCCGCCGAATTGCTTGATCTTGCGAAAAATTCTGTCGAGCTGCAGCGGGTTCTCGCCAACGATCCGGCTCTTGAGGAACAGAGCATAGGTGGCGCTGGCGCCGTCGCGAACTTCGCCGAGACCATACACGCCTTGATTGGTATCAATACGAATGATCGGACACGGACTTGGGCCGGGCTTTACAATTGTCGCGACTCGCATATCTGTGATCTTCAGCGCGGAAGGGCTGGAATTCGTATTCACAGCCTTGGGATAGGCCTCAAGTGGTTCTTCCAGCAGCAGACCACCGCCTACCGCGAGTGCGGACGTTTTCATCCAGTCGCGACGATTAAAGCCGTTGTGCTTCGTCATACTCATTGTTCCTCTGGGGACGTCATTTCTGTAGCGAGCTTTTGGACTTCGCGGCCTTTGCATCCTTTGCGGTTAAGAGCTTTTAACCGCTAAGAGCGCAAAGAACGCAAAGAGAATCAGGATCGTCCTGTTTAGGCGTCACAGCCGCCCAAACTTCTTTACTGCTTCCTCAATCGATTTGAGCTTTTCAATATATGCGTACATCGAATGCTCTTTGAAATCCATTTCCTGCGCGGTGGCGAGGACCTCAGCAGCCTTGGCCCGCGGGACAACGACCACTCCATCTGAGTCGGCAACCACAATATCTCCCGCGCTGACCGGAACACCATCACATACAAGCGGGATGTTTGCTCCGGCAAAGCGATAATGACCCACCGACGTCGAAGGCACCGTTCCCAGCGCAAACACCGGAAACCCAATTTTCTGCAGGTAAGCCGTGTCACGAACACCGCCATCGATCACCGCGCCGGAAAAGTTGCGCGCCTGCATCGCCGTTCCCATCAACCCGCCCATCCCGGCGATATCAGCGCCGTCCTCGACCAACATCACGTAAACCGAATTGGGCCCTCCCGAATCAATCGCAGCCAGCATTCCCGCGAGCGCGTCCGGATCTTTGTTCTCTTCCTTCTTCAGCTTCACTGTTACCGCAAAACCCGCAAACTTCGAAGTGAAGATCGGCCGCACGCGGTGCGAAAGATATATTCGCTGGCCGGTCAGTTTTTCCATGGCGTCCGATACAGACGCCACCTCGACATGACGGTAGCTCTCGAGCAAAGCAGCGTCTGAATTTGGCTCCGCCGGATGCGAAAACGCGCGCGGAGCAAAGCTGGCCGCTCCAAGGCATGCCACCAGCAAAACAAAAACCAATAACGCTGTGCGAGATCGGGTTCTCAACAGGGTCCTAATCATTTTGCGCTCCTGAAATTTGATAGTCGTCGGGGGTGCCCCAATTCTCACGATTTTCGAGAAGTGGAGCTTTTCCTGCATCGACCAACAGCCATAGCAAAGCGCCAACGCTGCACAGCGCGGCTGCCACGAAAAATGAAGTGTTCCATCCGAAATATTTTGCGATCAGCGGCGTCAACGAAGCGGTCACCATCCCGCCAAACTGGCCGCCCATGTTCATCACTCCCGAAACCGAACCCGCAGAGCTGCCGCCGATCTCAGATGTCACCGACCAGAATGAACTCTGCGAAAGATACAGGGCGCCCGCGCCGCCTGCAAGAATAATGCTGGCAACCCGTGCGTCGTGAGCGTAGGCGCCACTCGCGACAAAGATCGTGCACAACAACATGCTGGCACAAGCAAGGCCACATCGTCCGGCGTGCTTCCCGAAACTTCGCGTCATCTTATCGCTCAGCCACCCGCCCACCGTGGAGCCGCCGGCCATCGCGAGAAACGGAAGCATCGAGTAATATGAACTCGATTTCAAGTTCAGCCCTCGGACCGCATTCAGGTAAATAAAGAACCACGAAAAGAAAATGTAAGCCACGTATCCGTAGCAAAAATAGCTGAGTGTGACCGCGGCCACATCTTTGCTAAAAAAGATTTTCCGCCAGGGGAGCGGGCGATCACTCAGGGCAACTGGAAGCCCCAAACGAATATGCGCGGCCTCTTCCGGCGACATCAGAGGATGTTCCTCCGGTCTATCGCGAGCGATTGCCAACCAGATCACGCCTGCGGTCAATCCAATCAATGCGCTCGCCCAAAACGACCAGCGCCAGCCGTAATGCACCATCACGTAGGTGATCAGCGGAGGCGTGATGCCAGCGCCCGCACCCACGCCGGCAAAGATGAAGCCATTCGCGACACCGCGCTCCTGAGAAGGAATCCAGCTCGCGACCAACCGGTTCCCTGCCGGATAAACGACGGCTTCACCGACGCCTAGCAGAAACCGCACCGCCATCAGCACAATCAGCGCGCTGCCAAGCTTCGCCGACACGGCAGCGGTCAATGAGGTGAACACCGCCCACCAGAACGTTCCTAAAGTAAGAATTTTTCGAGGACCAAATCGATCGGCCAGCCGTCCACCTGGCGCCTGAAATGCCGCGTAGCCGAGTAGAAACGCGCTAAGCGCCCATCCGAGATGGACGTGGTCAAATCCGAATTCCCTCTCAATGAGGCTTCCGGCGATGGAAATGTTTACGCGGTCAAGATAGGCCACGGCGCTGATGACGAACATCCATGCAATCAACAACCAGCGCACGTGATTGCGGAACAGGTTCATCGCGACAAGCAAACCCAAGGATTCTACCTTGCCGCGAGAGATTTGCAGATTGACAAATGACGACTGATTTGAGAATTTCGGGAGCGCTCACCTGGAGGCCACGTGTGAAGTTGACTCGCAGGAATCTCACGTTCCCTATCACGGAACTCTGTTGCGCATGCATTTTGTTAGCGCAAGTCGCATCAGCACAGCTGATCAACTTCTCCAAACAAGACCTGCTCGACTACACCGCACAGAATCCCTTTGATCGCTTACCCGACGGCAGACCCAAAGTTCCGGATGCTTTGATCGAGCGAGCGCGTGACTTGTCTTCTGAAGAAGTATGGGCGGTCTTGCAGGCGAAGGGATTCAATAATCAATACGCGGATGGCTTTCAGGTATTGCATCCTGGCAAGATGATGGTGGGCCGCGCGTTCACGGTCCAGTTCATGCCTTTGCGCGAGGATGTTGACAACGTCGTGCAAGCCAAAGCCAAGCAGGCCCTCGGCAAACGCCTTTTCAATCAAACTGCAATCGACATGCTCCAGCCCGGGGACGTGCTCGTTGTTGATCTATTCGGAAAGAAAATTGGCGGCACCATCGTTGGCGACAACCTCTTCTTCTATGTGAGCCAGGCCACGCATGGCGGCGGGCTTGTTGTGGATGGCAGCATTCGTGACCTCAATGGAATTTCCGAAATCGACATGCCGGCATATTTCCGCTCAGTAGATCCCACGCCCATCGGCAATGTCATGTTGACTGGAATTAACATTCCCATTCGTGTCGGCAATGTAACCGTCATGCCGGGCGACCTCGTAGTCGGCGACCGTGAGGGCATTTATTTCGTTCCTCCTCAATTCGTCCAAGAAGTCCTCGATAAGGCGGACGAAACCCACATCCACGACGAATGGACCAAGAAAAAATTCGCCGAAGGTAAATACAAGTCCAGCGAAATCTACGGTTCGCCCAGCGATCCCAAGCTGCAGCAGGAATATCAGGAGTATCTTAAGAAGCGGCTTGACGAGATTCACAAGCAGCGCAGCTCGAAATAGGAGGGCACGATGACGGACATCCGCGAAGTCACGCGAAGGAGTTTCGTCACACGAATAGGACAGGGCGCAATCGCGGCGAGCGTTACTGATGGCCTATTGAAGACCGCTTCCGCGCAGCTCCGAGTCCCTGACCCTCCTGGCAAGAAGCTGGGGTGGGCCATCGTCGGCCTGGGTAGTCTCTCGATCAATCAGATACTTCCCGCGTTCGCTAAGTGTGAGAAGTCGAAAGTCGTTGCATTGGTAAGCGGTCATCCCGATAAAGCCAACAAGCTCGCGCTTCGTTACGGCGTCAGCCAAAAGAACATCTACAACTACCAGAATTACGATTCGATCAAAGACAACCCGGACGTTGACATCATTTATATCGTGCTGCCCAACGGCATGCATGCCGAATACACTGTGCGCGGCCACCAGGCAGGCAAGCATGTGCTATCCGAGAAGCCGATGGCAAACACGCCGGCCGAATGCCAGCAAATGATTGACGCGGCCCACAAAGCGGATCGCAAACTCATGATCGCGTACCGCTGCCGCTACGAACCTTACAATCGAGAAGCGATTCGCATCGCGCAATCCGGAGATCTCGGGCCGACGCAGATGATACTTGCGGACGCCGGCTTCAAAATGGGCGATCCCACCGTGTGGCGACTGAACAAGCAACTTGCCGGCGGCGGATCTCTCATGGACATCGGCATCTACGCATTGAACGCAACCCGATATCTCACTGGCCAGGAACCCACCGAAGTGAACGCGATGATCTACAGCACGCCGGGCGATCCGCGCTTCAAAGAAGTTGAAGAACACGTCAACTTTCAGTTGCGGTTCCCGAACGGTATTCTCGCGAACTGCTCTTCGAGCTACGGATATTTTCATCAAAGCCATTTCCGCGTGATGGGAACCGAAGCTCGCCTCTGCATGGATCCTGCGACTTGGTACGGTGGCTTACGGATGTGGATCGAGCGTGGCAACACCATCGAACAAAAAGACCTACCCGAAGTGGACCACTTCGCCGCCGAAATGGACCACATGTCCGACTGCGTGATGCAGAACAAACAACCGCTCACTCCGGGGGAAGAAGGTCTGCGCGATTTGACGATCATGGCGGCGATCTACCAAGCAGCCCAGAGCGGAAAAACCGTGAAGCTGTAGGTCTGCCTTAAAGCTGGCTCTAGTGCTGGTCGATCGTCCCTACGGAACTTCGGACATTTTTCTTGCTGCCCCAGCGCTGAAGCGCTGGGCTAAGCTCGTTAGAACTTCTTTTTGACGGAGTTAGCCTCCTGATCACTGCGCAAGACCGCGTTGGCCTGGTCGGAGCAAACGGTACCGGCAAAACCACGTTTCTGAAGATTCTCGCCGGACTCGAATCGCTGGACTACGGCAGCGCCTCAGTCGCAAAGGGGATCGACATTGGATATCTGCCGCAGGACGGGCTGGCTCTCTCTGGCCGAACCGTTTTCGTGGAGTGTATGTCGGTGTTTTCCCGCCTGCAAGCGATAGAGAAGGAACTGGAGCAACTTACCTCACGCATGGCGGAGGTGGACCATACATCGGCGGAATATGAGCAGATTGCTGATCGCTATCATCACATTGAGCACGAATTCCGCGTCCACGATGGCTATGCGATCGAAGCACAAGTGGGAACGGTGCTCGCCGGATTAGGTTTTCGTTCGGAAGACTGGCACCGGCAGACTGAAGAATTTTCTGGCGGCTGGCAAATGCGCATCGCCCTGGCAAAATTGCTGCTCCAGAAACCCAATCTGCTTTTGCTGGACGAGCCGACAAATCATCTTGATCTCGAGTCGCGAAACTGGCTTGAGGAATATTTGTCGAATTATCCCTTTGCATTCGTTCTGATTTCCCACGACCGCTACTTCCTCGACATCACTGTCAATCGCATTGTCGAAATCTGGAACAAGAAGATCTGTACCTACAGCGGGAATTACGAAAAGTATTTGTCGCAGAAGATACAGCGCCAGGAGCAACTGGAGGCCAACTACCGCAACCAGCGCGAGCGCATCGAGCAATTAGAAGTCTTCATTAGTCGTTTTCGCTACCAAGCGACGAAAGCCAAACAAGTGCAGAGCCGGATCAAAGAGCTCGAAAAGATCGAGCGGATTGAGTTGCCAGAAGAAGAAAAGACGATCCACTTCTCTTTCCCGCAGCCCAAACCCAGCGGCAGAATTGTCGCAGAGTTTTCGGGAGTCGCGAAAGCGTATCCGAAGAGAGACTCGTGTGGGTCGGACACTCCTGTCCGACCAGCTTCGGCATCTGAATTGTCGGACAGGAGTGTCCGACCCCAAGCTGCTCGCAGGAACCGAGCCACTGACCGCGGGCGAATATCAACTCGGTCACAACGTCGAGTTCGATTATTTCGCCCAGGATCAATACAAAGAGCTTGACCAAGACGCGCGCATGATTGATGACATCGGCCGTGTCTCACCGTCATCGCGGGAGACCGATCTGCGCAACCTGCTCGGCTGCTTCCTGTTTTCCGGAGACGAAGTATTCAAACGTATCGGCGTGCTCTCCGGCGGCGAGCGCAATCGATATGCGCTGTTGCGGATGCTGCTGCATCCTGCGAACTTTCTGCTGCTCGACGAGCCCACTAACCACCTCGACATGCGTGCCAAAGACGTTCTGCTCGAAGCACTCAGCAAATACACAGGCACCGTAGTCTTTGTCTCCCACGACCGCTACTTCATAGATAAGCTGGCAACCCGCATCTTCGAAATCGGCGGCGGACACGTCGAAGTCTATCCGGGAAACTACGAAGACTTCTTGTGGCGCAAGCAGGGCGGCGCAGCAAAGCTGCAAGAGCAGGTTTCAGCCTCAACCCATGCGTCTCAATCTGGCAATGGCCACGTAGGGGCGGGTGCCCCCACCCGCCCAGCGCCCGAACACGCCGCATCATCGAACGGCGATAAACCCGCCAAGCGCCTGAACCCGATCAAACGCAAACAAATGCAAGACCGCGCTCATGAACTAGAAGAAGAAATTTCAACTTTGGAAAGCGCGATTGCCGCCTGCGAGAGCTCGCTGCAGAATTTCGTCAGCGCTGAGGAGACAGTTCGCATATCGCGAGAACTCGAACGGAACCGCTCCGAATTGCAGCAGCGAACAGCCGAGTGGGAAGAGATCGGGCAGGAGCTAGAGGCGTAGGAGCAAACTTACCTTAGTCGGCCGCGCGTTTTTTCGGACTAACTATGGTCAGAGTTTCAAATTCAATGGACTTTGCTCTTTCCGGATGTCACTCACGAATTGAGGCTTTGCGGTCATCCTGACCCTGGATAGAAATGCCGTCGGTGTCGAACCAGAGATTTTCACAAGGCATCACTCAAATACAGCCTTCACCTGATGGTACAAAATCGTGATCGAGGTAGATTGAGTGTTACGCGCACAAATCGATGTTGCTGTCTGTAGGAACTCCACAGTTGAGGAACTCGCGATACCTCCGCTTAGAACGACCGAAGTTCTGAAGGGCAAAATCCCAACCTGCACAAGCCTTACCGCGATGAGGTTTTCGTCGCTCCCGCCGTAAGCTCAAGGCTCAAAATTCAAAAAAGGAGTAGTCGTATGCATCCGTATTTCTCGACATCCGTTCAGCCGTGGCAGCCCTTTAACCCAATCGACATCGGTATGACCCAGAGGCCGTTCCCATGGTTTGATCCTGCCGCTTATCAAGCTATGTACAATCCAGCGCAGTACAACCAGGCGCAGTACAATCCAGCCCAGTACAATCCGGCAATGTATCGAGGCGCATTCCCAGGCTTCGAAACGAACCCGTACTATGCTGGCATTTTCCCCAGACCCGTCTTCCACGTACCTGCTGGGTCACTGTCACCCGAAATCGCACGTGGAATGTCTCCAATAGGCTACGCCGGATTCGGCGCAACCGAGTACCTTTCGCCGGAAAACTTCGTTTCCAGTTTTGGCAAAGCCACTGGCAACTATCTCCCTCCTGAGTTCCTTGAGTTTCTGCGTGCGGAGTTGCTCCGCTGCGGCAAAGCTCTGCGAACAGTCGCTCCCGCTCTTGAACACGAGAACGGGGACGTGAAGGAGCAAGCGCACCTTGCTGCTACGGCCCAGTTCTTCTACGCTCTCGGTCTTCTTTACACTCGCGGGCTCATCATCCCTCCGGAGGTGCCTGGGGCTTCGAGTCGGGCAGACGAGCAGTCTCCGGCCACCGCGTGTGAGGTGTTTGGAGAAGCCTTAGAGCGCTTTGCCCGGGAACAGTTCCTGGGACGCGGAAGCGGACGGGAGCTCGGAGAACTCTCAGAGAAGGCCCGTATCTGTTTCCACGCCTTGGCCCCCGACTCGGAACAACTGGAGCGGGTCAAGGACGAGAGCATTAGGCTTAACAGGAAAAAAGCCGTGAACGCATAGCAGGAAAGATTGCAGCTTCCAAACTATGGACCGACACTCGGTGTCGGTCCTTTTATTTGCACGCTCTTCGCGAATCCAGCCACCCGTCCCACTCCTTCCGTAACCTGCCGCACTTTGGTAACTCCGTGGCATAGTCACTGTTAGCGCACAAATTTTGCCGCAACGCGCGGACATAAACAAAGGAAGGCTCCTGATGCTGCACTCTAACGACAACGCTCCCAAGACGCAGTACACACCCTCAACCCTGAACCCAGCCGCGCCCGTAAAGACCGTCACGTCGCCGATCGAGCAGGCCACCATCGGACGCACGCTGGTGATTAAAGGCGAAGTCAGCGGCAGCGAGTCGCTCTACATTGACGGCCGCATCGAAGGCACCCTGAGCTTTAAAGATCATCGTGTGACGGTGGGCCGCAACGGCGTCGTGCAGGCGAACATTGCCGCGCGCGAAGTTGTCATCATGGGCAAGGTCACCGGCAACGTCGAGTGCAGCGATCGCGTGGATATCCGCAGCGAAGGCACGTTGACCGGCGATGTCGTCAGCCAGCGCATCAGCGTGGAAGATGGCGCGATGCTCCGCGGCAGCGTGCAGTTGACACCTTCTGAGCAGAAGCACGAGAAGTCGGAGACGCCAAAGTCATTTGCGGCAGCAGCGGGCAAGAGCAATTAATCGTTAAGCGCACGTTGTTCGCGCGTTCAAGTCAAAATCCCCACCCTGTCCAGAGAATGCGACAAGGGTGGGGCACGCCAAAGTCCAACTAGGTCTCAGTTGTCGGTGATCGGTGAACAGCGAAACGGCTTGTCACTGACCGCCAGCCACTGATCACTTCCTCCATCAATCCAAATCTGCGCCAACTACCGGTCCGTTTCGGCCAGCGGGTCCAATGCCGAAATTGGGATCGGCCTAAGCGTCGAGCCACTGAACACCGCAACCTCTGACGCTCCCGCCAATTGCTTCGTCAAATAGAGCCGGTTCGTGAGCGGATCAAGAGCAATGTCGTTCACGCCATTGCCAATGTTGCCGGTTGTAGTCGATTGATTTGTCTTGCCGTCAATCGCGGTAATGCAATTGCCATTTCCATTCGAAACGTAAATCAGATTTCTGAATTGGTCCACCGCCACCCCATTCGGGTTGCCGCCGGTTGCCACTGTCACGGTCGAATCGTCAACCCCGTTAATGACCGTCACACTATTGCTGCCAAGATTCGCCACATAGATCCTGTTCGTTACTGGATTGACGCGAACATTGCGCGGAATTGAACCGACTGCAACCGTGTCGACCACCGCACCAGTGCTGTCAATAACTGAGACTGTATTGGCGTCGCGATTGACAACATAAATCTTATGCGTCGTGCGGTTGACTCCGACTGAATATGGGTGCAGTCCGACTGTGACCGTCGAAGTGGTATTTGTTCGCCCATCAACGATCGTGACTGCGTTGCTGGAGAAATCGGCAATGTAGATCTTGTTGCGCTCGACGTCAATGCCGATCGCCAAGGGCTCGCCGCCAACATTCAACGTGGTGGTAGTCGCGGTGTTACCGTCGAACACGGTCACGGTGTTGTCCGAGGAATTCGCGACGTAAACCTTGTTGGTGTAAGGATTGGCCGCCAAGGCGACCGGAGCATTCCCGACCGGCACCTGCGTGACCGCGAGAGTTACACCCGACCAGTACCGACATTACGTTATTGACTCCGTCCACGACATAAATCTTGTTCGTGAACTGGTTGATCGCAATGGCGCCGTTAAGTGATTGCTGTCTGGCGGGCGGCAAGGGAATCTTTATTGCTGAGTTCGTCAGCCCATCGATTTCTGTGACAACGTTTGCCGATTCCTCGAGAACATATGCCCGGTCAGTAAAGGTGTTAACGGCCATCGCCTGTGGGTAATCGAATATTGGCACGGTGGCCAGCAGGGTTTGTCCGGACGCACTCGACGCAACGAACAGAAGTAAAGCGACAAAGAGGCGCATAAGCTTCCTCCGAAGCATACAGTTTCAGTGATCGCGGCCGGAGGGGAAGGAGAGGAATCGCGGCCAAATTGAGCCCGGAGTATAGCACGCAAACGCCAACCAAATCGTTAAAGATTGACTAGCCGCTACTCCGCTGACCGACCACCGACCACCGACCGCTGAGGGAGGATCGCCGGTCACTTCTTTTCTTGCGGCTTCAATTCCAGCGAAGCCGAATTCATGCAATAACGCATTCCCGTCGGTCGCGGACCGTCTGGAAACACATGTCCCAGATGCGCTTCGCAGCGTGCACAGCGTACTTCGGTCCGCCGCATGCCATAGGCTGTGTCGCTGTGTTCCTCGACAGCCCCTTGCTCCAGCGGTTTATAGAAACTAGGCCAGCCGGTGCCGGAATCGAACTTCGTCTCGGAACTGAACAGAGGCTGTCCGCAGGCCGCGCAGGTGTACGTCCCCGGATCTTTCGTCTTGTGATACTTGCCGGTAAACGCAGGTTCAGTGCCAGCCTTGCGCATCACTTGAAACTGCTCAGGCGTCAGTTCCTTCTGCCATTCGGATTCGGATTTGTTGATCTTCGTCATAAATCAGCTCTCAGCGAATTCTAAAAGATTTTAACCGCAGAGGTCGCAAAGGATGCGCGGGGGCGCAAAGATTTTTCCCTCAATCGCGCTCCGCATAAATGAGATTCCGTCGTCGGCAAGAAGTTTCCGGTTTTCTCTGCGAAGTCGGCGTTCTTCACGGTTAAATGCTTTTGCTCAGCTAGAAGCTAGAACCTAACAGCTATAGCTTGTTTTTTCGCCTTATATTCGCCTACAATGCTCTCATGGCAATCACCAAACGTCAGCGGCAGGTGTACGACTTCATCGCCGAATTCGTGCAGAAGAACCAATACTCGCCGTCGTTCGAAGAAATCGGCGACGGCCTGGGGCTAAGCTCTCTCGCCACGGTCCACAAGCACATCTCGAACCTCGAAAAAAAAGGTCTGCTCAGCCGTGATTACAACCGCAGCCGTTCCATCGATCTGCTTCCTCCCAAGGGCCGCTTAAAGCAAGCCATGTCTGTGAACAGTGGAATGGTTCTGCCATTACTGGGCAGAATTGCCGCTGGGCAGCCCATCGAAGCCATCGAACGCCCTGAGACGATTTCACTCGCCGATTTCACCCGTTCGAAAGACGTGTTCGTTCTAGAGGTCCGCGGCGAGTCCATGCAAGACGAGCACATCCTCGACGGCGACTATGTTCTCGTCGAAAAAACCAAGATCGCCCACAACGGAGACATTGTCGTCGCGCTGGTTGAGCGAACCGACGCCACCCTCAAGCGCTTCTATCGCGAGGGCGACAAAATCCGCCTGCAGCCTTCGAATGCAAGAATGAAGCCGATCATCGTTCCTGCTGCAGACGTGGCAATTCAAGGCAGGGTAATCGGAGTACTAAGAAAGTACTGACCGGCAGCCCGCGAAGCATTCGCTAAGTCATATGTCAGCAACGCATGAATCGGGGTCCTCAGGAAGTACTAACCTTCTACGTGGATGGGATTGGTTTTGGGCGGCTTCCACCACCGATTCATCAGTAATGAGATCGTCAGCCCAATGAACAACATCACCGCCAGCACGCCATTGACCCTCGAAACTAGTGATATCGGCCCTTTCGGGCGAGGGACTCCGGAGAGCGGCAACACGATCAAGTTCATGAACAGATAGACTGCCAAACCGTAAAGCAGCCCGCCCAAAATCGGATGTCGAGTGAGAACCATGAGACGGCGACTCGCGACATAGAAGATTGTGGTCCAACTCATCGCGATGAAGTAATGCAATATGACGCCCAGCACAGCCGACTCGGCGCCCATTGAAAATGCCTTCATGCCAATCAGCCCGCTGGCTATGTATTGACAGACTCGTTCCGCCGTCACTCCGCGGATATGCGAGTAAATAATCGCATCAGACATGTCCAGAGTTCCCGCGATCAATCCGACTGAGACTACCGTTAACAACGCGGCTTCTCTTGGCGATCCATCCGCTGTTTGCTTAGCGCTCATGATGCGTCCGAATGAAATGCACTCGATTTTAAGCGCGCCGAGGGCAAAACTGAAATTGCAGCAGTACTCGAAACCATGAATTGGCGTTGGGAATAACTACGCCTCACGCGTCACGAACATAGAAACGCCCGGGCCTAAGACCCGGGCGCGTTCCGTTTAAAACTGATGGCTGACGACAGAAGGCTATTTACCCGATGTGCTTATCCAGAGCCTTCTGGATCTGTTCCTTCGCAACGTATCCCACGATCTGCTCTTTAACCTGACCGCCCTTGAATACCAGCAGCGTCGGAATCCCGCGCACTCCGTAGCGCATTGGGGTGGCGCTGTTGCGGTCCACGTCCATTTTGGTGACCTTCAGCTTGCCGGCATATTCGGTTGCCAGCTCATCCACGATGGGGGCAATGGCACGGCAGGGTCCGCACCAAGCCGCCCAGAAATCAACCAGCACCGGCTGCTCCGCCTTCAGAACGTCCTGGTCGAAGTTCGAATCGGTTACCTCTACAATTCCATTACCTGCCATTGTTCCTCCAACGCCAAAAGCTATAAGTTGCGCCGCTTTATCCTAGCACCACTATTGGATGCGATTTCGTGCCGGAAGTCGCAGGAAGGCATTCAGCTGTCAGCTCTCAGCTTTCAGCTTATAGCCAACCCACTGCAAGAATTGCCAAACGGATCACGCGTCCCAAGCTGAGGGCTGACAACTGAGAGCTGAAAGCTAAAATAAAAAAGCGCCCTGACTAATCAGGACGCCTCGGCAGCCCTCCCCCAGGTCTGCCAAACCACGACTGAATGGTAGCTGCCCGGGGATGGAAGCGTAAATGTCACTTCAGTAACCGCAGATCTGCTCCGATGGGCTACTTGCGGCGCCAGCTACGGCCTCCGTCGGATGTGATCCAAACCTCGCCGTTTGTTGTGCTTACGGAGCCGTTGGCTGGGTCGGAGAATTCAATGTGGGTAATGTTGGAAGTCAACTTCTGATCGGCGGCCGAAGGCTGCACCTGGTTCCAGGTCTGGCCTGAATCAACCGAGTGAAATAGGGCCCCAGTATTGCCTCCAACCCACACGTGCTGTCTAACTGAGCAGAGGGAGCGGAACGCAGCATTTCTTGAAACCACAACCTTCTGCCAACTGTGGCCGGAGTCCAACGACTTCTGCACCGCGCCTTCAGCCGAAAGCCTCCACTGCGCGATGGTAACTGTCTTCATCTGAGGTGGAGCGTTGGTTGCAACCGCCTTCTGCAGCATGCTTCCCGTACCTTGGCCGCCGGCGAATTCGGTCATCGTTGCTGGCGAGGGCGCCGCGTCAGCACGAGCGTCCTCCTTCATCGGAACAGCTGCTGCGCTCACTTCCACAGTCTCTGCCGCACTTCCTGGCTCGAGTCTGACTCCAACCGTTGCCGGCTTGTTGTCCAGCACAATCAAATTTGTGACCTCGCTCGACTTGAAGCCGTTGGCCTCCGCCTTAATTGAGTACGTGCCCGGGGTTAAAGAAGTGAAGGCAAATTTGCCCTCGGGATCGGAAGTCGCGGTCTT
>WNGE01004208.1_pt1 | contig 44967 bp, 51 predicted proteins | sample 5400651 | NCBI WGS metagenome assembly WNGE01 (sample SAMN13153370, study PRJNA577476) | soil metagenome | isolation source: 60 cm soil or saprolite under grassland replicate 2 | place: USA:California | collected 2016-06-15 | reverse complement strand
GGCGTCATGCCGCCTGCTTGAAGTGATCGGCGAGACCCGCGAACAGGCCGCGGCCGTCGGTCGGACCGAGCGCCAGCTCCACGTGGTTCTCCGGGTGCGGCATCATGCCGAGCACGTTGCCTTGCGCGTTGAGGACGCCGGCGATGGCGTTGGTCGCGCCATTGACGTTCCAGGCGAGGTCGAGCGACCCATCGGGGGCGGCATAGCGGAACACGACCCTGCCCTCATCCTCGAGTCGCACGATCGTGTCATGATCGGCGACGTAATTGCCCTCGCCGTGCGCGACCGGCACTCGGATCACCTGTCCCGCATTATAGCCCCGCGTGAACGGCGTATCGGAGCGCTCGACGCGCAGATAGACGTCGCGGCAGATGAATTTGAGCGCCGCATTGCGCATCAGCACGCCCGGCAGAAGTCCGGCTTCGCACAGGATCTGGAAGCCGTTGCACACCCCGAGCACGAGCCCGCCGCGCGCAGCATGGGCGCGCACCGCCGCCATGATCGGCGCGCGCGCCGCAATGGCGCCGCAGCGCAGATAGTCGCCATAGGAAAAGCCGCCGGGTATCACGACGAGGTCGGTGCTCGCCGGCAGCGTGGTGTCCGCATGCCATACCATGGCAGGCTCGCGGCCGCTGACGAGCTTGAGCGCGCGTGCCATGTCGCGTTCGCGGTTGAGGCCGGGAAAGACGACGACCGCGGACTTCATCACAGCCCGAGCTCCTTCTCGGCCCAGCGCAGAACGAGATCGCCGTTGAGAAAGCCCAAGGCGGCGCGCTCGGCCGCGGCGACATCGTCGGTGACGACGGTTGCGACCACCACGTCGCATTTGTCGTTGAAGGCGATGGCAAGCGCGGTGCGTGGTGAGCTATAGGATCTGGCGACGCGATAGGGCCGGCTGCGGCCCTTCATCCAGCCCACGCTCACCGGCCGCCCGTCGCCGAGTGCTTTGAACGTGCTGCTGAGCAGTTCGAGGTCGCCCACGCGGTCAAGCTCCGCGTCATCCGCCACGCCGGTCGTGCAGTTGCAGAAGCCGAGCTTGGCGCGCAGATAAAGCTCCATGTCCGCCCCGCAATCGGCGGAGCGGCAGCGGAACGCGCGCCCGCTACCCCACTGGTCGAGCGGGAACGGCCATTTGATTTCGGTCCAGACGGCGGAGTCTGCCGCCGATTGCCGGGCAGGGGTGGTCGCGCCCGCGACCAGGCCCAGTGCAAGCGCGAGGATACCGGCTCGTAACGCGATCATTTCACATCGACCTGAAAATTCTCGATCAGCGTGTTGGCGAGCAGCTTCTCCGCTGCCTTTTCGAGCGTAGCCTTCGCCGCCTTGCGGTCGCCTCCCTCGATCTCGATGTCGAACACCTTGCCCTGGCGCACGCTCGCGACGCCGGCGATACCGAGCGATTTGAGCGCGCCCTCGATCGCCTTGCCCTGGGGATCGAGGATGCCGGATTTGAGGGTGACGGTGACGCGGGCCTTCATCGCCTGTCCTGCGAGTATCGATATGGCGCGAATCGCTTAAACCGCAAGCCGAAGAAACGCGCAGCGTGCCCGCGCGCGGCTCATACCCAAAAGTTTACGCAGAAATGGTGTCAATGCACAGGGGCGGCCGCCGTTTGCTCGAGCAGCCGCCCGCGGCCCGCGACATGACCGCTCTCGCCGACGAGCCGCAGCGCCGCCCAAAACGCCGCTTGCGTGCTGGCGACGACCGGAATGCCGTGACGTGCTTCGAGGGGCTTTGCCACGCCCAGGGTGCGCAAGCCGCCGCAGGAAATCAGCAGACCCTCTGCGGCAGGCGCTTCGCCGCAGACCTCGGCGCCGAGTGCGATAATGTCGGCTTCGCGCATCGTGTCGGGCTGGTTGAAGCCGAACAGGCCGAAACCCTTGAGCGCCAGCACGTCGAAACCGTGCGCGCCAAGGAAGGCCTTGAGCCGCGCATTCACCTCGTCGGCATAAGCGGTCGCCACCGCGATGCGCCGCGCACCGAAGCCGCGCAACCCCTCGACCACCGCCTGGCTCATGGTGCTCACCGGCAAACCGGTCGTCGCGCGCAACGTCTCCAGGAGCTCTGCGTGCGCCTCGGCGCCGCGATAGAACGTCAAGGAGGTGCCGATCACCATGACGGCATCGACCCCGCGCGCGGCGAGCTGTTCGGCGGCGGGGATGATTCCCTCCCACGCGCTGTCGTAGCCCCGCGGTGTCAGCGATTGCACGCCGACGCCGCGCGCAACAAACCGCACGTCCGGATACATCTTGAGCCCTTCCTCCGGCACGGTGTCGGTTGCAAACGGGACCACGAGCCCGATGGTGACGTCCTTGTGCATGTCTTCTCCTCGCGGTGTGTGTGTCCCGGGCGCAGCGCAGCACGAAGTGGTGCGCTGCAGACCCGGGATCGTCCCGGGCCGTGGCGGTCCCGGATCAGCGCGTTTACGCGCGTCCATAGCCCGTCGAAGACGGGCGTGAACGCCCTTAAGGACGCGCTATGCGAAATGCGGGATACCCCGGATGTCGCTGCGCTCATCCGAGCTACGGCCCGCCAGTGATGGTCACCCCTTCACCAAGACCGGGCCCATGCCGCGCGGCCGCTCGCCTTCGCTCATGATGCCGAGGCGTTTGGCGACTTCGGTATAGGCCTCAACCAGCCCGCCGAGATCGCGGCGGAAGCGGTCCTTGTCGAGCTTCTCGTTCGATTTGATATCCCACAGCCGGCAGGAATCGGGAGAGAGCTCGTCGGCGACAACGATCCGCATGAGATCGTTCTCCCACAGCCGGCCGGTTTCCATCTTGAAGTCGACGAGACGGATGCCGACGCCGAGAAACAGGCCGGACAGGAAGTCGTTGACGCGGATGGCGAGCGCCATGATGTCGTCGATCTCCTGCGGCGTGGCCCAGCCGAAGGCGGTGATGTGCTCCTCCGATACCATCGGGTCGCCTAGCTGATCGTTCTTGTAGTAGAATTCGATGATGGAGCGCGGCAGCTGCGTGCCCTCCTCGAGCCCGAGCCGCTGCGACAGCGAGCCCGCCGCGACGTTGCGCACCACGATTTCGAGCGGAATGATTTCCACCTCGCGGATCAACTGCTCGCGCATGTTGAGCCGCCTGATGAAGTGCGTCGGCACGCCGATGTCGTTCAAGTGCTGGAAGACGTATTCGGAAATGCGGTTGTTGAGGACGCCTTTGCCCTCGATGACATCGTGTTTCTTCGCATTGAACGCGGTCGCGTCATCCTTGAAGTGCTGGATCAGCGTTCCGGGCTCCGGTCCTTCGTAGAGGACCTTGCCTTTGCCTTCATAGATGCGGCGACGGCGGCTCATCGGCGTGTACCGTGGTTTGTCCATCTGGCGACCGTGGCTCCGGTTCGAGGTGATGTCCGCGGCGACGGCGCGTGGCGGCTCGACGAAAACGCGTCCACGGCGGAAAGCTAGCCGATCGAGGTGACCAGCACAATCGCGACGAACAGTTTTGTCGTGGCTGTTCCACCGGCGGCGCGAATCAGTTCTTCGGTTGCCTTGACGATCGCGTCCCGCTATGCAAGGCCGCGCGCTCGGTTCAACGCCGGCTGTTGAAACCGCGAGAATGCGTCGGCGGCCACCTGGCCGAAAGGCCAATGCGCGAGAAGCGGCTGCGCGCGACGAGCGAGGAGGCCATGACCACATTCGACAAGCGCGAGGAAGGCTTCGAGAAGCAGTTCGCCCACGACGAAGAGCTGCGCTTCAAGGCGACCGCCCGTCGCAATAAATTGCTCGGCCTGTGGGCGGCGCAGAAGCTCGGGCTTTCCGGCGACGAGGCCGAGGCTTATGCGAAGGACGTCGTACTGGCGGATTTCGAGGAAGCCGGCGACCACGACGTGTTCCGTAAAATCCGCAGGGATTTCGATGCCAAGGGCGTGACGGAATCCGATCACCAAATTCAGCGCACGATGATCGACCTGATGGCGAAAGCGATCGAGGCGATCAAGGCCCGCTGAGGATCGCGACGCGACCCCGTCCGCCGGCGCGATCACAGCAAGGGACGATCTCATGACCACTGCAACCGCCTTCTCGCTCGCGCGCCGGCTCAAGGCCGGCGAGACCGTCCATAGCGGCTGGTGCGGCCTGCCCGCCCCGATCGTCGCCGAGCTCGTCGGCCGCGAAGGCTTTCCCGCGGTCACCCTCGATGCGCAGCACGGGCTATGGGACACCGCCTCGCTGCTCGCCGGCATCGCCCAGGTGCGCCAGGGCGGCGCAGCGGCGATCGTGCGCATTCCAGTGGGCGAGTTCGCAACGGTCAGCCGCGCGCTCGATTTCGGCGCCGAAGGCATCATCGCGCCGATGATCAACACGCCGGCCGATGCGCGCGCCTATGTCTCGTTCGCAAAGTTCCCGCCGCTCGGCGAGCGCAGCTGGGGTCCGCACCGCGCGACCACGCTCGCCAACATGCCGGACCAGAAGGTTTATCTGCGCGAAGCCAACGCAGTCACCGTCACCTTCGCCATGATCGAGACGCGGACCGCGCTGGAGAATGTCGAGGCGATTGCGGCCACGCCCGGCATCGATGCGCTTTTTCTCGGCCCCGCCGACCTCTCGATCGCGCTCAGCAACGGCGCCGATGTCGATCCCATGTCGCTCGACGTCGACCGCGAGATCGACCGCATCATGGGCGCGGCGCACAAGGCCGGCAAAGTCATGGGTGCCTATTGCCATTCCGTCGAGCGCGCGGTCGCGCTCGCCAAGCGCGGCGTGCGCTTCCTCGCGGTTGGTAGCGACATGGGCTTTTTGCGCGCCGGCGCCGCGGCGGCGTTCAAAGCGCTGAAGAGCTGAGAGCTTTTCGCTTTGTAACCCGGATTGAGCGCAGCCATATCCGGGAAAGAATCTCCCACATTTCGCCATAGCGCGTCGAAGACGCGCGTAAACGCGCTTATGGCTCAATGCAGGCTACGCGCTCGGTGCCACCCTCCCCTGGAGGGGGAGGCACCGGCGGCCTCCGGCCGCCGTTCTTAGCGCTAAGAACGCCGATGCAAAGCATCGGCTATGGAGCGAAGCGACGCGCGGTGGGGTGAACTACTTAACGCGAAAGCACAGACTTTGCTTCACCCCACCCCGGTTCGCTCGTCTCGCTTCGCTGCGACGAGCTCACCGACCCTCCCCCTCCAGGGGAGGGTAACGCCTGCGGCGCCTGCGCGGACAAACAGTTCCTAATCACCTGCGATCGCCCGCGCCAGTCGATCCAGCACCTGCGGCAGGTCGGCTTCGACCGCACGCGTCTCCACGTCGAGCACGCGATAGCCGCGCTCGGTCAGCCACGCGCGGCGCTCCGCGCGCGTCTTGGCCGCGGCATCGCTTTCCTGCGCGGGAATGAGCTCGATCACGAGCCGCAGCGGGAAAGAGACGAAGTCGGCGATGTGCGGACCGACCGGGACCTGCCGCTTGATGCCTTTACCCGCAAATCGCCTATCGTTGGTGAGGGCGTGCCATAGCGCGCGCTCGGCATCGGTCGGATTGCGCCGCAGGAGCCGCGCCAGCCCGCGCACCGGGCCGTGCTCGCCCGTCGTTCGACCTTGCCCGTGCTCGGCAATGAGTGCGCGCAGGGCGGCCGCTTCCTCGCTGTCGAGCACGCCGCCGCGGGCGGGCCCCTTGCGGCCTTCGCAGAGCGCAACGACGATGCCGTGCAACGTCTGGATATCCTGTTGGGTCGGCTGCATGCGGGCGAAGATGTTGCGCAGATTGACCAGCATGGTGGCGCGTTTCTCGAGCGGCCGGAAATACTCGATCTCATCGAGCTGATGCTCGAGATGGGCAAAGAACGCCTGCACCTGCTCCTTGCCGGCGGGCGGCGACCTTTGCGGCATGGCAAAGGGAAGTGCGCCGCCGCAGGCGAGCTTGAACCACTCGTAGGCGACGACGGCGACCGCCTGGGCGAGATTGAGCGAGGCAAAGGCCGGATTGACGGGAAAGGTGACGATGCGGTCGGCGAGCGCCACCTCGTCGTTCTCGAGGCCGTAGCGCTCGCGGCCGAACAACACCGCGACGTTCTCGCCGGCAACGACGTGCGGCGCGAGCAAAGCGGCGGCTGCGTCCGGCGAGATCACGGGCTTGGCCTGGTCATGGGCGCGCGCCGTCGTGGCGAGCACGAGCGTGCAGTCGGCAATTGCCGCCTCCACCGTGTCGTAGAGTTGCGCCTCATCGAGGATACGATCGGCGCCGGAAGCCGCGCGGCGCGCCTGGACGTTGGGCCAGCCGTCGCGCGGCTTGACCAGGCGCAGCCGCTTGAAGCCGAAGTTGGCCATCGCGCGCGCGGCCGCGCCGATGTTCTCGCCGAGCTGCGGCTCGACCAGAACGATGATCGGACCAGGCGTCTCGATCCAGTTCTTGGTCTTATCGGTTCCGGCGCCGGGCATGCCCTCGTACGTTTCCTTGTGCCTCATGCACTCAACACGTAGCCCGGGTGGAGCGGAGCGACACCCGGGGTGATCGCAGTTGCGGGCAGAACCCCGGATTTCGCCCGACGTTTGCTGATCGCAGACGCAGACGCGCTCTAATACACCAGCACGTCGTCGGGTACTTGCGCGCGGGTGAAGTCCATCGATCGATCCGCGCGCAATTCGGCGCGTGTTTTGCTCTTGCGGGACGTGGCGCGGCGCGCCATAAGGCGCCTGCCCCGAGGACATTCCGCTTTCTCCTCCACACGTTCGCGCGCGCAAAAGCAAGGGCTCGTCCGCCATGGCGAAGATCGCAGTGAAGAATCCGGTCGTCGAGATGGACGGCGACGAGATGACCCGCATCATCTGGCATCTCATCAAGGAAAAGCTGATCCATCCCTATCTCGACATCGAGCTCCTTTACTACGACCTGGGCATTCAGAAGCGCGACGAGACGCGCGACCGCATCACGGTCGAAGCGGCGGAGGCGATCAAGAAGGTCGGCGTCGGCGTCAAATGCGCGACCATCACGCCCGATGAGGCGCGAGTGAAGGAATTCAATCTCAAGGAAATGTACCGCTCGCCGAACGGCACGATCCGCAACATTCTGGGCGGCGTCATCTTCCGCGAGCCGATTCTCTGCAAGAACGTGCCGCGACTGGTGCCCGGCTGGACCAAGCCGATCATCATCGGCCGCCATGCCTACGGCGACCAGTACCGGGCGACCGATTTCCGTGTGCCCGGCAAAGGCAAGCTGACGCTCTCCTTCGTAGGCGACGACGGCACCAAGATCGAGCGCGAGGTATTCCGCTTCCCCGGCGGCGGCGTCACCATGGCGATGTACAACCTCGACGACTCGATCCGCGACTTCGCCCGCGCCTCGCTCAATTATGGGCTCAATCGCGGCTACCCGGTCTATCTCTCGACCAAGAACACGATCGTCAAGGTCTACGACGGCCGCTTCAAGGACATCTTCCAGGAGATCTACGAGAACGAATTCAAGGCCGAGTTCGAGAAGAAGGGCATCTTCTACGAGCATCGGCTGATCGACGACATGGTGGCGGCGGCGCTGAAATGGTCGGGCGGCTATGTATGGGCGTGCAAGAACTACGACGGCGACGTGCAGTCGGACACCGTGGCGCAGGGCTACGGCTCGCTCGGCCTGATGACGTCGGTGCTCATGACGCCGGACGGCAAGGTGGTCGAGGCCGAGGCGGCGCATGGCACGGTGACGCGGCACTACCGCCAGCACCAGAAGGGCGAGCAGACTTCTACCAATTCGGTGGCCTCGATTTTCGCCTGGACGCGCGGCCTCGCGCATCGCGCCAAGCTCGACAACAATGCCGAGCTCGCCAAATTCGCCACGACATTGGAGCACGTCACTGTCGGCACGGTGGAGTCCGGCTTTATGACCAAGGACCTCGCGCTGCTGGTGGGCACCGATCAGAAATGGCTCTCCACCACCGGCTTCCTCGACAAGGTCGACGAGAACCTGAAGCAGGCGATGGCCTGATCGATTACGAGTAATCGTGAGTGGAGGAGGACATCCCATGCGCATCTCATTATTTCCACTCGCCATCATCGCCGTCGCGACGCCGGCGAGCGCGGCATCGGCGCAGGTCCCTCCTGCGCTCGCGGCGCCGGGCGAAAGCGCGGTGATCACGCTCCATGCCGAGGGCGCACAGGTCTATGAGTGCCGGGCAGGCAACGACGGCAAGCTTGCATGGGCGTTCCGCGAGCCGATCGCCACGCTGCTGCTCGAGGGCAAGACCGTCGGACGCCACTATGCCGGGCCGAACTGGGAGCACGTCGACGGCAGCGCCGTGGTCGCAAAGGCGGTCGCCAATGTCGCAGGCCAGACGCCGGGCGATATCCCCTGGCTCAAGCTCGAGGTGACGGCGCATCGCGGCTCTGGCCTGCTGTCGGGCGTCACGACCGTGCAGCGGATCAACACGCGAGGCGGCGCGCACACCGGCGGCTGCGACAAAGCCGGTGCCCTGCACAGCGCGCCCTACGCCGCGGATTACGTCTTCCTGAAGAAATGATCGTATAGCCCGGGCGGAGCGATAAGCGCGTTTACGCGCGTCCATAGCCCGTCGAAGACGGGCGTAAACGCCCTTAAGGACGCGCTATGGCGACACCCGGGGCGGACAGAGACGCGAGCAGGACAGAGTCGCAAGAAGAACCCCGGGTTTCGCTCCGCTCAACCCGGGCTACGGAGCTAGGAGCCTACGGAGCTACGAACCGCCGAGTGCGCCCTCGATCGCCTTGAGCGCCGCCTCGGCCTTGGAGCCGTCGGGGCCACCGGCCTGCGCCATGTCCGCGCGCCCGCCGCCGCCCTTGCCGCCGAGCACCTCGGCGCCTTTGCGCACGAGGTCGATCGCGGAGAAACGCCCGGTCAAGTCGGCGGTAACGCCGACCACGACGCCGGCCTTGCCTTCCTCGGTGACGCCGACGATGGCGACGACGCCCGAGCCCAGGCGCTTCTTGCCCTCATCGGCGAGGCTGCGCAGGTCCTTGAGATCGATGCCGGCGACCGCACGCGCCAAGAGCTTCACGTCGCCGACGACGCGCACGCCGTCCGCGCCTTGCGCGCTGCCGCCGCCCATGGCGAGCTTCTTCTTCGCCTCCGACAGCTCGCGTTCGAGGCGCCGCCGCTCATCGAGCACTTGCGCGAGACGCTGCGGCACCTCCTCGAGCGGCGCCTTGAGCTCCGCTGATGCGGCCTTGGCGAGTTCGCCCAAATGCCGCGCGTGCTTGCGCGCCGTGGTGCCGGTAAGTGCCTCGATGCGGCGCACGCCGGCCGCGACCGCGCTGTCGCCGAGCGCGGCGATAAGCCCGATGTCGCCCGTGCGCTTGACGTGCGTGCCGCCGCAGAGCTCGACCGACCAGGCCATGGTGTTGCCGCCGCCCTCACCCATGGCCACCACCCGCACCTCGTCGCCGTATTTCTCGCCGAACAGCGCGCGCGCGCCTGACGCAATCGCTTCATCGACCGCCATCAGCCGCGTAGTCACCGGCGAATTCTGCAGCACGATGTCGTTGGCGATGTCCTCTACCCGCTCGACCTCCTCCGCCGTCATCGGCTTGGGATGGGAGAAGTCGAAGCGCAGCCGGTCGGGGGCGACCAACGAGCCTTTCTGCGCGACGTGATCGCCGAGCACCTGGCGCAGCGCCTCGTGCAGAATGTGCGTCGCCGAATGGTTGCGGCGGATGGCGCTGCGCCGGGAATGATCGACCTCGAGCGTGAGCGCGGCGCCGACTTTGAGCGTGCCCTTCTCCACCTTTGCAAGATGCACGAGCACGTCGCCTGCCTTGCGCTGGGTGTCGGTAACGGACAAACGCACGGCGTCGCCATACATGATGCCGGTGTCGCCGACCTGCCCGCCTGCTTCGCCGTAGAACGGGGTCTGATTGAGCACGACCGCGCCGCTCTCGCCGGGGCGCAAGGCCTCGACCTCCTTGCCGTCCTTGACCAATGCTGCGACGACACCTTCGGCGATTTCCGTCTCGTAGCCGAGGAACTCGGTCGCGCCCACGCGCTCCTTGACGGGGAACCACAATGCTTCGGTGGCCGCCTCGCCCGACCCCGCCCAGGAGGCGCGCGCCTTTTCGCGCTGGCGCTCCATGGCCGCGTTGAAGCCTTCGGTATCGACGGCAATCCCGCGCGGCTTGAGCGCATCCTGGGTCAGATCGAGCGGAAAGCCGTACGTGTCATAGAGTGTGAAAGCGGATTCGCCGGAAAACTTCGCGCCGCGCGCAAGTCCCTTGCTGCCTTCCTCGAGCAGCGCAAGCCCGCGCGCGAGCGTCGTGCGAAACCGCGTTTCTTCGAGCTTGAGCGTCTCGGTGATGAGAGGCTCCGCGCGCGAAAGCTCGGGATAAGCCTGACCCATCTCGCGCACCAGCGTTGGCACGAGCCGCCACATCACCGGCTCGTCGGCGCCGAGGAGCTGCGCATGCCGCATGGCGCGGCGCATGATGCGCCGGAGCACATAGCCGCGGCCCTCGTTCGAGGGCAGCACGCCGTCGGCAATGAGGAACGAGGATGCGCGCAAGTGATCGGCGATCACGCGGTGCGACACGGCCCGCGCGCCTTCCGGCTCGACGCCGGTCAGGTCGGCGACGTGGGAGATGAGCGCACCGAACAGGTCGATCTTGTAGTTGTCGTGGGTGCCTTGCAGCACCGCGGCGACGCGCTCGAGCCCCATGCCGGTGTCGATCGACGGCCTCGGCAAGTCGACGCGCTCGCCGCCGGGCAGCTGCTCGAACTGCATGAACACAAGGTTCCAGATCTCGATGAAGCGGTCGCCCTCGGCCTCGGACGAGCCCGGCGGTCCGCCCGGGATGTGCGGGCCATGGTCGTAGAAGATTTCCGAGCACGGGCCGCAGGGGCCGAGCTCGCCCATCTGCCAGAAATTGTCGGAGCCGGCGATGCGCACGATCTTGCTGTCGGGCAGACCCGCGATCTTTCTCCACAGATCGAACGCCTGGTCGTCCTCGGCGAAAACGGTGACTATCAGGCGATCGACGGGCAGGCCGAACTCCTTGGTGACGAGATTCCAGGCAAGCTCGATGGCGCGATCCTTGAAATAATCGCCGAAGGAGAAATTGCCGAGCATCTCGAAGAAGGTGTGGTGCCGCGCGGTGTAGCCGACGTTGTCGAGATCGTTGTGCTTGCCGCCGGCGCGCACGCATTTCTGCGCGGTGACCGCGCGCGTATAGGGACGCTTCTCGAGGCCGGTAAAGACGTTCTTGAACTGCACCATGCCGGCATTGGTGAACATCAAGGTGGGGTCGTTGCGCGGCACGAGCGGAGACGACGGCACCACCTGGTGGCCGTTCTCAGCGAAATAGTCGAGGAACCTCGACCTGATCTCGTTGACGCCGCTCATTAGATATCCGTCTACCAGGCTGCCGTTCGTTCCCGTCGCGCAGGCGCGATGGCCGCGCTCGATTTCGTTTCGCTGCCCCGGCAGGTTGCCGGTGCTTTTAACGGCGCCTCCATGCCCTGTCCAGGAAGCCGGCCGCTGCGCCCTGCTCCGGAGATTGCCTTACTCGTGCGGCGCCTATCGCTTATATAAGCGGCTTCTTCCACCGCGCACCGCGCCGCGCCAGCGCTCAACACCGCCGGACAAGACGATGACCCCACGGCAGCCGGCTTCGCGTCTGGAGACGCTGTTGCGGGCAGGACAATTCGCCGTCACCGCCGAGATCACCCCGCCGGTGTCGTGCGTCGCCGAGGATCTGCTGCGTAAGGCGCGTCCCCTGGCCGGGCTTGCCGACGCGGTCAACATCACCGACGGGGCCGGCGCCCGTGCGCACCTCTCCGCGCCAATCGCAGCTTGTCTGCTTGCGCGCGCCGGCATCGAGCCCATCCTCCAATTCACCTGCCGCGACCGCAACCGTCTGGCGCTGCAGGCCGATCTCATGGGCGCCGCCGCCTGTGGCGTGCACAACATTCTCTGTCTCACCGGGGACGACCCGAAGGCCGGCGACCAGCCGCAGACCAAGGCGGTGTTCGACGTCGATTCGGTCACGCTCACCGCGATGGCGCGCGAGCTGCGCGACAAGGGCGAGCTTCCCTCCGGGCGCAAGGTTTTGGGCCGCGCGTCATTTTTCCTCGGCGCCGCCGACGTGCCGATCGATCCGCCGCCGTCCTGGCGGCCCGACAGGCTCGCGGCCAAGCTCGCCGCCGGCGCCGAATTCGTGCAGACGCAGTTTTGCATGGACGCAGGCGTCGTGCGCCGCTACGCCGCGCGACTGCTCGAGCACGCGCCGACGCGCGGAGTCTTCCTCCTGATCGGCGTTGCGCCGCTGCGCTCGGCGCGCTCGGCGCGCTGGATGCAGCAACGCCTCTACGGGACTATCATTCCGGAGCGCTGCATCGAGCGACTCGAGCGCGCGAGCGATGCGGCGCGCAAGCGGCTGCCGAGGCAGTAGCGGTGGGTTAAACGCGTACCCGCTGCGTGTCCCGGGCGCAGCGCAGCAACGCAGATAAGTTCACGCAATCTGCGTACACTTGATTGCATTGTGGTGCGCTGCAGACACCGATCTCGGGTTTACCCGAGATCGGCACTTAAATGCGCGCAAGTCGGGCATGTCATGCCCGACTAGCGTGGACCGTTACGGTCTGCGGCGGTCCCGGATCAGCGGTGCACCGTTCCGCGCTGACGCGCTCCACGCTGCACCGCATCCGGGACACGTGGCTCGGGTTAACGCCCACGCCGCGTTCCCCGCCCGTCACCCGCGGGATGGGCACCCGCCATGTCGGCGGGGACCCCGTTCGCCCGCGGGGCCATCCGCTTCGCGAGACTCAACGCAACTATTCGCAAAGGGACGGATTGCCGGTGCCGGCAATGACGGTCGGGGAGCTCCGCCCTAGTCGGCCCGTGGCTCGGCCTTACTCGGCGGCGTCCTCGTTCTCGCCCTCCTCGCCGGCGAGGATTCGCTCGGCAATGAGGCCGGCGTTCTGCCGGATCGCGGTCTCGATCTTGGCGGCGATGTCGGGATTGGCCTTGAGGAACGCCTTGGCGTTCTCGCGGCCCTGGCCGATGCGCTGGCTGTCATAAGAGAACCAGGTGCCCGATTTTTCGACGACGCCCGCCTTCACGCCGAGGTCGATCAGCTCGCCGCTCTTCGACACGCCTTCGCCGTACATGATGTCGAACTCGACCTGCTTGAACGGCGGCGCGAGCTTGTTCTTGACGACCTTGACGCGGGTCTGGTTGCCGACCACCTCGTCGCGCTCCTTGATCGCGCCGATCCTGCGGATGTCGAGGCGCACCGAGGCGTAGAACTTGAGCGCATGCCCGCCGGTGGTGGTCTCGGGCGAGCCGTACATCACGCCGATCTTCATGCGGATCTGATTGATGAAGATCACCATGGTGTTGGAGCGGTTGATCGAGGCGGTGAGCTTGCGCAGCGCCTGGCTCATCAAGCGCGCCTGCAGGCCGGGCTGGCTGTCGCCCATCTCGCCTTCGAGCTCGGCGCGCGGAACGAGCGCGGCGACCGAATCGATGACGAGCACGTCGACCGCGCCCGAGCGCACCAGCGTGTCGGCGATTTCAAGCGCCTGCTCGCCGGCATCAGGCTGCGAGATCAAGAGATCGTCGACATTGACGCCGAGCTTGCGCGAATAGATCGGGTCGAGCGCGTGCTCGGCATCGATGAATGCGCAGATGCCGCCCTTCTTCTGCGCTTCCGCCAGGCAGTGCAGCGCCAGCGTGGTTTTGCCCGAGGATTCCGGCCCGTAGATTTCGACCACCCGGCCGCGCGGCAATCCGCCGATGCCGAGCGCAATGTCGAGGCCGAGCGAGCCGGTGGAGACGGTGTCCACGTCCATCGACTTGTCGTTCTTGCCGAGGCGCATGATCGAGCCCTTACCGAAGGTGCGCTCGATCTGGGAGAGCGCGGCATCAAGAGCCTTCGACTTATCCATGGACGAACCTTCGACGAGACGTAATGCGGTGGTCATTGCTCCCACTCCTTATAGGACCGGATTCGGACGACCGACAACGAACGGCCAGCGAAGGAAGCAATGTACACGATTTGTTCTCCGTTCGCAATATGTTCTTTTCCCCAAAGAGGGTAGTGTCCTAATTCCGAGCGATCTGTCCTAATTTGAATTTGCGAGCGTCCTAATTCGAGTTGCTGCCAATGAACGAGGAGGCACACATGAGCCGCATGACTGCTTTGGTTGTCGGGGTCGCTGCATTGACCATTGTCTGCACGGTCGCCGAAGCCGCGGATGGCTGCGGGCGCGGCTGGTATTACAATGGGCGACGCTGCGTCCCACAGGACGAGCCCGGCTACGGATCCCGGCGCGACTACGGGCCGCCACAGTATCGAGGTGACTATGGGCCGGTCGATCGCGGACCGGGATTGCGGCTTGACCTCGGCGGCCGCCGAGACGAGGCGCGGTACTCCCCACCGAATCCGGCCTTTAAAACATGGAACAACTGCCCGCCGAACTTCACTGTTCAGGATGGGCTTTGCAAGCCGTACAGGGGACGTTAGATCGATTCGGTCATCTCGAGGCCGCCTCAGTTGCCGGCCTCTCCCTGTTGCGCTCGTGCTCAATGATTTCCTCGTCCCGGTCAAGCGCTGGCTGCTCGTTTGGCGCGTTCCGGTACTGTCCGGGTTAAACCCCTTGTGGACGGATTTGAATTCGGCGGTGGCCGGATTTGGTGCAGTGCATGTATGGTCGAGGGGCCGGCTTCCGAGAGGGCCAACTGGGAGAATGCGATGAATCGCCTCGCGATGTTCTGCGGCCTATTAACTGCTCTGATGTCGTCCAATGCCACATTCGCCCAGCAGATGAACGCCGATGACCTCAAGTGGGTCAATGAGTGCATCCGAGACAACCGCGACGAGCCGGGCGGCACACCCGCGATTGTTCGGGCGTATTGTATTTGCATGAACGAGAAGATGGACGATAACGAAACCCGCTCGATTACGCAGTGGGAGAAGGCTAATCCGCGCGCCCGGCGAGAGTGCGAACGGCAGGCCGGCTGGAAATAGCGGGACGCGATCTCGCGGGTCAGTTGGCGGCTTTTTTCACATCGGTTCTTGCCCGTAGTCCCTGCCAGACGATTTGGCCGCAACATTCGTCGAAAGATCCGTCACCGGACATAAAACTGCAGTTGGATGACTGTATAAGGGGGTCCGACAAGGCTTCGGTGATTGAGAGGCCGTCATGCTGAGCCCCTATCGCTCCGGGCCTTCCTTGCCCGTCAACACCGTTCTCGAAGAGGGTTATTGGTTCACGCCGCAGGACGTTGCGGTCCTCATGCAGGCATTCGAACGCGCGCTGGGCGAACTCGGTCTGCGCGACCGCAAAAACCCGGCGGCGATCGCACTCGCCAAACTCGTGATCCACCTGGCCAAGGAAGGCGAACGCGATCCTGCGCGACTGTGCGAGCGCGCGGTGACGCTGATGTCGAAATGAGCCGCGCCGGTGCCTCGGACCGGACAGATCCGAGCCCGCCCTCTCCCGGTCCACCTCTCGCTCAACCGCAACCGTTTGCTGACATTGCGAGTTTCGCCCTTGGGAACCGGCGGCGGAACTGCACGTTCTAAGCCTGCAAAACTGCTCACAGCCCTAAGTCAAGGGGCGCAATCAAGATGGCCACAGTAAAAGCGTGCGGACGGTGCGGAAAGCCGATGCAGACCGCAGCCGAGATTGCGCCGGTCGGAAACGGCCCGGGGCTCCGTGCCTTTCTTTGTCCGGCGTGCGGCGCAACGGATAGTCTTCTTGTGGAGCCGGTGAAACGGAATGCGGGAGACGGATCATGGGCACGGCGCAGCCAGATGTCGAATTTCGGGTCATGCCCAGCGGAGACGGCCGCTGGTACTGGGAGGTCATCACCCAACGCAACAGCGTGATCAAACGCGGCATCGCCGACACGGAGCCGGCGGCATGCCAACAAGCCGGCGAGGCCGCGCGCGAAGCTCATCTCATCGAGTAGGCCGCCCCGGCGGGCGGCCTTTTTCCCGACGCTTAACGGCGTACGGGTAGCGTGCACCTAGAGCGCGATGATTTTTCGATCGTTAGCCCCGCCGTCGTCATCGCCCGCGAAAAGCGGGCGATCCAGCGACCATGAGACTCTCAGTGATGACTGGACGCCCCAGGGCAGAAGCGAGCGACTCTATCTAAGGTCATCACGCCATAGGCGTTCTGCGGCACGTTCCGCGATTTTTCGGCTAGCTCAATGACGCAGGCCGACGCAGCTGCCGGGGAAGCTCGTCATCGCTTCTCGTACCCGCATCGCTTCACCAACACGACCGTCCAGCAGCCGGTTTGCATGCAGTTGTCGAACCGCTTTTGGCAAACTCGCTGGGTGCCGCAGTGGGCGCGCGCCTGCGAGCACGTGGCCCGCTCCTGGGCCCATGCGGCGCCCCAGGGGACGGCGAGCAAGGCGAGCATGGCGACAAGGACGGATGAGACGACAAAACGTGCCATGGCTTGCGTTCTCCAGAAAAGCGCGGCCGACGCAAATCCTATGACCAGACGCGCAAGCGGGCCAGTGCCCGGCTGGCAGTGCTGTTGTGCCGTCCGCGGATCGCATTTCGGCATAAATGTCACACGAGATGATTTTCACACTTACGGCTGTTGCAGAAAGCGCGCATATCGCATTAGCTTGCCGCATCACGATCGGCCAGAATCGTGGTGACACTTCTGCACGAGAGCCCCGGACCTACCACGGCCGGGGCTTCTCTCTTTGCCCCCGCTCTTGCTTGCCCCTCACCCGCGCTGCCTGTGATCGCGGCGCAAATCCACAGACGGCGCGTTGCGCCTGAGTTCGACCGCCCGCACGGCGTGGACCAAACGAGCCGGCCGGGTAAGATGCGCGCGTCTCGAGCACTGCAAGCGGGGCACATCGCAGCAAACTCAAGGAGAAATCGATGCGCAAAACCATGCTCACCCTCGCGCTGGCGCTGGCGTTCGCAGGGTCTGCGGCATTCACCGCCGACGCGCAAACCTCGCGCGGAGCCAACAACATCGGCAGCGCTGCGCAGAATTTTACCCCCGTCGAACCGGCGGCGTGCCGAGGATGGGGACCTTATTGCCGGCCGGGATTCACCCGCGTCTGCGGCCGCTGGCGCTGCTGGTGCCGCCCCTGTTGATGATCGACAAGCGCGAGGCCGCCGCAACGGCGGCCTCTTTCCCATATCGAGTCCCGTAATGATCCGACATCACTTGGATGAAGCACCCCCATGGTCGCCGAATTCAGAGGGCCTCCGCCGCATGACCTCGGCACGGCGGAACTGGCAACCGCCCACGTGCTCAACGACAACGTAGAAGTGACGCTGCACCTGCTCGACGACTGGCACCGTCCCATGGGCCCCGTTGTTCGCGTGCAGATGACGCCGGAGGTGGCGCGCTCGCTGGCGGAGCGTTTGACCACCGCTGCCGCGGAAGCGGAGCCATCCAAATAGGCCGCCCCGGTCGGAGCAGCCCCGCGCCGACGGCGCCACCGACCGCGCACGCCGCCACCGCGCAGGCCTTTTCAGCGACCCGAATGCTGTCCTAATTTCCTGATGTGATATCTGCGGGATATCAAGGGAGGCTCCATGCGACCTCGCTGGTTCGTCGTTCCCGTGCTGTTGGCGCCCCTCGCGCTCGCGGCGTGCGAAGAGAAGGTCGCCCCCCAGGGCGAAAAAGGCGACCCGGGGCCGCCCGGCCCGGCCGGGGCTGCGGGCCCTCCCGGCCCGGCGGGGCCGAGCGGAACCGTCATCCGCTTCGTCGACGGCGAATGTCGCCAGGCCTGCACTGTCGCCTGCGAGGCCAACGAACGCATCCTCAACACCTACGCCATCAACCCGGGCGGCACCTTCGTCTTCGAGGAGGACAACCGCGCCACCTTTCGGCCACAGCGCCAGGGCGTGGCGGTCAAGGTCGTGGTTGCTTGCGCCCCCAAATAGCCCCGCGGCGGCTACGATTTGTTAGCGCTATGACAGCGCCCCCTCACACCGGGCGTGACGTCCCACTTTTGGCCACAACAGCTTCTACCATCGCCGAGGGTGCGACCGTTGCAAGGGGGACTGCAATGCGAACCGTCGTCACAGCTCTCGCGGTGCTCGCCGTATTGATCGCGCCGGTTTACGCCCAGGGGCGGGGGAAGGGGAGACACTCCGGAGCACATCAACAAACCGCAGAGCAGAAGCAGAAAGCTGCCGAGACGGACAAGGCATACAAAGCCGCGCTCGACAGGATTGGGGACCAGCAGAAATCCGACCCTTGGGCGAATATGCGGTGAGCGCGGCAGCGTAGGTTGGGGTTGAGCGAAGCGAAACCCATCACCTGTCGTCATGGTTGGCGGTGGGTTTCGCTTCGCTCAACCCACCCTACACGCCTTCGGTCGAGCGACCGCGAAACTGAGTTATCCTCGTCTCGATCGCGCGGCAGCGGCGTTGCGCTCGCGCCTAAGCCAGCGCGTGCGGCGCACGATGGCGACAATCTCTTCGCGGCTGCAGGCAATCGCGCCGAGCGCGATCGCGCGGTGCCGCTCGTACGGTGTCAGATCGTAGTGAGGGACGGAGGTCCGCGGCGGGCCCTGGTATGAGGCGCGGTGAATGCCGAGTCTCGTCGCAAAGCGATGCAACTCGTCGATGTCGTCGGCGAGCAGATGGGCCCATTTGAGTCCCTGCCAGTGCCAAACCGCAGTATCGACGTAAACGCCGCGCGGATGCGGCAGCTCGTCGGTCTGGGCATTGACGCCGGCCGTGTCGCGTAATGCCCCCTCCCCGCCCATTGCGCAGTCTCCCGCGGTGGAGGCCAAGGCTCGGTCATCCTTCATCGTTGTCTCGAGGAATCGCTTGGGAACTTACCATGCTCGGGGCGCCGGTCGGCCACCTAGCAACGCGGTTCCTAGGAACCTTTGCCGCCGATCGCCGTTGAGTCTGGTTGTGAACATAGGGCGGGGGGCGGGTCAGTGTGCGCGCGATGGCTTCCCATCGGGATGCGGATGGATGGGGCGAACGCGTGGGCAGGCTGACCATCAGGAGGACCGGTCGATGAACCCATCGGAGGAATTTCTCAAGCACGCCGCCGACTGCCAGCGAATGGCAAAGTTCACGCGCGATCCCACAAGCAGGGCCACATGGAACCGGATGGCCGAGCGATGGCAGCGCTGCGCGGACACTTTCAATCGCCAGAGCGCGGCGGCAAAGCCTGTGCCGAGGCACCGCAGGGGCGGCTCCGACATGCAGGCGTACCGCGAAGCCGGCTAATCCAGGCAGATTTGTGAAGAATACTTGTGAAGAATGTCGTCCCTGCGAAAGCAGGGACCGAGATCACCGGGTCTGAGATCGTGGGTCCCCGCAACGGGTTCCCCGCGACGCGAGCGTCGCGGGGTGCCTGCGGGGACGACCGTTCTCAAGGGACCGGGCTGAGTCCCATCTGCGCCAGCACCGCACGGCCGAAGAGGCTGTAGGGATTACCGAGTTGCTCCATCACCTCGAAGTGGTTGTAGCCTTCCATTACCGCGAGCGTCACCGGCTTGCCGGCGGCCGCGACCGCGGCGGCGAAGTCGCGGCTCTGCCGCTGGAACTCGGGCGTCTCTAGGGTGCCGTAGACCACCGCGACCGGCTCCACCAGACGATCGATATGGCGCTGGGAGCTGAGCTTCTCCTCGATCTCGTCGGTGAATTTCACGTAGCTCGATCGCTTGGAGAGGCGCACCGGCTTGAGATCGAACATGCCGCTACCGCACACGCCGCCCTTGATCAGGCTGGGCGGCAAGCCGAAATCTTTTTGCCAATCCGTGGTCAACAGCACGCCGGTGAGATGCCCGCCGGAGGAATGACCGCAGACGTGCAGCCGCTCGGGGTCGCCGCCGAAGCTCTTGGCATTGCGGTAGACCCAAGCGACGGCGCGGCGCACTTGCTCGGCCATGACCATCAGATCGCCGCCGGTTTCCAACACGTTGTTGAAGTCGAGTACGACGTGATGCGCGCCCGCATTGACGAACATCTCGGCCGCATATGCGTAGTTCAGAGCGAGGCCCGTGCGCCAGGCGCCGCCATGAACGAAGACGCTCACGGGAGCGTTCGGGACTCTGGTGGTGAACACGTCGAGCGCCTCGATCGCCGTTGGCCCGTAGGCGAAACGCTTGGGCGCGCCGAGCCGTTCGCGGGCGAGCTCGCTGTTGCGGGCGCAACGCTTGAGGATGTGGTCGCGATTGGGGGCGTAGACGAGCTGGTCATAGGCGTCATCGAGATCCTGCTGGTCCATGTCGAGCCAAACCAGCGGGCCCTTGACGCGTGGCGGTGGCGGCGGCCGTTGCGCCAATGCCGGTGCTCCCGCGCCGAGGACGGCGGTGGCGGCGGTGGCGGCGATGAGCGTGCGCCGCGTGACTTTCTCGCCCGGCGCTTTCCGGCCTGAGGACATCGAGAACCCGCCGTTACGCCGCGGCGCTGAGCCGCATCTGCGCCAGCACCGCGCGGCCGAGCAGGCCGTACGGATTGGCCAGCGTCTCCAGCATCTCGAAGTGGTTGTAGCCCTCGCCGACGAGGAGCTCCACCGGTTTGCCGGCCGCCTTCACCGCCGCGTAGAAGTCGCGCGTCTGGCGCTGGAACTCCGGCGTCTCGCAGGTGCCGTGCGCGAGGATGAGCGGCGTGTTGAGCTTGTCGATGTGCCGCTGCGCACTCAGCGCCTCCTCCATCTCGTCGGTGAACTTGACGTATTTCGAGCGCTTCGAGAGCCGCACGGGCTTGAGATCATACATGCCGCTGCCGAGCATCGCGCCTTTGAGGATATCGACCGGCAGGTTCTCCTTGCGCCAATCATGCGTCACCACGCAGCCGCCGATGTGCGAGCCGGAGGAATGCGCGGTGAGATAAAGGCTGGCCGGGTCGCCGCCGAAATTCTCGGCGTTGTTGTAGACCCAGGCCACCGCGCGGCGCACCTGCTCGACCATCGGCAAGAGATTGCCGCCGGCATCGTCCACATTGGTGAAGTCGAGGATGACGTAATGCGCGCCCGAGCGCACGAACGCCTCGGCAAGGCAGGCATAGTCGGCAGCGCGGTTGGCGCGCCATGCCCCGCCGTGCACGAAAATATTGACCGGCGCGTTCGCGCGCTTGGTGCGGTAGATGTCGAGCTTCTCGATCTCGGTTTGCCCATAAGCGACGCGCTCGGGCGCGCCGATGGCGGCGCGTGCTCGCGCGCTGTTGGCAAGGCGGCGCTGCGCAACCTGCTCGCGGTTGGGGGCATAGACGATCTGGTCGTAGGCATCGTCGAGCGCCTGCTGGTCCATGTCGAGCCAAACGAGCGGTCCCTTGGCGCGCAGTGGCTGCGCCCGCACGGCAGCGCCTGCGGCGACCGCCGCGCCGGCGGCTGCGATCGCACCGCGGGAGACGTTGTCATGATACGGCATGGTCATGCACCAGGATCGTAGTTATCGTCGCTGACGTTATCGCGCTGTCCGCGGATCCCTGCAAGTCGGTCGAGTGTGTCATCCCGGATCCGACCGTGATTGCGCAAGAGAGCCCACCCGCGCCGATCGCGCCTCTCGTCGCTGCACGGAGCCCGCCATTCCGTTCCTCTCACCGCTCGAGATCGCCTATTGCTGCGTGGTCCTGGTCGCCTGCTATGCGCTGCGCGGCTCGACCGGCTTTGGCGCCGCCGCGGCCATGCCGCTGCTCGGCATTGTCATCCCCATGAAGGTGCTGGTCCCGGCGTGGACGCTGGTCGGCCTCGTCGCCAGCGTGACGCTGTTCGGCCAGGACCGCCATCACGTCGCCTGGCGCGACATGGCAAAGCTGGCGCCCGCCTGCCTCGTCGGCATCTTGGCGGGGCTTTATGTGTTCACGGTGCTCGACTCCTCCGCGCTGGCGCGCGGGCTCGGCATTCTGGTGCTGCTCTATGGGTTGCATTCACTCTGGTCGACGCTGCGGCCGCTGCCGCGGTGGAATCTATCGGCGCGCGTTGCGGCGCCCATTGCCGGCCTGTTCGGCGGCATCATCGGCACCGCCTTCGGCACCATGGCGAGCGTGTTCTTCGCCATGTATTTCGACACCCTGCGCAAGGGCAAGGAGCAGTTCCGCGCCACCATGAACGCGATCCTGCTCGCGCTGGTCGTGCTGCGCGGCGCAGGCTATTGGGCGGTGGGCGAATACTCGGCCGACGTGCTCATCCTCGCCGGCGTCGCCCTACCCCTGATGTTCGCCGGCATCTTCATCGGCAGTCGCATTCACACCGGGCTGAGCGAGCTCGCCTTCCGCCGGCTCGTCGGCGGCGCGCTGATCGCGAGCGGCGCGGCGCTGCTCGTGAGGAGCGGCTGAAGTCCGAAGTCGCTGAACCGGATCGCAGTCACTTGCAGGTATTGGCGATCGCGGTCTCCATCTCCTTGATCGACTTGTCGAGCGAGGAAAGCGAGGCCCTCCTCTTGTCGCCCTCCAGGCATTCTGCCGCCACCGCGCGGAACGCTCGCGTGGTGCCGAGATATTCCCCGCTCGCGCTGCAGAAACTGTTCTTGACGGACGCCTTCTTCTTGTCGTCAGCGGGCTCGCTGGTCGCTTTCTTGATGTCGTCCATGGTCTGGTCGAGGGTCTTGGTGGCCACCAATTGAACGTCCTCGAGCGCCTTGACCACAGTGTCGCAGTCCTCATCGGCGCGCGCAGTGCCTGCAAGCAGCAGCGCAGCCGCGATCACCGCCGTCCATAACTTCATTGCCGTTTCCTTTTTCTCATGTCGTGGGAATCCGTCGCCCGCGGGATAGCAACTTCGGGCGGCCGGGCTCATTCGCAATTCTTGTCGACTTGGCTCTGCAATTGCCGGATCGAGCGATCGAGGCCCGAGAGCGTCTGCGTGCGGTTGTCGCCCTCGTCGAGACATTCGTCGACGACCACGCGGAACGACTTGATGAGACCGAGACCCTCGGCATAGGCGGCGCACAGCGCAGCGGGATTGTCGGCGCTCTTGGCGGGATCGGACTTATCGATCAGAACCTTGACGCTTTTGGTCATGGCTTCGCATTCGTCAGCCTGCGCCGCCGCCGCGGCAAAGCCGACCGCCACCGCGGTCATTACCGCAGCTCGCATGGCGTTACTGCTGATCATGCTGTCTCCTCAACCCCGGCGCGTGCACAATACCTACGACGGGCAGGACTGTCACGCCGCGCGCGAATGCGCGCGTAAAGTTCCCACATCCGTCTGATGGAAGCTCTTACGGACTCGCGTGGTCGATGAATTTCTTGGGTGGCGCCTCGCCCCACTGCGAGATGAGCGCCTCTTCCGCCGGCACCAGATTCGAGCCGTTGGCAATATTGAGCCGGTCGCTGTCGGCCCAGTGCTCGTGCACGCGGCCCCAGGGATCGGCCCAGTAGTCGTAGACCTGACTGCCGAGCACGTGCCGGCCGATGCCCCACATGTGCTCGTACCCGAACTGCGCCAGGTAATCGTGACCCATGGCGACGTCGTCGATGTCGGAGACCTCGAACGAGAGGTGGTTGAGCCCGGTCTTGGGATGGTTGAGGCAGAAGAACACGTGATGATCGACGTACGTATCGCCGCGGTCGCAGCGATTGAACGAGCCGATCAGGTTGCTCTTCTCGCCGGCATAGACGTCGTCCGAGCAGACGAAGCCCAGCATCTCGCGGAACCAGTCCACGGTCTGGCCGAATTTCGGCGTCATCAGCACGCCATGCCCGATGCGCTTGACGTGCGAGGGGCCTTTGGGCAGCCGCATCAGCTCCCCCGCGCGCAACAGCGGCTCCTCGGCGGTGTTGAGCTTCTGCCGCTTGGTCGCAATCGGCGGCAGCCTGGCGACGCCGTGGACGACCTCGATCTGATAGCCGTTGGGCTCGCTGAGCCGCACCCGCTTGCCGCCGCCGGGTTCGTCGATCGCCTCGACCGCGGAGGCCCCGGGGGCGCGCGCGATGCGCTCGAGATCGTCCTCGCTCGCCGCGTAATAGGCAAAGCCGACAAATTTCGGCTCACCCTTCTCGGTGACATGGATATGGTGGGCGGGATCGCTGCCGCGCATGTAAAGCGCGGTGTTGGTGCGCTCGGCGCGCACCATTCCGAAGCGTGTGAGAAACTCCTCCATCACGTCGAGGTCGGGAGCCCTGAGCCGACCGTAAGCGATGTCGGTTGCCTTGATCCATGCCATGCGCACCACCTTCGTTCGTAGGTTATCGAGCTAGAGTCTCGCACAATTGCGCTTACCGCGTCATCCAAGCTCTTCGGTGTCCCGGGCGCAGCGCAGCATGAAGCGCAGCGAAATGATGCGCTGCAGACCCGATCTCGGGTTTACCCGAGATCGGCTCTCAAATGCACGCAAGTCGAGCAAGCTCGACTTGCGTGGATCGTTCCACTCTGTGGCGGTCCCGGATCAGCGATGCACCGCTTCGCTCCCGCTGGCGCTGCATCGCATCCGGGACACGAGACTAGCCCAAATTCAATTCCTTGAAGAAATCATTGCCCTTATCGTCGATCACGATGAAGGCGGGAAAATCCTCCACCTCGATCCTCCAGATCGCCTCCATCCCGAGCTCGGGATATTCCACGGTCTCGACCTTCTTGATGCAGTGCTCGGCGAGGTTTGCCGCGGCGCCGCCGATGGAGGCGAGGTAGAAGCCGCCGTGCTTGCGACAGGCGTCGCGCACCGCGGGCGAGCGATTGCCCTTGGCCAGCATGACCATCGATCCGCCGCCGGCCTGGAAGTCGTGAACGAAAGAATCCATCCGCCCCGCGGTGGTCGGGCCGAACGCACCCGAGGCGTAGCCCTGCGGTGTCTTCGCCGGACCCGCGTAATAGACGGGATGGTTCTTGAAATAGTCGGGCAGCCCCTCCCCTCGCTCCAGCCGCTCGCGCAATTTCGAATGCGCGAGATCGCGCGCGACGATCATTGGCCCGGTGAGCGAGAGCCGCGTCTTGATTGGATATTTGGAAAGCTGCGCGAGAATCTCCTTCATCGGCCGGCGCAGATCGATGCGCACGACCTCGCCGCCGAGTTTTTCCGCATCGATCTCGGGCAGATATTTCGCCGGGTTGCGCTCGAGCTCCTCGAGGTAGACGCCGTCGCGCGTAATCTTGCCCAGCGCCTGGCGATCGGCCGCGCACGAGACGCCGAGCCCGATCGGCAGCGAGGCCCCGTGGCGAGGCAGGCGGATCACCCGCACGTCGTGGCAGAAATACTTGCCGCCGAACTGCGCGCCCACCCCGAGCGTCTGCGTGAGCCGATGCACCTCTTGTTCCATCTCGAGATCGCGGAAGGCGTGGCCATCCTCCGAGCCGCGCGTCGGAAGCTCGTCGAGGTAGCGGCAGGAAGCGAGCTTGACCGTCTTCATGGTCAGTTCGGCCGACGTGCCGCCGATGACGATGGCGAGATGGTAGGGCGGACACGCGGCGGTGCCGAGCGTGAGCACCTTCTCCTTGAGGAACGCGATCATGCGATCATGGGTGAGAATCGAAGGGGTCGCCTGGAACAGAAACGATTTGTTGGCGGAGCCGCCGCCCTTGGCGATGAACAGGAACTTGTATGCGTGGTCGTTCTCGCCGGCGCCTTCGGCGTAGATCTCGACCTGCGCCGGCATGTTCGACTTGGTGTTCTTCTCCTCGAACATGGAGATCGGTGCGAGCTGCGAATAGCGCAGGTTGCGCTTGAGATAGGCGTCGCGCGCGCCCGCGGCGAGCGCGGCTTCGTCGTCGCCGTCGGTGAAGACGAGGCGGCCCTTCTTGCCCATGATGATGGCGGTGCCGGTGTCCTGGCACATGGGCAGTACGCCGCCGGCGGCGATATTGGCATTCTTGAGGAAATCGTAGGCGACGAACTTGTCGTTGTCGCTCGCCTGCGGGTCCTCGACGATGGCGCGCAACTGCTGGAGGTGCCCCGGGCGCAGCAGATGGTTGATATCGGTGAACGCCGTCTCGGCGAGCAGGCGCAGCGCCTCGCGCTCGATGACGACGAGCTCGTGCTTGCCCGCGCGTTCCACCCGCATGCCGTCGGAGTTGAGCTTACGGTAGGGCGTCCGATCGGTGCCGAGCGGGAACAGCGGCGTATGCTTGTACGACGGGGTAATCTCGGCGTGGGCTGTCATGGACGCACTATCCTTCTCGGGTCGTTCCCGCGCAAGACGCCAGGCACTGGGTTAGCGAATGTGTCCCGGGCGCAGCGCAGCACAAGCCATTAGCGCGTTTACGCGCGTCTTCGACGCGCTATAGCGAAGTGGTGCGCTGCAGACCCGGGACCGTTACTGTGGCGGTCCGGATCAGCGGTGCACCGCTCCTCTTCGTTTCGCGCTGCACCGCATCCGGGACACGCGGCGCTAGTTTCCGTCCAACTCCTTGAAATAGCGGTAGATGCCCCACTGGCTGAACGGGATGCGCCGCGGCGAGGCGAGATAGGCGGCAATGCGCGGCCGCTTGGCCACGCGCTCGTGCAGCGCGATGACGCGCGGGACCTTGCGCTCGAAGCGCTTCATCCGTTTGGGAAAGGCGTAGCGCAGGCCTTCGACAATCTGGAACAGCGAGAGATCCACATAGCTGAGCTTGCGGCCGAGAACATACGGGCCGCCGCTCTTTTGCAGCACGCGCTCGAAATAGCGCAAGAATTTCGGCAAGCGATGGCGCCAGAAATATTTGGTGGCGAGCTTGGCGGCCGCGCGCTGCTCTTCGTAATAGAGGTAGCCGGTGACCGGATGATGCGTATCGTGGATCAGCACGACGAGGTCGGTGATGGTGAGCTGCAACTGGTGCACCCACAGCCGTCCGGCCTCGTCGCGCGGCGCAAGGCCGAGCCGCGCGCCGAGATAGAGGAGGATGTTGGCGGTCTGCGCGATGACGAACTTGCCGGCCTTGAGAAACGGCGGCGCAAACGGCGGGCGCGCGATGCGCCGCCCATCGATCAGCTTCATCATGGCGGGAACGCCGCGCTTGCCTCTCCGGCGCGCCACGTCGACATAGTCGGCGCCTGCCTCCTCCAAGGCGAGGCGGACGAATTCGCCGCGACCCTGGATCGTCGGCCAGTAGTAGAACTCGTAGCGCATGAAGATTACTCACGCGTCGCTGGAGCTACGCGTCCACGTAGTCCGCAATGCTGGTCGGCGGCGGGACCTCCAGACCGTCGGCCTTTAGACCTTCGATGTGAAAACGGATCGCATCGCGGATTTCCCGTTCGACCGCCTCGATCGTCGGTCCCGCAGCCACGCAACCCGGCAGGTCGGGCACATAAGCCGAATAATTGCCATCCGCCTTTTCGATCACGATTGCGTATCGCATCACCGCTGCTCCTTCAGCCCCGCGGCCGTGACCGTAGTCTCTCCTCGCTCGACCCACAACGGGACTCGGACCAGACGCGAGCGCTCAACAGCAGCACATGCGTATCGGCGATGTCGCGCGAGACGGGGCGAAGCCGCCGGTATAGACTTGGGGCGCAGGTCAACGCGGAGAGAGCCGATGCCCATCGCCCGTGTGCGCGGAGTGAACATCAATTACGAAGTCCTCGGCAGCAATGGCCCCTGGGTCGCGCTCTCGCCCGGCGGCCGCCGCGCGCTCGACAACGTGAAAAATCTGGCGCAGCACGTCGCCAATGCCGGCTACCGCGTCCTCATCCACGACCGGCGCAATTGCGGCCTCTCCGATATCGCCATCGGCGCGGAGCTTTCCGAATACGAAGTTTGGGCGGAGGATCTCTACGATCTGCTCTCGCAACTCAACGGCCTTCCGACCATTGTCGGCGGCGGCTCATCCGGCTGCCGGCTGTCGGTGCTGTTCGCGCTGAAATATCCCCAGGCCGTGCGCGCGCTCCTCTTGTGGCGCGTCACCGGCGGCGCGTTCGCCGCAGCGCGGCTAACCGAGAACTACTACGGCAAATACATCCGCGCCGCGCAGGAGGCCGGCATGGCCGCGGTGTGTGAGCTCGATCACTTCAAGGAGCGCATCGAGGCGAAGCCCTCGAACCGGACGGTGCTCATGGCGATGGACCCGCAAAAGTTCATCGCCGCCATGGAGCGCTGGCGCGCGCAGTTCGCCAAAGGCGCGGAACTCCCGATCATCGGCGCGAGCGAGAAGGATTTGAACGCGATCAAGGTGCCGACCTGCATCATTCCCGGCAATGACAAGACTCACAACCATGCGATCGCCGAGACCGCGCATCGCATGATCGCTGGCAGCGAACTCTACGATCTGTTCCCCGACGACCTCGACGTCGATCTCGTGCCGCCCGAGGACTGGGCGCCCAAGGAAGCTGAGATGGCCGCGGTGTTCACCGACTTCCTCAAACGCGCCCAGGCCAAAGCGGCCTGATCAAGGCGGGTCCGAGACCCGGTCATTCTGCAAACGCCCTTCCACGGAGGAGCCATGTCGAAGCAACCGCTGTTCGCCGCGATCGCAGTTCTCCTTTGCGCCGTCTCGCCAGCGAGCGCGCAGCAAGCACAAGCGGATTTCCCCGATGGACCGGGCAAGCAGACCTTCGTCAATTTTTGCGGCGGCTGCCACGACATCAACCGATCCCGCGCGGGCTACACGCCCGAGGGCTGGCAAACCGTCATGCGCATGATGCTCAATTTCGACGTGCCCGTGCCCAAGGACGAAGTCGAGACGCTGACGCAGTACCTGATCAAGAATTTTCCCGAGCGGCCGCGCACCGCCGCAGTGGTCATGCCCGGGCCGGTCGAGGCCACCATCAAGCTCTGGCCAGTGCCGACGCCGGGCTCGCGGCCGCACGACCCGCTCGCCACCCGCGACGGCGCCATCTGGTACACCGGGCAGCTGTCCGGCAAGCTCGGGCGCGTCGATCCCAAGACCGGCGCGATCAAGGAATATCCGCTCAAGACGCCGCACACCGCCCCGCACGGCCTGGTCGAGGACAAGGACGGCAACATCTGGTTCACCGGCAACCACCTGAGCCTCATCGGCAAGCTCGACCCCAAGACCGGCAACGTCACCGAATACAAGATGCCCGATCCGAAGGCGAAGGATCCGCATACGCTTGCCATCGACGATAACGGCATCGTTTGGTTCACCGTCCAGAACGGCAACATGGTGGGACGCCTCGATCCCAAGACCGGCGAGATCAAGCTCGTCACCTCGCCCACGCCGAACTCGCGGCCCTATGGCCTGTTGATCAATTCCAAGGGTATTCCGGTTCTCGTCGAGTTCGGCACCAACAAGATCGCGACCGTCGATCCGAACACGATGGCGATCAAGGAATACGCCTTGCCGAACGCGGCATCGCGGCCGCGCCGGCTCGCGCTTGGGCCCGACGACGCGGTGTGGTACGCGGATTTCTCGCGCGGCTATCTCGGCCGGCTCAATCTCGCCACCGGCGAGCACAAGGAATGGCCCTCGCCCAGCGGACCGAAGTCGGAGCCCTACGGCATCGTCTTCACCAAGGGCGCGCTCTGGTACAACGAGTCCGGCGCCAAGCCGAACACGATCGTGCGCTTCGATCCGAAGACGGAAAAATTCCAGAGCTGGGCGATCCCCGGCGGCGGCGACATCGTGCGCAACATGAGCGTGACGCCGGACGGCAATCCGGTAACCGCGAACAGCCTGGTCAATCAGGTCGGCTTGGTCGAGGTGAAGTAGAGCGAGCGTGATGCGCGTCCCGGGCGCAGCGCAGCACAAGCCATAAGCGCGTTTACGCGCGTCTTCGACGCGCTATGGCGAAGTGGTGCGCTGCAGACACCGATCTCGGGTTTACTCGAGATCGGCGCTCAAATGCGCGCAAGTCGGGTCAACCGACTTGCGTGGATCGTCCCAATCCGTGGCGGTCCCGGATCAGCGGCGCACCGCTCCACTTCGTTGCGCGCTGCGCCGCATCCGGGACACATAACTTGATTTATCGAGAACGCGCGGGGACGACGAATCTTTTACCAGGTTGTCAGGAGACCCAATGGCAAAAGTCTGCGATTGCTTTCCCGAGTTGAAAGAGATCACCGATGCGCGCGAGCGCCGCTACCGCGCGCATCCGGAAAAGCCGGCGCCGGAGGGACCGCAAAGCTTCGTCGAGGTCAAGGTCGCCTCGATCGGGCAGCTCAACGAATTGGTCGAGTGCAAGAAGAGCGGCTACAAATTCGTCATCAGCGAGCCGGTGCACGTGGGCGGGCAGAATTGCGCGCCGACGCCACTCGAATTTTTACTCTCCGGCGCGGTCGGCTGCTACGCGGCGGTGTTCGCCTTCTACGCGGCGAAGCTCGGCGTTTCTTATGACAGCTTCGAGGCGGTCGCACGCACGGAATTCGACGCGCGCGGCCACATGATCGCCGACGCGCCGTCATCGGCCTTCCGCAAAGTGACCATGAGCATTCACGTCACCAGCGACGCGCCCGCGGATAGGCTCAGGGAGGTCGAGCGCTTGGCCTTGGCGGGCTGCCCCGGCATCAGCACGCTGCGCGCGCCGGTGCCGGTCGAGAGCGAGTTGAAGGTGACGCGCACGAGCGCGGAGCGGGCGGCGTAAGCAGGCGCGGTCCATCACATTGCGCGCCGTTGTCCCGCGAATGCGGGGACGACACCATATGAGTTGATGATTAAATCAGCTCTCACCTGCGGCGCTTGCGCGGCAGGCCCTTTCGCTTGGTGTGAGCGAACTCGCGCAATTGCCGCTCGCTCATGTTCTCGACCATCTGGCGGGAGGCGCCCTTGAGGCTTGCTTTCGAGCGCTCGCCGCGCTTGGCGGCCAGCGCCGCACCCGCGGCCATCTGCTGCTTCTTCGATCTCGCCGGCATGGGACTCCTCCTGGGAACGGCGCTCCTCTGGAAACGTCGAAGCTTCCTGCGCGGGCGAAAATGTGCAGCGCGCACGAAAGTTCCCGACGCTTGGGAAAAAGGGGCGCTACCGCGACGGCGCCTCGATCGGCGGCGCGCAATTGGCCCGCCCCTGCGCCATGCAGTCGTCGAGCCGGCGCTGCTCGAACATGGCGTTGGCGAGCCAAATGCCGCCGCCCACCACGACAACGAGGAAGAACAACAGCAGCGCGTTGGCGATCCGGCGCTCGCGCGCGGTTTCAACGTATTTGTCGTCGTTCGGCTGTCCGGGGTCGTCCATGCCACATGGTAGCGCGCGACAGCGGCAGGCGAAACGGACGCTCGTGTCCCGGATGCGGCGCAGCGCGAAGCGGTGCGCCGCTGATCCGGGACCGCCACAGATTGGGACGATCCACGCAAGTCGGGTTTACCCGACTTGCGCGCATTTGAGCGCCGATCTCGAGTAAACCCGAGATCGGTGTCTGCAGCGCACCACTTCGCCATAGCGCGTCGAAGACGCGCGTAAACGCGCTTATGGCTCGTGCTGCGCTGCGCCCGGGACACAAACCCCGGCGGCTCTCACCCCGCCATGGTTTCCTTCACCACCTTGACCAGCTGCTTGAGCGTGAACGGCTTGGCCAGGAAATTGAACTGCGTCTGGTCGGGGAGACTCTTGTCGAAGGCGTCCTCGGCATAGCCCGAGACGAAAACGACCTTGATGTCCGGCTTGCGCTTCTTGAGCTCCTTGAGCAGCGTGGGCCCGTCCATTTCCGGCATGACCACGTCGGACACGACGACGTCGACCTCGCCGCCGCGCTTTTCCATCTCGTGCAGCGCCTCGATGCCGTTGCCGGCTTGGATCACGGTGTAGCCGCGCGACTGCAGCCCGCGCGCGTTGAGCGCGCGCAGCCCCTCCTCGTCTTCGACCAAAAGAATGGTGCCGCGGCCGGTAAGATCGGCGGGGGCGTCGCGCACCTCGCCGGCGGCGATGGCGGGCGCCGTGGTCTCGAGCAATTGCGGCATCTCGACCTCGTCGGCCGCCGGAACGTAACGCGGCAGGAATATGCGGACGATCGTGCCCTTGCCCACCTCCGACTCGACGTAGATGAAGCCGCCGGTCTGCTTGACGATGCCGTACACGGTTGAAAGGCCGAGCCCCGTACCCTTGCCCACGTCCTTGGTGGTGTAAAAGGGGTCGAAGATCTTGTCGATGACCTCGGGCGCAATCCCGCTGCCGGTGTCCTCGACCTCGACCAGCACGTAGTCGTCGACCGGCATGTCCTTGTGCCGGTGCGGTGCGCCCTCGCCGACGCCGACATTGGACGTGCGCAGCGTGAGTTTGCCGCCCAGGGGCATGGCGTCGCGCGCGTTGACCGCGAGATTCATGATCACGTGCTCGAACTGATGGATGTCGGCCTTCACCGGCCAGAGATCGCGCACCTGCGGAACCTCGAGCGTCACGTTCTCGCCGATCAGCCGACGCAGCAGGACGGTCAAGTCCGAGAGCGCTTCGCCGAGATCGAGCACCTGCAACCGCATCGTCTGTTTGCGCGAGAACGCCAGCAGCTGGCGCACCAGGCTCGCGGCCCGGTTCGCGTTCTGCTTGATCTGCATGATGTCCTGGAACGAGGGGTCGGTCGGCCGGTGCGCGTTCAACAGGAAATCGGTCGCCATCATGATGGCGCCGAGCAGATTGTTGAAATCGTGCGCGACATTGCCGGCGAGCCGGCCGATGGTCTCCATCTTCTGCTGCTGGTTCACCTCGTTCTCGAGCGTGCGCTGCTGGGTGGTCTCGAGTGCGTAGACGATAGCGGCTTCCCGGTCCCGCTCCTTCTCGCCCTCAATGGCGGTAACGAAGAAGCTCGCATAGCGCTCGCCCGACCCGGCGAGCGCGGCCTCGACCGGGTCGATCTCGCCCTGCCCTTCCGCGGCCTTGCGGATCGATCTCGCCCTGCCCTTCCGCGGCCTTGCGGATGGCGGCTTCGAGCGCCGCTCGGTCGCGCTCGCCGACAACGGCCAGGATCGAGCGGTCGCCTTCGCCCTTGAAGACAGGGTGAAACAGGCGTGCAAATCTCGCGTTGGAATCCGCGATCCGTCCCTGCTTGTCGACGGTGGCAATCGCCATCGGCGTATTCTGGAAAAAGCGCATGAAGCGCACCTCGGCGGCGCGCTGCGGGTCGATCGAGCCGTCGCTGGCGCGATTGAGGACGAGCGTGCGGGACGCACCGGGCGTGCCGTCAGGGCCGAAGGCGACCTTGTGGAAGAGCCGCGCCGGCACGGTGCGGCCGGTGCGCGTCTTGAGGTCGATGTCGAGAATCTCCGTCTTCACGTCGCCGGGCACCGCCGCGAGCGTCGTGAGCAGCGCCGCGCCCTCGCCCGCCACGATCTGATCGAGCTTGAGGCCGCCGGTGCCGACTTGGGTGAGATCGTAATCGAGCCAATTGGCGAGCGTGGCGTTGAGATAGACGATGTTGCCGCTGGCCTCGGCGGAGAAGAACCCGGCCGGCGCATGGTCGAGGTAGTCGATGGCGTGCTGCAGCTCCTGAAACACGTTCTCGTGCCGCTCGAGATCGCGCGTCACGTCGGCCAGCGACCACACCGTCATGCGGGATTCGCGCTTGCCGTCGCCGAGCGGTCGCACGCGGATGCGCAGCCAGCGGCCGCTCTCGCCCTTGCGCGCGCTCACGCGCACCTCCTCCTGGGCGCGCCGCCCTTCGCGCGCCGCCCTGAGCAGGCGGTACGCGGCCTCCGAAACCGCGGCATGGCCCATGAAGACGCGCTCGACCGGCCGCACGTCGCGCGGGCCGGACGCCTCGATGAGTTCGAGATATGCCGCGTTGGCGTAGACGACGCGGCCGTCCGCGTCCGTCACCAGGGTGCCGTCGCTGGCGTGGTCGACGACTGCCGCGAGCAGCGGACGCCTGGCCGCCAGGCCCGAGACGCGCAGGATTCCGGCGGCGAGCGCAAACAGCAGGAAGGCGCCGAGCGTGGCCAGCACGGCGACGAGCGCAATGACGTAGGGTTCGGCCTTGGCGCGTGCGATCAGGACAGCGCCCGCCGCTGCGACCAGCACGAATGCCAAGAGCAACACGAGAGCGATACTGCCGGTGCCGCGGCTCGCGCGGACGCGCTCGATCGGCGTGCGAGCCTTATCTGCGGACGATTGCGGCTGCGTCATGATCGGCGTGGAATCGGCGCCATTCGCCTTGTCCTGAGTGCCCCAGCCGCCGAGTCCACGCAAGGGTTTCGCCCGTCTAGACTTGGTGGGAACCGCCGCTTGCCCCATGCCAAGCGGTTTGAGTCCGGACTCGGCGCAGTATCGATCCGCATAAGGCGGCATGGAACCCGCGCCGCGGGCTTCGGCAGGCAGACTTTGCCGTTGGCCGGATTAATGGCCGGTTGCCGAACGGTTACGGTCGCGCACGAACCACCGTTTACCACGCGAAAGCTTTGGGATACGGGCTTGGGATGCGCTGGGCCTATTTTTCTTAATTTCCTGTTAGTATTGACGGCAGCGCGTAATCCCGGCGGCGTTAACCATTCGGGCAATCCCGACGAGCCGCCGCACCCCCGGACCGATGGGGAGGAGTGATGGACAGCTTATTCGGCGAAGGACAGGTCGGCCTCAAGGTTGTCTTGTTCGTGATCGTGGTGCTCGGCCTGCTCGCGCTCGCGTTCTGGCTCTTGCGCCGGTTCGGCGGCGGGCGGCTCGGCGGCGGCGCAACGCGCGGACGCCAGCCGCGGCTCGCCGTGATCGACCAGGCAAGCGTCGACAGCCGGCGCCGGCTCGTCCTCATCCGCCGCGACAATGTGGAGCATCTGCTCATCATCGGCGGTCCGAGCGACGTGGTGGTGGAGCAGAACATCGTGCGCGCGGCAACCGCGGGTGTTCCCGCGCGGCCGCCGGCCGCCGATACGTTGCCGCGGGCGATCCCGCTTGGCGAAGACAGTATGTGGCCGCTGCAGCCCGAGCCGCAGCCCAAGCCCGAGCCGCAACCGCGGGTCGAACCCCCGCTGCGTCCCGAAGCGCGGCCACGCCCGCCCATGGCGACCGAAGAACCGATGTTTTGGGCGGGGGAAGAGCGGCCGGCGGAGCCGCAAGCCCCGGCCGCGCCCGTGCCTGCGGCCGCCTCGCGCGAGCGCAAGCCGCGCGCCGGCGACCCGCTGGCCGAACTGGCGGAGGAGTTGTCGCGCGTGCCTCCCGTTGCCGAATCGGCCGAGCAGCGTCGCATGCCGCGACTGCAACCGGCGCCGCCGCCGGCCGGCACGGCGGACGTCAAGCCGTCCGCCGACCCGAACCTCTCCGAAATGGCGCAGCGACTCGAGGCTGCGTTGCGCCGTCCCGGCAAGAGCGACGAAGCGCGCGCTCCCGCCGGCGGCAAGATGGCCGGTGAGCCCGCGCCCCAGGGCGGGACGTTCGCGCCGAAGTTCCCGCCGGCCCCTCGGCCAAGCCCGGGGAGGAGGCGCGCGCCGCCGCGCCTAAGCCATCGAGCGAGCCGGCGACACCGGTCACGGATGAAGGGGCAGCGCCCGCGGAGTCCACGCAGGGCGCGCGCGGTCCGCGCGACGACGCCAAGCCGGCGCCGCAGAAATCGTTCTACGACAGCCTCGAGCAGGAGATGGCGAGTCTGTTGAACCGCCCGCCGCCCAAGCCTTGAGCGGCTCTGACCAACATATTCAGTCGTCATTGCGGCCGAGCCGCGACAGCGGCGAGGCCGCAATCCATAACCAGGGAGCAGTGGTTATGGATTCCGGGCTCGCGGGCACACGCAGCCAAGCTTGCGCAGGCTGCGTACACTTGCCTGCGCTTGCCTGCGCCCCGCAATGACAAGTCGGAGTGCGCGCAGTGCTCTCATTCGGGCGAGCTACTCCGCCTTGATGTTCGCGGCCTTGATGATCGGCCACCACTTCTCGATCTCGGCCTTGTGGTAGGCAGCGAGCGCCTCCTGCGTCTGTTGCTCGCGTGGCGGCACCTCCTGGCCTTGATCGAGGAATCGCTGCCGCACCGTCGGATCGGCCAACGCCTTCACGACCGCTCCATTGAGCTTGGCGACGATGTCCTTGGGTGTGCCCTTCGGCACCCAAAGGCCGTGCCAGAAGGAAATGTAGACGCCCGGCACGCCGGTTTCGTCGACCGTCGGAATCTCGGGCGCCCCAAACCAGCGGGACTTGGCCATGACCGCCAGCGCCTTGATCTGTCCGCCGCGCACGTTCGGAAGCGAGTTCGAGGACATGTCGCACATGAAGTCGACTTGTCCGGCGACCAAGTCCGCTATCGCGGGGGCGCCGCCGCGATAGGGCACGAATTGGAAGCGGGTCCCGGTATTGTTCTGAATGTAGATGCCGCAAAGGTGCGATCCGCTCCCGGGGCCGACCGTCGCGGCCGATGCCTTCTCCGGGTTGGCTTTGAGCCACGCGACGAGCTCTTTGAGGTCGTTTGCTGGCAAGGCTTTCCTTGCCACGACCCAGAGCAGGGTATCGGCGACTCTCGCCACCGGTTCAAAGTCCGCCAACACGTCATAGGCGACGGGATAGACGGCGCCGGCTCCGACGTGGCTTGCCCAATTGCCGAAGCTCAGCAAATACCCATCCGCCGCCGCGCGGGCGCTTCGGCTCACCCCGATGCTGCCGCCCGCGCCGCCCACGCTTTCCACCACGACGGGCTGGCCGAGCGTCTCCTTGAGATGCTCAGCGAGCACACGCGCCAGCGTCGTCGTGGCTCCGCCTGCCGGGAACGGCACAATCATCGTGAGCGGCCGCGACGGATAGGATTGCGCGCTTGCGAGGCGCGGCACCGATAGCAGCGCGGCGGCGCTTCCTAGCTGCTGCAGAAATCGACGGCGCGGAGCCTTCATGGCGTTTCCACACGAACATCGAGCAGTGGCGTCGCGAGCCGCCGCAAAATACTCGCGTATCCGACCGCGGGCGAGTTGCCGCGCGCCTTGGCGTTGACCAACGGCGAAGCCGCCGATGCCGCTACGGATTACTCGTCACGATAGATGCGCTCGCGCCGCTCGTGCCGCTCCTGCGCCTCGACCGAGAGCGTGGCGATGGGGCGCGCCTCGAGCCGCTTGATCGAGATCGGCTCGCCGGTCTCCTCGCAATAGCCGTAGGTGCCGTCGTCGAGACGCGCGAGCGCGGCATCGATCTTGGCGATCAGCTTGCGCTGCCGGTCGCGCGCCCGTAGCTCGATCGCGCGGTCGGTTTCCGAGGACGCGCGGTCGGCAAGATCGGGATGGTTTTCGTTTTCGGCCTGGAGATGGGCGAGTGTCCCTTTGGCCTCCTTGAGGATTTCCTCCTTCCAGGCGAGGAGCTTCTGGCGGAAATACTCCCGCTGACGCTCGTTCATGAAAGGCTCTTTGTCGGTAGGTCGATAGGCCTTGGTCTTGTCCAGTACCGCGCCGCCGTTTTTTTGCGGAGACATTGCAACCCCGTGCGAAACGCGAACCCCCTGCTCGCGGGGCGAGCTTATATCGAGCCGCGCGATGGCGGACAATAACGGAATTGCGGCCGACCCAAAATTTCGGTGCGACGCAAAAGACGGCTGCGGCGGCCGAGGCGGTGCCGCCGCGCGCTGTCCCATGCGAAGGCCGCGCCGCTGCGGGTCTAGCGCCGGCGTCCGACCTCGCTGATCGCGTCCGCGCCGGCACTCGCTGCCGGCGCCCCGCGCCGGGAACCGGATGCGCAGGTCGGAGAACACCTCAAGCACGGCCGCAGCCGCGCCCCCGGTCAGGCCGAGCACATCCCATCGGCAGACAAAAAGTGGAAGTGCCAGCCGGCACGTTGACGGAGCTTGCGGCGACCGGGAAACGGAAACCGATCAGGCTGCCGTCGACATCCTCCAGCGTATGGACGATCTCCTGCGCTTTGATCACCTCGGCCAAAGGCCGATAGGGAGGCTGCTATTTTGGGCTCGCTGCCGGGTGCGTCGACAGGCGTGCCGCGCGAATCGTCGCGCTCGAGCCGCTCACGCCGGCGCGTCGGGAATGAACTTCAACGCGACCCCGTTCATGCAGTAGCGCAGACCCGTCGGCGGCGGCCCGTCCTCGAACACATGGCCCAGATGTCCGCCACAGCGCCGGCAGTGAACCTCGGTGCGCGGCAGCAGCAACAGGTGATCGGTGGCAGTACCGATGGCGTTCGGCAGCGGTTGATAGAAGCTCGGCCAACCGGTCTGGCTGTCGTATTTGGTCTCCGACGAGAACAGCGGAAGGTCGCAACCGGCACAGACGAATGTGCCCTTGCGTTTCTCATCGTTGAGCGGGCTCGAACCGGGCGTCTCGGTCCGGTGCAGCCGCAACACCTCGTATTGCGCCTTGGTCAGGATCGCTCGCCATTCGCTGTCGCTCTTCTGGATTTCGAACGTGCCGGCGGCCTCGACATCCGTGCTCTGCATCCAGCGCCAGCCCGCGAGCAGCGCAAGCCCTCCCGCACCCGCCAGCAACAAACGACGATCGACCATGGTCTAGTCCTTCTTGCCCCACAGCTCCTCGAGTCGCGCATCGCGCCCGCAATTGAAGCGGTAGAATTTGTAACGGATGGGATTCTTCACATAGTAATCCTGGTGGTACTCTTCGGCTTTGTAAAACGGCCCGGCCGCCACGATCGCGGTTTGGATCGGCTGCTTGAAGCGCTTCTCGACCGCCGCCTTCGAGGCCTCCGCCAGCGAGCGCTGCTCCTCGCCGTGATAGAAGATCGCGCTGCGGTACTGGTCGCCGTGGTCGCAGAACTGCCGATCCTTCGCCAGCGGATCGATGTTGTGCCAGAACACGTCGAGCAGCTTCTGGTAGCTCACCTTGGCCGGATCATACACGATCTCCACCGCTTCGGCATGGCCGGTGCCACCGTGCGAAACCTGCTCGTAGGTCGGATTGACGGTGCGCCCGCCGGTATAGCCCGAGGTCGTGCTGATCACGCCGTCAACCTTGTCGAAATCGGCTTCCACGCACCAGAAGCAGCCGCCGGCGAACGTGGCAATCGCGGTTCGCTGCGGCTCACTCCCCTGCCCGGCTGCGCTCGCGAGAAGCCCAAACGAGAGCACCGCGCCCAGCGCGATCCCTCCAGCGATGGCTGTTGTCTGGCGCCGCATGCGGGTCTCCCGAGTTTGGCGCAAGCGGATGACCACGGCAATATATATAGGCCATTCTGCTGGCCGGTTGAGCCAATTCCGCTCACGTTCGTGCGATGGCCGCGTGAAGGCCGGACCGGTCGATTGACCGTGATCAATATGCGGTCATTGCCGGGCTTGACCCGGTAGTCCATCCTCTTCAAATGAACTGCTTTTTCGATGGATGCGCGGGTCATAAGCGCGTTCACGCGCGTCCATAGCCCGTCGAAGACGGGCGTGAACGCCCTTAAGGACGCGCTGCTGCCCGCGCATGACGATTCGGAAAACCATGATGCGTTTCGAAGGAACCAGCGCTTATGTGGCGACCGATGACCTCAAGGTCGCGGTCAATGCCGCCATCACGCTCGAGCGGCCGCTGCTGGTCAAAGGCGAGCCCGGCACCGGCAAGACGGTGCTCGCGCTCGAGATCGCCAAAGGCCTCGGCGCGCCGTTGATCGAGTGGCACATCAAATCGACCACCAAGGCACTGCAGGGACTCTACGAATACGATGCGGTGTCGCGGCTGCGCGACAGCCAACTCGGCGACGCGCGCGTGCACGACATCCGCAACTACATCAAGCGCGGCAAGCTGTGGGACGCCTTCGTCGCCGACGCGCGGCCGGTGCTGTTGATCGACGAAGTCGACAAGGCGGACATCGAGTTCCCCAACGATCTGCTGCTCGAGCTCGATCGCATGGAGTTCTTCGTCTACGAGACCGGCGAAACGGTCAAGGCGCGCCGGCGACCGATCGTGGTGATCACCTCCAACAACGAGAAGGAACTGCCCGACGCATTCCTGCGCCGCTGCTTCTTCCACTACATCCGGTTTCCCGATTCCGACACCATGCGCGCGATCATCGACGTGCATTTCCCCGGCATCAAGCAGCGCCTGGTATCGGAAGCGCTCAAGCTGTTCTACGAGATCCGCGAGGTGCCGGGGATGAAAAAGAAGCCGTCGACTTCGGAACTCCTCGACTGGCTCAAGCTCCTGCTGGTGGAGGATATCAGCCCCGAAACGTTACGCGAGCGCGACCCGAAAAAGCTCATTCCGCCGCTGCACGGCGCACTGATCAAGAACGAGCAGGACGTGCACCTGTTCGAGCGACTCGCCTTCCTCGCGCGCCGCGAGGGGCGATAAACGTTCCCGTAGGGTGGGCGAAGGCGCAGCGCGCCTTTGCCCACGCGACCCTCGAAATTGTTCTCGGGAGAAGTCGAATCCGCCGAGCGACGTCCCCGCGTGGGCACGGCGCTACGCTGGTTGTCGCGCCGATCAACCTCCTCGGCTTGCGCCTTTGCCCACCCTACATCTGATCGCGCACGTTTGGAGTTCGTCATGGCCGGGGTTAACGACAAGGCCGGGCATGACGACTCAAGGCTCGCAGAATTACTCCGGCGTGCGCGCCGCGAGCGGCTCGTCGACACCGGCGCGGTCGATCGAAGGCGCGGCAACGTCCTTGGGTGCGAGTGGATCGGCGGGCAATTCCGCGAGCTCGGGCTCCGCCGGCAGCTCCGCTTGCGGCACCACTGCCCCGAGCCGCGCCTCGACGTCCACCTCATGTTCCCCTTCGCGCAATGCCGCGCGCTCCGCCACGCGCCGGTCTTCCTCCTCGCGCTGACGCGCCGCCCGCGCCGCCAGGCGCTCGCGGGTATCCACCCACCAGTAGAGGACCTGCATCGCCGCGCGCCCGACGCGACCACCGGCCCACACGAGTTCGAAGGGGGCGAATAATCGCCACGTGTCGTCGCCTTCGACAATGGCTTGGGCGAGAATGTTGCCCGCCATGGCCGTGGTGTTGATGCCGTGGCCGCCGAAGCCGCTGGCGAGCCAAAGACCTCCGGAAACCTCGCCGATCTGCGGCATCCGGTGCAGTGCATTGCCGAGCACGCCCGACCAGACGTGCTCGACCTCGACCTCGCCGAGCTGCGGGTAGACCGCGGCGATGTCCGCTTGCAGCCGGCGCACGTAGCGCCTGGGATCGGCCTCCCACGTGGTGGTGTGTCCCGACCACAGCAGCCGGTCGTTGCCGACGACGCGGTAGTGATTGTTGGCCAAATCGGTATCGGTCACCCCGCCGCGGTAACTGATGGCGGCAGCCAGCCGCGGCCCAAGCGGCGCGCTGGTGATCGTGTAGCTCCAGATCGGCAATAGCGTGCTGGCAATTCGCGGCGCGAGCGAGCCGAGATGGACGCTACAGGCGAGCACGATGTGGTCGGCTCGCACGCGGCCGGACGGCGTCGCGATCCGCTTGCGCACGCCTTCGGCGTCGATCGCGAGTGCGGGGCTATCCTCGAAAATGCGCACTCCGGCCGCCTCCGCCAGTTCCGCGAGCCCCAGCGCATAATTGAGCGGATGGATGTGAAACGCGCGCGGCAGATGCAGGGCGTGAAAGTAGTGATTAGTCTTGAGCACGTCCCTGACCCGTTCGGTCGGCCATAGCTCGATCTCGGTGCCGAACTCCTCTCCATAGACCTGCGCGTCGTCGAGGACCTGGTCGCCGTTATCGACCTTGGATGCCTTGAGCCAGCCGGCGATCGGGGCAACGCCCGGCAACCGCGCTTCGGCAATGGTGTTGGCGACGTATCTGAGGCCCATCTCCGAGAGCGCCCACAGCGCCTTGGCGTGCTCAAAGCCGACCCGGCTCACCACCTGCTCCATCGGCGCCGCAAAGCCGGGCAGCACGAAGCCATCGTTGCGGCCGGACGCGCTCCACGCGATGCGGCGGCTCTCCAGCACCGCGACCGACCATCCGCGCCGCGCGATCTCGCGCGCGGTCGTCAGCCCGGCAAGGCCAGCGCCGATGACGCAGACATCGACATCGAGGTCATAGGTGAGCGGGGGGCGCGCAGGCACCGGCACCATGCTCGCCGTGTACCAGGTCGGCACGTAGGACCCTCGCTCGGCGGCGTTCACGTTTTCTCCCCCGCAGGTTAACTTACCGCCGGCATGCTAGACTGCGCCGCGCGGGAAATCGATGCCATGCGACTGATGCTGCTGCGACACGCCAAGTCGGAAAAACCCGAAGCAGGCATGAGCGACCACGCGCGCCGCCTCAATGCCCGCGGCAAGAGCGATGCCCCGGTGATCGGCGCCTACATGGCGCACCACGCGCTCATTCCGGACCTCGTGCTGGTCTCGACGGCCGAGCGCACGCGGCAGACCTGGGAACGCGTCGCCGCTGCGCTGCCCACGCCGCCGCGCGTGGTTTACGAGGATCGTCTCTATAACGCCGGCGCCGAGGCAATCATCGCGCTGGTGAAACGCACCGCGCCGGCCGTGCGCACGTTGCTCGTGGTCGGCCACAATCCGGGACTGCATGACGCGGCGCGGCGGCTGATCGCCTCCGGCGACGTCGAGACCCGCGAGCGGCTCAACGAAGGGCTGCCCACCTCCGGTCTCGCCGTGATCGATTTTGCCGGCAAGGACTGGCGCAAGCTGCATCCCCACGGCGGGCGGCTCGAGCGCTTCGTAAGCCCCCGCTCGCTCGCGGAGGCCGATCGGGTGTGAATGGCGCGCGTGGGGGCTCTTGCCCCACCGCCTGAGGGGAATACGCGCCGCTTCGCGCACGCGCCTGCCCCGCCTGCGTCATCGCCGCCGGCGGCATCGACACCCACTCACGGCTTGCCCGCAGGCGTGGCAATATGTCCTAAAACGCCAGCCACAGGGGAACGGTGCCATGTACAAGAGAATCCTGGTTCCGATCGATCTCGCGGATCCGGACTTGGCCAAGCCTGCGGTTACAGCCGCGTTGATGATGGCGACCCCTTCCGAGGGCATGATCCGCTTCATCAACGTGCTGCCGCTCACGCCGGTGATGCTCGCCGAGTACGTGCCTCCCGACTTCGAGGTCCAGCAACGCAAGGCGGCGGAAGACGCGCTCTCGATCGTCGTCAAGGAGACGGGTTTGCCGTCTTCGCAGGTCTCCTCGACGGTGCGCCAGGGCGGCGTCTATCAGGAGATTCTCGAAGAAGCGAACGCCATGCAGCCCGATCTCATCGTCATGAGCTCGCACCGGCCGCACCGGCATGCGGTGCGCACCTATTTTCTCGGCTCCAATGCCGGCCACGTGGTGCGCTACGCCAAGTGCTCGGTGCTGGTTGTGCGAAACTGAGGCGCTTGCATCCCGGCACGACTCTAAGCCGCCGAATTTCGGCAGCCCAGCATGCGCGCGCCGCCGCGGGCTACCGACGCGCTACTGCGGCACGAGATCGTTCGGTACGGCGTCCGGCCGGTAGCGACCGGGCCGGTTGCGCTTAAAGAAGGTCCCGCTCTGCCACACGAACAGGGCGAAGAATCCGCTCAACAACGCCACGCCGGCATAGTCGCCGATCTCAAGCGCTCGCACCGTAAGCGCCGCAATGGCGAGTGCCACGCCGGCGAACAGCGCGAGCCCCGGCCAATAGAGAAAGGCCGGCACGCCGGTTACGAAGGCGGCCGGCCCGCCAACTGCCGCGATGCGCCGGTTGAGCTCGCGGATGAAGGCGCCGTAGGCGCGGTCTTGCGGGTACTGTTCGACGAGCGATCGCCATGAGGTCGAGGGAATCGACAGCCTGCGACCGCCCGTCCACCAAATCTCGGTAACGAAGCGCCGCGTCTGCATGCTTGCCGGGCGGAACGACAGCCGCACCCGGGTGATGCCCGCATAAGGAATGCGGCCGCTGTACCGACCCGTCTGCCATTCGAGCGCGTCGGAGCGCAGGCAAAGCTGCCAGGCCGCGCCCATCAGCGATGGTTTGTGGGCATAGACCGGATCTGCACCGGATGCTTGCTCGTTCAACATCGCGCTCAGGACGTCTCCGCAGTGAGAGCGAGCGCTTTGAAGAGCCGACGAGCGCAAATCCGACTCGCTTATGGACGAGTCTCATTCGGTTCCGCATTCAAGGCGAACATCGCTTGCACGAGCCTAGCGACCCAGGCCGGCAGTTTCAATCTGAGCCGCGGAGGCTGCGCCGGCGGGCGGCCGTCGAAGGGAGCGCATCGCGGTGCTACAGTGTCGCCGACCAACTGGTTTGCGAGCAATGATCATGAAGCTGGTCGCCTGCTCGTTCGCCTTGGCCTCGGTCGGGAGCATCATTTGCGCCGCAGCCGTCGAGCAAGCCATGACGTGGTCTTGGGAGCTCGCCCGTCGCCAGTGGCAGGCAACGTCATGACCCGATGAAAGTGTTGCGCGGAAAGAAGGCGCTGGTGACCGGGGCAGCGTCCGGAATCGGACGCGCGATCGCGTTGGCCCTCGCTCGTGAAGGCGTCGATCTTTATCTGGTCGATATCGATGACCTCAAAATCGATCCAGTGGCGCGCGAGGCACGCGCCCACGGCGTTGAAGTACGGACCGTGCATTGCGATCTTGCGCGGCCCGAAGAGATCACCGCTTTGGTGGAAAACGTGCTTCGCGGATGGGGTCGATTGAATATCCTCGTCAACAACGCCGGCGTTGCTCACCGCGGACCGACGCATGAAATGAGCAGCGATGAGTGGAATCGCCTGCTCGCCGTCAATCTGATGGCGCCGATCCAGCTGGTGCGCGAATTCCTGCCCATTTTGCGGTCGAACGAGGCGCACATTCTCAACGTCTGCAGCATCTTCGGCCTCGCGAGCACGCGCAAGGCGGCTGCCTATCAGACCAGCAAGTTCGCTCTGGTGGGACTGAGCGCGGCGCTGCGCGCGGAGTATGGCAATTCCGCTTTCGGTGTCACCGCCTTGTGCCCGGGATTCGCTCACACGCCCCTGGTGGACGAACTCCACGAAGCGGAAAAGCTGCCGCCCGAATGGATGTTTACCGACCTCGATGCCGTCGCCACAGCGGCAATCCGGGCCATCCGCAAGAACAAGGGCATCGTGGTCGTAGGGACCGCGGCACGCGCGCTGTGGCTGTTGACGCGACTGTCTCCGGCCTTTGTCGACTGGCTGAACCGCCGGGGATGGCGCTCGCTCAGCGCACGTTGCTGATGCTGTTCTTCACCGTGTCATGCTTGGTTTTCATGATGTTGCTGATGGAGCCATACGAGCGATTGCTGCTGCCCCGGGGCGACCGCGGCTCCTTGGTCGCAGGTTTTGCCGCCGTGCTGGATTTTGCAGTGGTTGCCTGGCCGCTGTGAGCAGCCGAAGGCCAAGTCGCGTAGGAGAGCGCCAGAATGGTCGCCAATATATGAGCGACGAAATTTGGCCGCATCGCAAGCCTCAAATCCTTTTCAAGAGAGTACCACAGCTGCGGGTCTTGCAGTCCAAATAACGGCCAGACTTGCAGCCGCATCATCAAGCCGGGTCGCTCGATAACCGGG
>WNGE01000701.1_pt1 | contig 45009 bp, 46 predicted proteins | sample 5400651 | NCBI WGS metagenome assembly WNGE01 (sample SAMN13153370, study PRJNA577476) | soil metagenome | isolation source: 60 cm soil or saprolite under grassland replicate 2 | place: USA:California | collected 2016-06-15 | reverse complement strand
CATCGTGGTCCGCGGCAAAGACGGGCAGGTCGTCAGCTACCCAGTGGTGGAGACGCGGCAGGACCCGCGCCTCCATATCTGCACGTGTGTGCTCGCGCCAGGGGCGGTCCAGACCGAAGTAGCCGACCGTGCGGCGGCGATTGCCCGTGGGGCAGTGGAGGCGGTCGATGGCGTGGGCACCTTCGGCGTCGAGCTCTTCCTGCTAAAGGACGGCGCGGTGCTCATCAACGAGCTCGCGCCGCGGCCCCACAACTCGGGCCACTACACCATCGAGGCGTGCCGCACCTCGCAGTTCAGCAATCACGTCCGCGCTGTGCTCGGCCTGCCCCTCGGATCGACGCAGATGCGCCAGCCGGCGGCGGTCATGGTCAACCTCCTCGGCTCCGAGCGGCCCGGCAATGTGGACCTCGCCGCCGCCCTGAACGTGCCCGAGACCGCTGTGCACCTGTACGGAAAGGAGCCGCGGCCTGGCCGCAAGCTGGGGCACGTCACGGCATTGGGGGCGACCCTCGATGCGGCGCTCGAGCGCGCGGAAACCGCGGCCGAGCACCTGCGGTTATGACGACTCGCCAGCCGCTGGTCGGCATCGCCATGGGCAGCGCCTCGGACCTCGCGACACTGCGGCCCGCGGCCGAGATGCTGCAGCGGTTCGGCGTCGAACACGAGCTCCGAGTGCTGTCAGCGCATCGGACACCGGAGGCGATGGCCGCGTATGCGCGCGAAGCGCACCAGCGTGGGCTGAAGGTGCTGATCGCGGGCGCGGGCGGCGCGGCCCACCTACCGGGCATGCTGGCGGCGAACACACCGCTGCCGGTGATCGGCGTACCTGTCTCTACCACGTCGTTGAACGGGTTGGACGCCCTGTTGTCGATCGTGCAGATGCCACGCGGTGTCCCGGTGGCGACGGTCGCCATCGGCGGCGGCGCCAACGCCGGACTCCTGGCGGTCGAGATCCTGGCGACCAGCGACGCTGGTCTGTTCGCGCAATTGCTCGCGTACAAGGAAGAGCTAGCCCAGACCGCGCGGGACCAGGACGCCGAGCTGCAGCGATAGAAAGGAGCGCCCATGCCTGCCCTCTCCGTCGAGATGAAGGCGCCCACCACACGAGATCAGGGCCTGCTGCCCGGTGACCTCGCAATCGACGCGACATTTACCAACACCACTGGCGACGCGACATACCTGAACGTGCATCAGGCGAGCCATCCGGCATTGGTGCTCGAGGTGCGCGACGCGCGTAATGAGCTCGTGCGACTGGCGCCACCATCGGCACCCGATGCGGACGATCTGGCGCCGGGCCAGGAGCTCAAGCCCGGTGAGTCGGTCAGCCTGCACTACGCGGGCTTCCTGGATCGCGGCTTGGCCGGCGGAGCGTATCGCGTTCGCTACTCGTCGCCCTACCCGGCGCTGGGCGGCTCGCCCGATGATCCGCTGCAGAGTCCCTGGGTCGGCGTCATGGTGCGCGGCGATGAGCACTACGCGTCGGTTGCCGCGCTCGAGCGGCCGTGGCTCGTCATCGTCCGCCAACGCGCATGGGTCCTCAGCGTCCTGTTGCGCTGGTGGTTCCTGATCTGGTGTTTCATTCGCCAGCGGCTTGGCCTGCTGCGCTGCGATCGGGTGCTTACGCGCGAGGTCGACGAGGCGCGCAGCGAGACGATCTCCAACGCTCCACCCGGGTCGGAGGCATGGAACGGCACCTATGGCTGGCGGGCGCGATTCGCCTTGCGCCTCGACGACAGCACGTGTCGCGCTGAGGTCACCGTGCGCGTGCGGCTCAACGGGAACTTGAGCCAGGTGCAGCGTGTGGCGTGGCAAACTGCGATCAACAACGCCTGGAGCAACCGCTTCAAGCTGTGCACCGACAGTTGCTGCTGCACCAGCGGCTATACGATCGTCGCGGCGTTGCAGCTGGTCACTTCTGGTGAGCACCAGGTGGTGAACGTTGGGACGAGCACCACGAACATGGGCAACTGGGGCGCCAGTGACATCGTTGACATCAACCACGAGTACGGGCACATGCTCGGCGCGCTGGACGAGTACTTCACGGTCAACGGGGTGAACTACGGCGCTGGGCGGCAGCCGAGCGGCGCGATCATGAACAACCCGGCCAACTCGCCGGTGGCACGCCATTACGACCTCATTCGCACGACGGTCGAGGCGCTGGCGGGCGCGCCGTGCAGCACACTGGGCGTCGGCACGCCGTGCCCCTGAGCGATCGCTTGCGGGCGGAGCTGCGCATCGAGCCGCCCGCCGCACAGCGGCCAGAAGACTTCGCGGCGATCGGGCGGCTCACCAACGCCGCGAACGAGCCACTCACGCTACAGCTGGCGCCATTGAGCTCGCCGTCGCTCGCCATTCAGCTGCGCGATGCGCAGGGCACCCCCGTCCCGATGCCGCCGCCACCTGTACCGGGCGCCGAGCAGCCGCGGCTGGAGCTTGCTCCGGGCCAGAGGCACGACGTGCGGTACCAGGGGTTTCTGCCCTCGTGGACTGAGCCCGGTAGCTACGCCGCGCGGTTGCGCTATGTCACCGCGGAGGGCGAGGTTTTCTCGGACTGGAGCGCGTTCGAGCTCAGGCGCCCGTCGTAATGGCGCGGATGGCCAGTCCCATGATGAACAGACTCGCCAGCCCGTAGACCAACGGCCGCGACCACGTACGTTTCGACACAAACTGCTGCACGAGCGGCAGCGCGACGATGATCGACAGCCCGTACAGATAGTGCAGCGAGTCGCGCGGTCGAGTGGGGGCGGTCACGAGCAGCACCACCCCGACCAGCGCCTGTACGACGCCGAGCACGAGCGCGATGATTAGCGCGCCCTGGAATCCTGAGTTGAACGGCTGCCGCCGCAGCGCCAGGAACAGTCCCCACAGGCCGACGACGGCAAAGTAGAGGACCAGCATTCGGGCGAGTAGCTCGTGCAGGCTGACGATCACGCGACGTCGCCGGCGACCGAGATCTGCTCGGGGTCCACCCGCAGATGGAACACCGTCGTCATGTCCGCCCGCAGCGCATCCGTGAGCAGTGCGCCGAACTCCTGCTCATCGCGCACCGCGACACCCTCGGCGCCGAGCGCCCGCGCCATGCCCGCGAAGTCGACCGGACCGAGGGCAGTGGCGATCTGCCGTCCGGGGTGCTCGCGCTCCTGGTGCATGCGGATCGTGCCGAACTGCGCGTTGTCGTACACCAGCACCACGATCGGCACGTGCTCGCGCACGGCCGTTTCGACCTCCGTGCCGGTCATGAGGAAGCCGCCGTCGCCGACCAGCGAGACCACCGGCCGCTCGGGCCGCGCCAGACGGGCCGCGATCGCCGCGGGCACGCTGTAGCCCATCGCGCCCGAAGTCGGGCCGAGGAATGTGCCAGGCTTCTGCCAGCGCAAGAAGCGCGCTGGCCAGCCACCGAAGTTCCCCGCGTCCGTGGTCACCACCGCGTCCGGCGGCAGCACGCCGCGCAATTGCGCGGCGATTGCCTGCTGGTCGAGGTAGCCAGGGCGCGCGTGACCCCGTCCAGCGGTCGCGTTGCGCTCGAATGCCTCACGGTCGGCCCTGTTCCGATGGCCGCGCTCCTCGAGCAGCGCGGCGGGCGCGGGATCATGCGCCGCCGCGGCCAGCAATGCTTCGGCGAACAAGCCTGCGTCCGACTGGATTGGCACGTCCGCTGGCCGATGGCCACCCAGTCCTTCCGACCACACGTCGACGTGGATCAATGTTGTCTCCGCGGCGGGCAGGCGGTATGCCTGACTGGTCATTTCGTTCAGGCGGGTGCCCACTGCGAGCACCACATCGGCCTCGAGCAGGCGCTTGACCACGCTGCGCGGTGCTCCGAGGCCGCCGTGGCCCAGGAACAGCGGGTGCTCGTTGGGGAAGACGTCGGGTCGCCGCCAGGCGGCGGTGACCGGGATCTGCTCGGCCTCCGCGAGCTGCACGAACAGCTCGCTGGCTTGCGCCGCCAGGATGCCGCCGCCGAGGACCATGATCGGTTTTCGGGCCCCACGCAACTGCCGCAGCGCCTCGGCCACGCCTTTCGGATCGGGCGCTGGCCGTGTCAGCTGCAGCGGCTGGGCATCGAAGTCCGTGACGGTCTCGGCGAGCAGGTCCTCGCGCAGGGAGATCACCACGGGGCCGGGTCGGCCAGACAGAGCTACCCGCGCGGCGCGCAACGTCAGCTCACCGAGCCGATCGGCGCGCGGTGGCTCGACGGTCCACTTGGCGATGGGTGCGAAGACCTGCGCCAGCTCGCTTTCTTGAAAGGCTTCGCGATGCCGCTCACCCGTTGCGACCTGGCCGAGCAGCGCCAGCATGGGGCTGGAGTCTTGCTGGGCGGTGTGGATGCCGATAGCCAGGTTGCCCGCGCCGACCATGCGCGTACCCATGCACACCGCCGGTCTCCGCGTCAGCTTGCCATACGCCTCGGCCATGAAGGCCGCGCCACCTTCGTGTCGGGTAGCGATCACTCGGATTTGCGGCGCGTCATAGAGTGCGTCGAGCAACCCGAGAAAGCTTTCGCCTGGGACGCAGAACGCGTGGTCGACGCCAGCCGCGAGCAGTGCCTGCACCACGGCTTTTCCGCCGCTGCTCATGTGGTCTAGAACAACTCCGCCTGTTCCAGGTCCTCGGCGGGCACATGCATCAGGTCGATGCGCGGCACCTCGATGACGACCTCCTCCTCGTCATCGTCGTCAGCCTTGCCGCGCACACGCGGCTCGTACGGCCCGTTCTCGTTGGGATACAGCAAAGCGCCGCGCTCGTCGAGCCGCAGGCCCTTCTTCGCCGCCCAGCGCGGCCATTCGGGACACACCAGCGCGTGCGCCCGCCGCCAATCGATCAACCTGCCGCCCAGCGCGTGTTCGCTCGAGGCGGTCAGGCCGACCGCCCCGCACAGCCGACACCGGGCGCTGATCTCGGTGAACGGGTAGCGCAGGCGGCTCATCGTGCGACGCCTCCACTCTAACTGGTCCGCGAAGCCCCGCGACAGGCGGTATGTCAAGGACCACACATTCGGCGGGCGGAGCTGGTGCGGCTGGCGCCGGTCGATTTGGACTTTGTGCAGGTGCTGCGGTCCGTCACGGCTCGCGGAGAGGAGCGTTTCTAACAGTCCTCTTACACAGCCGCTTACACATCTCTAATGCGCCCCCAGGCAACCTGTGGGGCGCATTACTTTGTGCACCAGGGAGAGGACTGCTCACGTATGGCTACCAGTCTCAAGCCGCTCGGCGATCGGGTGATCGTCAAGCCCAAGGCGAAGGAAGACGTTACGAAGAGCGGCATCGTGCTGCCAGACACGGCCAGTGAGAAACCGCAAGAGGGCTCGGTGCTCTCGGTCGGGCCGGGACGCGTGCTGGACAACGGCAAGCGCGTGGACATGGAAGTCACAGCAGGCGACACGGTGCTGTTCGCGAAGTACGCCGGCACCGAAGTCAAGCTCGACGGCGAGGAATACCTGGTCATTCGCGAGAGCGATCTGCTGGCCATCATCACCAACGGAAAGTAGTCAGAGGAGGTAGCTACAGAAGTGCCCGCGAAAGATCTGATTTTTGACGCCGAAGCGCGTCGCCAACTCAAGTCTGGTATTGACGCCCTCGCCAACGCGGTGAAGGTGACGCTTGGTCCGCGCGGCCGCAACGTCGCCCTCGACAAGAAGTGGGGCGCCCCCACCGTCACCCATGACGGCGTTACTGTGGCCAAAGAGATCGAGCTCGAGAACCACTTTCAGAACATGGGCGCGCAGATGCTCAAGCAGGCGGCGACCAAAACCAACGACGTCGCCGGCGATGGCACCACCACCGCGACCGTGCTGGCGCAGGCGATCGTGACCGAAGGTCTGCGGAACCTCGCCGCCGGCGCCAACCCGATGCTGATCAAACGCGGCATCGACACCGCCACGCAGGCCGTCGTGGCGGAGATCAAGAAGAACTCCACCCCGCTCAAGGGGCACGACGATATCGAGCACATTGCCGCCATCTCTGCCAACGACGCCGAGATCGGCAAACTGCTCGCTGACGCTATGGACAAGGTCGGCCGCGACGGCGTCATCACCGTCGAGGAAGGCAAGGGCCTCAAGCTCGAGGTCGAGTACACCGACGGCATGCAGTTCGATCGCGGCTACATCTCGGCGTACTTCATCACCGACTCCGGTCGCATGGAGGCCGCGCTCGACGAGCCGTACCTGCTGATCACCGACAAGAAGATCAGCGCGATCACCGACATCGTGCCGGTGCTCGAGAAGCTGGTCCAGACCGGCCGCAAGGAGCTGGTCATCATCGCCGAGGACATCGACGGTGAGGCGCTGGCCACGCTGGTCGTGAACAAGCTGCGCGGGATCCTGAACGTGCTGGCCGTCAAGGCGCCTGGCTTCGGCGATCGACGCAAGGAGATGTTGCGCGACATCGCCACGCTCACTGGCGGCACAGTCATCAGCGAGGAGCTGGGTAAGAAGCTCGACCAGGCGACGCTGAACGATCTCGGGTCGGCGCGGCGCATCGTGTCAACCAAGGACGACACGACCGTGGTCGATGGCCGCGGCTCGCAGGAAGACATCCAGGCGCGCATCAATCAGCTCAAGGTGCAGATCGAAGAGACCACCAGCGACTACGACAAGGAGAAGCTGCAGGAGCGGCTCGCCAAGCTCAGTGGCGGTGTCGCGGTGATCAAGGTCGGTGCGGCCACCGAGGTCGAGCTGAAGGAGAAGAAGGCGCGCGTCGAGGACGCGCTGCACGCGACCCGCGCGGCAGTCGAAGAGGGCATCATCCCGGGCGGTGGCGTGACGTTGCTCAAGGCGGCGCCGGCCATCGAGAAGCTGAAGCTCGAGGGTGATCAGAAAGTTGGCGCCGACATCCTGCGGCGGGCGCTCGAGGAGCCGCTGCGGCAGCTCGTGCGCAACGCGGGCCTGGAGGGCAGCGTCGTGGTCGAGCACCTCAGCCACGAGAAGCGGTCCAACTGGGGCTTCGACGTCATGGCCGAAGACTACGTCGACCTGGTCAAGGCGGGCATCATCGATCCGGCCAAGGTGACACGCAGCGCGCTGGAGAATGCCGCCAGCGTCGCGGGCATGATCCTGACCACCGAAGCGTTGGTGACCGACGCACCCGAGAAGAAGTCGGCTGCCGCCGCGCCCGGCGGCGCGCCAGACATGTACGACTAGGTAGCACCAACCCTCTCCCTCTGGGAGAGGGCAGGGTGAGGGCGCGTTTCAGCACGAGACCAGCCCTCACCCGGCGCTGCGCGCCACCCTCTCCCAGAGGGAGAGGGTTCTTAGTCTTCGATGCTGGCTTTGAGGCGAGATAGGGATTCGTCCCACTCGGTGGAGAGGCGAGCCAGGAACTGGCGGGCGTCTTCGAGCGGGCGGGGCTCGAGCTGCCACAGGCGTTCGCGGCCGCGGCGGGTGCTGCGCAGGATACCTGCGTCGGCGAGGACCTCGAGGTGTTTGGTGATGCCCTGACGGGTGACGTCGGTGCCCGCGGTGAGCTGGGCAATCGACAGTGGCCCGTCTGTACCCAGACGAGCCACCAGTCGTAACCGCATCTCGTCGCCGAGCGCGGCGAAGATGTCAGCAGGCGCGGCGTCAGGCTCGCTCGCCGACATGCCGCGCGATGTTGTCCATCTGCGTCGCCCAGCCCTCGTCGTTGCGGCGGAAGACCCGCTCTCGGCGCTCCGGCGGAATGCGATCCAGGCCTGATTCGACGACCGTCAGCAAGGTGCCCTCGTCCACGTCGCGGAGCGAGAACTCGACCAGCGTGGTCGGCTCCGCCTCGGGCTCGTCGGGGTCCGGACGCCAGCGGAAAGCCAGCAGCCGCTCGGGCTCCACGCGCTCGACCGTGACCGACAAGGTCAGGTGCTCGTAGCCGGGGTACGTGATCGGTCCTTCGACGCGGGCGCCGGGTGTGAACGTGCCGTCACTCAACGCCGCGCCGAACCACTCGCCGAACTCGCGCGTGTTGACCAGCGAGCGCCAGACGCGGGCGCGCGGTGCGCGCAGCACAACTTGCTTTTCGATGCGATCGGTGGTGGTGCTAGCCATACTCATTATGCAACCTCCGGGTTGCATAATGACACGCAACCGCGCGGTTGCCTAATTTTACCGACGCAGCAGGCCGGTGACGAGCATGATCACCGCAATCACGGCCAGGATTGGCGACCAGAACTGCACCGGGATGAAGAACAGGGAGTGGCGCGGCTTGAGGATCACCTCCTGGCCGGTCGCTTTATCGACCAGCACACGGCCGCCGCTGTTCATGCGCCGCCCAATCGGCCACAGGACCACCGCGGCGACCAGCAGGCCAAGACTGACCAGCCAGGTGGCGTTCTGCTCATAGCGACCGGGCCGAAGATGGCGGTGCCGACCAGCTGGCCGGCGAGCAGCCCCAGGAAGGCGATGACCGCGACCAGGATCCCCCACCCGCGCCAGATGATCACGTGCTTTCCAGAAGTGTAGCCTCGGGCAGCAGGACATTCTGGCGGCGGCGTTGTCCGAACGTCATGAACTCCGTATAGCCGACACTGCGCAGCAGGTCGACGGCGGATTCGAAGTCAGCTGCGACCTCGTCGGGGGCGTGTGCGTCCGAGCCAAGCGTGATCGGCACGCTGGCGGTGGCGTATGCGCGCAGCAAGTCGGGATGCGGATAGATCTCCGCGCACGGTTTGCGCAGGCCAGCGGTGTTGAGCTCCACGCATACGCCCGCGCGCGCGAGGCGCTCCGCCAGGCGAGCGTAATTCGACGACTGCGACACCGTTGGGTAGTGGCGAAACTTCTTGATCAGGTCGCTGTGGCCGATGGTGTCGAACAGGCCGGTTTCGGCTGAGGCACCAACCGTGTCGAAGTACTGGGTGTAGAGCTGGTCGGTGTCCCAACGGGAGTACTCGGCACCATAGCGACTGTCGTCGAAGCCCCAGCCGTTGAGAAAATGCACGCTGCCGATCACGTAGTCCCAGTCGTAGCGCCGCAGAATCTGCTCGAGGTCGCGCTCGTGGCCGGGGATGAAGTCGGCCTCGGTCGACAGGCGAATGGTGATGTCGCCGGCATACCGTCGGCGGCAGCGCTCGACGTCCTCGATGTAGAAGTCGTGCTCCCACTCCGCCATGCCCAGCACGGGGTCGCGCCGATCGGGCGCCAACCAGTACATGTACAGGTGGTCGGAAAAGCCGAGCTCGACCAGTCCGCTGGCAATGGCATGCTCGACGTAGCGCTCCATGGCGCCGGCGGCGTGGCCGCAGCGAGCGGTGTGGACGTGATAGTCGACCAGAGGCAGTGCGATGCAGCAGATTTTAGGTGGACCCTACCGCGCGGGACCGTGGCCTGGCCTTACCGGGCGGGGCGCGGCGGTCATCGTCGCGCATGCGCTGCTGCTGGCCGTGCTGACCGAGGCCTGGCCGCCGCTGAGCGTGCTGCCCGTGCTGAGCGCAACCTTGCTCATGCAGGTGCCCGGCGTCGCATCCGCGGTATGTGGCGCCTATCTGCTGCCGCGGAGCCTTCTGACGTTGCTGGGGTGGCTGCCGATGCCGCCCCTGCTGCTCGCGCCGGCGATGGCGTTCGACCTGATCGTGTGGCTGCGCTGGGACGACCTGCCGCGCTGGCGCGGCAAGTGGCGCAAGCGTGATCGGCGGCCGCGGGAGCCGCGACTGTGGCGCGTGGCGCTCGCGGCGGCAGCGTTCGAGGTGCTGCTCGCGCTAGCGGGATAGGTACAGGATGGCGACCGCCAGCGCGGCCCATACGACGACCGAGAACAGCAGCGGCCGGTCGCGGAACAGGAGCTCTTCGGGCGCCCCGCCGACGTTTCCCTCGCGGATCAGGAACAGATAGCGGAACAGCCCGTACAGCACCACCGGGATCGTGAGCATCATGCTGTGGCTCTTGGGCAGGTTCTCGGCCGAGAACGTGTACAGCGCGTACGTCATGAGCGCGGCGCTGCTGATGACCAGGATCAACTGGTCGATGAACTCGAGCGAATAGCTTTCCAGGTTGCGCCGGTGACCGACCGCATCCACGCCGAGGGTCTGCAGCTCGGTGCGTCGCTTGCCGAGCGCGATCAGCAGCGCGCCCAACAGGGTGGCGCTATAGAGCCACGGCGAGATCGGAACATCGATGGCGACGGCGCCGGCTGCCGCGCGCACCACGAAGCCACCGGCGATGCCGAAGATGTCCAGCAGGACGAGGTGCTTGAGCGTGGTGCTGTAGACCGCCGTCAGCACGATGTATCCGACTGCCAGCAGCCCCAGCGGAACACCGAGTCGGAAGCACGCGGCGAGTCCCAGGAACGCCAGCAGCAGACCGACGCCGAGCGCGACGGGCACTGGCACCAGGCCAGCCGCGATCGGTCGCAGGCGCTTGGTGGGGTGTTGTCGATCTGCCTCGACGTCGACGACGTCGTTGAGCAGGTAGCCCGCGCTCGACAAGCAGCAGAAGGCGAGGAATGTGACCACGCTGCGTAACAGCAGGCCGGGCTGCTGCAGGTTCAGCGTGAACGCCAGCGCGACGAAGATGAGGCCGTTCTTGGTCCACTGCCGCGGGCGCAAAGCCAGGATCAGCCCACGTCGCACGACGAGCGGAGCCGTCGTGGCGCGGCGGCTCACGGCGTTGCTCACGGATGTAAGTTTACGAACGCGCTACGGTCGGAGGCGCAGGCGCCAGGTGAAGGGCGCGTTGAACGGTTGGGGTGGGAATGGCCGCGCCGCGGTGGGCGTCTGGAGGCCTTCGGCGGCCGCGCCAAGTCCGACGTCGACGAGCGCGCGCAGGATTGGGCGGTGTTCCTGGTCGGTGGCGCGGTCGCCGAGTGAGCGGCGCTCGGCCTGGCGCAGCTGCTCGTTTGCGCGCGCGCTGAAGCCGGCCCACGCGAGGAGCTCCGCGAGGCGGTACCAAGGCCAGGCGACGTCGGGCAGTCGCTCGGCGGCAGTTTCGTAGGCCAGGCGGATGCGCATGAAGGTGTCGTGATCGGCTGCCTCGGCGCTGCCGGTGCGAATGCCGCGGCCAAGCGAGCGGACGCCGAGTGGTCCGGCCAGGAGGTCACCTTCGGCCAGGCTCAGCCAGCCCTCGTCGCGCCGGCTGCGCGCCAGGTCTCTGGCGCGGGCGAAGGCTTCCTGCTGGTGCTCCGCGGCGTTTGAGTCGCTGCTGATGGGCACAAGCCACCAGCGGGCGTCCTCATCGCTCCACAGCTCCCGCGTGAGCGGATCACGCAGACCGCTTGCCCGCGCGGTGTGCGGATCCAGCCGTGTGGCAGCCAGATACAGGGTGAAGGCGGCGGCCGGGTCGAGAGAGATCAGTTTGTAACCGCTTACGAACGTCTCGGTCGGGATGTGGCGACCGAGCCGGGTGGCCGCGTGCAGAATGCGCAACGCCTGCCGCGGCTCGCCTCGATGAAACGCATCGTGGGCGAGCCATTCGGCGGCTTCGGCCTGGATCGAGCGAGCAGGACGTTCTTCGAGGATTTTGTGCCACGTTTCCGCGGCGCGTGCGTGGTTTGCTTGCGCCAGCGCGCGGGCGAGTGGGGTGAGATCGGTCTCTTGTTCCCAGTCGCGCGGCAGGACTTCGCGGGCGACCGCGCCGAGGTGGTCGAGGTTGGACTCAAGGTCTTTGGCGGTGCTCAGCTCGTGGAAGGCCGTGTCCAGGTCGCCTTCGAGGAGGGCCGAGCGGCCGGCGACGCGGTGCTGGGTGATCTTCAGAATGAACTGCTCTGCTTGCAGTCGCTCCTGTTCATCGTCACGTTCGATGACTGGCTTGCGCTGCCGCGGCGCTTTCGGGGGCTGCGCGTTGACCTGAATCGGCGTCGCGGGCAGGGCGCTGACGGCTGCGCACGATGCCTCGTGTAGCTCACTGCACAACAGGCGCTGGCACAGCGCTCCTGCGCAGCGCTCGCAGCGTTCAGCGGGTAATCCACACTGGCTGCAGAGCATAGAGATAGACATACAGCGCCACGTGAAGTATCGGCCGCCGGGGGGCGGTCCTTTAGCCCTAAATGGGGCGATCGATCGTGACAGCGGCGTTGAATTGGGAAAACTTCAGGACGCGCACCGTCGCGGTGGTATCGCCGGCGCCGATCGGGCCTTCGAGGCGCACCTGGCGCGGCAGGAAGTCATCGTTGCCCACCCACAGGTCACCCGGCACCGACGTGGCGGTCACCTGGCCACCGGTCATCGCTCCGAACGAGGCGGCCGGCACGCTTCCCTTGAAGTGCTGCGTCTGCACACCGTCCAGCGTTTCGTTGCCCACCTTCTGTGGATCGGTGACCTTGCGCAGCAAGCTGGACATGCCACGCTCCTTGTCGAGGACTCGCGGCGCACCAGTCGCGGCCGGCGCTTTCTGCCACTGCCCACTCAGCGGGTTGGTGAGAAACAGGTCTTCGCCGACCGCGATGAGCTGGGACTCGGCGCTAAAGCCGGCCAGCCGCAGAGTGAACTTCATCCGCAGCTTGTCCGGCCGCTGGACGTCCCCTTCGGCGTTGACGATCTGCACACCCGCCGCGAGCTGCACACTGCCGTTCTGCTGCTCGAGCGTGAAGTGCGCGGTGTTGGCCTTATCGAGCTCGTCGGCGGCCCGATCGAGGACCTCCCTGGGCGTGAGCTCGCGCGGCGCCGGCGCGCACGCCGCCCCGACCAGGAGCAGCACGACGAGCATTAGCCGCATGGTGCGAGCTTACTGGCATACGCTATCGCGAGCCATGCGCGTTCAGCTGCGCGTAACACTCCAGGACAACGCCCCCGGCTTGACGATCGAGCTGCCGCCGGAGGCGATCGAAGAGCTCGGCGCCGGCAAGCGGCCGGCCGTGAAGGCCACCTTCAACGGCACCTACGAGTACCACACGCGCGTAGCGGTCTACGGCGGGCGCTATTACCTTGGACTGCGCAAGGATGTCCGCGAGGCCGCCATGCTCGCGCCGGGCGAAACGGTGGATCTCACCATCGATCTGGACGAAGAGCCGCGCGAGGTCGCGCTGCCCGAGGATTTCGCCGCCGCGCTCGACGCCGACCCTGAGGCGCAGGCACGCTTCGCGGCGCTGTCGTTCACCAACCGCAACGAGTACGTGCGCTGGCTCACCAGCGCGAAACGGCCCGAGACGCGCCAGCGGCGGCTGGCTGAAGCGCCGTCACTGCTCAAAAGCGGCGTGCGCACGCCGCTCTAGCTCTTGTGCACTCTGACGGCGTACCCTAGTGTGCACGATCTCACGCGTGGTCGCTACCGCGGTGTCCTCGCACCAGAATGCAGATCGTCTGCTCTGACGCTGGCGTCTTGAGAAAAGCCCGCCCGCTCCGGCGGCTGGCGAAAGCCGCGTCCGTGATGCTGGCCACGCTGCTGGTGCTGGCGAGTGGCTGCGCACCCTCCCAGTCGGCGATGCCGTCCGCGGAAGCCACAGCCGTCGCAGCGCCCAGGACCCAGCCGCCGCGCTACCGGCGGTCGGGCGCGCAGGGCACGGGTGAGTCTGGGGGACCGATTGCGCGAGTTGGCGCCGCGATTTCGCTCTCGGGTCCGGCCTCGATGGCGGGGATGGCGCAGCGGAATGCCATGAAGCTTGCGCAGGACGAGATCAACGCCAGCAAGTTGCTGGGTCAAGTTCGACTCGAAGTGATCGTCGAAGACGATGCCTCAGACCGCGAGCACGCCGTAGCGGTCTTCCAGAAGTTCATCGAGAACAGCCACGTCGTCGGTATCCTGGGCCCAACGCTGTCCGATACGGCGCTGGCCGTGGATCCGATTGCCCAGCAGGCGGGTGTGCCGGTTCTTGCCGTGTCCAACGCGGCCGGCGGCATCACGCAGATGGGCAACTTCATCTTCCGCGACTGCCTCAGTGAGAGTCAGCTCACGCCGCAGACGGTGAAGCTGGTCAAGTCGCGGCTGAAGTTGCGCACGGCGGCGTTGCTGTACGGCGACACGGACCCGAATCGCGCGGGGTCGCGCGGCTTCAAGGCAGCGCTACAGGACACACGGGTACGCATCGTGGCCGAGCAGACCTTCGCGCCGGATCAGACCGACTTCAGCGGCGAGATTGCCGAGATCGCTTCGAGCAATCCTGACGCGTTGTTTGTCACTGCGCCGACCCATGCCGCGGCCAACATCTTGATACAGGCGCGGCGATACGGGCTCGACAAGGTGCCGATCATCGGCAGCAATGCGTTCAACGCCACAAGCGTGCTGCGGACGGCGGGCGATGCTGCCGAAGGCATGATCGTCGGCTCGGCGTGGAGCGCCGCGAACATGAGCCCGCGGAATCAGCAGTTCATCGCGGCGTACCGCACCCGGTACGGCGCGGAGCCGGACCAGTTCGCGGCGCAGGCCTATACCGGCGTGTATTTGATGGCGCTCGCGGTTCGGGATGCTGGTACAGTCACGGACCCGCGGGCGATCCGCGATGCGCTGGAGCGGATCAGCAAGGTCGACACGCCGCTGGGGGCGTTCTCGTTCACTCCGGCGCGCGACGCCGACTACGCGCCGATGGTGCAGATCGTCCACAACGGGAAGCTCGATCTTTTCTAGCTGAGTGGCGCTGAGTTCGCCCTCACCCCTTGATAAAGCCTCTTCCAGAGGGAGAGGGAGAGGCGCGACGCTGATTCTGGGGATCTTGCTGGCGGCGGTGTTTCTCGGCTCCCTCGATCAGACCGTGGTTGTGACGGCGCTGCCAGCGGTCATCGACGATCTGCAGATTCCGTTCACGCGGTTGAACGACGCGGCGTGGATCGTGACCGCGTACTTGCTGGGTTACACGGTGGCCATGCCATTGATCGGGCGGATGTCGGACGCGTTCGGGCGGCAGCGGGTGATGTTGGCGTGCCTAGCGCTGCTCGGCGTGACGTCACTGGCGTGCGGAGCGGCTCGCAGCCTGGAGTGGTTGATCGTCGCGCGCGGGCTGCAGGCCATCGGCGGAGGAGCACTCTTGCCGGTCACGCTGGCGGTTGTGGGAGACCTGTTTCCTATCGAGCGACGCAGTGTGCTTTTGGGAACGGTGGCGGGCGCGGCCGAGGCCGGCGGCGTACTCGGTCCGCTGTGGGGCGCCGCCGTGCTCGACCATCTGAAGTGGCCGTGGGTCTTCTACTTCAACGTGCCGCTGGTCGCGGTACTGCTGCTCGCGCTGAGCAGGTGGCCCGCACCAGGAAAAACGAGCAGCGAGCAACCGAAGGTGGACTACATCGGCGGGGCGCTGCTCGGCGCGGGGCTCGGCCTGCTGGCGCTCGGGCTCTCACGGGAGACTTCGCAGGGCGGCGCGCTCATACGTGTGCTGCTGGGCGCCGCGGCGGCGATTGCGCTGGCGGTGTTCGTGTGGCATGAGCGCCGAGCGGCCGTGCCGTTGATCGAGCCGCGGTTGTTCGCGCACCGAGCGTTCGCGGCGGGAAATGTGCTGAGCCTGCTGTCGGGGGTCGCGCTCATCGTGGCGATGGTCGACGTACCGCTGTACGCGGCGACGGTGTTGCAGCGCTCCCCCGTCGAGGGCGGGCTGCTGCTCATGCGGCTCATGGTCGGGATTCCGATCGGCGCCGTAGCCGGTGGGTGGGTCACACGCCGAATCGGGCCCGCGGTAACTGGCGCCGCGGGCATGGCTGCCTGCGCCGTGGGGCTGGCGTTCCTGGCGCGGTGGCGGCCAGACACGAGCATGGAGGAGATGACCGCGGGCCTGCTGGTGGCGGGGCTCGGGTTTGGGCTGCAGTTGGCGCCGATCACGTCAGTAGTGGTGGGTCAGGCGGGCGTAGCACGGGCAGGAGTTGCGGCGGCGCTTGTAACCGTGATGCGCATGATTGGCATGTTGGTTGGCGTCGCGACGCTAACGAGCTGGGGGCTGGAGCGGTTCAATGGCCTGGTCGCCGATCTACCGCTGCCACTGCCAGCGCTCGGGGAGTCGGCTGAGGTCAGCCAGCAACGGCTCGAGGCGTACCAGCGCGTGGTCCTCGATGCGAGCCTCACGGTCTTCGGCGAGATCTTTACTGCCGCTGCCGTTGTGTGCGTGGTCGCGCTCGTGCCAGCGGCATTGCTGCGATTGCAACGCCAGCCGGCGTATCGTTAGCTCGCCGTGCTCAACAGAGTCCGGGGCTGGCTGCACCGCGAACCCAAGGCCATCATCCCGAAGACGATCCTGATCGTCGACAACAACACCAACGATCGCCGCACCACCGCCGGCCGCGTCGTCCAGCTCGGCTATCAGGCGATCGAAGCGGGCACCGTCGCCAAGGCGCTGCAGCAGCTCGAAGAGCACGACCCGGACTGCGTGCTACTTGCCTTCGACCTGCCCGATGGCAAGGGTCTCGACGGCCTGACAAAGATCCGCGAGCTGGACGACAGCCTGGAAGTCATCATGCTGGCCAGGGATTGGCACGATAGCCGGACGGCTGAGGCCATGCGCCGCGGCGCCGTGGCCTATCTGGCGAAGCCCTTCAGCCAGAACGACCTGCGCGAGCTGCTCGCTCGACACTGATGGATCCCGCTCAACCAAACGCCCAAGCTCGGGGCGGGAGCGCGGGATGGGACCTGGCGACCCAGCTGGCCGCGATGGAGGCCACGCTGGCCGATGCGGACGCTGACCTGGTCACCATCCTGGGTGGGCAGCGCGAAGAAACCCGCGCCCGACTATGGCACGGCCAGATACTCGTGGATTGGGAGCCCGATGAGCAGGCTGGCGGCTGCCTCCTTCGGCCAGCGCTGGTACGGCGGCTGGTCGCGTTGCACGCGCATGTGGAGGTCAGCAACTCGAGTGTCAACCTGCGCGCCAACGGCAACATCGTGGCGGCGCTCAGCGCTGAGCACAAACAACTCGTGGCCAGGCTCGGTGGCGCGGCGCGAGTAGAAATGCGGGCACGGCTGAGGTTCGCCCACGGCCGCTACGCCGGCGGTGAGGAGACCTATGCGGTAGTCGAGCGCGGGCGACGGGTCGACGTGCTGACGCTGGGTGTCGCGATCGGCTCCGCCAGGGTAGCAACGTAGGTCGCCCGCCCCGAAGTGATCGGCCCGTCCAGCCGCGTGTAGCAGCCCCCAAACCTGCCTTCGATCACGAACGCGCCCACGCAGGCGTAGCGCGGCGTCTGCCAGGTCAGGCGCCGCTGCCAGTCGTCGACATCTGCATCCAGCACGGGTGGCGAGCTGACCGCCGCCTGGACCACGTAGCCCCCCTCGAGCAGCCGCGCCTCCCAGCCTGCGCGGTCGAGCGCGGCGCCAAAGACTACCGAGTCGCCTTCGCGGCCGTTGACATGCTTGACCACGCCGCGCGGTAGCAGTGCGTCGGCGTCGTTTTCCCACGCGAGCAGGGTTGGCGGCAGGTGGGTCTCAATGTCGCGGCACGCGCGGCGCCCGAGGGTCTGGCGGTACTGCCAGAGCCACGCCAGGCACGCCTTGGACTGCGCCAGAAACCCGCGCAGGCCGTTGAGCAGCAGCAGCCGGCCGTCGATCGCGGCTTCCATCAGCGGCGCGAAGACCGAGTGCCGATACAGGCGCTCGACTGGATAGAAGCGATACAACGCGTCGATGCGTCGACCGCGCAGGGTGATTGCGTTGCCGTCGGCCGCCAAGTCGGTGATGTCGCCAACAAGACTCGGTACGCCGGCGCGATTCAGCAAGTTGGCGAGCCAGGTGGCTTGGGACATGTCCTCGAGCCAGCTGTGCGCGGAGACCACGCCGACCAGCCGCACCTGTCGTGGGTGTTCTCGAATGCGCCGTGTGAGGGCGCCGACCAGTCGGCGACTGAAGCCGACGCTTGGTCCACGCAGGCCGTGCATGCGGGCGATGGACGGCTCCAGACCCGCCGCTTCGCGGCCGCCGGACGGGGTGTCGGCGTTGTACTCGACGATCTGCCAACGGCCGTCGCAGTCGAGGAGGCAATCGAAGCGACCGAAGAGCGTGGCTCGGCCGCTCGGGTGGAGCCGTTCCTGGCGGGCCAGCTCGATCGCAGGCCACGGCCAGGCGAGCGTTGGCCACCATTCGGGGTCGTCGAGCACGCCTTGCACCGCGACGTCGAGCAGCGTGTTGAAGCGCTCGGCGACGCCGCGCAGCTGCGCGAGCTCTGCCTCACTGAGGCACAGAGTCGCGAGGGACAGGTACCGCCGCCCGCCGGCCCAGGCGTCGACGTTCAGGTCGCGCACTCCAGCGCTCGCGACCGCCTGCCACGCCGCGTCGTAGTCCGCGTACGAGTCGAAGGCGCACAGGCTCTTCACGCGTGGCGCACGTGGTGGATGCGACGGATGTCGCGAGCGCGCAGCGTCTTCAAGTCCGGGAGCTCGAAGCTAGCAGGCGCGACCCGATTGTCAGCACGGCTATCGCTCAGCTTGCGGCGCGGAACGGGCCGGCTGCGGTCCGCGTCCAGCACGAACAACACACTCGCCAGACGATCCACTCGCGGTAGCGTGCGCGACTCCGCGAGCAGTATGGCCAGCAGGGATTCGGTCGGCAGGATCGCTTCGGCGTATGGCCAACGCGGCAGCACCAGGACAGGGTGCGCCACATCTGCTACGCGGGCGGCGATCGCGACGCCAAGCACGGGGTCGAGGTCGAGCACACACAGTGTTCCGCCTCGCTCGAGCCACGGACGTATGGCTGTGGCAAGTTGCTTGGTGCGCGGGTCGCGGTGCGGTTGTACGTGTGGCAGCGCGGCGGCCCCGGGGCTTAGCAACGTGGGGCAGATCGACCAGCCCTGCCAGGGACCAGCAGCGGCCTGCCAGCGGCGCCAGGCCTCGACGCTCGCCCTCACCCTAGCCCTCTCCCAGAGGGAGAGGGGACTCAGCTTGCTCCCCTCGCCCTTCGGGAGAGGGGTCGGGGGTGAGGGCTGGCGTGGACTCCAGGCGGCGGTCGATCTCCAGAAGCGTTGCTGCAAGCTCGTACCGCTCTGCGCTGGACAGCAACGGAATTACCCGCTGCCAGTGCCGCCGGGTGCGCGCATCGGGCACCAGCACCGAGTGGTGCACGAGCGCGCTCAACCACGCGCGATCGTCCGGGTTAGTCATTGAACGCGGCGCGCAACGGATGCGCCTGCGCCGCGAGCAGCGCGGCCGAGCGGCGCACGAGTGGGTCGGGGTGGGCGCGCAGGCTGGTGCCGATGGTTTCGGCGAGGTGCGCCAATCGAAGCAGGCCATCGACCAGATGTGAATCGAAAGCCGAGCGCTGGCGGGGCTGGAACTCGAGGCCGCGCAGCAGCAGCCCGCGGCCGTCGGGGTCGGCCGTACCCTCCAGGATCTCGAGGACCTGCCTACGAGCTGCCGCTCGAGCCGACGCCTTTGCCACCGAAGCCTCCGCTCGATCCGGACGACGAGCGGCCGATGGAGCTCGAGCCAGAGAAGGTGCCGCGAGAGCCTGCCGACACCGAGCCCGCGCTGCGGCTGGCGGTGCTGGACGAGCTCGCTGGGGCCGAGCTGATGCTCTTGCCGCTGGACGCGCTACTGACCGTTGCCGCCTTGCTCGTGGCGGCGCTGACGCGCGCGCTGGCAGCGGCGGCGGACTTGCTGGTGGCAGCGACGCCGCCGCCCGAACCTGACGCCTGACCGGAGACCGCTGTTCGGGAGGCCTGGAGCGCGGTATTGCGCGCATCCGCCTGTGCCGACTGCGTCGTCATTGGCGTCGAGCCACCCGACGTCGTGGACGGTGAGTAGAAGATGTCGCCGGAGCGACCCGGCGATGGCGGCGGGTTGTTCACGATCACCGTCGGTCCCCGTGAATAGAAGCCGCCATTGGTCAGCCACATGAAGATCAGGAAGTCGCTGACGTACGAGCCGCCGCCGCCACGGTTCACGACAACCGGCTGCTGTACGACCGCGCCCGTACCTGGCGTGGCGGTCGCCTGTGGCTGCGTGCCCGCGCCCGGATCCTGAACCTGCGCGGTCAGATCCTGGTCCACTCGTTGCAGCCGTGGGCCGAGCACGCCCTCCAGATCGACCGTGGCGCCGGTCTGCTCCACGCGCGCGCCATCGAGTGCGGCATTGGCTACGTACACCGTGGTCTGTTGACCATCGACGTCGATCTTCTGCGTATCGATAACCACATCGCGCAGGTTGACCACCTGGCCCGGCGAGTACAGCGCCTGCTCCTGCGGGCGGATCGCGACGTACACCAGGTCCTCGGCGCGCGTCGGTTTGCCCGACTCGAGCAGCGACCGATCGATGACTTCGACGACCGGCTTGTCCGGCTCCACGCGCAGGACCACGCCATTGGAGTAGGTGTGCGTCCCACCCGCGGCGGCGGCCGCTTCGGCGTTGTACGCGGCGTCGAGCACGCTGGGTTGCCCGGCAATCGCGCGCGTGACCGCCAGGTAGCGCTCATCCTCCTGCCAGCGCGAAGCCGCGGTGCTGCCCTGACTGGCGTCGCCAGTACCAGTCGTTTCGGCGGCGGCGAGTGGATCGAGGAACACTGAGGTGCCGTCGCGGGTAACGACCTTCACCGGCTGCGCGGGCACGCGATACACCGTGCCGACCTGGTCCGCCTGCGCGCCCACACGGTCCATCAGGATTGGGGTGTCGTCGCCTGTTCGCGGAACAAAGACTGCCCAGGGCTGGCTGTCGGAGCCTGCGTCGACCAGGAGCAAATCGTTGAACCAGGCTGGGCTCGCGCGCGGCTGACCCTGGGTGATGGTTGCTTCGGCTGGCGTGGCGTACGGCATCACCGAGATGGCTTCGGCGGTATCGTCGTCTGACGCGTCTGGCTTGTCGCACGCGGCTGCGACGCTGGCCAGCGCGAGGCACGCCGCTAGGGCGAAACGGGCGATGAGTCGGCCGAGGCGTCCGCCGCGGCGGGCCTGGCGGCGCTTGCCGCTCAGGCTCAGTGCGAACGCCGCTACTTCGGTGGCCGGGCCGACGTCAGGCTCGCGGGTCCACGGCCCAGACGCCAATCGCGCCTCGAGCTCGGCGGAAACGACGTCGACGTCAGGCACCACGACAAATGTAGCGCATACGGGGTAAAAGCCCAGGGGAGTTGTTCCTCGGCTTAGCCGTTCTCGAAGAAGGACAGCGCGCCGTACGCCAGCGCCAGCAACACCAGCAGGCGTGCCAGATCGGTCCCGATCGGCGACCGCGACTCCGTGCGTGTCTCCGTCGCGGTCTGCTCCATCCCTACGAACAGCGCCGACAGGCCGAAGCCGCCCAGGGCCATCCAGCGTTCCAGGGCGCGCTTGTCGCCGATGTACGCGGGCGATCGCCGCGGATCGCTCGATGATGGCGCGTTCACCGTCGCGGCCGGAGCGTTCGCGCGTGGCAGATTCATCAGCAGACTCGGCACGAAACGCCCGAGGCCACCCCCCGCGAGCGCCAGCTGTGCCGGACCCCGCTGCTCGATGTCGGTCATGTCGGCGTTGATCAGAAAGATATTCACCGCCGCCAGCAATGACACCAGGCCGCCGATCCCGATGAGCAGCCGCGTCTGATTGGTGGAGCGGCGCGGAGCGCCGACTGCGTGGTACGTGCCGTTGGCGCGAGCGCTCACGCCGGAATCGTAGCGGGCGCCGGTCCCCCGTCCCAGTCGACGCCCGCGCCCCCCGACGAGGGGATTTGCGCGTCCACCCCAAGCTGCAGTACGGCGCGCAAGTCGAGCCGGACAAGACGGTGCGGGTGCTCGTCCAGAAGAAGAGCCCGGCACTCGACGTTCGCGCGCTCGCCAGTCGCAGCCACGCCGCGCTCAAGGAGGAGTTCGCGCAGTTCAGCACCTCCTCACTTGAAGTCAAGCAAAAGGACATCGTCGAGCTGGCCAAGGACCCCAATGTCCTGTTCATCTCGCCCGATGGGTCGCTATCCGGCAAGAAGAAGTCGGACGACGTTGACAAGCAGAAGGTTGAAGACACCAGCGGCAAGGACGACGCTGCCACTGCACGGTCATGTGGTGTTGTGGGCGTGTGTCGTGGGCGGTCTGGTGGCGGCGCTGACCAGCGCCGTGGAGGTCTACCGCGCCGAGGCCTGGCTCGACCTGTGGCCGTTCGTTTTGCTGGTGATCGGCGCCGAGTTCCTCGGCGTGCGCCTTTACGAGACTGGACGCGACCGTATCTCGTTCTCGTTCGCAGGCGCTTCGGCGATGCTGGCAGTCACCGCGATGCCTATCGGCGCTCCGCTGGTGGCATTCGCCGGCTCCGTTGTGCACGACCTGCTGGCGCGCCGCCGCGACCGCGCGCGGATGCTGTTCAACCTCAGCAACCCATCGCTGGCGACCGGCGGCGCGGTAGCCGCGTACCTCATGCTGCGGCCAGCCGCCTCGGGCTTTGGCGTTATGCACCTCGTCGCCGCGCTTGGCGCGGCGGTCGCGTTCTACGCGTTGAACTCTGGTTCGATTTCGCTGATGGTCAGCATGTCGAGCCGCCGCTCGCTGGCTGTCGTGTTGCGCGAGTCAGGCTGGAGCGCGCCCATCAACATCTTCCTCGGCCTGACGGGCGCCTTCTTGGGCGGTGCGCACGAGATTCTGGGTGTGATCGGCACGATGATCTTCGTCGTCCCAGTGCTGATCATGCGACTCACGCTTGACTTCTACGCCCGCCGCAGCCAGAAGGCAATCGCCACGCTGCAGGCGCTCAACGGTCAGCTCGAAGCTGAGATCAGCCAACGCCAGCGGTTCGAGGAGACGCTCGAGCACCAGGCGCTACATGACCCGCTCACCGATTTCCCGAACCGCAGTTTTCTCCGCGCCAAGATGGACGAGCTGGTCACGGAAGCCGGCGACACCGAGCCGCGATTGGCCCTGCTGCTGCTGGACCTCGATCGGTTCAAGGAGATCAACGACACCTTCGGCCACCAGTGCGGCGACCAACTCCTGCAGGAGGTCGGACAGCGGCTGCGTGACTGCCTGCGCGTGGGTGACACGATCGCTCGACTCGGCGGCGATGAGTTCGGCGTGCTGCTGCCCGGCGCAGATGTTGAGAGCGCTACGCGGGCGGCACGCACCATCCTCAACGCGCTGCAGCAGCCGCTGCTGCTCGAAGGGCAGGAGCTCGAAGTAGCGGCGAGTATCGGTATCGCGCTCAGCCCGGTGCACGGCAGCGACCCGGATGCGTTGCTGCGCCGAGCGGACGTCGCCATGTACGTGGCCAAACGCGGCCACACCCGACTCGCCGTGTATGACCCGGAACACGATCACCACAGCCCGGCACACCTGCAGCTGGTTGGCGAGCTGCGCCGAGCGATCGTCAACGATGGCCTGATCCTGCATTACCAGCCGAAGGTCTCGTTCCGCACGGGCAACGTGATTGGCACCGAGGCGCTGGTGCGGTGGGTGCACCCGCAGCGCGGGATCGTGCCGCCCGATGAGTTCATCCCGCTGGCGGAGAACACGGGTTTGATCCGAGCGCTGGGTCGCTGGGTCATCAACGAGGCACTGCGACAGTCACGCGCCTGGCAGGACGCCGATCTGTTCCTGCCGGTCTCGGTCAACCTCTCCACGCGCGACCTTTTGGATGCGCAGCTGCCATGCCTGGTCGCTCGGCTGCTCGACCGCTGGAACGTCGCGCCCAGCAGCTTGAAGCTGGAGATCACCGAGAGCGCGGTCATGGCCGATGCTGAGCGCGCCATCGATGTTCTGGGTCAATTGCGCGCGATGGGCGTGCGCAGCTCGGTCGATGACTTTGGCACGGGCTACTCCTCGCTGAGCTACCTGAAGCGTCTGCCGGTCGACGAATTGAAGATCGATCGCTCCTTCGTGCGGCACATCGCCCGCGACGAGAACGACGTCGCGATCGTGCGCTCCACCATTGGTCTGGCGCACGACCTCGGGCTCACCGTAGTCGCCGAAGGTATCGAGGACCGCCAGAGCTGGGACGTCCTGGCCCGCATGGGCTGCGACGTGGTGCAGGGCTTCTACATCAGCCGCCCGCTCGCCGCCGACGCCCTGGTCGAGTGGCTCCGCCGCCAGCCCGCGATCGGAGACGGCAAAGCCGCATAAGCGCTGTATCGTGGCTCGCATGGGCCACGGGGAAGCTTTGAATATGCGTCTGCTCGGGCAGACCGACCTGAACGGCCACGGCGACTGCATGCACGTGAACCTCAAGGACCACTACGCGTTCGTCGGACACATGGGCGAATCGCGTGTCGGGACCTCGGTGGTGGACGTGTCGGATCCGCGCCAGCCACGAGTGGTCAAGCAGCTCGAGACGCCGCCAGGCACGCACTCGCACAAAGTGCAGGTTGTCGACGACATCCTGCTGGTCAACTACGAGCGCAGCATGTACGAGCCGGATGCGCCGACCTGGCAGGGCGGGCTCAAGGTGTTCGACGTTGCCAACCCAGAGAACCCGCGCGAGCTTGCGTTTCTGGCGATGCCAGGCAAGGGCGTACACCGCATGACCTACTGGCAGCCGCCATTCGCCTTCATGAGTGGCAGTGATGACGGCTTCGTCGACCAGTTCCTGGTGATCGTGGACCTGTCCGATCCGAGCCAGCCGCGCGAAGTTGGGCGTTGGTGGTTCCCCGGTCAGCACACCGCCGCTGGCGAGCCGATGAGCTGGACACCCACCGCCGGCCACGTCGGTCAGCCAGGGGCCAAGCGCGTCGCGCTCCACCATCCGTTGATCAGGGGCGAGCGCGCCTATTGTGGCTGGTGGGACGCCGGCCTGGTCATCCTGGATATCGCCGACCTGAGCTGCCCGAAGCTGGTGAGCCACCTCGAGTTTGGCTCGGAGGTGAGCGGCGCCACCCACAGCGCGCTGCCCATCCCGGGCAGAGACATCCTGGTGGTCACCGATGAGCAGCTTGCCAACGACTGCCAGGGACTCTTCGCGCAGGTGCGCGTCGTGGACATCAGCGACGAGCAACACCCCCGAGTGATGAGCGAATTTCCACGGCCGCAAGGCGACTTCTGCAGCCGCGGTGGCCGCTTCGGACCGCACAACGTGCACGAGATGCGGCCCGGCTCCCTGCAGGACCCCAACACGATCTATTTGACGTATTTCAATGCTGGACTGCGGGTTGTAGACATCAGCGATGCGACGCAGCCGCGCGAGGTGGCGTGGTTTGTGCCCGATGCGCCGCCAGGCAGAAGCAGCATTCAGTTCAACGACGTCCTGGTCGGCGCCGATGGCCTGGTGTACGTGACGGACCGCTATCGCGGCGGGCTATACATCCTGGAAAGGACGTAGCGACTGCTCCCCTCTCCCTGCCCTCTCCCAGAGGGAGAGGGTTTCGCCGTCAGGTGGCGTTTCCAGCCGCCCCGCGCGCAGGCCGATCAGCCGTATCGGGCGGCGATTCCACGCCTTGCGCATGAGCGCCGCCGCGCCCGCGGCGAGGACCTCGGCTTCGGCGGTCGGCGCCCCGAGCCGTTGCTGGCGCGTGATGGTCTCCCAGGTCACGCCGTAGCGCAGCTTGATCGCGACCTCCGAAGCCACCAGTTGCTCGGCCCGCAGTCGGTCGGCGACATCGCGTGCCTGCGCCTGCAGACGGCGCCAGATCTCGGACCGATCGCTGGTGTCAAAGGCGAAGGTGTGCTCGGCGGAGATGCTCTTGTAGATGTGCTCGTCGACTAGCGTCGAGTCATCTTCGCCGCGGCTAGCCTGGTACAGGTAGCGGCCATACGACTTGCCGAAGTGCTGCACCAGCTCGTATTCGCTCTGTCGCGCCAGGTCACCGATCGTTTCGACGCCGAACCCTCGTAGCCGCGCCTCTGACTTCGGACCGACGCCGACGAGCGCGCGGATCGGCAGAGGCGCCAGAAACGCCGTTGCCTCACCAGGCGCCACGATGCAGACGTGGTTGTCGCGTTGCTTCGCCACCTCTGAGGCCATCTTTGCCACGAGAAGAGTCGCCGCGACGCCAAATGACACCGACAGCCCGATCTCGCTCAAGATGCGCTGCCGCAGTGCCAGCACGGGTTCACTCAGAAAACCGTGCTGTTGCCAGTCGAGGGCGGCTTCGTCGATCGACCGCTGCTCGAGCAACGGCGACTCGGTCCGCAGCAGGTCCATCAGCCGCTTGGAGTACGCCGCGTAGATGTCGTGGCGCGGCGCCACGAAGACCACCTCGATCCCGCGTTCGCCCGCCATCCGCTGTGCGATCGCGCAGCTCATGCCGCTGCCGATACCGATCGAGCGGGCGACGCCGTTGGCGGTCGTGACCACACCGCGCGGGTACTCGCGCGGGTCGATGCCGATGATGACGGCCCGAGTCTCGTCGGCGAGCGCTGGCGACTCGAGCGTCTCGACGGAGTAGTACATCTTGTCCACGTCGCAGTGGAGAAAGACCTGCTCCATTCGCGGGCAGTGTATGACCGTGGCCAGAGGCGAAGATCTCACCGTGGGCTGACGCTGCGCGGGCTGCCACGTTCGTAGTCTGCGGGCATGGCAGTACTAGCGGAACCTCTTACACAGGCGGTGGCGGCTGTGGTCGCGCCAGCGCGGCACGGGGCCGGCACGGCCGCGCGCTTGGGCTACCTCGATAGCTTGAAGGTGCTGTTGACCGGGCTGGTCATCGCTCACCACGCCGGGCAGGCGTACGGTCCGACCGGTGGACGCTGGCCGATCTTCGAGCCCGAGCGGGCGGCGATTCTCGGACCGTTCTTCTCGGTCAACGCCGCCTTCTTCATGGGCCTGTTCTTTCTGATCTCGGCGTACTTCCTGCCCGCGGCATTCGACCGCAAGGGCACGGCCGGCTTTCTGCGCGATCGCTTCGTGCGCCTCGGCATCCCGCTGGTGGTTTCGTACGTGGCCTTCTCGGCGCTCGAGCAGCAGCCTGACGTGGCGCACCTGTGGTTCGTCGGCCACCTGCTGATCTACGCGCTCATGTACGCCTCGTGGCGGGCGCTGGGACTACCGCGGCTGGCCCTCCGCTTGCCGAGCGATCGCGCGATCGTCGCCTACGGGGTCGGCCTGGCCGTGGTCACCTTCGGCATCCGTATCGCGTTCCCGATCGACCGCTGGGTGAGCGTTTTCGGCCTGCTCAACGTCGAGGTGGCGCACGTGCCGCAGTACGCGTCGCTGTTTGCGCTGGGCCTGGTCGCCGCGCGGGAGCGCTGGCTCGAACGGTGGCCAACCAACGTAGGCATGCGCTGGTTGACGATCGGCGTTGGGCTGGCCGCGCTGCGCTACGCGTACGCGTTGGGTGGCGATGCCGTGCCGCGGCTCTCGGGTGGCGGCTTCAGCCCCGAGTCGCTGCTGTGGAGCACGTGGGAGGCGTTCATCTGCGTGGGCCTGTGCGTGGGACTGCCAGTGCTGTTCCGCGAGCGATTCGCGTCACCAGGCAGGCTCATTCGCTGGGCGGCACGCAATGCGTTCGGCGCCTACGTGCTGCACATCGTGCCCGTCGTAGTTGGTCTGCAGTTCGCGCTGGTGGGCCTGAGCATGGATCCGCTGGCCAAGTTCGCGATCGTGACCGTGCTGGGCGTACCGCTCAGCTTCGCGCTGGCCGCGGCAGTGCGCCGCGCGGGCTGGCGTACGCTCTGAGCATGAGCGAGCAGCGAGCCTTGCTCCAGCCATGGTGGGTGCGTCCCGCGCTGGCTGGGGCGGTGCTCGTGGTCGCGCTGCTCACGCTCGTCTTGAACAACTGCTGGTGCGATCAGGACCGCCTGATTGGCCGTTTGGCACTGGTGGCAGTGGTGTGCGCGAGCTGGTTTGTCGAATTGCTCCGCGCGCCGCTGCCACGCCTCGGTTTCGCCGCGAGCACCACGCTGCCCATCGCGTGGCTGATCTATGCCGACAACGCTTCGGTCGCGCCGCTGTTCCTGCTGCTCGTCGTCGGCTGGGTGGTGTACACGGGCCAGCTTTGGGAGGGCCTGCTCGCGACTGCGTTGGCCATCGTCTCGATCCTGGGCTACGTCCACTTCGACTCGCCCGACCGCTGGCTGCCGTGGATCCTGGGTATCAGCGCGACTGGCCTGATGATGCGCATGGTGGTCGTGCAGCAGTCGCTGGTGCAGCAGCTGCGCGTGGCGCAGGCGGATCTCGCCCGACAGGCCGTCGCCGCGGAACGTCGCCGCATCGCGGGTGAGATCCATGACGTCGCGGCCCACTCGCTGGCGGTGACCCTGCTGCATCTGACAGGCGCGCGACTGCGGGTTCAACGCGAGCACGGCCAGGCCTGGCTGGTCGAGGCGCTTGCGGAAGCCGAACGTCTGGGCCGCCAGACACTCGACGATGTGCGGCGCACCGTCGGGTTGCTGCAGGACAGCGCGAACGGGACGGCGCCGCCGCTGCCCGGAGCCGTCGCGATCTCCGATCTGATCGAGGAGTACCGCGCCGCTGGGCTAGCGGTCTCCTTCGGCTCGCACGGCGACGCGGCAGGCGTGCCCGCGGCGACCGGCCTGGCGCTGTACCGGATCACCCAGGAGGCCCTGGCGAACGCGGTCAAGCACGCGCCAGGCGCGCCCGTCGAGGTGCTGCTTGAGGTCGGCGAGCACACGCGAGTGAGCATTCGCAATCCGCTAGCGGCTCAGGTGGCTGCCGCGACTGACCGCGGCACGGGCCTGGGTATCGGCGGCATGCGCGAACGCGCGCGGCTCCTCGGCGGCTCGCTCAACGCGGCCGCCGACGATCGCGGCTGGCTGGTCGAGTGCACGATCCCGCGCGACGACTGATTCGTGTCCTGCTGGTCGACGATCAAGCCCTGGCGCGCGCCGGCTTGCGGACCATCCTGTGTCCCGAAGAGGGCTTCCTCATTACCGCTGAGTGCGCCGACGGGGATGAAGTGCTCGCTGCAGTGCGCAGCGACCGCCCCGATGTCGTGGTGATGGACGTCCGCATGCCCCGCCTGAACGGAGCGGAGGCGACTCGCCAACTACGCGAGCGCATGGCTGATGCTCCGCCGGTGCTGATCCTCACCACGTTCCAGGACGACGAAGTACTCTCCGCCGCACTGCGGGCTGGCGCGTCCGGCTTTCTGCTGAAAGATGCACCCGGCGAGGAAATTCTCCGCGCGGTCAAAGCCGTCGCCACCGGTGGCGCCTACCTCGATCCCGCGGTGACCGCCCGGGTGCTGGCAACTTACCGTCAGGCTGGTCCTGTCGCGGTGGCCCTGGCGGCGCTTGGCGAGCTGACCCAGCGCGAGCTCGAAGTGCTGCGTCTCATCGGCCGCGGTCTGTCCAATGAAGAAATCGCGGAGCGGCTGGTGATCGGCGAGGGCACGGTGAAAACCCACATCGGGCGCATCTTCGATAAGCTCGACCTGCGCGACCGCGCCGCCGCGATCGTGTTCGCGTTCGACCATCGGCTGGTGCTGCCCAGTGCTTGATGCCCTCGCCGACACGCTGCTGCCGCCGGATGCCTCACCCTGGCGTTCGGGCACGGCTGCCCGTTCGTTAGCGCGGCTGAGCGCGCAGCCAGGACTGCGCGATTCGCTGGCGCGGTTGCAGCTGTTCTTGCGCATGCTCGACACGCCGATGGGCGGCATGCTGGTCGGCGGGACGCGCCGCTCATTCCGCGCCTCGAGCGCCGCCGAGCGAGAGCGAGTGCTGCAGCGGATGTTTTCGAGTCGCGTCGGGCCGGTGCGCGGCGCGGCGCTCTCGCTGAAGCGGCTGTTCGGCGTCATGTACTACGCCGATGTCGACGAGAGTGGACGCAACCCGACCTGGACCGGTCTGGGCTACCCGGGCCCGATCGCACCGTCACCCGCGTCATCGAAACGCTTGCAGCTGCTGCCGCTCGACGGAGTCTCGCGCCTGGAGTGCGATGTCGTCGTCGTCGGCTCGGGGGCCGGCGGCGGCATGGTCGCGGCCGAGCTGGCGGAGGCCGGCCACGACGTGGTCGTGCTCGAGCGCGGGCCCTATCTGACCGAGAGCGACTTCAACCAGCTGGAGGTGGACACACTCGCGCGCGCCTATCTGGATGGCGGGTTGCGAACGACGCAGGACCTCGGGACCCTGATCCTGGCTGGTGCGTGTTTAGGCGGCGGCACCGTCGTCAACTACACCACAAGCTTTCGCACACCCGACGACGTTCGAGCCGAATGGTCGCGGCTCACTGGCATCCCGCTGTTCGTGGGTTCCGAGTTCACCGCTGCGCTCGACGCCGCGTGCGCGCGGCTCGGCGTGAACCAGGAGCACAACACGGCCAGCACACGCGATTCGCTCATGGAGCGCGGCTTACGGGCCAAGAAGTGGCACGTCGACGCAATGCCGCGCGACGTGCGCGGCTGCACGCAGGACGATGTGTGCGGCTACTGTGGGCTCGGGTGCGTGCGCGGCGCGAAGTGCTCGTCGCTGGCTGCCTGCTTGACCTCGGCGGCCGCTGTGGGCGCTCGTATCTGCGCCGGAGTCGCGGTGCAACGCGTGCTCATCGAGAACGGCCGCGCCGTTGGCGTTCTCGCGCTGCACGACGGGAAGCCCATCACGGTTCGGGCGCGCAAGGTCGTGGCGGCGGCGGGCGCCATCGGCACGCCGGCGCTCCTGCTGCGCTCAGGGCTGCAGGGTGCCGTGGGACAGTACCTGCGGCTGCACCCCGCGACCGCCGTCTGGGGCGTCTTCGACCAACCCGTTGCGCCGTGGACCGGCACGCTCCAGGCGCGGTATTCGTCCGAGTTCGCCGACCTGGACGACGACGGCTATGGCGTGCGGTTCGAGACCGCCCCTATCCACCCCGGCTTCATGGCGCTTGCGATGCCGTGGGAAAACGCGACCAGCTACGACGCGCTCGTGCGGCGCCTGCCCGTTTCGTCTCTGGTCGGTGTGCTGGCCCGCGATCGATCGCATGGTCAGGTAGTCCTGAGCCGCGGTGGCGCGACCATGGTCCGCTATCGCCCGAGTCGCTACGACCAGCGGCACATTCGCCACGGCGTGATTGCCGCCGCCGAAGTGCTGGCCGCGGTCGGCGCGCGCGAGGTTTTCGGCTCACAGAACCGCTATGTGCCGTGGCTGCCGGCGGCCGAGTCATTGGACAGTTGGATCCAGCGCATCGATCGCGTCGGGTACGGCTCCAATCACACCCTGTACTTGTCGTTCCACCAGATGGGCACGTGCCGCATGGGCACGGACAGGCGCACCTCGGTCGTTGGCCCCTCGGGCGAGAGTCACGCGGTACACGACCTGTATGTCGCCGATGCGTCGCTCTTCCCCACCGCGTCAGGCGTCAATCCGATGGTGTCCATCGCTGCGCTCGCCTACCACGTCGCGCAAAACCTGAAATCCACCCTCTGACATACGCTGACACGGATGGTGGCGGAGTTGTTGAGCGCCGTCGAATGGCGCATGATCGGTCCATTCCGCGGCGGGCGCGTGGGCGCGGTGGCTGGCGACTGGTCGGACCCGCGGGTGCACTACTTCGGCTCGACCGGTGGCGGTGTGTGGAAGACCACCGATGGCGGCATGTTCTGGGAAAACGTCTCCGACGGCTTCTTCAAACGGGCCTCCGTCGGTGCGATCGCCGTTGCGCAGGCCGACCCCAACGTGCTGTACGTCGGCATGGGCGAGAGCTGCATCCGCGGCAACGTGTCCCACGGCGACGGCGTCTACAAGTCGACCGATGCCGGCCGCTCGTGGTCGCATCTGGGCCTCGAAGATACCCGGCATATCTCGAAGATCCGCGTCCACCCAGCCAATCCCGACGTCGTGTACGTCGGTGCGGCCGGCCACGCCCACGGACCAAGCCAGGAGCGCGGTGTGTTTCGCTCGCGCGATGGTGGCAAATCGTGGGAGAAGGTGCTGTTCCGGAGCGAAGACGCAGGCGTCAACGACCTGAGCATGGACCCGTTCAACCCGCGAGTGCTGTACGCGGCATTCTGGGAGGCTCGGCGCCACCCGTGGGCGCTGACCAGCGGCGGCCCTGGCAGCGGGGTGTTCAAGACCACGGACGGCGGCGATACGTGGACCGAGATCTCGCACAACAAGGGACTGCCCAAAGGCACGTTGGGCAAGGTCGGCATCGCCGCGTCCGGTGCGCTGCGCGATCGGCTGTTCGCGATCGTCGAGGCCGACGATGGGGCGGTATTCCGCTCTGAGGACGGCGGGCAGACCTGGGACAAGCTGTCGGACAATCGCGAGCTGCGCCAGCGCGCCTGGTACTACCACCACATCTTCCCGGACCCGCGTGACTCCGAGACGGTGTGGGTCCTGAACGTCGAGACGTGGAAGTCGCACGACGGTGGCCAGACGTTCAGCACGTTCGCCATTCCGCACGGCGATAACCACGATTTGTGGATCGACCCGCGCGATCCGCGGCACATGATCGAAGGCAACGACGGCGGCGCCACGATCACCTTCAATGCTGGTGAAACGTGGTCCTCGATCTACAACCAGCCAACCGCCGAGATGTACCACGTCACCACCGATACGCGGACGCCGTATCGCGTCTACGGTGCGCAACAAGACAACACCACGATTACGGTGCCCAGTCGCTCGCCTCTGGTCGCGATCACGCACCAGGAATACTTCGAGATTGGCGGTGGTGAGTCGGGCTACATCGCCGTGCGACCCGACAATCCCAACATCATTTTTGCCGGCAGCTACCTTGGCTACTTGACTCGTTACGATCACAGCACTGGCCAGACGAGAAGCATCGAAGTGTGGCCTGAAGAGATCCTGGGCGGCGGCGCCGTGGACGCGAAGTATCGCTTCCAATGGACGTTTCCTATCACGCTTTCGCCGCACGATCCGAATGTGCTGTACGTGACCGGTAATTACGTGTTCAAGTCGACCGATGAGGGCGCGACGTGGCAGCGGATCGGCAAGGACCTGACACGCGGCGATGAAGCCAAGATGGCGTCTTCGGGTGGGCCACTCACCAAGGACAACACCGGTGCCGAGTTCTACGGCACGATCTTCGCGTTCGCCGAGTCTCCGCTCGAGCGCGGCCTCTTTTGGGCTGGCTCAGACGACGGGCTCGTCCACATCTCGCGCGATGGTGGCGCCAATTGGCAGAACATCACGCCGGCGGGACTGCCCGAATGGACGTTGATCAGCATCATCGAGCCCTCGCCGCACGACGCCGCCTCGGCCTACGTGGCCGCGACGCGCTACAAGCTGGATGACTTCGCGCCGTACATCTTCAAGACCAGCGACTACGGCTCGTCGTGGACGCGGATCACCTCGGGCATTCCCGACAACGTGTTCGTCCGCGCGGTCCGCGAAGATCCACGCCGGCGTGGTCTTCTGTACGCCGGGACCGAAACCGGCGTGTACCTCTCGTACGACGATGGCGCCAACTGGCACCCGCTCAAAGGCAACCTGCCGATCGTGCCGATTCACGACCTGGTCGTGAAAGAGCCCGAAGGCGACCTTGTACTGGCTACGCACGGGCGCTCGTTCTGGGTCCTCGACGATCTCGGCCCCGTGCGACAACTGCAGCCGGATGCGGCCGAGCAAACCGCGATACTGGTCAAGCCGCGGCCGGCGGTGCGGTACATGACCAACAGCGGCTTCTCCAGTAAGCCGACGAAGGGCAAGAACTACCGCATGCCGGGGTCGGTGATGGTCACCTACCGACAGCGCGAGGATCCGCGCACCGGCGAGAAGGAAAACATCTATCTCGATGCCGCGCGCAATCCGCCCGAGGGCGGCAGCGTGTCCTACTTCCTGAAGGAAAAACCTGAGGGCGACATCAGCCTGACGTTCCTGGAGGCCGATGGGCGCGAGATCCGCACCTTCTCCAGCAAAAACGTCGAAGAGGAGGAGGCCGGCGAGGCGGCACGGACGGGCGAGGGCGCCGAGGACGTTACCCAGATGCGGAGCGAGACGCCGCGCAAGCAGAAGGAACCGCGGATTCCCAAAGAGGCTGGGCTGAACCGCTTCGTGTGGAACCTGCGCTACCCCGAAGCGACCAAAATCGAGGATGACGAAGTCGCCAATAACCTGGTGGAGGACGGCGCACAGGGCCCGATCGTGCCGCCGGGTCGCTACCGCGTGCGTCTGGTGGTGGGCGACGTGTCGCTCGAAGAGGAGTTCGAGGTTCAGAAGGACCCGCGGGTGTCCGTACCGGACGCCGACTTCGCGGCTCAGCTCGAGCTGCTGCTGCAGGTGCGCGACAAGCTATCGGCGGTGCACGGCGCCGTCAACAAGGTGCGCGCGTTGCGCAAACGTGCCGAGGACTGGGCCTCGCGGGCGCGCGACAAGCCGGACCTCGCCAGGGTGTTGTCCGCTGCCACCGCGGTGGTCGATCGCCTCAAGCCGATCGAGGCCGAGCTGATGCAGGTCAAAGCCGTGAGCCGCGGCGATACGTTGAACTTTCCAGTGCGCTTGAACGGCAAGCTGGCTGTTCTGGCGGGAGGCATAGCCAGCGGCGACGGCGCCCCCACGGGGGCTCAACGCGAGGTGTTTGGCGAGCTCTCGCAACGAGTCGATCGCCAGATCGATCTCCTGGACGAAGTGGTCGCGACCGAGATCGACGCGCTGAACAACGCGATCACGGCTGCCAACCTGCCGCCAGTCGGCGCCTAGCGGCGAAGCGAGGCGGCTACTGGCCGACAGTCACACTGCCGCTGCTGGTCTGGATGCTCAGCGTGGCGCCGGCAGCTGGGCTGCCCAGCGTGCCTGAGAGCGCATTGCGATCGTTGCGCGGATTGGTGAGCTGAACGCCGCGGGCGTTGATCCCACCACTGCTCGTGCGCACGTCCAGCACCACGGCACTGCCGGGCTCGAACTCGAGCCGCACGCTGCCGCTCGACGCCCGCACCTGCGCGGCCTCGTTGAACACGCCTTGCAGACGGATCGCGCCGCTACTGGTTTGCACGTCGCGCACGTGCAGCAGGTCGGACCCGCGAATCTCGCCACTGTTGGCATTCGCCCGCAGCTCACCGCTGATGCCCTTCAAATTAATCGAGCCAGACGACGCCTGCGCCTTGACCGGACCAGTGATGTCGGAAATCTCGAGCGAGCCGCTAGACGAATCCGCGTTCACCTGAACACCGGCCGGCACATCGACTTCGAAGTCGACCGAGCTGTTGGGTCCAAGCGATGGCTGACCAAGACCAGGCAGCTCCAGGGCGAGGCCATCGCCGCGCGGCGTGAGCTGCACCTGCGGCGGCTGGGTATCTACCCAGTAATGCCGCCGCGCGATCACATGCACGCCAGAGCCGCTGCCGCCGTGAATCACCGTGCGGCCCGAGGAGTTGGCGACGCTGAAAGACTGGCCAGCGGCGATGGGCTGGTCGAGCGTGATCTCGTCGTTAAAGGGGGTGCCGCCGAAGTTGGACATGAAGCCCGGCCGTGCCAATGTACCGGCGGAGGCCACACTGGCAATCGCCGCCAGGACGCCGTACCCGAGCAGGGCTATACCGCCTAACGTCGCGACTGGCGCCCGCGCACCCGCTGGCAGCTGGTCGCGAAACAGCACCCAGACCCCGAGCACGACCAGGACCGCCGGCCAGTAGTTGACGATCCACGCGAAGGACGCCACCGGCGCCATCGATGCCCATCCGAATAGCAGCAGACCAAGGCAGATCAGCACCGCCGCGGGAAACAGCGGCCACACCGCGGCCGACCGCATCCCGATCAGATACGTCAGCACGAAGCCGCCACCCAGGAGCAGGAAGAACGATCCCGCCGCGGACAGGCCGCGCGGGCCGCCGGACGCCATCAAGGCGACATAGGCGCCGATTGCGACCAGAATGCCGGCGGGCACGCTGTAGCCGTAGCGGCCGGTCGTGAGCCGACCGATGCCGAACGCGGCGCCCAGGCCGAGGAGCACGAGCCCGCCTCGACCTGGTCCGGGAATCAGGTTGCTGAGGAGGAACACCACGCCGAGTGTGATCAGCGCTAGCGGTAGGAAGCTGCGCGACATCATCGAGCGCGGGTGGGCATCGAAGGGCGTACTCATACAGTTGTCGGCGGTTGGACGCGCGCCGGCGGCTCAGTGTTGCAGCCGTCGGTAATCAGGCCGGCCGGCGCACGGCGCGCTCGACGACGTCGAGCAGGATGCCCAGGTCGAATGGCTTTGGCAGCACGGCAGCCGCGCCGAGCCCGGCGACTCTGCCCTGGATGTTGTGCGCCGCCGACAGCACGATCACCGGAATGTGCGCGGCGCGATCGAGACCGCGCTGGGCCATGCGGAACGCGTGGCCATCCATCACCGGCATCATCAGGTCGAGCACGATCAGGTCCGGCAGCCACTCGTGCAGGGTCTGGAGCGCGGCCTGACCGTCTGGCGCCACGCGCACGGCGTAGCCCTCGTCAATGAGCGCTGTTGCGAGCGTGTCGCGAATCAGCGCATCGTCGTCGACAACGAGAACACGGCCCGAGTCGGCAATGGGCACTTGCGAGATCGCACGTTAGCTTGCCACACTCAAGCCTCTCCGCGTCGCATGCTCAAAACGTCGACTTCGCCGTACCTGGAATTGCTCGACTGGCGGCGCCGCGTCGCGCAGCTCTTCGTCGAGCTCCGCACGTCTGATGCAACTGCCGAGACCCTGGCGTGGTTTCGTCGCGAGAAGGACACGTTGTTCAAAACGCATCCGCAGAGTCCCCTGCCGGCAGCGGAGCGCGCGGCGTTCACGGGCCTCGCCTACTGGCCACACCAGGAGAGCATGCGCGTGAGCGCCAAGTTCACCGCGGAAGAGGGCGAACGGTACGAGGGCGAGGTCTCCTTCGTGCGCATCGGCGAGCTGCACTTCGCGATCGGCGAAACAACGGCAAGCCTCGGTGCGTACTGGATCGAGGGCTATGCCGGCGGCCTCTTCGTTCCCTTCCGCGACGCTACATGCGGCAAGGAAACCTATGGTGGGGGCCGGTACTTGCTCGATACGATCAAGAGCGCCGACCTTGGCTCCGATCTCACGTCAGGGAGCGTCGTGCTCGACTTCAATTACGCCTACCACCCATCGTGCGCCTACGATCCACGCTGGGTCTGCCCGCTGGCGCCCGCGCACAGCCAGCTGAGCATGCCTATCCGCGCTGGAGAGCGGCTGCCATGAACCAGGCGACCGTCGAGTTCCGACACGCCACGAAGCAATACGGTCCGCAGGGCGCCGTGATCGACCTGTCGCTGCTGGTGCCAGCAGGTGAGATCTGCGTGCTGGTCGGACCGAGCGGCTGTGGCAAGACGACGTCGCTGAAGATGGTCAATCGGTTGGTCGAGCCGAGCAGCGGCCAGGTGCTGATCGATGGCCAGGATGTGATGAGTGTCGATGTCACCGAGCTGCGGCGCAGGATCGGCTACGTCATCCAACAGATCGGCCTGTTTCCACACCAGACCATCGCCGAGAACGTCGCCACCGTGCCAAATCTCCTCGGCTGGCCGAAGCAGCGCATCCGAGATCGCGTGGAAGAGCTGCTGGAGCTGATCGGCCTCGACCCTGCTCGAGTGCGCAATCGCTATCCAGCGCAGCTGTCTGGTGGTGAGCGCCAGCGCGTCGGAGTCGCCCGAGCCATGGCGGCTGAGCCGCCGGTCATGCTTATGGATGAGCCCTTCGGGGCCGTCGATCCCATCGTCCGCGAACGACTCCAGAACGAGTTCCTGCGGCTGCATCGCACACTGGGCACGACCGTGCTGTTCGTGACGCACGATATCGACGAGGCGATCAAGATGGGCAATCGCGTCGCGGTCATGCAGCAGGGCGGCAAGCTGGCACAGTACGCCCCGCCGACCGAGCTGCTGCTGCAGCCCGCGAACGACTTCGTGGCGCGCTTTGTCGGCGTGGATCGTGGGCTGAAGCGGCTCACGCTGCTCAACGTGTCCGACGTGGCCCTGGAAGAGGCGCCCCTGGCGCGGGTCGGCGAATCAGTCGAGGCCATTCGGCGCCGCGTGGGCGATGCGCACTGGGTCTTGCTGCTTGACACCGCGGAGCGGCCGGAAGGCTGGATCAATCTTGCGCAAACGCAGGCGGCGACGCTGAGCGCGGACGCAGTGGATCCTTCGTCGCCCATCGTCACGTTTGAAACCACCCTGCGCGATGCGCTGTCGATGCTGCTGGCGTCGGCGGTGCAGACCGCGGTGGTCGTGGATGAGCACGGCCGCTATGCCGGCGTCGTCACGCTCGATGCGCTGGGCGCCGCGTTCCGCGCTTCACCTGAGCAAACGGCGGCCGGCGTCGCATGAGAGCCGGCGAGCCGCTCATCCTGTGGGATTGGACCTTTAACCACCTGGGTGACATTGGCCAGCGCATTCTCGAACACCTCGAGCTGACCGCGATCGCAGTCGGGATCGGCTTTGTCCTCGCCGCCCTGCTGACCATCGGCATCCGCCAATTGCCGGTGCTGTACGGGCCGGTCACCTGGATCACGGGAGTCCTGTACACCATCCCGAGTCTGGCGCTGTTCGCGCTGCTGGTCACGGTCACGGGCCTGTCGCTGCTCACTGCCGAGATCGGTCTGGTGAGCTACACGCTGTCGATCCTGGTGCGCAACATGGTCGCTGGTTTGCGCAGCGTGCCGCCCGATGTGCGCGAGGCCGCGACCGGGATGGGCTACTCGCGCTGGCAGATGCTGTGGCGCATCGAGCTGCCCCTGGCCCTGGTGGTGATCATCGCCGGGGTGCGCATCGCCGTGGTCACGACGATCGGTCTGGTCACGGTCACCGCTCTTATCGGCCAGGGTGGCCTGGGGTTCCTGATCAGGATGGGCATCGATCAGTTCTTCAGCACGCCGCTGCTGATTGGCGCGGTGCTGTCGATCGCGCTGGCAGTCCTGTGCGACGCCGGCCTGGTCCTGGTGCAGCGCCAGGCAACGCCCTGGACACGGCGGGCGGCATGATCGAGTTTCTGGGCGAGGTGGCCGGGTGGGTGACCTCCGCCAGCCACTGGGTCGGCTCGGATGGCATTCCCAATCGCATCTGGGAGCACGTGCTGCTGTCAGCGGCGATCACGATCGCAGCCATCGTGATCGCGCTGCCGATCGGCGTGATCTGCGGTCACTTCGATCGCGGCGGCTTCATCGCCATCAACGTGGCCAACTTTGGCAGAGCCATTCCGTCGTTGGCCCTGCTGGCGCTGGCGTTTCCGCTGGCGCTGTCATGGAAGCTCGGCTTCGGGTTCTGGCCGACCTTCATGGCGCTGGTTCCGCTCGGTATTCCGCCGATCCTGACCAACAGCTACGTCGCCGTGCGTGAAGTCGATCGCGATGTGGTCGAGGCTGCCCGCGGGATGGGCTTGCGCGAGCAGCAGGTGCTGCGATCGGTCGAGCTGCCGATCGCGCTGCCGATCATTCTGGCTGGCGTTCGCAACTCGGCAGTCGCGATAGTCGCCACGGCCACGTTGGGCGCCCTGGTGGCCGGAGGTGGGCTGGGCCGCTACCTCGTCGATGGTCTCGCGCGGCAGGAATATCCGCGGATGTTCGTCGGCGCGGTGCTGGTGGCGGTGTTGGCCATCGCGGTCGAGGTTGGTTTCGGCGGGATCGAGCGGGTGCTCGTCTCAGCAGGTGTACGCGGCCGAGCAACCGCCGAGCCGCAATTGCAGGAGCTTCCCCGCTGAGCTCCCGAGCGCTCGTCGATCTCGTCCGCGCGCGCCTCGCCGATTGCGCAAACCCGACCAAGGCAGAAGGCATGCGCGCGTACATGAAGTCGGCGATGCCATACCATGGCGTGCAATCGACTCCGCTGCGCGCCGTGTGCGCCGAAGCGCTCGCGCAGTTTCCGATCGGGTCCTTCGACGAGTGGCGCGCGACCATCCTCGAGCTGTGGCAGGAGGCGCAGTTTCGCGAAGAGCGCTACGTCGCCCTCGAGCTGCTCGGCGACCGACGCTACCGCGCCTATCGAACGATGGCGGCGCTGCCACTGTACGAGCAGCTGATCGTCGACGGCGCCTGGTGGGACCTGGTCGACGGCATCGCTACTCATCTCGTCGGCGATCTCATGCGCGAGTACCCGTCGGAGATGCGCGCTGTCCTGCTCGCCTGGAGTACTGGAGCGGACCACTGGCTACGTCGGACGGCGATCATCTGTCAGGTCGGCTTCAAGAGGAACACGGACCAGGAGCTGCTGTTCGAATGCATGGCGCCGAGCCTTGGCGAACGCGACTTCTTCTTGCGCAAGGCCATCGGCTGGGCGCTGCGTGAATATGCTAAAGCTGCCCCTGAGGCAGTGCGCTCGTACGTGACGCTCAACGAGCATCGCCTGAGTGGCCTGAGCAAGCGTGAGGCGCTCAAACACCTGAGATAGTTTCCTCTCAAATCGGTTACGATGGCCTCTTGAGCGCACCGGCGCTCGCACCATCCTCCGCGGCCGAATGTCCGAGCCGCCAAAGGAGTAAGACCCAATGCGGAGTATCCGCGTGCTTGCCGCTGGGGCGTCTGCACTGGCGCTGATCTTGAGCGCCTGCCAGGCGGGTGGCGCGCCAAGCCCTGCCACAGCTCCTGCAACCACTGCGCCGGCGAAGCCGACCACCCCGCCGGCTGCGAGTCCTGCAGTTGCCGCCAGTCCGTCCGCCGCGGCCAGCCCGGCCGCGAGCCCTGCCGCCGCCAGCCCCGTCGCCAAACCAGCCGCCAGTCCGGCGGCAAGCCCATCGGCTGTCGCGACAGGAGCCAAGCCCACTGTCAAGATGGGCTCCGCCAACTTCCCCGAGCAGGTCATTCTGGGTGAGCTCTACTCGCAAATCCTCGAGGCCAACGGCTACACCGTTGAGCGTCACCTGAACCTCGGCTCGCGCGAAATCGTCGAGCCCGCGCTCGAGTCGGGCCAGATCGACATGTACCCCGAGTACCTGGCCACCGCAGTCGCGTTCGTGACCAAGGACGCCAGCAAGGCGAGCACCGATCCCGCGGCCACGATGAAGGCGCTGCAGGACGCGTTCACGCCGAAAAACATCACCGTGCTCGATTTCTCGCCGGCGGTCGACACCAACGGTTTCGTCGTCACCAAGGCCACCGCCGACAAGAACAAGCTCACCAAACTGAGCGATCTCGCGCCGGTCGCCAAGGATCTGACCCTGGGCGGTCCGCCCGAGTGCCCGCAGCGGCCGTTCTGTCTGATCGGTCTGCAGCAGACCTACGGGCTGCAGTTCAAAGACTTCAAACCGCTGGACGCGGGTGGCCCGCTCACCGTCGCCGCCGTCGATAGTGGTGAGATCGACGTCGGGCTGCTGTTCACCACCGACCCAAACATCACGCTGAAGGGCTTCGTCCTGCTGGACGATGACAAGAAGCTGCAGCTGGCTGACAACATTGCCCCCATCGTGCGCAACGACATCCTGAACCGTGGCGCCGACCTGAAAGACCTCGCCGGCCGCGTCAGCAAGGCACTGACGACCGCCGATCTCACCGACCTGAACAAGCAGGTCGGCCTCGATCGCAAAGACGCCAAGGACGTCGCCGCCGCCTACCTGCGGTCGAAGCAGCTCATTCGCTAACCGAGCGACGCATCGAGTCTGAGGACGGCCTCGCCGAGCGCCTGGGTTCCCAGGGCAACGTCGGCGAGGTCGGTCCATTCCTCAGGACAGTGGCTGCGGCCGGCGCGACTGGGAACGAACAGCATGCCGACTGGGGCGATCTTGGCCATCTGATTGGCGTCGTGCCCGGCGTAACTCGGCAGCCTGCGCGGCTGGTGGCCTAGTGCCTCGACCACCGCTGCCAGAGCGGCCTGCATCTCGTCGGCGATCGGCACGGGCGATTCATACGACAGTGGCTGCACCTCCATGTGGAGTTCGCGGTCGCGGCCGATGCGCTCGGCGGTGTCGGCAAAGGCGTTGGCGCGCTCGCGCAGCGTGGCGGGGTCGGTGCTGCGCATCTCCGCCCATAGCTCGACCTCGCCGGGCACCACGTTCGTGGCATTCGGCTCAACCCGTACTCGACCTACCGTGCCGACCCCAGCGCCGTCACGCCACAGTTCTTCAAGCGCCAGCACGATCGAGGACCCGCCCGCCAGGGCATCGCGCCGCATGGCCATCGGCATCGTGCCCGCGTGGTCTGGCCGGCCGCGGAGAGTTATGCGGAAGCGCGCGATGCCGGTGATGCCCGTGACGATGCCCAGATGCAAGCCCTCGGACTCGAGGACGGGACCTTGCTCGATGTGCAGCTCCAGGTAGTGCGCGATGTCCGAGCGTGCCGCGCCGAGCCGGTCAGGCTGACCGCCCACGGAGGCGATCGCTTCGGCCAAGGTGCCCTCGGCCGATCGCCGCGCGAGCATCTCCGACGTCAGGGCGCCGGCGATCGCGCGACTGCCGATCGTTGAGATGCCAAAGTCGGTCGGCTCTTCGGCCAGGAAGTCGACGATCTCCAGCGTGTGCCGCAACGGCTGCTCCCGCAGGCAACGCGCGACCTCGATCGCGGCCAGCACGCCGACCATCCCGTCGAACCGACCGCCGCCCACCACGGTGTCGGTGTGCGACCCCAGCATGATCCGCGACAGGCTCGGGTCGCGCCCGCGCTTGATGCCGATCAGGTTGCCGCCCGCATCCACCGACACCGACAGGCCCGCTTCGCGCATCCGCTCGGCGAGCCACGCTCGGGCCGCCGCATAGGGCGCAGTGAAGGGCCGTCGCGTCCAGCCGGGCAGGCTCGGGTGGCGGAATGTGCTCAGGGTCTGCCAGTCGGCCCCGAGGCGATCCGCGTTGGGGGTCATCGAACGGGCGCGATGAACTCGCCGTCGCCTGGCGACGCGGTGACCTGGGTGCCGTCGTAGACCACCCGGCCGCGCACCAGCGTCGTGCGCACGCGGCCGAGCATGGGCAGACCCTCGTACGGCGTCCAGCCCGCCGCCGAATGGAGGTCAGCTGCGTGCATCGTCCACGTTGCGGCGGGGTCGATGATGACCAGGTCGGCGTCCGCGCCCGCGGCGATGTGGCCCTTGCGCGGGAACAGATGGAAGGTGCGCGCGGGCGTCTCGGAGTGCAGGCGGGCGAGCTGCAGGATGTCGAAGCGGCCAGCGGCAACACCCGCGCTGTACATCAGCGGCAGCAGCGTCTCCACGCCAGGCGTACCCGAGGCGTTGGCGAAGATGTCGTCGCGATTGTCCTTACGCTCGCGCGGCCAGGGCGCATGGTCCGACGAGATCATGTCCACGACGTCGCGTTCGAGCAGTGACCACAGTTCAGCCACGGCATCGGTGGGGCGCAGTGGAGGATTGATCTTGCCGAAGCCACCCAGCTGATCCATGTCCTGCTCGTTGAGCAGCAGGTAGTGCGGGCAGGTCTCCGCCGTCGCCCGCACGCCCTGCGAGCGGTACGCGCGCACCAGCTCGACGGAGCGCGCGAGGCTGGCGTGGTAGATGTGCAGCTGCGCATCGGCCTGCGCCGCGAGCTCGAGCGCCAATGCCACGGAGGCGGTTTCCGAGACCGGCGGTCGTGTCTCGCAGTGTGCCTTCGGGAAGCGTTTGCCAGCGGCCTGGTAGGCGGCGATGAGGGGATAGATGATCTCGCCGTCCTCGGCGTGGACGCCGACCGTCAGGCCTGCTTGGCCGATCTCGCGAAACGCCTCGAGCAGGTCGCCGTCAGCTATCCGCGGAAACCGCTCGGGGTCGGTCTCGAACATCGACAGCTTGAACCCGCACACCCCACCGTCGACCAGCCCGCCGATCTCGCGCACGCCGTCGACCTTGCGAATGGTGCCCAGCAGGGCGACGTCGACCACAACTTCACGGCGGAGCAGGTCGAGCTTGCGCTCCAGCACCTCGCGGCTGACGACGGGCGCGCCCGCGTCGTATGGCATCTCGATCACGGTGGTCACGCCACCCGCTGCCGCTGCCCGTGTCGCTCTGAGAAAACCTTCGGAGGGGGAGGAGAAGCAGTGGACGTGGGGATCGATCGCGCCGGGCAGCACCCACTGCCCGGTGGCATCGATGCGCTGGGCCGCTTCGGTCTGGGCAGCGCTCGGGAAAACCTCGGCGATCCGACCATCGGCGACCGCGACCGCGCCGCCTTCGAGCACACCCGCGGGCGTGACCACGTTGCCGATGACCAGCAGGTCGAATGGCACGCGCTGTCATCGTACGGTCTCCAGCAGCCCGGCCAACTCGATCGGCTGGGACAGCATTGGCCAGTGGCCCGTGTCCAGCTCCAGGATGCGGGCGTCGGGCAGCATGGACTGCACCATCGGCAGAAACCGTTTGCCATCCTCGCACACGATGACCACGCGCTCGTAGTTGATCGGGCCGCGATGGGTCAGGTGCAGCGGCTGCTCCCAGGTGCCGAAGGGGTGGTCGACCGCCTTGCGCTGCATCAGCGCTTTGTCTTCGCCCAGCGCCGGGAAGCCCGGGAACGGCCAGCGCCAGCCATCCTGTACCGCACCACGTAGGGCGGCCTGCCCCTCAGGCGATTGCGTCTCCAGGATCGACTTGCCGTCCGGCAGCGGCCCCGAGTCGCAGTACACCAGCCCATTCAGTCGCTCGGGCGCCCGGTCCGCAACGCCGCCGATCACGAAGCCGGCATAGCTGTGGCCCACCAGGACCACCTCCTGAAGGTCCTCGTATTCGAACAGGTTGACCACATCCGCGATGTGCGTTTCGAGGTCCACCTGTGGGCCGGCGAGGTGCGATCGTTCGGCCAGTCCAGTGAGGCTGAGGGGGTAGACGGTGTGGCCGTGCTCGCGCAGCGAGGTGGCCACGCGGCGCCAGGCCCAGCCACCGAGCCAGGCGCCGGCGATCAAGACATACGTGCTCATGGTTGCCACGCTACCGCCTCCTACCTGACAAGTTCCGTCAGGTACGCTTGCCATACATGGTTCCTGTCACTCCCTTCCGGCATGACTAGACCGGGCTCATTCCCTTCGAGGGCGATAACCGGCCTTCCTTTCCCCTCGGGGACGATAAACCGGCCTCCTTTCCCCTCGGGGATGATGACCGGTCTCCTCCCTTCGGGGGAACGATGACCGGCCCCCTGCCCCCTTGGGGACGATGACCGGCCCCCTGCCCCTTGGGGACGATGACCGGTCCCCGTCCGTCGGGGGACGATGACCCGTCACCTTCCGTCGGGCGACGATGACCGGTCACCTTCCGTCGGCGACGATGACCGGTCTCCTTCCGTCGAGGGCGATAACCGGCCTCCTTTCCCCTCGGGAACGATGACCGTCCTCCTTCCGTCGGGGACGCTGGCGTGAGCAGGCGGTAGCCGTGCGTGCGTCACGATTGGTCTCGCTGCTGCTCCTGCTCCAGGCCCGCGGCCGGCTCACCGCGGCGCACCTCGCCCAGGAGCTGGAGGTATCCGAGCGGACCATCTATCGCGACCTGGCCGATCTGGGAGCCGCCGGCGTACCCGTGTACGGTGAGCGCGGCGAAGGCGGCGGGTATCAACTGCTCGATGGCTATCGCACCAACCTGACGGGCCTCACGTCGGACGAAGCGGGCGCGCTGCTGCTGACTGGCGCCGCCGCGCCCGTCGCGCATCTTG
>WNGE01000667.1_pt1 | contig 45020 bp, 38 predicted proteins | sample 5400651 | NCBI WGS metagenome assembly WNGE01 (sample SAMN13153370, study PRJNA577476) | soil metagenome | isolation source: 60 cm soil or saprolite under grassland replicate 2 | place: USA:California | collected 2016-06-15 | reverse complement strand
CGAGACGCTCGCCATTCCCAGCTCGCCCGGTCAGTTGATTCCGTCTGCTGGCGCCTTCCTCGAGTTCGGCGGCCGCCTGTCGGTGATGTGTACGAGCGTGGGTGGCGCCACTATCTACGCGACCGGCGCCGTCGACCTACGAACGGCGGCCGACATCAAGACGGGACCGTCGCTCTACATGAAGTTCGGGTTCGGCGCCGAAGTCGTGGCGGGGCTTCCCGTCATCGGCTCAGTGTCGATCCTCTTCATGGTGGGCGTCGAAATCACGTTGAGCACGACCGAGCTCACGGTTGCCGGCTTCCTCCTGTTCCGCGGCCGCGCCGAGATTCTCGGGGGCATCGTGACCGTGACGATCATGATTGAAGCGAAAGGGATCGTGAAGCGGCTGGCAGGTCCGCCCGAGCGCACCGACATGATTGCGCAGGTCACCTTCGCGCTCGATATCAGCATCTTCCTGGTGATCAACATCAGCTTCAGCAAGAGCTGGCAGGAAAGCCGCCAAATCGCGTGAATGGGAGTGATACGCCATGGATTCTCGTCTCAGCATTCTGACGTTCCCACAGCGCTTCGACGGGGGGACGCTGCACCTGCGCATCCTTATCGTCCCGCGCCTGAGCACTGCATGGAACGGCGATCCGCTGCAGCCACTGATTCAGCACTTCCCGAACGCGGGCGATACGACGCCTGCCTTTGCGGATGCCAACCTGCAGCTCGAAGCGCGCGTACTGAAAGGGCTCGACCGGTTCCCGGTCAACGCTCCGATCGACTTCACCGGGCCTCTGCCCGGGGCGAGTGGCGTTCGTCCCAATGCGCGTGCACTCTTCGAGGAGCTGATTGCTCCGGGCCCCGGACGATTCACACTTTCTGCAGCGCCGCCTGCACTGGCCGAACCGATCAAGTCCGAGATCTTCGTGAAGAAGTACCTTCCGCGCAGCTACCGAAACGCGTTTCTCTTCACGGGTCCGCGAACCCCTGATGCCGTCACCGACGACACCTATCACTGCGCGATCAAGGAGAGCAAGGATCCAAACCCGGCCTTTCAGCCCTCACCGAACACGGTGAGCTGGGGAGAGATCTACGCCTTCTGCCTACGGCATTTTCAACTGGCCATTCAGCTCGGATTGATCAGGACCGCGAGCGTGGCCGTTGACGCCGCACTCTTCGAGACGGGCGGTTTCGTCTACGTGGATCTGGCTGCCGGTAGCGACTACGCGACACAGGCCGCCGCAGACTTCACCTTCCTGAAGTGCTATGCGGCCCGCATTCCTCCGCTGACCGGTGGAACCGCACGTCAGCTCTTCGCGGCGGTACTCTTCCCGGTCCTGTTCGACGATCCGACCGTGCCCGGCCCACCCGCGGCGCCTGGCAACTATGACGCGGTGTTCATCGAAGCCGCGGATTACGATGACGGCTTTGCGAAGATCGTGCACGCTACCCAGCCTGTCAGTCAGAACGTCCTGGCAGAAGATCCCGACGACTTCGCGCCGTTGACCGACATCGGTGTACGTCTCGCGTGGGACGACGAGCAGATCCTGATTTGGCAGAACCGGCAGCTCAAAGAAGATATAACCGTCCCGCCGATTCCCGGGCAGCCCCAGCGCCTCGATGCGCCCATGGGTGTGTTCGGTTATCGGATCGACGCACGCGAACACGGCCAGGCGAACTGGCACAGTCTGGTGCGAGTACGCAGCAAGGCGCCGCTCGCGCTCGGCGCCATTCCTCTCGGAGCGCCGGGCCAGGTGTTCGAGGGAGAACTGGGCGTCGAGGTGCATCCTATGCAGCTCGATGGCAATCAGGCCACAGGCCAGTTCTGGCTTCCGGCTTACGTGTCGCAGTGGGACGGCAAGTCGTTGGTGCTGCCCGACGAGGATGCGGCTGCCCTTTTCAAGACTGAGCAGGCCGACGGCACAGCGGCGACTCTGGGTCGGATGTACGACCCGGTCGGGTTGTCGACGATTCCGCTGCGTTACGGACACACGTACGACTTCAGGGTGCGGTTGATGGATCCGACAGCCGGCGGACCCGACGCGACCGCGGTGCCTGTTCACGAATCACCAGCACCGGTGGCCACGATACCGTTCCGACGCCACGTCGTGCCCGAAACGGTGCGCATCGCCGGCCTTCCTCGGTTCCCAGACACCGAGCTCGACACGCTGTTCGCCGCGAATCAACTGGAGGTCGGTCGTCCGCTGCTCGGTTACCCGAGCGTGGTGTTCACCGGGAAGTACGCGAATCCGATCCCATTGCTGCAGGCGGCGTCCGATGCGGCCGTTGGCCAGGAAAGCTTTGGCATTCCGGATCCCGACGTGCAGCGGGTGCGCATCGACGTCGAAGTCCGCGCGCTGAAGATGGACAATCTCCTGTCGCTCTCGGGCAGAGAGGCCTACATCCACCTCTACACGACAGAGCGCGCCTTCTCCAACAACTTCCAGCAATCACGCGTCATCCCGCTGGAGTTCCACGACGCGGCAGTGCTGAACTTCCAGGATCCCAACAACCTCGGAGATCTCGGTGTCACTCAGGCGCAGCTTGATGCGATGGAGCAGCTCGTGCTGCCCACCGGTCGCGATATCCGATTGACGATTCGCGCCGTCGCGGATTCGGACGCAGCCTACTTCGCCCCGACCGCCAATATAGGCAAGCCGATGCAGGTGCGGGTCCGCCGTGAGTCCGTCGACGAGCGGGAGCTCTTTGCCGATTTCAGCGACGCGAAAAAGATCCGCGGGATCTATCTGCAACCGGATCCGACGCCGGCCGTCAACGGTACGCTGCACCAGCTCGTGTTGCAGCGGACGACTGAGGGGATTCCCGCGATTATCGAACGGCTTGCGCAGCAGCTTGGAACGGATCATAAGGGGCTCACGCTCGTCGGCAAGAAAGGCGAGCGCGTGGTGTTTGGATGCTCTCGACGGATTCGCCACACGCTGGCGCCGGACCACTCCTCGCTCACATTTGCAGCGAAGGAGGATCTCGTCAATCACTGGCTGGTGGCGCTCACGCTGCAGCTCGATCGCGATTGGACGTGGGACGGCCTGCAGCCGGTCAGCTTGGAGATTTTCCGCAGCAAGCGCTTCGAATCCGACGCGGAGGTCGATGACAACGGCGGCAAGCCGGTCGGCGATTGGGAGATCATCCCTACGGCTCCGATTCACGCGCTGCACACGCCGGAGCGAAGCCACACGACGCTGATCTTCCTTGACGGCGTCGAGCCCAAGTCGGCGCTGACGCAACTGGGGAACCCGAGCGAAACGCGTTTTCCGGATACGATTGCGCTAGACTATCGCGTGGAATCGCATTTTCGCACCGCGCCCACTCAATCGGATCCGCACGAGCAGATGCACCTCGTTCTGCCAGTGACCACGCCGCCAGCGCAGGTGCCGCGCATTGCATCGGCCGGTATTGCGTTGTCCAAGTACGAACGTGATCTCACCTACTCACAAACCGGCGAGCGTCGCCGGTTCCTGTGGATCGAGTTGGAGGAAGCCGTCCGCGACCCCAACGATGAGGTGTTCATTCGTCTGCTTGCCTACGCTCCCGATCCGCTGCTTTCCGACAACCGTCTGGAGACGTTCATTCCGCCGGAAGAGCCAGCGCTTCCGATCGACCCTGAGCTGATTCGCGTCATCACACCTGGTCAGACCGACGATCAGTCCGGCATCTCGGCGATGGTGCAGCTCCAGCCCGCAGGTAACACCAACCGTCACTTCCTGATGCCGCTGCCCCCGGGACTCGATTCCGACAGCCCGGAGTTGTTTGGCTTCTTCACGTACGAGCTGCGTATCGGCCATGCGCACATCTGGTCGACGGCGCAGGGACGCTTCGGACGTCCGCTGCGGAGCACGAGCGTGCAGCACCCGGCCCCGACTCTCTACTGCACCTGCCAACGCAACGAGCAGGAGGTGCTCGTCGAGGCGCCGTACGCAGTGGCCGTGTTGAATGGCAAGAACATCACCGCCAGTCCGCCACGCACCGAGATCTGGGCGCTCCTCTACGCGCAGGTCCGTCAGGCCGACGGGAAGGACTACCGCAACATCCTGCTCGACGACCGTAAGCTTCGTCTGGTGCCGCGCGCGAAAGGGCGGTTCATCGATCCGCTCGGTAACGTAGTCATCGGCTTTCAGAACCAGGATGCACCAGCGCGAGGGATTATGAAGTGGACGCAACCGGAGATCTCCGAGATGCTGCGCGAGTTAGGGCTGCCTCAGGATTCGCCGCTGAGCGTCCTGTGCGTCGAAATGATGCCGACGCTCGCCAGGCTGCGCACGCAGGCGGCCGGGACGGCGAACATGGCCGGCGTCGATGTGGCGACCGGCGTCCGGTTCGAGCGATCCGGAATCAGCAGCACAACCGTCGCAATGGTAGACGAGGGGATACGTCCGCTCTCGGACGCGCTGGGTCACTATCGGATCCTCCGCACCTCGCCGCTTACGCCGGTGCCGGAAGTCTGCTGCCCAACGTGTTGATTTGAAAAGAAAAGCTCTCACAAACCTTTTCTTCAAGGCGCTTGTTATACACGCGTCGGGTGGCGCTTGCCCGCGCTTTGTAGTGGCTGCTCAGGTTGATCAGAGGTGGGCTAACTCCTGATCTCGAGGGCCAATTTGAGACGCTCCGTGCCGGAGCACGAAAAGCAATTCCTATCACTAGGAGGTTACATGGCCATCACCCCGCTTGAGGCAAGCATCACCGCCGATGAGATCGTCCCCCCCGGCAGCACCATCGAGCTCACGTTTCGTGCACAGGTTGATCCGCAGTCTGCACAAGGCGCAATTCGGGTTGCACGCGGGCCTGAACTGTTCCACGCTCGCGTCGCCCTGGCCAAACGCGGCCGCGTCGTCACGGTGCGGATTGACGACGATGCAGTCGGCGCGTGCGAATTGGTCGTTGAAGAACTCCTCAGTACCAAAGGCCGGAAGCTCGTTGATCGCCATCGCCTGCCGTTCTCGGTGGTCCCGATCGCTGGTCGCGTCCCGGCGGACGTTCGGCTCGAGCACACCGTCCGTCTCTATTTCGATGAGCTGCGCGTTGTCCGTCTGACCCCTGGCCAGGAGAATCGAGCGGGCTACGTCGATGTCGTGAAGGCCGTTCATCGAACGAAGGGCACGCCGGTAGAGCTGGCCTTCGATGAGCGCGGTGAGCGCGTGGATATCGCCCAGCGCTTCGCGCAGCTTGCCAAACGCCGCGCTGACAAGTACGGGCGAATCCACGAGATTCTGTTCCAGCGTCTAGAGCAGGCAAAGGACAGCGACCGCATCGCGATCGTCGTGTGGCCGCGCTTCGACCTTCCGCCGGCGTCGTACACCAAGCCCGCCGATCGTCGCTCGCTCGAACCGCCTGACGGCGAGAAGCGAGTGGCCACGATAATTCGCAAGGCGTCCGCCAGCCTCCGTGCGGCGTTGCAACGCTCGAGGATGGAGATAGTCAGGGAACGTCAAGCCGACGATGCGATGCCATTCTTTCGAGCGACCGCAACTGCGGTGCAGATTCGACGCCTCGCCGAGAACAAAGCCGTTGGCGTCATCCTCTTCGACGACAAGACGGCCATCAACGACCTGGGCAATTCTATCGCCGTCGCGCGATCGGACCGCGCTCACCAGGCGGGGTTCGATGGCACTGGAATCCGCGTGGCTGTCTGGGAAGACGGCCCAAGCGTGACGACCAACCTGACGTTCGCCGGGCGGTTCACCGCCACACCTTCGGTCAGCAACCACGCGCGACTCACCTCGGCGATCGTGAAGAACACCGAAGCCAACCTGCCGCACGGACACGCACCGGACTGCGATCTGTATTCGGCGAATACGTCAGGTATCGACGCTTTGCGTTGGGCGGTGCGCGACCAGCACTGCACCGTGGTGAGCCAGAGCTTCCATCGGAGCACCGAGCCTGGCGGCTCGGGTCTGCAGTCGGACGATCTACTGAAGGACTGGCTTGCGCTTCGCTGGCCCTATCCCACGATCCTCCAGGCGGCCGGTAATTTCTGGTCCGGCGACTCGGACAACATCACTCCGCCCGAGGACGAGTTCGCCAATCACAAGGGGTACAACTCGCTCGCGATCGGCAATCACGACGACACGGCGTCGGCGATGTCAGGTGACTCGGTCTTTCGCAATCCGACGACGATGCACGGCGACCGTGAGCTGCCGGAGCTCGCCGCCAACGGCACTGGCGTGTCGGCCAACGGGCAGACCATGTCCGGCACAAGCTTCGCGGCGCCGGCAGCCGCTGGCGTCACGGCACTGCTGCAAGATGTGGATGGTGTGCTCTGCTCATGGCCGGAAGGCTGCCGTGCGATTCTCATGGCATCTGCAGGTCGCAACGTTCGCGGCAGCACCTGGTGGCAGGACGTGATCAACCGCGTGGACGCCCGGGACGGCGCCGGGGCGGTCGACGCGCAGGCCGGCGTCGCCATTGCGCAGCAACGTCGCTGGCGCGACGCGCCAGCGACGCGTCGTGGGTGGGACGTAGGCACGCTGTCGTCGAGCGTCGTCGGTCAGGATCGTCTGGCCACGTTCCGGTACCGCGTCGCGGTTCCGAATCTGATCTTCTTCCCCACCGTGAAAGTCGCGCTGGCGTGGGACAGCGCTGTGACGTCGGCGTCATCGGGCGATACGGCGACCGCGTCTACGCTCACTGTCGATCTCGATTTGCTCGTGCGCGACAGCCGCGGCGTGCAAGTGGCGTCGGCGGCCTCATGGGACAACAGCTATGAGGTCGTCGAGTTTTCGGCGAGCCCCGGCGAAACCTACGAGATCGTAATCCGGCGCTGGTCAGGGACGGACAGCGTTTGGTTCGGAGTCGCATGGACAGTCACCGGCTTCTCTATCTTCCAGCCGGTGGGCAATCTGGAAGAAGCAGTAATTTTGCAGCGCTGATCCGTGGAGCGCCGGGCGCTACGTCGGCGGCCCGCGTCTTGCGGAGGCGCGGGCAGACACCCGCGCCTCCGCTGCGCACGCGGGCTTCTGTAGCCGATTTTCTGCGGACAGTCCTATTGTATGAATGGTCTCCTCATTAACAGGTCGAGCACGGTTGATTTGAAGTCAGAAGGGCCGCCGTAAGTTCTTCCGGACCAACTCTTTTTTTCGGTATGTCCGCGTAGTGTCCGAGTCTTCTCCGTTGGAACAGCCCGGCTCATGATTGTCCGACGCGAACACAGCGCTCGTAACCGCGCATGTCGGTGTGGTCAAATCGGCGATGGCCTCCACCAGGACGGCCAGCCATAGCTGCCGTGCGTCGATCATGGAGGGCGACTATAGCACACTCGATAAGCGTGCCGATTTACCCTTGACACCCTGTCAGCATAAGACTAGAAGCAGCCTCCCCCTTTACTAACGCTACGCAACCCACAAACGAAAGGCCCGCCATGAAAAAACTTCTCGCCCTCCTCACTTTGTTACTGATGCCCGCGCTCGCGCATAGCGAGCTGGTGACGTTTGGCTTTACGGGCAACGCCCCAGGCGTCGGGCCGCTTGAAAGTCAAACTCCCTTCTTTGGCACTTATACATTCGAATCAGTAGCCGCCGATCCTTTCGGTCGTTATAGTTTCAGCGGCGCGCCCTTCGGCTTGACACTTCATTACGGCAACCTCCCAGTATTTCACACCGACACGCTATACATCACCGTCGAAAATAATGTTCCTATGTCCCCATACCCTGGTCTAATTCCGTTTGTCGATCACTATACAGTGTTCACCCGTTTCGCCCCACCAGATTTCCGCTTTTTCATTGATTTACAAAACTGTAGCGCCCAAGCGTTTGACAGCACCGCCTTACTACTCGACATCGATCTCAGTTTATTTAGGCCAAATTGCGTGAGCGGTGGCTTTGACGAGGTAATAATCGTTGGTCAAGGCGTATCACAATCTAACTTCACCGGCGCCAGATTGATAACCCTCGCCCGTGTCGGGGAAGCCCCCTCGTGGTGGCTGTTGGGGTTGGGGTTGGTGGGTCTTATTGTCCCACTGCGGCTTTCTCTTTTTTGACGAATGCCGGTGGGCAACAAGGACAGTACTAAAGAGCAAGTTCTGAAGGACTTTGACTTAGATGAAAGGTTCGAAAAGGACTTGTATGAAAAAACTACTCGCCGCACTCACTTTTTTACTCATGCCCGCGTTCTGCCATGCAGATTTGATCAACGGCGGATTCGAAACCGGCAACTTTACCGGATGGTCAACGATCGGCGACGTTTCGTTGGTTGATTCTTCCTTCGGCGTGGACCCTCCGCAAGGCCACTTACAGGTCTTATTAACTACAGCACCCGCCCCCGATGGTACCTCTCCGTTTTGCCTGCCCGTTCATTGCGCTGAACATCCACAATCGTATTCAGGAACAAACGCCTAACCCGATATTTTCCCTTTTTTTGGTTTGTCGTTTGGTGTCGGACACCCCCTGCCGTTTAATTTTTGGGAAGCGTCTGGCATTAAGCAATCGTTCGTTGCAAACACAGATGCCCTTCTGTCCTTTACCTGGAAGTTTCTCACCGATGAAGGTTCCGTTTTCGATCCGCGCTTTTATGTCCTCGATGGACTTCTGAATATGTTGAATCCTAACACTGCTTTGGTTCCATCTCCGACCCCATTTGCTGGCGAATACAGCTATGAAACGACCACGGTTTTTATACCTGCAGGGCTGCACACCATTGGATTTGGTGTAACAGATGTTGCCGATAACCTTGGCAATTCCGGCCTTCTCGTCGACGATATCTCCTTGCGCGCTGTTCCGGAATCTCCGTCCTGGCTGCTGTTTGGATTGGGGCTGATGGGTATCGCGACGGGCAGAATCGTTATTTCGCGTCGAGAACATGGACAAACCCACACTCGATAGGCTGTCACAGATCAACGACGACTTGGTTGAACACCTAAAATGGCTGCTCGAGAGGAAGGATCTTGACGCACTCGCTAAGCTTATTCCGATTGTCGATCGACTAACCCAGCTATTGATTGATACAGACAAAAGAAACCCGGTGAGCTCTAAAGCTTCTTTTCAGCCGCGGCAATCTGGCGATCCGGGTAAGGCAACATGGTCAGTAAACATCGGTTTGACAGGATCCACGGCAAGGGAGCATTCGCCCGGCTGCACGTGATGCTCGATGATCCAGCGTTTTCTTACCAGCACATGGCGAAGACGTTCGGCTTGACGAGACAACGCATCGCCCAGCTCGCGAACGAATTAAGTATCAACGGCTCGCGGCGGTACCGCCAACGCGAGAGCATGCGCATGTTACACCGTGCGCCTCGCGTCATAAAAGTTGAGTATCCGCCGGGTATTCGATCTGTCATCAACAAAATTAAGCGATCAGGTTGAGCGATCGAGTTGATAATTGGCCCGCCTTCTGGACCGGTGGAAGCCGTTTAAAAGCGAGCACAGGTCCGGTTCGAAGTCGAATATTCAAACCCATAAAACTTTCTATTTGACAGCGGAAGCCGCATGTAGCTATACGTTATGTATAATGCACGGAACAGAGCTAAGACGTATTCGCGCTGCGCTGGGACTCACGCAGAAAGAGTTGGCCGAGCGCTTGAGGGTATCGAGCAACTCTGTGGCACGAATGGAGCGGCACGAAATGATTATCACTCCGCCAATGGCGCTGCTCATTTCGTATGTCGCGCGCGAGGCCGGCGTTGAAGTTGCTCACGGACAAGCAAGTCGCGGAGCAGTTGCAGATAAAGCCGCGCACCGTGGCAAAGCTCGGTATTCCGTTCGTGAGGGTGGGCGCGGGCAAAGGCGTTAAGCGTTATCGGCAAGAGGATGTTGACGGATACATAAATCTGCGCGTCCAGTACCGGGGGGAGCGATGTTAAAGAAGAGACGGAAAAGAAACGGCGTCGAATACAGGGCGGAGCGGGACCGTTGGGGCTACAGGCTCTCCATCAAGGGCGCACTTACAAGCGATACGTTTGGGCAACACGGGAAGAGGCGAAAGCTGCGCTCACTGAGTTCAAGCAAGATTTGAGCAAACCAAGAGAGCCGGAGCTTCCGCCTACGGCATTGATAACCGTCGTTAGCGCCTACCTGGTCGATTCCGCGGAGCAACAGCACTCACAATGGCGGTTGGACGGCCTGCGATGGAACTTCAACAAAGTGATCATCCCGTTTTTTGGGGCAGCAACGCCGATCGGATCCATCACCACCGAGCAGATCCGAAAAATGGTGATCCAGCGAAAGCGCGCGGTCAAACCAAAAACCTTGTGGCACGACGTTACGAACGTTCGAGCCCTATTCAATTGGGCGATGATACCGAAAGGTAGTGACAAAAAACCTTTGGCCACAGCAAACCCCGTTGATGGGCTAGACCAACCGAAGGGTGCGCTCGGCAAGCTCATCGGCAATACCAAGCCGAAAAAGGCACCGCTCAACTTGACGCATGTGGACCGAGCGGCGGCTGCGCTCAACTCAGGGGATCGCGCCTACTTCGATTTTCTGAGATTCACCGGGCTTAGAAAGGACGAGGCGAATAGGCTCCGCTGGCAAGACATCAACTTCGAGGAGGGATATTTCCACTGCCGCGGCACGAAGACCGATGAAGCTGATGCGTACCTGCCGCTGGCACCGGCATTGATCAAGAGCTTACGAAACACAAGCTCGCGAGTGCGTCGGAATACGTATTTCCTGGACGATCGGCGCGGACTCGCGGGAAAAGGATCTACTCGCGCCGCCGACTCTTCGAGAAGATCGAGCGGCTAACCTCAAGTTGTCATGATTGCGGCGGGCAATCCAAAATCGCGAAGCGGCGTTATTGCCGAGACTGCAAACGAGTCGAAGCGATCTCGCGTGTCCACCGTTGCTCGAAATGCAAATCGACGAACGTCGACGAGGGGATCGGCTGCACAGTTTGCGGGTCAGGGAATTTTCTAAAGGGCGTCAAGCTTCGTCCCAAAGACATGAGAGACTATTTCGCGAGCACGGTTCAGACCGATGACCCGAGAGTGCTGATGAATCTGATGCGGCATACCAACCCTACGACAACGACGACATACGTCAGGGCAGTGCAAGAGCGCATGAAACAGGCGGTTAGCGGACTTGGACAAAACTCGAGCACCGCTTTAGATAAAATCTTGGGGGCAACTTTGGGGGCAAGTCAAAACTGTTTACAGGGGCAAAAAACGGTACAAAACAGCATTCAGGTAAAAATCGCTGAACTCATGAAGTTGCTGGCAAATCAGCAAAAGTACGGAGAAAAGGTTGGTGGCGGTGGACAGATTCGAACTGTCGACTCCGCGGATATGAGCCGCGTGCTCTGACCAACTGAGCTACACCGCCAGTGGACGTTTATAATGGATGGGAAAGGATCAAGCCTCAAGGAAAAGCCGGAGCTAAGTTCCACTTTCGCTGCACGGAAGTGCTATTGACGCTCCTTCTTCCTCGGCTGATTTGGTAAAGAACTTTCTCATCTACTTCGAGGCATGTCAACATATTGCCGTAAACCAGTCCGGTGTCCAATCCGACTTTGTAGGGAAGATCGTATAACACCGTCGGTTGTGGGGTATGCCCGAAGAGAACGGTACAAGGAAGCATATGAGAGCTATAGATAAATGCGTTTCTGATCCAAAACAATTCCTCATCGGTTTGCTCGGCGAGAGTTTTTCGCGGGTGAATTCCCGCGTGTACACACAAGAATGGATTCATCACATAGTAGCTTTCCAGCCGCTCAAAAAAAGCCAGGTGCTCGGCGGGAATTATCGAGAGGACCTCATGAGGCGCCGGCCTGCTTGCCGCGATCCCGTAACTTTCAAAGGTCGCTTTTCCACCGTTAACCAGGAACATGTCGCCGTGCTGGCCATTAAGACCGAGGTACGACAACAGCATGTCCTCATGGTTGCCCTTTAGAAAGACATATTCAATTTCGTGATGTGATTTTTGCTGAGAGATTAAGAATGAGACAACGCCGCATGAGTCCGGGCCCCGGTCGATGTAATCGCCCAGAAAAACCAAGTGGTCGCCGCGAGCCAATGGTAATGCTTCGACCAAATAACGCAACTCGTCAGCGCAGCCGTGAATATCTCCGATTACGTAGCGACTCATGTTAAGAGAATCCTAAGCTACTCACTGGGCATGTGCAAATGATTCAACGGGTGGAAAATTCGTTTGCATCCCGGTATTCTCTAGCGAAAGAGAGACATTAAATGAAACCGCGCGAGCTCTACTCTAGTCATTTGATGATTTCGGGCTTGGTGTGTTTGGTTCTTGGAATTGGCAACTGGACCGTTGGCGCGATCGAAACCAGCAAATACCAAGCTTTGCTGTACAAAACCGCCCGAACGGGATTAGAAGAGACCTATCGAAGTTTTCAGGAGCTCGATCACCAGAAAAATGAAGAAGTGCTTCGGCGCATCAACGATGACCGTGAAAAGTTTAACGCGGCGCGCGTTAAGCTAAACTTTTTTTATATTGTCCTGGTTGGTGGAAGGCTGCTGTTTCTTAGCGGCGCGCTGCTAATACTGACGGCATTGGTGCGTCTGATTCGACGCGATAGTCAATTGAAAATAAAGCGGCTCTCAGCGCTGCCGAATAAGCATGTAGGGTAAGCAGGCGTTCGTTGTTCGGCTACTTCGAAGGCTTGGATTTCTGGTATTTGCGATAGTCGTAGCCGGTTGCCATCGCCAGGAGGATATCCTCCATGCCGCCGCTCTTTTCGCGCCGAAGAATCAATAGCCGATCATAGAACTCTTTGAAATCCTTGTAGACGCGCTGGCTATCATCGGTGTTGCGAAGGTAAAAATCCTTGATGCGGGTCACCGTGAAGCGTAGCGCCGAAAATCGCAACTCATTCGGAAACGAATCCCATTCCGGTAGTGAAAGAGGCCGCAAGCTTTCATAGCCCGAAATCAACGCTTCGAATCGGTCGATGCGATAGCGATCATCGATGTAGCAAAGCGCATTGACGGCGGTAGCCAGATCATAAATCAGCTTGCCGCGGCAAGCGGCCTCGAAATCCATCACGCCGGTGAGCCGGTTGCCTTTGAACTTGACGTTATCGGGGAACAAATCGCCGTGAATGATGCCTTTGGGCAGATTATTATCGAGGTAGTTTTCGAGGTAGGAAAACTCATCATCTAAAACCCGCACAATGTTTTTAAGATGCGAGGGGAGTTGGCGGCGGACTTCCCGATAGATCGTGACAATGCGGTTGAAGCCAAAACGATTGTCGATGCCTTTTTTGTAGCTGCGCCCGATCAGGTGCAGATTGGCCAAGGCGTGACCGAGGGCACTCAAATGTGCCGGCGTAATCGCCTCGACGGGTAACTCTATGCCATCGAGAAAACGGGTCAAAGTCAGATACTTCCCCTGGAAGTCGAGGTGAAATCGCCCGGTCTTGGATTTGATCGGTTGCAGGCAGGGAAAATTCTGTTTTCGAAGGTGGAGTAACAGCTCGAGCTCTTGCTTGAGCTCAAGCTCGCTCTTCACTTCGTCGACTTTGGCGAAGAACTTGCCGCGCTTCGTTTCAATGAGATAATGAGTATTTACCGACCCGTTTTTTATGCCGCTAAAGGAAACGAGATCACCAAGCGCAAACTCATCGACGATCTTGGTTATGTCCCTTTTGGAGAGTGCCGTATAGATAGCCATCAAATGGTTTCTTAGTTTTTGCGTTGGGCTTTAGATGTCGAATCCCGAATCGCGTTAACTAGGCTATTTATAACGGAAAATTGATGAAAGGTCAAGATTGCTTGAATTTAGTCCCTGAAATTCAATGAGATAAAGAGATAACCTAATATTATACTTTAGTGCGGATACGGCCCGGATATCTCCAAATCTAATTTCCGAATGGTTCGAGATGGAGTGAAGTCGACGGGCCGGCCGCCGGTCGAGTGATTTGCCAGGTCGTCGTGAAGCTCATCGACAAGTGCGATTGGGGTATACTGCCAGAACTGCCGCCCGAACAATAAGTGGCGATTTCTTTTTTTTCTTGACAAAGATAGCCAGCTTTTCCTAATCTCGCCCCCTAAAATCAGAGGGAAGTCTCTTTTTCAGTCTGAGATAGGCCTGACCGTTGGGAATCGGCCCCATTCCTTACGAGCTTCGAGGATGGAAGAGAGACGCAGCAATAACCGTGATCGGCTCTGGGGCGAGCACGAATGAGTGGCATACCAAGTTGCGGCGTATGCAAGGGAGGTTCGGGTAATGGCGAGCGGCAAGGTTAAATGGTTTAACAACGCGAAAGGTTACGGATTCATCGAGAAAGAAGGCGGCGGCGATGTATTTGTTCATTACAGCGCGATTCAGGGGGACGGATTTAAGACGTTGAATGAGGGCGAGAATGTCGAGTTTGAAATAACCCAGGGAGAAAAGGGGCCCCAAGCCGTTAATGTTGTGAAACGAATGTAATAGTTGTTCTGGCAAGCGCCGGGTTCAACCCGAGCCGGCGCTTGCAGCATTATCTTCAGGTCGTGCAAATTTCCACTTGCAGGTTTCCTCGCCTTTAGCCGGCCGAAAAACAATTCATCAGTAAGACGGGTCTGCAATTCCAGGTGTCTGTGTAGCAAGGTGACAAAGGTGCCGGCGCAGATCGATTTGTCTAGTGATAAGAAAAATAGTAGCTTGGCAAGAGCAACGAAATTGGTCGGGATCGGTTTAGAACAGACAAGCAAAATCCATGGCACAACCAACTCGCAATAGCGGAGCGCGCTTCGGGCAGGAAAAGCTCCTTTCGGAGACAGTTGTGTTAACGCGTCTCGACAAGGCCGTTGGTTGGGCGCGCAAGTATTCGCTCTTTCCGTATCCCTTCGCTACCGCGTGCTGTGCGATGGAATACATGTCGCTGTCAATGTCGCCGTACGATATCGACCGATTCGGCGCGCTGCTGCCACGTTTCAGCCCGCGCCAGGCGGATTTGCTAATGGTCATCGGCACGGTGAACCACAAACTCTCTCCGGTGTTAAAGCGCGTCTACGACCAGATGTCCGAGCCGAAGTGGGTAATGGCCTTCGGAGCTTGCGCCGCAAGCGGCGGCTTCTATGACAACTATGCGACGGTTCAAGGGATTGATCGAATCATTCCTGTCGATGTTTATGTTCCCGGCTGTCCACCCCGTCCGGAAGCGGTTTTAGATGGTCTCATGGAATTACAAAAGCGTATTGCTTCGCAGAAACACCCGCTGGGTTAGTATGTGAATTCATGGCCGCGGAAGAAACCGACGCACTGTCATCGCCGCGCGGGGATTTTTTCCACCAAGGCGTCATCACTAAATTATTTCCGTCAAACAACACGGGCGTTGTGCGGACCGAGAGCGGCCGGGAGCTGACTTTTTCTTATGAGTTAGTGGTTCTCGTGGGCGAGGCCAAATCGCCGCTCGATTTAAAGGTCGGCGAGCCAGTTGGCTACGATCTCGGCTGGACGTCGAACGGGCTACGAATTACCAAATTGAAGACTTATCCAAAAACCGGCGCCGAAATCGATCCACCTGGCTCAGAAGGGCAGAGAAGTCAAAGCGAGGATCTGCCGCCCCAAAATCTCCCCGACAAAGACTCCCAGTAACGCCATATAAAATAATCCCGTGGCGGCCATGGTGTGCGGTATTTGCAGTGTCCGCCAAATCATCCAGGATAAAATCAATGGCGCGATCTGACCGACGGTCACACGGGTAAGTAGCAAAGTCGCATGGTACTGCCACAATCGCTCTATGCCAATCAAACTCCGCGAAGAACCAAGAAAGTGAAGCGCAAGTAGCGATAGTGTAAAGAACGCGCATTGGGTGATCAATGCGATGACAAAGAATTTATAGATGCGGATGAACGGCTCCAAGCTCTGTCCGGTGTCGATCAAATACCAGTGGCCGATCAGCATGCCAACCGTGACGCTGCCGAGTAAAAGAGACGATAGAAAAAATCCCAACGGATAAATCAGAGTCTCGATCGAAATAAACGGCGCGTCCGTAAAACTAAGGGCGGTGAGCACGAGCCCGGCCAATCCCGTGAGCACGCACGAGGCGAAGCTGCGCGCCCGAAAGGCCCGCCTTTCGCCCCATAAAGAGACCATGTAGCAGGAAAAAAAAATAACGAAGGCGACGTAAAAAACAACTTCAAGGCCCACCCGCCAACTGAACTGCTCCGATAAACTCTGCCAATAGAACGTGCTTTTGCCCCACAGACCGAGTAATGCGATGGCATAGAGAACGCCGGCCGTCGACTTGTAAAATGCGCGCTCAATTTCATGAAATGGCGTACCGGCCAACGCGAAAAGACCACCCAATGCGACCTGATAAAAGAAAATCAAAAAACTGCTGGAAAACCCTTGCATGCGTTGATTCTCAAGCCTCAGATGACTTTTGCGCAACGTGCATGCATACCGCGCCGTTCATAAACTTGCGGGTCGCGACATTTGCGAATCCGGCGCATTGGATCAGCTTTTCGACATTCTCAGGGGTATGAAACTGGCGAACCGATTCAGACAGATACCGGTACGCATCGCGGTCGCTCGATAACAGTGCGCCGATTCGGGGCATCAGGCGATAGAAGTAAATGGCGTAGAGTGTCGAGAACCAGCTCGCGGACGGCGGATACATGTCTAAAGAAACGAACTTGGCGCCGGGCTTGAGGACGCGGAAGGCCTCGGCAAATAAAAGCGACAAATCGGAGACGTTGCGCAGCACAAAGCCCGTCATGGCGCCATCGAAGATTGCGTCCCTAAACGGCGAAGCCATAGCGCTGCCCATGACAAAGGCGGTGTTTTCACCGTGCGTAAATGTGACCTGTTTGGTGCGGGCTAGCTTTAGCATTTTCAGGGAGAAATCCAAGCCGACGATGCGCGCCTTGCCCCTGGCTTCCTTTACCGCGGTGAACGCGAGATCGCCGGTTCCGGTGCCGATATCGAGAAGAAGCGAATTTCCGCCCGTCAGAATGCTGCGAATCGCTCGACGCCTCCAGCGCACGTCAAGGCGAAAACTGATAACGCGATTGAGTAAATCATAGCGCCTCGCAATCCGGTCGAACATGTTCTGAACGGCTCGGTCGCGCGGAGAGTTTAAAGCGGACATCAGCAAAGATCTAAACTACAGGATCGATGCGGGGAAGAGCGCTGAGATGTGGTTAGAAATCTCGATCGATGATCAGCTGCACTAGAGTTTTGAGTCCGTTACGATAGAGCGATGGCGGCAGTTTTTTGACCGATTTAAGAGCTTCTTGAGCGTAGCGCTTGGAGAGTAATTTGGCTTCCTGGATCGCGGAACCCGTCTTAATGGCCGTCAATGCGGCTAAAATTTGCTCCTCGGTCGGCTTGCTGCAGTCGAACGTTTTACGCACCGTCGCGTCGCCGCCGTTCATGGCCAGAATGATCGGCAAAGCGGGGTTGCCGTCGCGCAAATCCATCCCGGTCGGTTTGCCGAGCAGCTCGGCATTGCCCACCACGTCAAGAATGTCATCGATCATCTGGAATGCGATACCCATGTTCAGTCCATAACGTTCGGTCTCGTCCACTAAAGAAGGATGGGCGCCGGCAAGGTAAGCGCCGACCTTCGCGCCGGTGTGGAAAAGCGATGCGGTTTTCCGTTTGACGATCTCCACGTAGTGTTCAAGCGTCACGGACCGGTTGCGGTTGAAATGGCTCTGTAAGATCTCTCCCTCAGTAAGCAGGGTGCAGGCGTCCGCAGTCCATTGAACTACGGTCTCGTCGAATTTTCCGGCGAATTCAAAGGCCTTAATGAAGAGAAAATCTCCCGCGACCAGCGTCGACTTGAGGCCGAATTTCTTGAATGCGGAAACTTTACCCCGGCGCGTCTCGGCGCCGTCTATGATGTCGTCGTGTAGCAGCGTGGCGGTATGAATAAGTTCGATTGCCGTCGCGATATCGACAATGTCCCGGATGCGTTGTCCGCCAAAGGCGAAATACGCTAAGAGCGTCACCATCGGCCGGACTCTCTTGCCTCCGCCGTGGATCAAATGCGCGGAAATATTGGTGAGATCGCGTTCTCGGGAACCGATGGCACGAACAAGATTGTCTTCGACGAGTTGCAGTTCCTCGGTGACGCAGCTAAACGGATCGTTACTTCCCTGAAGCAAGGGAATTCTCCGTTCGACATCGAGTGCGATGCTGGAATCTGCCGGCGATGTGTTGATTTTTGTTTCTCGGATCAGAGACGCTCCGCGCGTGGATCAGAAAGCTAGCTCGGAAAATGGCATAGATCACTGGATTGGTCAAGTCAGACTTCGCGCCGTGATGATCGCTCCAGAACGCGCCTATAATTATTCGGCAGCGAGGCGAAATACACCGCGCGCAGTCATGAAAAAACTCGTTGTGTCTTGAGATATGGGCGATTTTCCTTGACAAAATTGAGCCACCCCGAATATATAACGCCCAAGACCCAGACATTGTTTGATTCGATAAAACATCAAATGGCGTAGAAGGAGGAGAGAGCAATGGAGTTTACATTGTTTATTCTGCGGTGGATTCATTTTTTGGCGGGTATTACTTGGATCGGAATTCTTTATTATTTTAATTTCGTGCAGACACCGTTTTTCGCGGAGACCGAAGCGCCGGTCAGGATCGGAGCGATTCAGAAGCTGGTGCCGCGCGCGCTGTGGTGGTTTCGCTGGGGCGCGATGGTCACCTTCCTCGCCGGTATCCTGATGTATATCATGCGCATGAGCGAGATGGGCGCTGGGCTGTTCTATTCGTCATCCTACGGTGTGACAATTACCGTCGGCGGCTTGATCGGCACCATCATGTTTTTGAACGTTTGGCTTGTCATCTGGCCTAATCAACAGATCGTCATTGCTTCGACCAATCAGGTAGCTTCAGGCGGCCAGGCCTTGCCCGCCGCTGCCGGCGCCGCTCGGCGCGCCGCTTTGACTTCTCGAACCAACACCGTTTTTTCGATCCCCATGCTTTTTTACATGGGAGCCGCCAGCCATTATTCGGGGATGGTGGGCTTAATGGGTCCATGGGGTTCACACGGATATTTCTGGTTTATCGTGATCGTGCTCGTGGGGGCCTTTGAATGCAACGCGCTGATAGGCACTCAAGGCGTGGCGAAACAACCGCTCGATTCAGTGAAGGGAGCCCTGTGGTTTGGCTTTCTGTTGACTGGGATCCTGTTTTTGTTGACGCTCGGGCTTACATAAGTCGCGAGGGTTACTTGGCCAAGTAGGCGGCCAGGTGTGGAATATCGTCTTTCAGAAACGGGAATTGGGGCATCACCTTCGTCGGGCGTTTTGCTCTATAGCCCGGCGGATAGCTGGTGCTGAGCACGCGGGCTTCCAGCAGTTCTTTAGAAGACCCTTTGATAGCCGGGCCGATAGGGCCGTCTCTAGATGGATCGTTGTTGTGGCAAGCCACGCAGTTTGCTAGGTAGACGGCTCTGCCTCTTGCGGGGTCAGCATTTTTTCCTGACTTTGCCGAGTCGTCTGAATCTTTCGAACAGGCTGCCAGGGCGAAAGCACATAATGCGATCAAGAATAGTTTCATCGATAGTCCCGTGGCTCGGTCGAATTGTTGTCTTCATGTCATCGCGACTATCGGTTTCAATTCCAATACCGCGGCGATGAATCAGTCAGGATCACATCACAAGCGTCTCTAGCGAAATCTTGTTTCTCTACCGTGGGATTGCGGGCGCCAACGAATTCTCGCACGGCGCGTTCGGCGCCGCTTCTCAGTCGTCGCCGACGACCGCGGAGACATTAGAGAAACTTGGGTTTGTATGATAGGTGTTGACCTTACGACTTGGTGCGAAAGGGGGGAATCGAACCCCCACGGGAGTTACCCCACAGGATCCTGAATCCTGCGCGTCTACCAATTCCGCCACTTTCGCGCAGTTAGCTCATACCCATCGACTGTTGATTTTATCTAACTTGAGGTCAGGGCCTTGTCAAGTTTGTCAGGAACAACGCATGAGTAGGATATTGGTCATACAGCCGCACAAAATGTTGCAGCACGCTTTTTCGGTCGCTCTTTTTCCCGAGCATCAGGTAGAAGTCATGGAAATGATTCCCGACGCTGCGGCCGTGAAAAATGTCGACCTAGTTATCGTGGATGCTGCAGCCCTGCGAGAACGTGACTCACTGGCAACGCGGGAGCTTGGCGATGTGCAAAACTGGAAGACTCCGACGATTTGGATTGACCGAGCCGCTGTGGCGCAAGCTCCGACGAGCGAGAAGTTGGTGGTGATAGACCAGCCGATAGGCAAAGACGCGCTGCAAAAAGCGTTGGCGGAATGTTTGGGAACAGTAAACGCAGCGAAGCAATCGGTCAATGCCAAAAGCAGCCGCGCGGAATCGCCATCGTCGACGAAGGGGAACAGCGCGGGCACGGACGTAGAAAGCCAAGTTCAAGTTATTGATCTCGTGGAGATCGTCGAGGAGGGTTCGGCGCGCGAAAAGTCGAAAGCGCCGCAGCACAAGACGAAATAAACGTATGCAACTCTCCAAGGCTTATAGTCACAAAGATATCGAGGCGAAATGGTACAACCACTGGATGAAATCCGGCTTGTTTGAGCCAACAAAAGGCACCGGCGCGTGTTTTTCTATGGTGATCCCACCGCCGAACGTTACCGGTTCCCTGCACATGGGGCATGCCCTCAACAATACACTCCAGGATATTCTTTGCCGCTATAAACGCATGGACGGTTACCGTGTGCTTTGGGTCCCCGGCACGGATCACGCCGGCATCGCGACGCAGAACGTCGTCGAGCGCCAGCTTGCACAAAAGGGAATCAGCCGGACGCAGCTGGGGCGCGAAAAGTTCATCGAAAAAGTCTGGCAGTGGAAACAAGAAGCGGGCGACGCGATCCTGCACCAACTGAAAGCGCTGGGGATTTCCTGCGACTGGAGCCACGAGCGATTCACCATGGACGAGGGGCTGTCGCGAGCAGTGCGCGAGGCGTTCGTCCAACTATGGGAGGATAAACTTCTCTATCGCGCAGAACGACTGATCAATTGGTGCCCCCGTTGCAAAACCGCGCTTGCCGATATCGAAGTCGTGCACGAAGAGTCGGACGGCAACCTCTGGCATATTCGTTATCCCTTCGCCGACGACCCGTCGCAAGCGCTCGTGGTAGCGACGACTCGCCCGGAAACGATGCTCGGCGATACGGCGGTGGCAGTGCATCCGGATGACGAGCGCTACAAGAACTTAATCGGTAAGAAGATTCGCTTGCCGATCACGGGGCGTGTCGTTCCGCTTATCGCCGATCCCTTTGTCGATCGCGAGTTCGGCAGCGGCGCGCTAAAAATCACGCCGGGACATGATTTCAACGACTTCGAAATCGGCGAGCGCTTCGGCTTGGATAAGATCAGCATATTCGACGCCGAGGCGCGGGTCGACGCGGCGGCATTCTTAGCTCGCGGCGAGAGCGGCGAATGGATTGAACGTTATCGCGGCAAAGACCGCTTCGATGCGCGGAAGCTCATCGTTGCGGAGTTAAAAGAAAATGGGTTTCTGGAGAAAACCGCCGTCCACAAACTTGCGGTGGGGCGATGCTACCGTTGCCAGACAGTGATCGAGCCATACTTGACGCCGCAGTGGTTCGTTGACATCAAACCGTTGGCGGAACCGGCGACGAAGGTGGTGCGCGACGGCAAAATTCAGATTATCCCCGAAGGCTGGAGTAATTCGTATTTTGCCTGGATGGAAAACATCAAAGACTGGTGTATCTCGCGGCAGATTTGGTGGGGCCACCAGATTCCCGCTTGGTACTGTAAGCGCTGCGATGCGGCAAACCTTATCACCGGACCGGACGGCGATTATTTACTCACCAAAGACGCAATGCCCATCGTCGGGCGGCAAGCTCCGCAGCATTGTCCGAAATGTGACGGCAAGGAATTGATCCAAGACCCCGATGTTCTCGATACCTGGTTTTCTTCCGGGCTGTGGCCGTTTTCGACTTTGGGCTGGCCCGACAACACGGACGATCTGAAGACCTTCTACCCGACATCTACATTAGTCACCGGCTTTGATATTTTGTTCTTCTGGGTGGCGCGGATGATCATGATGGGACTTAAATTCATGGGTGAAGTGCCGTTCCGTGATGTTTACATCCACGCGCTGGTGCGCGACGAACAGGGGCAGAAGATGTCCAAATCGAAGGGGAACGTCATCGATCCGCTCGACGTCATGAATCAATATGGCACAGATGCGTTCCGCTTCACACTCGCCGCGATGGCCGCCATGGGACGCGATATCAGGCTCGCGGAAGATCGCATCGCCGGTTATCAAAATTTTGTCAATAAGCTTTGGAACGCGTCACGCTTCGTGCAGATGAATCTGTCCGGCGCGAGTGACGCCAGAGACGACGGGCACGATGTGCTGTTCGATGATAAGTTGGAGTTGGCTGACCGTTGGATTCGTTCGCGCCTCGCCTCGACCATCGTCGAAGCGCGCAGAGCGATCGAGGCGTACCGGTTCAACGATTATGCCAATGTCCTTTATCGGTTTACCTGGCATGAGTTCTGTGACTGGTACATTGAGATGAGTAAACTGGCGCTCAACGGGACCGTCGGTGACGATCCGGCAAAGAGCCGCAAACTCCTGTCGGAATTGTTGGATCAGATTCTCCTGCTGCTTCATCCGATTATGCCGTTTGTGACCGAGGAAATTTGGCAGGTGTTCGGTGACACTCGCAAAAGCATCATGGTGCAGCCGTATCCGACGGCGCCATCAACCTGGATTGACGCTGACACGGAAACAAAAATGGAGTTTCTGATGGGCGTTGTTCGCGCCATCAGGAATCTTCGCACCGAAATGAACTGCCCGCCCGGGAAAGAAGTCAAGGTGATTTTTTACGGCCAGAGCGCGGACCTATCATTCCTCAGTGAGCAGCGGCCGTATCTGCGCGCCTTGGCGCGCGTCGGTTCGGCGGAATTCTTGAGCTCCGGTGAGCGTCCACGGGGAGCGGCAACGTCGGTGGTCGGCGCCACAGAGATCTATTTGCCGCTCGACGATCTGGTCAATCTCGATGAAGAGCAGGTGCGACTGGCCAAAGAGGTGGGCAAGATCGAGCAGGAACTGGTGCGGGTGCAAAAGAAACTCGGCAACGATGACTTTCTATCCAAGGCCAAAGAGGAAGTGGTCGAGAAGGAGCGGGAAAAGGCGAGCCAGTTCGAGGAGAAGATCCGCACGCTCAGGAGCAGCTTGGAAAAGATCCGCGAAATTCAGGCCGGGAGGAGCTAGCGCTCATGGATATTCAAGTCAGCCCGCAGATCGAAAGATTGATTCGCGACGCGCTCGATGAAGACATCGGCGCCGGCGATTTGGCGACAATGGCGACTATCGCGGCGGAAGCGCAAGGAACCGGTTTGTTCCGCGCCAAAAAAGACGGCGTCGTGGCGGGCTTGGTTTTGCTCGAACGAATCTTCTATTTCATTGATCACAAAATCACGGTGCGGTTGCTGACCAATGACGGCGCTCCAGTCACCCAGGGCATGGTGGTTGCTGAAGCGGTCGGTCCGGTGCGCGCACTGCTCTTATCCGAAAGGACGGCGCTCAATTTTCTCCAACGATTGTCGGGCACGGCGACCTTGACGCGGAAATATGTCGACGCCGTCAAGGACTTTCCCTGCAAGGTGCTCGATACCCGAAAAACCACGCCCGGGCTTCGCACGCTGGAGAAATATGCGGTACGCATGGGCGGCGGTATGAATCATCGCATCGGCCTGTACGATGCCGCGCTGGTGAAGGATAATCATATCGAAGCCACAGGCTCGATCGCCGAAGCGGTCAAAGCGGTGCGGCGTCACGCGCCATTCATGGCGAAGGTCGAAGTGGAAACCAGCAACTTGAAACAGGTTCAAGAAGCGATCGATGCCGGCGCCGACGTGATCATGCTCGACAATATGTCGATCGCGCAGATGACCGAGGCGGTAAAGCTGGTCAACAAGCGAGCGTGGATAGAAGCTTCGGGGGGAATCACGCTGGAAACCATTCGGCAAGTCGCCGCCACCGGCGTGGACTTTATCTCCTCCGGCGCGCTCACGCATTCGGCGCCGGTGGTCGATTTCAACATGAAAATCACGATGAATGTCAGCAAGTGATCCTCGGTCCATTTTAACGGCGGCGGTTGGCGGCGCGCCGCTTGATGTCGCTAAGGTTCGCGGACATTTAGACGCGAAACGCCTAGGTACAAAATTCCATTACTTCGCCGAGATCGGTTCAACCAATACTCACGCTCGCGAGCTTGCCGAGAAGGGCGCGGCCGAAGGCGAAGTGGTGCTCGCGGAGTCCCAGACCCACGGCCGCGGCCGCCTGGGCCGGCGCTGGGAGTCTCCGCCGTTTGCTAACCTGTATTTCTCGGTCATTCTCCGCCCCAAGTTGGCGCCGGTTTATGCGCCGCAGATTACTTTGACGGCTGCTGTGGCGCTCGCTGAAGCCATCGATTCGCTGATTCCGCTGAGCCCGGTGATCAAGTGGCCCAATGATATATTGGTCAACGGGAAGAAGTTGGCAGGTATTCTGGCTGAGGCGGTCTGCGCACGCGAGCGCGTCGAGTACGTGATTCTCGGTATCGGCGTTAATGTCAATTGCCCGGTCGATGCCATGTCGCAGGAGCTTCGTCAACGGGCGACTTCTCTATTCGATGTGACCCGGATTCACATGGATCGCGAATTTGTTTTACGACGATTGATTCAAGACCTTGACCGGTGCTATGGAGATCTTGAACAGTTTGGCTTTGAGGCGATCGCGCCGCAATGGGAGGCGCGTTTCGGCCTGCGCGGAAAGCGCGTGCGCATCGAATTGCGCGATCAGGTTCTCATCGGCCGGGCGCGCGGCCTGGCGCGCGATGGCACGCTGCTTGTCGAAGGAGATGACGGAATACTGCAGAAGGTTATTGCCGGGGACGTGATTCCACTGGAGATTTGATTCGCGGATCCATGCTGCTGGCCATCGATATCGGTAATACCAACATCGTTCTTGGTCTCTACCAAGGCAAGAAGTTGATCACTCACTGGCGCTTGGCGACCCAAGCGGAGCGCACTGCGGACGAGTATGGCGTGATCATCTCGCAGCTGATCGATTACGCAGGTTATCGCTGCGATCAAATCTCCGCCATTGCCGTTTCCTGCGTGGTGCCGCCCATGCTAACGACGACGCAAGAGCTATCCGATAAATTTTTCAAAATCGAACCCTTGATTGTCGGCCCCGGCATCAAGACCGGCATGCCGATTCTCTATGAGAGCCCAAAAGACGTCGGCGCCGACCGCATCGTCAACGGCATCGCGGCATACGAAAAATATCACGACAGCTGCATCATCGTCGATTTCGGCACGGCGACGACCATCGATCTAATTTCAAGAAAGGGCGAATACGTTGGCGGCGCCATCGCGCCGGGTTTGTCCATTTCACTAGAGGCGTTGATTCAGCGCGCCTCTAAGTTGCCGCGCATCGAGGTCGTCAAGCCCAAAGAAGTCGTCGGACGAAATACCATCAACTCGATCCAAGCGGGCATCTTCTACGGCTATGTAGGTTTGGTGGACGGCATCGTCAAGCGCATTCAAGAGCAACATGGCCTTCGAGCCAAGGTCGTGGCCACGGGAGGATTGGCGCCTTTGGTCGCATCGGAATGTTCCAGCATCACCGAAGTGGATGAATTCTTGACCTTAGAAGGGCTGCGAATTATTTATGAACGAAATTCGCTCCATGAAGTTAAAGCAAGAGTCCAAACTTAGAAAAATCTAGAGGGAGGAACCCGTAGTTATGGCTGTAGCGGAGCTAGAGAAACTTCGTAACTTCGGCATTCTCGGTCAAGGAGGGTCGGGCAAGACCTCTCTAGGGGAAGCGATGCTGTTCGCCGCGGGTGCGACTCAGCGGTTGGGAAAGGTTCAAGACGGGACTTCGGTGTTGGATCATGAGCCCGAAGAGATCAAGCATCGTGTGTCGATCTCGACGGCATTTCATTCCCTGTCGTGGAAAAAATTTCCGATGACTTTGATCGACACGCCGGGGTACGCGGCGTTTCTCGCCGACTCGATCAACTCGATGCGCGGATTTGGCGGTGCGGTGTTCGTGCTCAATCCCGTCGTTGGAATACGTGTCGAGTCCGAGCGATTGTGGGAGAAAGCCAATGAAAACCGCGTGAGCCGCTTACTTTTCGTTAGCAAGATGGATCATGAACAAGCCGACGTCGAAGGCCGTATCGCGCCGATGTTGGAAGCCTTGGAATGTAAAGGCGTCTATCTACAAATGCCGCTCGGCGCGGAGATGAATTTTAAAGGCATCGTCGATCTTATTACGATGAAGGCGTGTATCTATGAGGGCGACACGGGAAAGTTCGTCGAAGCGGAGATTCCTTCGGAATTGAAGAGTGCCGCCGACGAGTGGCGGCAAAAAATGATCGAAGACGTTTGCGAGACCGATGATCAACTCCTTGAAAAATTCCTCGATGGGAAGGAGTTGAGCGCGGAAGAGTTAAAGAAGGCCATCCGTGAAGGCACGAGGCAGCGAAAAATCTTTCCCATCCTATTCGGCTCGCCGCTGCGGCAAATCGGCGTCGTTCAGCTGCTGGACGCCGTCGCTGATTATCTGCCGTCCCCGCTCGACGAAGAAGAAGTCGAAGGCAGCAACCCCGCCAACGGCGAAACCCTCAAACGCGCAGCCGATCCAAACGCGCCGTTTTCGGCGTATGTGTTTAAAACAGTGATCGATCCTTTCGCCGGCAAGCTTTCGATCATGCGGGTGATGTCGGGAAAAATCGCTCCAGATGCGACTTGCTACGTGCCCAGCCGACAAGTGAAGGAAAAAATGGGCCACATGTTTCACCTGGAGGGCAAAAAGCAAGAAGCCGTAAGAGAAGCGGTGGCGGGCGAAATCATCGCCGCCGCGAAATTCAAGGACATCGCCACGGGGGACACTCTGTGCGACGAAAAGGCGCCGATTGTCTACGAAGGCGCGGCTCATTTCGCGCCGAACATTTCGTTCGCTTTGGAACCGAAAAGCAAAGCCGATGAAGATAAATTGCCGCAGGGCCTGCATCGCATCATGGAAGAAGATCAGACGATCGCGATGCACCGCGACGAGGAAACGCGCGACTTTATTCTTTCCGGCATGGGGCAGCAACACATCGAGATCATCGTCGAAAAATTGAAACGCAAATACGGCGCGGAAGTCATCCTGAAAGCACCGAAAGTGCCGTACAAAGAGACCATTCGTGCCAGCGCCAGTGCCCAGGGAAGGCTGAAAAAACAAACCGGCGGGCGCGGCCAGTTCGGTGACACTTGGCTCAAGGTCGAACCGCTACCGCCGGGTAAAGGCTTCGAGTTCGTCGACCAGATCGTCGGCGGCGCGATTCCGCGTAATTATATTCCGGCAGTCGAAAAGGGCGTGAGAGAGGCGATGGCAGGCGGCTATTTGGCGGGCTATCAGATGGTCGATGTGCGCGTGACTTTGTACGACGGCTCGTACCATGACGTCGATTCCTCGGATATCGCGTTCAAGATTGCCGCATCGATGGGATTCAAAAATGCCGTTGAAAAGGCCAAGCCGGTGCTGCTGGAACCGATCATGAACATGGAAATTGCGGTGCCCGACGAGTGCATGGGTGATGTGATCGGTGATCTTAACAGCCGCCGCGGCAAAGTGCTGGGCATGGACACCAAAGGCCACACCCAGGTTATCAAGTCGCGGGTGCCCATGTCCGAGGTCTTAAAATATGCGCCTGACCTACGTTCCATTACCAGTGGACGAGGTGAATTTCATATGGAGTTTTCCCATTACGAAGAATTGCCTGCACACCTGGCGGAAAAAGTGATCAAAGAAACCAAGGCGAGCAAGGCGGCGGAGCATAACGGCGAACACAAAGCCTGAGGCGGTTCCATGGAACAGTCCTTCGACCAATTCAACGCGAGTTTGCTCTATTGCAACAAATGCGGACGCGCGATGCCGGTACGGCAACGGCTCTTGCTGGTGCTGCCGGACGGCGAGCTGTACGACTACACATGCCAGGGATGTAACAGCTCGATCGGATCAAAGACCGAGAAGGCGGGGCTCAATCCCGCCGCGCGAGGTCCGGGATCTAGATCAGGAGGGTTCTAGCGATGGCAGTGATCGATTCGGATGCCCATGTGTTAGAAACGGAGCACACGTGGGAATACATGTTGGAATCGGAACGCAACTTAAGACCCCGCATTGTGTCGACGCCGAACGATCCGTCTTCGGGCGGCGAATCGTGGTTGGTCGACGGTACGTATATCGGCAAGGCGCGCAACGTCGGTCACGACACGGCTCGGGAGGCACGCGAGATGGCGGACATCCAAGCGCGGCTCAAGCACATGGATGAGCTGGACGTCGATGTCCAAGTACTTTACCCAACGATCTTCCTGCGCCCCTTCACCCGCCGTCCAGAGGTCGAGCTAGCGGTGACCCGAAGTTACAATCGCTGGCTGATCGATATCTGGAAGAAAGCGCCTCACCGGCTGCGCTGGGTGGCGGTATTGCCGCTACTTTCGATGGGCGAGGCGATCGAAGAAGCGCGCTTCGCCAAAGAGAATGGCGCCTGCGGCATCTTCATGCGTGGCCTGGAAGGCGATAAGCATATCAGCGACTCCCATTTCTTTCCGATCTACGAGGAAGCCGGCAGGCTCGATCTGCCGATCTGCGTTCATTCCGCCACCGGCAGCTTCGCGGTGCATGATTATTTCCTCAACGAATGCGGCTTTAACAAATTCAAGCTCGCGGTTGTGGGATCCTTTCACTCGCTGATCTTCAACCGGATTCCGGAAAAATTTCCCAACACCAAATGGGCGTTCATAGAAGTGAGCTCGCAATGGGTGCCCTACGCGGTCCACGACTTTGCAAGACGCTTTGAGCGCAACGGAATCAAGGTCGACAAGAGCGAGGTGCTGCGCAAAAACAAGATATGGGTCACTTGCCAGACCGATGACGATCTGCCTTATGTGCTCACATACGCTGGCGACGACATGCTCGTGATTGGCACTGACTACGGCCACAACGATACGTCCTCCGAGATTCTCGCGTTGCGCAAGCTCAAAGAAGATGGCGCGGTCCCGGCACATGTGGTCAAGAAAATCCTCGACGACAACGCGCGCGCCCTATATGGCCTATGACATATAAATCTTATTGGTTGTGACTCGGACATGGTCATCGATTTTCAAGCGCACGTATTTCCGCAATCCTACCTCGCCGAAATGAAACGGCTCGATGGGGCGGTCATTCTCGAAGAGCCCGATCCGCATAGCGGCATGTCGTACTTTTACGATAGGACGCTCAAGTGCCGCATCAACACCGCGACATTCCAAGGACAAGATATCGAGAAGCGTCTTAGGCACATGGATCAGTTGGGTATCGACGCTCACGTGCTGACGATACCGGCACCCGGCGCTGATCGTTTCGATGGAGAAGACGCGATCGAGATCGCGCGGGTTGCCAATGATGCCATTGCGGCTATCGCGAGGAAGCATCCAAAGCGTTTTATCGGGTTCTTCACACTGCCGACTTGCGACACTAAAGCGTCGCTGGATGAGTTGGAGCGATCAGTCAACGAGCTTGGACTCCGGGGCTTCGGCTGTTTCGCGAATCTCAACGGCCAGGCGCTGGATCGCGAAGAGCTCTTTCCGATCTACGAACGTTTGGCCAAATACAATTTGCCGGTCTACGTGCATCCGACCGCGCCGCTCGCTACGGAGGCAACCGGCATTGATATCATGCCCACTTTGATCTTCGGTTGGGCCTTTGATAGCACCGTGGCGATGACCCGTCTAGTCTACGGCCGTGTGCTCGAGCGTTTCCCCGAAATTAATTGGGTTGTCGCCGACGTTGGCGGCGTTTTGGCGTTCTTCGCCCAGCGTGCGATCAATATCTACACCGGCCGCACCGACGAGATTCGTCACAAATACGGCTTGAAAGAGAACCCGCTCGATTCTTTCCGGCGCTTTTACGTCGATACCGCCGATCATCCGGCATCGACGCTTCGTTGTGTTAAAGACTTTTTCGGCCCGGACCGAATGGTTTTGGGCACGAATTATCCTTATGGGCCAGAAGAAGGGTGTGTGTTGGTTAAAAACAGTTTGAAAGCGATTGCTGGGCTTGATCTCGCTTCCGTTGAGAAAGCCAAGATTCTTGGCGGTAACGCCGCCAACATTCTTGGACTAGGAGCCGCATGAAATTTACCAAAGCAGCCCGGCCCGTCATCATGGGACAAAACGGCATGGTCTCTTCCGGCCATCAGCTTGCTTCCCAAGCGGGCGTGAACGTGCTGAGAGACGGCGGCAACGCGGTCGATGCCGCGCTTGCCGCTGCGTTCGTCATGGCAGTCGTAAAACCCGAAGCCAGTGGCCCAGGCGGTGACCTGTTTGCGTTGATCTTCATGGAAAAGACCGGAAAGGTCGAGGCGCTCAATTCCAGCGGTCCGGCACCCGCCAAGGCGAGCATCGAATATTTTCACGATCGAGGTTTGAAAAATATTCCGCAATTTGGGCCGCTCAGCATCGCCGTTCCCGGAGCCGTAGATGGTTGGTTGGAACTGCACAAAAAGTACGGCACGAAAGACTTGACACGGCTGATGGCAGACGCGATTCGCGTCGCGCGTGAAGGTTTTCCCATCTCGCAAGAGTTCGCCGAAAGCATCGAGGAGTTCAGCGGAGAATTTCCATGGGTCGATCGTTGTTACCGCCAGCCGTTAGGCGCGGCGAAGCCGGGAAAAATAGTTGTGCAAAAGGGTCTGGGCGAGGTCTTAGAAAAGATCGCGCGAAAGGGGAGGGAAGGATTCTATTCCGGTGAAGTGGCCGACAAACTCTGCGCGACGATCAAGTCGGAGGGCGGATTATTGGCACAGGAAGATTTACGGAGCGTGGTGTGCCAATGGCTGGAACCGGTGAGCACCAGCTACCGCGATGCGCTGGTCTACGAGCAACCGCCGGTGTCGCAGGGCTTCATGGTTCTCGAAATGCTCAACATCGTCGAGGCCTGGCCGTTTCACGACGGCAGCATGAGTCGCGCCGATATGATTCACTACCAAGTGGCAGCGAAGAAACTAGCCTTCGAAGATCGCATACGTTACCTGGAAGATCCGAAATTCGGCGATCCAAAAATTGCAACGCTGATTTCTAAAGAGCATTCCGCCAAGCGGCGCGAGCTCGTCAGCGAGATTATGAATCGGCCTTCCGTTGCCGTCGGAAACCAGAGCACTGATACAACTTATCTTTGCGCGACGGATCGCGACGGCAATGCGATTTCGTTTATTCAAAGCGTCTTCGCGCCCTTCGGGTCGCGCGTTATCGGTGGTGAAACGGGCGTGATCATGAATAATCGCCTGTGCAGCTTCGGTCTCGATCCAAGCAAAGCCAATTCTTTGAAGCCCGGTAAACGGCCGGCGCACACGCTCAATACTTATATGATCTTTCGCGGCAATGAAGTGTTCGCGGTCGGCGGCAGCCCTGGAGCAGACGAACAGCCGCAAACCAATTTTCAGATTATCCACGATCTGGTCGACTTACAGATGGACCCGCAGAGCGCCGTCGAGGCGCCGCGCTGGAGCCACCAACCGGGCACGCCGCCGCGCGATCAACTTCCCGAAGCTTTGCGCATGGAAGAAGGATATGACCAGGCGACCCTCAATAGTTTGCGCAAACAAGGCCACACGGTGTCCATCGTCGATCGCTGGTCCTTCGGCAGCGCAAAGGTAATTGTACGCGAGAATGACTGCTGGCTCAGCGGCGCCGATCCGCGCCGGGTGGGTTACGCGCTGGGCTGGTAAGCATTAATCCCCCCGCTCGCTTAAAAACACCACATCTACCGAGGAGTTATTTTTTATGCGAACAGAGCGACTGAATGTTTTTGCCTCCGCGATTTGTTCAATGACGCTCCTGCTTGCAAGCATTTCCTACGGCGGGGAGAGCCCCATCCTTCGGGCGAATTATTCGGGCATCAGCGGCGGCTTTGCGCCGGTATGGATCGCCTTAGAGAAAGGCTTGTTTACCAAATACGGCTTGAATCTCGATCTGCGTTTCATCGCGCCTGCAACCGCGACGCAAGGTCTTCTCGCCAAGAGCCTCGATATTGTCAATCCTGGCGGTGAAATTATCGAAGCCGGTCTGAACGGCGAACCGGTGGTTTACATGGCCGGAGTCCTCAGCCGCGCGGTCATGTCGCTTTATGCCAAACCGGAGGTCCGTTCTCTCGGCGACCTAAAAGGAAAGGTGCTGGCGGTAACCCTGCCCGGGGCGACGACGGACTTTGTCGCGCGGGTGCTGCTCCAGCAAGGAGGATTGGCAGCGGGTAAAGACGTCAAGGTGATTTATCTCAAAGGCATGGCCGAGATCCTCGCGGGAATAAGCCAAGGCAACGCGGATGGGGGCATCTTTACTTCGCCGACGACTCTAAAGGCGCGACATGCCGGGCTGAAAGAATTGATCAATGTGACAGAAAAAAACATCCCCATGATTCATGCCGCCTTCGCGAGCACGAAAGACTATCTCAGATCTCACCCCGAAGAGGTCCGCCGTTTCTTGCAAGGATACCTGGAAGGAATCAAAGTCGCCCGCGCGGATGCCGAGCTAGCTAAACAGATTATCGGCAAGTATACCAAGACTACGGATCGCGACGATCTCGAGGATTCCTATCGTACTTTCCTACCGGCTTGGGAAAAAGTGCCGGTTGTGCCGGTCGCCTCCGTTCAAACCATGCTGAATTTTGCCACGCATCCGGGAGCGAAGACGGCTAAGGCGGAGAGTTTCATCGACAATTCAGCCCTTCTTGAGCTTGAGAAAAGCGGATTCGTCGATCGGTTGTACAAATAGAAGCAATTTTTGTTGCCGAATGGAGGCCACGTGGAAACAGTCGGCATGATCGGCACGGGCGCCATGGGCTTGGCGCTGCTTGAGCGGCTCAAGCTCGCCGGGGTCAAGGCGGTTTGCTACGATTCACACATGCCCGCGTTAGAGCAAGCGCGGGTCTTGGGCATGCGCACAGTGGAAAGTGCGGCGGAGGTTGCCAGAGAATCGACGCTGATCGATATCGTCGTGCGCACGGACCAAGACATGCTTGACTGTGTTCTTGGAGCCAAGGGAGTCTTGGCAGGCGCGCGGCCGGAAACTCTGTTGTTGCTTCACAGCTCGATTTTGCCGCAAACAATGGTCAAAGTGGCCGATGCCGCGCGCGCAAAAGGGGTGCATGCCATCGATGCCTGTATGACCGGCGTACCGGACACGGTGCGTGCCGGTAATCTTTGCTTTGTGGTCGGTGGGCCGGATGAGTTGGTGGAGCGGGCGAGGCCGCATCTGCTCAAGATGAGCAAGGAAGTTTTTCACATGGGCCCGCTTGGCACCGGCGCGGTCGGGAAACTAATCGTGAATATGCTCGGCGGCGCGGAGACGCTGATCGTTCACGAAGCGCTTCAGATCGGCATGGCCGGCGGCATTCCTTATCAGAAGGCGTTGGAGCTGATGCGTCGTGTCGGCCACAATAGCGTGCTCAACCGGTGGGAGAGAACATTTGATCCTTCGGGAAATGATCCGCTGCCAAGATCGGGACGAAATGTTTTGAATAAAGATGTTCCACTCGTCGCCGAGCTGGCGCGCCTGTATAACCTCGATGTGCCGATTACACAAGAATTATCAGCGTCAGCCCAGCGAGTTGTCGAAGCCAATGAGAGAAAAAGCAAACGATCGTAGTTGCTGCGTCGTTCACGCAGGCGGAGGGGAAGAAGCGGCCGGTGAAATGTAGTCTGTTTACGGAAATCCAATGTCCGGAGGGCTCGTCGCCGGCGGCTCGGCTCGAAGAGTTCATGGAGCAAGCCGAGTTGGCCGACCGATTGGGTTTCAACACTTATTGGATCGCCGAGATCCATTGCCAGCCTAAATTCTCTCTGTTATCCGCGCCCTACGTCGTGCTGGGCGCGGTGGCGCAGCGAACCAACCGGCTGCGCCTTGGTGTCGCTGTAAACACGCTGCCGGTGCACCATCCCGTACAGTTGGCTGAAGAAGCCGCGATGCTCGATCTCGTCAGTAACGGGCGAATGGAATTTGCCGCCGGCGGTGGTCATCCGCATAGCCGGGCGTATGAGTGTTTCGGCGCGGATCATAAATCAACCCACGAGTTCATGGCCGAAGGGCTCGAAGTCATTCGAAAGGCCTGGTCCGAAGAGACGCTCACGTATAAGGGGAAGTTTTTTGATATTCCTGAAGTGATCGTCAACCCGAAACCGATTCAAAAACCTTTGCCGCCGATCTACATGGCAACCAGCTCCCTCGACGGAGTCGAAGTCGGCAGCCGCTTAGGAGTGAATCTTTTTCTGCCAATTCACACGCGTACGCCGGAGCAGGTGATCGAGTACGCGAACGCGTATTGGGCTGGTTTGAAACAGAATGGCCACGATTCAGGGAGCCGAGAGTTGGGATTGCTGCTGCCGATGCACTTAGCGCGGAGCGCGGACGAAGCGAAAGCGCGCTCAGAAGCCGGCGTCATGAGCTACTTCAAAACGATTACCGACATGCGTGTAGATTACACGGCATGGTTGACTCGGCGCGGCGTGGAGCTGCCGGCGCGCCTGCGCACCGCGGCGGGAGCGCAGGTCGCCTTCGACACGGTTTGTGAAAAACATGCGGTGATCGGGGACTCAAGGCTGGCAGTGGAGAAAATTAAGGAGCTGACACAAAAGACCGGCGCGACGAACCTGCTCACGTGGTTTAACATCGGCACTGTGCCGCACGCGGCGGTGAAAGAATCGATGCAACAGTTTGCAAGCGAGGTCATGCCGAAACTGTGATACCAATCTTGTGTAGGGGCACGGCAATGCGGTGACAAATTCTAATTGGAGGAACGTTCAGAATGGAAGAACTAACCGAACAAAAGTGTGTAGCGTGCCGGGTCGGCGCACCATCCGTGACGCGCGAAGAAATCGAAGAGTTTCAACCAAAAATTCCGCAGTGGCAGATCATCAACGAAGAAGGCATTCCGAAATTAGATCGGCAATTCAAGTTCAAGAATTTCAAGGATGCGATTGCCTTCACCAACGCCGTTGGCGAAGCGGCGGAAGAAGAAGGACATCATCCGCGGCTCACCACCGAATGGGGCAAGGTCGCTGTCACCTGGTGGACGCACAAGATCAAAAACCTGCATAAAAATGACTTCATTATGGCGGCGAAGACAGACGTGATCTACAAGAAGTATCAGGGATAAGACTTAGCACATGCTCCTTAGCCTTTGTCGAACCCTGTCGTTCGCGTTTAGTTCCTTCCCCGTCGTCTAGGGGGAGGAACAAAGACCAACGTAGCTTAACCGACTTTATCGCATGCACGTATTATGGACCCACAAAATAAATTCAGTTTAACACTCACGGTGAACGGGAAGCACTGGTCCGGTGAGGTGCCGATTGAGGAAACGCTGCTTGAACTGCTCCGCAATCGCCTGCGGCTCACGGGAACGAAGCGCTCCTGTGAATCCGAAGTGTGCGGCGCGTGCACGGTATTGGTGGACAACCGGCCGGTGAGCTCGTGCACTTATTTGGCCTTCGAAGCGCACGAAAAAGCAGTGCTCACCATCGAGGGTGTCGCGCGCGGTGAAGAGTTAGATCCGCTGCAAGTGGCATTCATCCGGAACATCGGCGCTCAGTGCGGTTACTGCACGCCGGGGCAAATCATCGCGGCGAAGGCGCTATTGATGACTAATCCTCATCCCACCCGAGAGCAGATTGCCGAATGGCTAAGCGGAAATATCTGCCGTTGCGGCGCCTACGGCGCCATCGCGCAATCGATTCTCGAAGCTGCTCAAGAATATCAAAAGCAAAACGGCTAGCATGGCGATGAAAACAGTATTTTTCGCGCGGGTCGGCAGTTAGCAAGCCAAACTGACACAACAGCCCCTTTTTTTTCAAAGCAGGGAACGATGACCTCCCATTGCCAAAGCCGGAAGTGGATCAGAGGGACGAATCTCATAACAATTCTGGCCTTTCTGTTCGCTTTTTCGTTTAGCCCAAGGGACGGCTTCGCCGCCGATCGAGTTCGTTTTGCCTATCCGGCGAAAAGCTTGAATTACTTGCCGATCACGATCGGACGCGACAAGGGAATTTTTCAGGCCGAAGGCATCGATCTGCAGATGATACTGGTAGCGTCGACGATCCAGGTAGCCGCCCTTACCACAGGGGACATCGATTTCTCCGGTGCTCAGTCACAGGTCATGGCCGGGGCGGCGCGCGGCTTGCCAGTCAAGGTCGTCGGGTTTCTCACGATTAAACCTTCCTTTTGGTTGATGGCGAAACCGGATATCCGGTCGATGGCCGATCTCAAAGGCAAGATCATCGGCATCACCGCCATTGGTTCATCTACCGATACTCTCGCGCGTTTTCTGCTGACGAAGAATGGTTTAACCCCGGATAGGGAAGTCGCATTGATCGGCACTGGAACAACTTCGAATATTCTGACGGCGCTGAAAGCCGGCACCGTCGACGCTGGAGTGTTGTCACCGCCGTTTAATGCGATGGCGACGCAAATGGGTTATCGCACCTTGGCCTATTTCGGTGATCACGTCGAGCAGTCGCTCTCTGGAGTGGGAACATCGGATAAAATGATCCAAGAACGGCCGGAGCTTGTGCGGCGGATGCTGATCGCCACCATCAAGAGCCTACGATTGATACAGCAACGGCCCGCTGATTCGATGCAATTCATCAGCAAAGAATGGAGTGTGGATTCGGCCTCAGCCACCGAGCTTTACAAATCGATGCTACCGGCTTTTTCCAAGGACGGTGGTATGGATGAAAAAGGCATTCGCGACGCGCTTAAGCGCGAGACTGAGCGCATGGCGCTCAAAGAAGAAATATCGCTGTCGCGAGTGCTGGATTTGCGGCTGCTGCGGGAAGTACAAAAGGGACTGTAAAACTGTTCCAGACGTTCCAATCGTTCGGGTCGGGAGAAATTCAAATAACCATTGGAACCTTTGGAACGATTGAAACCATTGGAACTGAAGTTGTGGTGGAACCATGAAGCAAGCCGATGGTCTGAGAAGTTGGCTAAAGCAAGCGGACGAGCTCGGTGAAATCCGAATGATCGAAGGAGCCGATTGGGACCTAGAAATCGGTGGCGTCGCCGATATCGTCAACGAGCGCGGGAGTTCGCCGGCGGTGCTATTCGATGCCGTGAAAGGTTATCCGAAGGGTTATCGCGTTCTCGTCAACTCACTCGGATCGACCAAGCGGCTTGGGCTGAGCCTCGGGATGCCGCAGAATTTAAGCTCGATGGAATTCGTTTCGGAGTGGCGCAAGCGATCGAAGGCTTTGCAGCATATTCCGCCTCGCATGGTGCGGGATGGGCCGGTGCTGGAAAACATTCAGCATGGCAAAGATGTGAATATTTTGTCGTTCCCGACACCACGCTGGTTCGAGTTGGACGGCGGCAGGTATATCGGCACCGGCAGCGTCAATATCACTCACGATCCCGAAGAAGGGTGGACCAATCTCGGCACAGCCCGCGTGATGATTCACGATGAGAACACGGTCGGTTTTTACATCGCGCCTGGCCGCCATGGCCGCATCCATCGCGACAAGGCGTTCGCGCGTGGTGAGCCGTTCAAAGTGGCGATTTCGGTGGGACACGATCCGTTGATCTTTCTCGCCGGGGCACTCGAAGTGCCCTACGGCGTTTGCGAGTACGACTTCATCGGCGGCATTCAGGGCGAGCCGGTCGATGTGATTCACGGAGAATTCACCGCATTACCAATTCCGGCCAACGCGGAAATCGTTCTGGAAGGCGAGTGCGTTCCCGGCCCTGAAAAGATCGAAGGGCCTTTTGGGGAATGGACGGGATATTACGGCAGCTCATCGCGGCCGGAGCCGATCGTGAAGATTCACAACGTGATGCATCGCAACCATCCGATCCTGTTGGGCTACACGCGCAAATGGCGCGCGCCGCTCAAAGCCGCGCTGGTCTGGGATGATTTGGAAGGGGCCGGCGTGCCGGACGTGCGCGGCGTGTGGTACCACGAGGCGGCGGGAGCGGCGTACCTATTCCTGGTCGTATCGATCAAGCAGCGCTATCCGGGACACGCACGACAAGCGGGGTTAGTCGCAACGGAATGTCACGCCGCCGCCTATTTGGGCCGCTACACCGTCGTGGTGGACGATGATATCGACCCAACCAACTTGAACGAAGTTTTGTGGGCCATATGTACGCGCAGCGATCCAGTGGAAGATATCGAAATACTGCGCCGGTGCTGGAGCGGTCCGTTGGATCCAATCATTCACAAAGACAAAAAGGGCTTTAACTCCCGGGCGATCATCGATGCCACGCGGCCATATGAGTGGAAGGACACGTTTCCGCAAGTGTCACGTTCGAGCCGCGAGCTGCGTGAGAGAATTCTGGGAAAATGGGCGGACAAGCTGTCGTAGCTGTCTCGTGGAGATACGGCTGCGGCATGTTTTTCGTCACTCCCGCGAAAGCGGGGAATTTAGATTAGAAAAATACTGGATTCCCGTTTGCACGGGAATAACGGATTGGGGATAAAGACGAAAAGACAACAGAAGCACGAGCTATATATAACGGGAGTCATCAATGTCACTTCAGCTCACTATCGCTTGCGGCGATTATGACCGCACGCATCCACTCATCGACGGTTCGGTGAAACCAGAAGGGATCGGGCTCAATTGGCTCGTGCTGCCGCATCTCGAAATCTGGACGCGCATGCTGAATTACTACGACTTCGATGCGTCGGAAATCTCATTGTCGTCCTACATCACCTCCCGGACGTTAGGAAAGCCGCTGACCGCGATTCCGGTTTTTCCGGCACGGGCCTTCCGCCATTCTTACATTTTTATCAATACCAGAAGCGGCATTCGCGAGCCGAAAGATCTGATGGGCAAGCGCGTCGGTCTGGGGGAGTTTCAACAGACGGCGACGGTATGGATGCGCGGCATCTTGCAACATGAATACGGCGTCAAGCTCGAGGAGATCGAGTGGTACCTCTGGACGCCGCGGCCGCGGATGGAGATGGAACTGCCCAAACGCTACAAGGTCAAGCACATTCCGCCGGATCGAAAGCCGGATCAGATGTTTTTTAACGGCGAGTTCGACGCGATCATGGTACCGAGTCTCTTTCCCTCTTTGTTCAACCCACCATCGCATATTCGACGCCTGTTCGAGAACTCGCCGAAAGTTGAAGCCGAGTATTTCAAAAAAACCGGCATCTTTCCGATCATGCACTCTGTTGCGCTACGACAAGATGTGTGGGAGGAGCATCCCTGGATCGCGCGCAGCTTGTTCAAGGCATTTCAACGGGCCAAGGAAGACGCGTACGCCCGGTTGAAGGATCTGTCGCCGTATAAAATCAGCCTGGCGTGGTTCCGTGGGCCGGTGGAAGAGCAGCAGCAGATCCTCGGCGACGATCCGTGGCCGTACGGTTTGGAAAAGAATCGCCACGTAGTCGAGACGCTGTCGACCTACCTTTACGAGCAAGGACTGGCCGAGAAAAAGCTTACGGCAGAAGAGTTGTTCGCGCCGAATACGCTGGATCTGTAAGCGGATGCGAGTTCAAAGCGCTCAAGTCGTTCAAACCGTTAAAACGGTTCAGAACCTATTCAGTACCGGTGTCTAAATCCTTTTTACGAGTTTGTCTTATTCTTGACCGTGTCTGTCATTCCGAACGAATGTGAGGAATCTTTCCGAGAGAGTTCGGAAGGATTTCTCCCTTTGGTCGAAATGACAGAGTGGGCAATCTCAATTGTAAAACAGCTCACTGCTTGAGGACCGTCATCGCATTCATACGTCGGATGACGAACTAATTCTTTTCACTCCGGAATCTTTGGGCTAAGATCGCGCTTTCGATTGAGAAGGAGATCGTCATGGGGAGTTACTACAAAGACGTTCGCGAGCATCTAAAAGCTCTCGATGAACGGGACAAGCTTTTTCGTATCACGAAACAAATCAACAAGGACACCCAACTCATGCCGCTGGTGCGCTGGCAGTTTCGCGGCCTGGAGGAGAAAAAGCGCAAGGCGTTCTTGTTTGATAACGTCATCGACGTCACGGGTAAAAGGTACATGATGCCCGTTACTGTTGGTACCCTTGCAGCGTCCACCGAAATTTACAGCATCGGCCTCAAATGCGAGCCTGAGCAAATTCACGAGCGCTGGACAAACGCGCAGATGCATCCGCTCGCGCCGGCAAGAGCGAGTGCTGGTCCGGCGCAGGAAATGATTTGGCAGGGCGAGGATTTGTTGAATGGTCATGGCCTCGACATGCTGCCCGTGCCGATATCGACTCCAGGCTTCGATAATGCGCCCTACCTCACCTCGGCCAACTGGGTTACCAAGGATCCGGAGACTGGGACGTACAACATCGGTAACTACCGGAGTCAGATCAAAGCGCCGAATCGAAACGGCGGGCTTTTTTTAGGCCAACACATGGGCACGCACTGGCAGAAATGCAAAGCTAAAGGGGTCCCGCTTGAAGCTGCGATCGTCATTGGTGTAGTCCCGGCGATCGCTTACGCCGCTACGGCTAAGCTCCCCTATGACTTCGACGAGTATCGCTTGGCGGGCGGGCTCGCCGGTGAGCCCATCGAAGTGATCCAATGCAAGACCGTCGATTTGCTGGTTCCCGCGACCGCGGAAATCGTTATCGAAGGAAAAATTTCGACGGAATGGATCGAGCCGGAAGGACCGTTCGGGGAATATACGGGCTACATGGGCCAGCGCGGCGTGTCGCCGTACATGGACGTGACCTGTATCACGCACCGGCGCGAGGCGATCTACACGGCGCTGATGAGCCAGTTTCCGCCGAGCGAGAGCAGCAAGATCAAGCATACCGGCACGGAGAAGGTCATTTACAAATTTCTCCATTTCGATAGCGGTAACTCGGCGGTGATCGACGTGGCGATCCACGACGAGGTGAGCGGCAGCGGCCAGGCCTATTGCGTGATCAAAATGAAAAATCCAACCGACGCCGATGCCTGGCGGGCGCTGAACGCGAGCGCGGGTTTTGTCGGCAGCTACGCGAAGATCTGCATCGCCGTGGATGATGACATCGATATCTGGGATCCCGCCATGATCAACTGGGCTATTTGTTTCAATGTGCGGCCGGAAAAAGACGTCGCCGTCGCGCATGGAAAGTCTCCAGGACTCGATCCGTCGGCCTATCCGCCCGGCGTTCCGACCCACGTGAGCCGCGTATTGTCGACATCCGCGCTGTTGATCAACGCCACGCGCCCCTGGCCTTATCCACCGGTCTCGCTTCCGCAAAAGGAGTTCATGGAAAATGCCAGGGAGATCTGGGAAGAGATCGGCCTGCCGGAACTGACACCGAGAATGCCATGGTACGGCTACAGCCTGGGCGCATGGACGCCAGAAGATGAAGAAGAGGCAGCGATGGCGGTGCGCGGTGAGTATTTCGTCACCAGCGAGAATGCCAAGAGACGACGCGTCAAAACGTAAGAGATTGAGGCGGAAGGGGTGAAGGGTTAGGGGTGAGGCAGGGCGAAAGGGATTTTGATGAAACGTTTAGTGCTCATAGGTTTATCGTTACTGATTTTGGCGGCAACGGCCGAGGCTATCGATAAGGTCCGGATGTCGATTTCCGCGGTCGATGTTTCTTTTCTCACAGGAGGGTTAGCGCTCAAGCGCGGCATGTTTCGCGACGAAGGTTTGGACGTCGAATTGATCCGCATGAACGCCAACGTGTCGGTCACGGCGCTCACCACCGGGGACATCGACTACACGATGGTGTTCGCGTCGGTGGTGCGTGGCGCTTTGCGCGGACTGCCGATGAAAGTGGTGGCGAGTTTCATGGACAGCTCGACTCACCTGCTAATCGCCCGGCCGGAATACAAAACGATTCGCGATTTGAAAGGCAAAACGCTTGCGGTAAGCAATTATGGTGCGACTTCCGATGTCGCGGCGCGCATGATGATGAAACAGGGCGGTGTCGATCCGGAGAAAGAACTAAAAATTATTCAGCTGGGCGCCGAGCGAGGACGCTATGCGGCCTTGAGGGAGGGGATTGTCGACGTGGCTGTGCTTTCGCCGCCCACCGATACCGACGCGCAGCGTCAAGGATACCGGATCCTGTCCCGTTTCCACGAGCATTTTAAATTGCCGTTCACCGGAGTTGGCACTAACCTAAGAAAACTCAAGGAAAAGCCGGATGAAGTGAAACGCATGGTCAGAGCTATGCTACGCGCCAATCGCTTCGTGCGGTCCAATCGTGAAGGGACGATTCAGACCATGATGGAATGGATCAAGGTAGACCGTGAGAGCGCGGTGGCAACCTACGATTCCACGTGGAAGATTTTTAGCGAAGACGGTGGCTTGTCGGAAAGCGGCCTAAAACTGGTGATCGATCAAGGTAGAGAAGCGATGAAGATCGAGCGGCCGGTGGCGAACTCTGAGGTGGCCGATTTCAACATCATCCGGGAAGTGCAAAAGGAGCTGGGGATAAAGGCGAGATAGGGAAGATTGGAATGATGGAGTACTGGAGTGATGGGTTCAACCAATACTCCAATTTGGAGTGATAGCCGCAGGAGGTAAAAAATGAAAAACGGCTTTCGCGCTTTCGACAGCGATATGCATGTCTACGATCCGGCGTTCCTTTACGAAAAGTACATGAACCCGAAATGGGGCGACCGCATTCCGCGGGGACGCCGAAATGGCAAACACGGGCGAGTGGAATTTTCCATCGGAGGCGGCAAACAGACGCTACGCGGGATTACGGACGTGATCGATCACGGCCAGAAGCAGGTTGCAGATCGCTATGATTTCGCCGTGGCGCGCGACTATGATGCGATATCACAGTTGGAGGCGATGGATCGGGAAGGCCTGGACATGGCCGTGCTGTTTCGCACTTCACCGCTGCACTGCGACGAGACATTGGAACCCGAGTATGCCAATGATCTGTGCAAGGCGTGGAATGACTGGATCACTGACTTCTGCAAAGAAAATCCCGAGCGTCTCAAGGCGTCGGCACTAATCACGCTGCACGATGTCGACTTGGCGGTGCAAGAAGTGCGACGCGCGGTAAAAGAATTAAAAGTGACCGGGCTGTCGTTATGCCCCGAACCGATCAATGGGAGGCGCATTCACGACCGCTATTTCGACCCACTGTGGGCAGAGACCGAAAAACTCGGCGTGGCGCTCTGTTTTCATCCGCCGGCGCGGCCGAAGCAGGACCAGGTAGCAAATAAGTTCTTTGGCCATCCCAACGCAAACATCGTGGCGATGGCCCTGCGCAATCCGGTGGAGCTCATACAGGCTGTGGCGAGCTTCTGCGCCGGCGGCGTGTTGGAAAAATTTCCCGAGCTTCGCGTGGCGTTCCTTGAAGGCAATTGCGCGTGGTTGCCGTGGCTGCTCTACCGGCTTGATGAGCGAGCCAAACTTCACGGGCCGCTGGCTGATGTGCCGCTATCGCGGCAGCCGAGCGAATACTTTCTCCGACAGTGCTTTATCTCGGTTGATCCCGATGAGTATCTCGTGACCGATGTGGTAAAACGCATTGGCGATGACAACTTGGTCGTGTCCACCGATTATCCGCACATAGACGCGCACTTCCCGCACGCCATCGACGAATTTTTGGAGATCGACGGATTGAGCGATAACAGCAGGAAGAAGATTCTTTGGGACAATTGCGCGCGGCTGTACGATTCCTGCTAGCGACGAGAAGGAGAACTGTTATGTGGCACACGACTATTTGTGTCGCAGTGCTTCTGTCGGTATTGGGATGGGGTTGCCGGTTGAGCGAAGCCGCAGAATCGGTGTCCAAAGCGCTTTTTGCCTACGGCGCCATCAATGCGTATATGACGTCCATTTGGATCGCGAAGGAACAAGGGTTCTTCCGCAAGCACAACGTCGAGGTGGAACCGGTTTTCATCATCGCCACTCAAGCGGCGCAAGCTATGCTCGCGGGCGAAGTCCAGGTCGGACTCATCGGTCCGACTCATGTGATTAATGCGGTGGTGGCCGGTGGCGACATGGTCATGATCATGGGAAATCAGAATAAGGTCCGGTATCAACTCGTCGCGCACCCGAGCATCAAACGTGCGGAGGACTTGAAGGGCAAGAAGGTCGGCATCGGCGCCAGCATGGCCGGGCTAGCCACGCTCGCCGCGATTATGGCGCTGGAACACATAGGTCTCAATCCGCGCCGAGACAATATTACGCTGCTGCCTACGGGAGCGGAGCCTTTGCGCTTGGCGGCAGTGAAAAGCGGGGTCACCCAAGCCACGGTGATCGCGCCGGAAATATCGAAAGCCGCGATCAGTGAAGGATATCCCGTGCTCGTGGATATGGCCAAGCTGAATATTCCGTTTCAAGCGAGCGGCTTGGTCACGATGCGTAAAATCTTGCGCAGCGATCCGCAGATGGTTGAGCGGGTAGGGCGGGCCACGGTGGATTCGATTCAATTCATCGTCAATCCCGCCAACAAGACTAGAGTTGTTCAATCCATTATGAAGAATCTCAAAGTTACCGACCGGGAGAGAGTCGAAACCGTTTACGGCGAACTCGTGGAAGAGTTTCCGCGCAGCATTTGCCCCACGGTACCATGGGTGCGGTCGATTATGAAGCTCATGGTGGATTTAGGGATCAATCCCAAGGCTGCCCAACTCAAGGTGGAAGATGTCGTCGATTTGACGCTGTGCAAAAGGTGGGGCGGTGATGCAGGCTAGGATTTTAAGATTTTGCGAAATCTGTGAACGGAAATGCGGCCAGAGTAAGAAAACGCGTTCTTTACGTTTTCTGGAATTCGATTCAGTGTCGTCTTTCACAGTCAGGGAGCGATCAGGTGCTGATATCTGAAGAAGAATTGGAACGACTGCATAAACGCTTTCCCTATCCGCGGTTTTCAATCGTCGAGTACGAGCGGCGCTACAACAATATTCGCAAGCTGATGCGCGAGTCGAATCTTGACTGCCTGCTCATCGTCGGCGGTTCGGCCGCGTATGGACGTTGCTGGTTTAATTTTCGTTACGTCACCAACATGATGGGCAAGGCGGAGATGGCCAACTACTGTTTTTTTCCGAGGGAAGGGCGGCCTGCCGTGGTCACACGTCCCGGCCATTCGCTCGCCGGCGCGATGTTGGCGCGCACCGCGGTGCGCCACGTGATCATCGGCGCTCCGAGTGTGCTCGGCGCCATCGTCAACGAAATCAAGGAGCGTGGTTACGACAAAGGCCGCGTCG
>WNGE01000703.1_pt1 | contig 45062 bp, 44 predicted proteins | sample 5400651 | NCBI WGS metagenome assembly WNGE01 (sample SAMN13153370, study PRJNA577476) | soil metagenome | isolation source: 60 cm soil or saprolite under grassland replicate 2 | place: USA:California | collected 2016-06-15 | reverse complement strand
TCCGAAATCGAGCCCGCCAGCCGGGCCCCAAAGTAGGCACCGATGAGCAGGCCGACCGCAACGACGCCGGCGTAGGCCCAGTGCACCTGGTCACGCTTGGAATACTCGAGCACCCCGAGCAACCCGACCGGCAGGAGCAGCGCCGCGAGCGACGTGCCGTGTGCCGTGTGCTGCGGCAACTTGGCGATCAGCACGAGGCCCGGAATGATGACGACCGCGCCGCCCACGCCGAACAGCCCCGAGACGACGCCCGCGAGAAGCCCAAGCAGCGAGACGAGAACCCACGTCATGTCTGTTGTCCTTTCCCCCAGCCGCCACCACCCGGGGTCTCAATGCGGAGGATATCCCCCGCGTTCAGTCGCATAGTGGTCTTCGACGCCAGCTCTTGACCGTTGAGCAGATTCGCTCCCGGCGCGCCGTCCCGCCCGCCCGCTCCACCGGCAGGCCCGTGCCGCCGCCGTTCCGTCAACAAGGTCGTCTCCATCGGGGCGAGCGCTTCGAACTCGCGGACGACGCCTTCGCCACCCGTCCACTGCCCCACGCCGCCGCTGCCGTGGCGGAGCGCGTACGTGCGCACGCGCAGCGGGTGCTCCATCTCCAGGACTTCAATCGGCGTGTTCAACGTGTTCGACATCCCGACATGCACGCCGGACGGTCCGTTGGCACCCTGACTCGCGCCTTGGCCTCCGCCAATCGTCTCGTAGTATGTCCAGCCTTCCCCCCCGAATGTCACATTGTTCATCGTGCCCTGCCCCTGTGCCGGTACCACGCAGCCACCGGCCGCCAGCGCGCGAAACACGGTGTCCGCGATGCGCTGAGAGGTCTCGACGTTGCCGGCGGCGACGGCGCTCGGCGGGCGCGCGTTCACGAGACAGCCCGGCGGCGCCGTCACCTCGATCGCGCGCGGCACTCCCCCGTTCATCGGCACGTCGTCGGGCAGGAGCGTCCGCACGACGAACAGCACCGCCGAGCGCGTCACGGCGATCGGGCAATTCACGTTGCCGGGCGCCGCAGCACGCGTTCCGGTGAAATCGGCGTGAAACATCCCGTCGCGAATCGTCACCTCGACCCGGATCTCCAGATCCTCGTCGATGACGCCGTCACCCTCCAGATAGTCCGCGGCCGTCATTGGCGTTGCTGACGGCAGACGGCTGATGGCTGTCTTTGTGCGTCGCTCGGCGTAGTCGAGGAGCTCGCGCGCGGCATCGCGCAACGCCGCCCACCCGTGCCGCCGCGCGAGCGCCACGAGACCGCTCGCCCCACGCTCCACCGCGGCGCGCTGCGCCGCGAGATCGCCCCGCCGCATCGCCGGCGTCCGCACATTCGCGAGCAGCATCCGCTCGAGGTCCGGCGTGAACCGGGTGGGCGGGATGATGAGACCCTCCTGATACAACTCGCGAGCGCCCGCGGGCATGCTGCCCGCCGTCATTCCCCCGATGTCGGAGTGGTGGGCGCGCACGACGCTGTATCCACCGACGTGCCCCTCGATGTCGATGGCGCCGATCAGCGTGAGATCGGGCAGATGGCTGCCGCCCGCGTACGGATCGTTGAGGAGAAACAGCTCGCCGGGCAGTGGCTCGAGCGCGCGCACCGCCGCCACCGCGTCGGCCAGTGCGCCCAGGTGCACGGGAATGTGCGCCGCCTGCGCGATCATCTCGCCACCTGCGTCGAACAGCGCCGCCGACGCGTCCCGCCGCTCCCGGATGTTCGGCGACAGGGCACTGTGCACCAGCACCAACCCCATCTCCTCCGCGACCCCGGCGAAGGCGTGCGCCATGACCTCGAGACCGACGGCATCGAGTCTCACACGCGCTCCACAATGACGGCGCCCGACTCGTGCACGAGGCCCCGCCAGCCAGGCTCGATGAGACCGGTGGCATCGGGGCCCGCCAGAATCGCCGGCGCGTTGAGCACGCGCCCTGCCTGTATGTCACCGAGGGGCCACACATCGGCGCGCACCCGTTTGCCATCGCGAGTGACGATCATCCGCCGCGAGCTCGCCGCCCCTTCGCCGCCCTCCGCCGCCCTTCGCCGCCCCGCACCGCATGCAGGCAAGGGCACCGACCGCTCTGCCACAACGCGCAGGTTGATCAGCTCCACCGGTTGATCGGGTTCGCCGTGCCCGTGACGGGCGCGATGTGCGGCGCGGAACCCCGCCGCGAGTGTCGCCGGATCGTCGTTCGGCGCCGGAACCGTGACCTCATATCCCTGCCCTTTGAACCGGCAGTCGACAAACCGCGACACCGCGGCGTGCGGGAGCGCGGCCGCTGCCGCCCGCGCGAGCGGCTCGAAGGCCCGGGTGAGCTCGCCATCGGACAGATCGGCCAACGAGCGGTGCAGCGAGGCGAGCAGGTCGATGCGCTCCGGCGCCGCGGCCAGCCCGAGCGCACTCAGTACACCGGGATGCGGCGGCACCACGACGCGCGACATGCCCAGCGCGTCCGCCAGCGCACAACCAAACAGCGGGCCGGCGCCGCCGAACGGCAACAGCACCATCCCGCGCGGATCGATGCCGCGCGCCACACTGACGCGCTTGAGCGCCCGCGCCATCACCGCGGTGGCGACCTGGACGATCCCGGCGGCGATCTCGCAGACGTCGTGGGACAATGGCAGTGTCGACAGCGCACGCTCCGCGGCCGCCCGGTCGAGACGGACCGAATCCGCGAGCGGGTACAGGGGATCGAGCCAGCCCAGCACGAGGCAGGCGTCGGTCACGGTCGGTGCGATGCCGCCGCGTCCGTAGCACGCCGGACCCGGCTCCGCCCCGGCGCTGCGCGGGCCGACCCGCAAGGCGCCACCTTCGTCCACCGCCGCAATGCTCCCGCCGCCTGCGCTTACCGTCTCGATCAGGATCGACGGCAGGGCGATCGGCACACCGGCGACCGACTCGGCACCCTCGCTGAGCGCGACGCCGCCGCTGATCAGGCTCGCGTCGGCGCTCGTGCCGCCCATGTCGAGCGTGAGGAGATCGGCTGCGCCCACCGCCGCACCGACGAGGCGCGCGCCCACGACGCCGCCGGCGGGACCGGAAAGCGCGAGACTCGCCGCGCGCCGCTCCGCTTGCGCGGCGCTGAGCGTTCCCCCGCTCGACGTCATGATGAGAAGTGAGCGCACGCCGCGCTGGCTGCTCACCGCCGCCGTTTTCGCGACGTACGACGCCACCTTCGGTCTGAGATAGGACTCCGCGGTGGTCGTACTGGTCCGCTCGTATTCCCGGAAGACCGGCAGGATTTCATGACTCGCCGTCACCGGAACGTGCGGCAGCGCCGCGCGCAGCGCGGCCGCGAGACGGCGCTCGTGCTCGGCGTGCCGAAACGCAAACAGCAGAGAGATGGCAATCGACTCGGGCGCGAGCACCCGCAGCGCGGCCGTGACCCGCGAGACCTCGCGGTCCGAGAGCGCCTCGACAACGCCGTTCGGTCCCATGCGCTCGCGCGCCCCGATCACGTCAGGACGGGCGACGAGCGGCGCCGGGTGGCTACGCGCGAGATCGTACAACGCCGCCCGGTCCTGGCGCCGCAGCCAGAGCAAATCTTCGAAGCCGGCGGTCGTGACCAGCACGATACGGGCCCCCCGGCGCTCGAGCAGGGCGTTCGTTGCCACCGTCGTGCCGTGCACGAGCACATCGATGGCGTCGCCGCCGAGCTCGTCGAGCGACCGGAACAGACCGAGCGAGGGGTCCTGCGGTGTGCTCGCCACCTTCCGGATTTCGAGTGTGCCGTCGGGTGTGACCGCGACGAGATCGGTGAACGTCCCGCCGACGTCGACGCCGACACGCGTCATGGACGGAAACGGCGTTTGAGCAAGAATCCCGCACCGCCGAGGGTGAGCACGACGACGAGCACGCCGACCCAGTCGCCCAACCGAACGTAGAGCGGGACGACGTCACTCGTGCGCAGCATGCCGGCGACCGCCCCTGCTTCGTTGCGCTGGATCGCGGCGTAGGTTCTGCCCAGAGGGTCCAGGAATTCGGTGATGCCCGAATTCGCGGCGCGGGCGACGCCCATGCGCGTCTCGATCGTGCGCAGGACCAGATGCGATGCGTGCTGCGCCGGCGCGCTTGTGTTTCCGAACCACGCGTCGTTGGTCACGTTGATGAAGAACTCGGCGCCCCGCGCCCGATAGATCCGCGTGGCAGCCTCGAAGGCGGACTCGTAACAGATCACCACGCCGAACTTGCCCACCGGAGATGCGTAGATCGGCCAATCCGTTCCGGGGCGAAAGCCACCGGACCATCGCGCGAGTCCGGGAATCGCGCGGAACAGACGCACCGGCACGAACGGCACGCGTTCGGTCACGGGGACGAGATAATGCTTCGCATAGATCGGATAGCGCGTCCGATCTCCCGCCGTGTCGTAAAAGAACGCCGCGTTGAAAATGCGATAGGCGCGAGGGAGAAAGCTCTCCGGTTCCGCGTTGAGGCCGCCGGTGAGCAGCGGGACGCGATTCTCGCGCACGAACGCGGCAATCCGCGCGTCCCACTGCGGGTGATCGAGGAAGAATCCGGGAATCGCTGCCTCGGGCCATACCAGGAGGTCGGGCTTGGTCGCCTGCGCCATCAACCCGCCTGACAGCTCCAGCAACGTGTTCATCGCGCTGTCGGCATGCGCGGGGTTCCACTTCTCGCTGAAGGCTTCGTTGGGTTGCACCATCCCGATCACGCCCACGTCGCGGATCGGCAGCGTCTTCATGCGCCACAGGCCGTATGCGAGTGCCATCAGTACGGTGCCAAGCACCGGAGCAAGTCGACGCACGACGTACGACGCACGACGTACGTCCAAGTCGATGGCGGCCTCGACGATCGCAACGTTGCACCACGCGACCCACAGGGTCACGCCGCGTGCCCCGGCGATGTCGGCCCACTGCACCAGCACGGGGGCATCGGCGAGCGACGTGCCGAGGCCGAGCCACGGGAAGCTCACGTCGCCCAGATGGCCAATCAGCCATTCGAGCGCCGTCCAGACGACGGGCAGCGCGACCCACAGCGGCACCCGGGGAGCGGCCAGGCGGATACGCACGACGAACCAGAACATCGCGCCCGTGAACAGCCCAATGATCGCGATCGTGGCGAAGTACCCGAGCGCCGAGAACGGTGTGAAGTGCCACAGCGCGACGACCATCCAGTACAGCACCAGGGCGTTCGTCATCAGACCGTACCACCAACCGCAGCGAAATGCGCTGCGGGGATTGCCGTCCTGCACCGCCTGGCGGACCAGGAGCACGGCGGGCGTGATGGCAAAGAAGCTGAGGAATGGCAGGGGAAACGGTGGGTAGCTGGCGGTGAGCGCGATGGCGCCCACCACGACGAGTACAACCAAACGACGTCGGGCGGGGGTGGGGGTCACAACAATACGTCGCGCCCTTCCTCGGACGACCGGTAGATCGCGTCGAGCACGCGCTGCAACGCCAGCTGATCGCGCGGCGGCGGCGCACTCACATCACCCTTGATGACCGCCAGGAAGTACATCCACTCGGCGCGATACGACTGAGTGAACTGGGTCTCACGCCCGATGGCGCCGGTCGGCGTGACGTCGACAGCCTGGCCGTGCTGCTCCTTGAAAATGCGCAGCGGCTGGATCATCGCCGAGCCCTTCGCGCCGACGACGTCGAACCAGAAGCGCTCACCTTCGCCGAGGTGCCGCCAGCTGACGTCGACCGTGAGGGACACGCCGTTTTCACACACGATCAGCGCCGATCCCATGTCCTCGAGGGCGTCCTTGTTCGGCCGGGTCAGATGGGCAGAGATCCGTTTCGGGGCGGGCCAGCCCGCGAGCCAGAGCCCCAAGTCGATGAGTGGCAGCCCCAAATCGAGCAGCGCGCCACCGCCCGCTTGCTCCCGCCGCAGCCGCCACCCGAGCATCTGGCGGCTCGGCTGGAAGGTGTACCAGCCGCCGCGCACCGCCTGCAATCCGCCCAGATCGCCGCCCGCGAGAAACCCCCGCACCGCCTGCACGTCGGAGCGGAAGCGATGGTTCATGCCCACCATCACGCGCTTGCCGGACTTCTCGCTCGCCGCGAGGGCACGCTCGACACCTGCCACGGTCAGGGCCAGCGGCCGCTCGCACAGTACGTGGACCCCGGCGCTCAGTGCGGAGGTGACGTGGATCTCGTGCAGATGGTTGGGTGTGCAGAGCACGACGACGTCGACGTTGGCGTAGCGCAGCACCTCTTCGATGTCGTCGTAGGTGTCTTCCACCTCAAAGCGCGCGGCGAGCGCCTGCGCCTTGCCGACATCGTTGTCGCAAATCGCCGCCACTTCGACACCGGGCAAGCGCCGCAGCACCGGCAGGTGCGCGACCTGCGCTATCGCGCCCGCGCCGAGGACTCCAACCCGGATGGGGTCGTTCACTTCGTAGGCGCTCTGCTGCCTTTGAGCCGGTACATGATCCCGGTGCGGAGGCTCGCCGCCTTGAGTCCGCTCGACAGCGTGCCGCGCCCGTCCAGCGTGAACTGCCAGGCATGGGACAGGTTGAACTCGAACGCAATTGTCCCGTTGAGCCCTGCGGTGATGACGTCGAGGGCATCCTCCACGAAGGTGCCGTTGATCGCTGCCCCGCCGCCATTGCGCACGTGCACGCTGATCCCCGTGCCGATATACGCGGTGACACCGTGCGCCTGGGGGAAGACGTACTGGAAGTCGATGTCGCCGATGATGTCGCTGATCGTAATGCGCCCGAGGTTGATCGTATCGGGTGTCGATGGATTCACGATGCTGTCGAGGCGCCGTTCAAACCGGTCGCGCGCCTGATTATCGAATTGGGAGTGGAAGTAGGAAACGCCGAGCAGCAGCCGCACCTTGGGAGCGATGCGGCCGTAATCAACGCGGATCCCTCCCACGGTGGCGCCCCTCAGCTCCGTCGCCCCGAGCACGCCGAGATCGAATTGGATTCCTGAGACACGGAGATTGTCGTAGGAGAACTGGCTCAGGACACCCTGTGCGGAAAGTTGGACGGTTGGAATGTTGGAAAGAAGAAACAACACCAAACATTCCAACTTTCCAACCTTCCAACGCCTCGTTTCAGTAGATCTTCTCAATCTTCGTCCCCGGAAAGTAGGTTGTGAGTATCGCTCGATAGTCCTGGCCCGCGCGCGCCCGGCCGATCGCGCCCCACTGACACATCCCGACCGCGTGCCCGGATCCGGCGCCCGCCGCGACCAGTCGCGTCACCGCGCCGTTCGCCTTCGTCACCGTCAGCTGAAACGCGGTGCTCGCGAGCATGCGATCCGCCTCTGGGCGAAGCACCGAGCGGACGTCGGGTCCCGGAATCCGCACGTCGCCGCGCTCGAACACGATCCGCAGCTCACCGACGCGTCCCGATCGCGTCGTGCGGCTCACCGTCACGTCGGTAATGCGCTGCAGTCCGTCGCCCGACAACGGTGTTACGGTGGGCAGCGTTCGCGACAATATAGCGCGCAGCTTGGACGCATCCCATTCTTCGCGCCAGCGGAATCGGGGTGAAATATCACAGTAGTAATGTCCGCCACCCCGGTCGTCCGACACCGGTCGCAGATAGGGACGCGTACGCGCGGCCGCGAACGCTTCTTCGATACCGGCCGTGCTGAAGCCGCACGTCGAGTGGAAATACGCGTCGATCACGTCACCGTCATACTCCAGCACCTGTCCTGCGGTCCGGCGCACCGCGTCCCACGCCTGATCGGTTTCCACGGCGACACCGAGATAGACCTGATCGCGGGTATCGGCGTAGGCATCGAACCCAAACGCCTCCCACCGGCCCCGGTTCTTGATGGCAAAGGAGCGGGAGACGACGGCCTGGGCGAGGACGGCGGCGACCTCGTCGGGCCGGCGCGCGCCGATCTCCGGCCCGAGCACACCCGCGAGGTAGCTCTCGACGTTGACGCGATTCACGACGGTGAGGCCGCCCCGGCCGGACGTGATGTTGATGCGCCCCCGATACCGCCGGCCGTTCGCCACCACGAACCGGTTCTCCGTGACGTTCACGACGGCAATCCCGCGCAATGGCTCGGTCCGCGTGGTATCGGGCTTGACGAGTCGGAGTCGCGAGGGATCAGCCGAATCCGGGACGACGACCCAGCGGACCCCGGGCGGAACCGACCCCACGGGCGTGCCGCTCGCCGCGTCACTGACGAACAACTCGCCGCTTTCGGGTCCGCCGATCGACGTATTGGCGAGTCCCGTCGCGAGGCCGATCCGCAGCTCCAGCTCGCCGGCCAGCGGCTGCGGTCCGCCGCCCGGCGCCCGCGGGCAACCTGCCGTCGCCAGGAGGGCGACGCTAGCGACCGCGTGCTTCGCCCAACGCCGCATCGAGCTGCTCGATGGTGAAATCGATATCGGCGTCCGCATGCGCCGCCGAGACGAAGCCTGCTTCGAAGGCAGACGGGGCGAGGAACACGCCGCGCGCGAGCGCCGCCTTGTGCCAGCGCGCGAACAGCGCCGTGTCGGCTTGCTTGGCGTCGGCGTAGTTGCGGACCGGCCCGGGTGTGAAGTACAAGCTCCACATCGATCCCGCGTGACCCACGGAGACGGCGACGCCGTGCCGCTGCGCGAGCGCGCGCAGGCCCGCTACGAGGCGCGCCGTCTTCTGTTCCAGATCCTCATAGAAGCCGGCGCGACTCGTCTCCCGCAGGGTCGCGAGTCCCGCGGCCATCGCGACCGGATTCCCCGAAAGCGTGCCCGCCTGGTAGACCGGCCCTTCGGGGGCGATCCGTTTCATCAAGTCCGCGCGGCCGCCGTAGGCGCCCACCGGAAACCCGCCGCCCACGACTTTGCCCAGAGTAGTGAGGTCAGGCCGCACCCCAAGGCGCTCCTGGGCGCCCCCGCTGGCCACGCGGAATCCCGTCATCACCTCATCAAAGATCAGGAGCGCACCGTACTGGTCACACACGGCGCGCAGCGCCGGATGAAAGTCGGAATCGGGACTGATGAACCCGGCATTCCCGACGTACGGCTCGACGATGATCGCCGCGATCCGGCCCTCGTGCGCCCGAAATAGATCGGCGACGGCCCGCGCGTCGTTGAACGGCGCGGTCAAGGTTAGCTCGGCCAACGCCGCCGGGACGCCCGGACTGTCCGGCAGTCCGAGCGTCGCCACACCCGACCCCGCCTTCACGAGGAAGCCGTCGGCGTGGCCGTGATAGCAGCCCTCGAATTTCACGATGAGCTCGTGCCCCGTGACCGCGCGGGCCAGCCGCACCGCGGCCATCGTCGCCTCGGTCCCGCTGTTCACGAACCGCATCATCTCGAGACTGGGCATGCGGCGCCGGACCTCTTCTGCCAGCTCGACCTCCGCCTCGCACGGGGTGCCGTACGTCCAGCCGCGGGCGGCGGCCTGCTGGACGGCCTCCAGCACGGCCGGATGCGCGTGGCCGAGGATCAGCGCTCCCCAGGAGCAGACGTAATCGAGGTACTCGCGGCCGTCGACGTCGGCGAGGCTCGCGCCATGCCCATGCGCGACAAAAAAGGGCGATCCGCCGACAGCCCGGAACGCCCGTACGGGTGAGTTGACGCCCCCGGGCAACACCCGTTTCGCCCGGTCGAAGAGCTCGCTCGACCGTGTCACGTCAGCGCGGCCGCCTGGAAGTCGTAGTCCTCACTCGCCGTGATGCGCGCACGCACGAAGCCGCCGGGCTGGGCCCAGCCGCCCTGCTCCAGATACGTGACGCCGTCGACGTCATCCGCCTGCCACTGGACTCGCCCGACCTTGATGCCCTCTTCTTCTTCCAGCCGATCCACGAGCACGTCGACCTCACGCCCGACGAACCGCGTCAATCGCTCGGCGGAGATCGCACGCTGTACCTCGACGATTTCTTCTAGACGATCTCGCTTGACGCCGTCGTCTACGTCGTCCTCGTATTGCATCGCCCGCGTCCCCTCCTGCGGCGAGTATGAAAACGCGCCCATGCGGTCGAATTGCGCTTCTTCCAGAAACCCGAGCAATGCCTGGAAGTCCTCAGCGGTCTCACCGGGGAACCCCACCAGGCACGTCGTCCGAATCGCGAGATCGGGGATAGCGCCACGGAGCCAGGCGAGCTTTTCGCGCAGCGTGCGCAGGCGCTCGGGGCGCCGCATCCGCTCCAGCATCCGATCGGTCGCGTGCTGGATCGGCATGTCGATGTACGGGACGATCCGCGGGTTCCGCGCGATCAGCTCCACCAACCGCTCGTTGATCCCCGCCGAGTAGACGTACAGCAAGCGGAACCACGGGACCGTGGTCTCCCGCAGCAGCGCCTCGAGCAAGTCGGGCAACTTGGGCCCACCGAGCCCCAAATCCCTTCCCCAATGCCCCAGATCCTGCGCAACCAGGTTGATCTCCTTCGCGCCCTGCGCCTCGAGCTGCTGCGCCTCGCGCACCAGCCGTGTCAGCGGCTCGGAACGGTGCTTGCCGCGCATCAGGGGAATGGCGCAGAACGCGCAGGTGTGGTCGCAGCCTTCCGAGATCTTGAGATAGCGAACGTGTGACTGAAGGCCGAGGAACTGCCGGACGCCGGGATGCGCGGCGACGGGGTCGGTAATCAGCCCTCGCTGGGCGAGCTCGGGAACGAGGTGGTGCAGCTCCGAGAACCCGAGGAATAGATCGACTTCGGGAATCTCAGTCTGCAGCTCATGCTTGTAGCGCTGCACGAGACACCCGACCGCGACGACCGCCTTGACCGCCCCGGTTGTTTTGAGCTTTGCGGCTTCGAGCATCGCGTCGATCGATTCCTGCTTCGCCGCGTCGATGAAGCCGCAAGTATTGATGAGGATGACGTCGGCCGCCTCGAGCTCGGGCGTGACGACGGCGCCGTGCCCGACCAGCTCGCCCACGAGCCGCTCCGAGTCCACCGTCGCTTTGTCACAGCCGAGGGAGATGACGCCCAGCTTCATCCGCGGTAGTTCCCGAAGCGGAGCTCGATGCCGAAGTCCTGCGCGCGCAGGAACGCGATGACTTCCTGGAGCTCGTCCTTCGACGGCGCCTGCACGCGGATCTCTTCGCCCTGAATCGAGCTTTGCGCCTTCTTGAATTTTTTGTCCTTGATTGCCTTCACGATCGCCTTGGCTTTTTCCTGGGGGATGCCCTGGGTGAGCTTGATCTCACGCCGCACCGTGTCGTTCGCCGCCGGCGTGATCACGCCGAGCTCCATGTTTTTCACCGGGACGCCGCGCTTGATCATCTTCGACTGCAGCACGTCGAACAGCGCTTTCATCTTGAAGTCGTCGTCGGCGATCAGCGTGAGCGTCGCTTTGGGACGATCGAACGCGATCGACGCCTTCGAGCCTTTGAAGTCGTAGCGCTGGATGATTTCTTTCTGGGCCTGATTGACGGCGTTGTCGACCTCTTGGAGGTCGGCGCCGGTGGACACGTCGAACGATGCAGTGGAGGCCATAGGGCGGGTAATCTACCCGCCCCGACCCTAGGACAGGAAGCTTTCCAGTGCGCGAGCTCTGGAGACGTGACGGAGCCTCGCCAGCGCCTTTTCCTTCAATTGGCGGACGCGTTCCCGCGTGATGCCCAGCTGCGAGCCGATCTCCTCCAGCGTCATCGGCTCCTGGCCTTCCAGCCCAAAATAGAGGCGCAGGATGCGGGCCTCACGCTCTTTCAACGTCGCGAGCACCGACTCGATCGACTCGGTGAGGGCGTGCTCGAAGATCTCGTCGTCGGGACCCGGATTGGTCGTATCGGGCAAATAGTCGAGCAATTTGTTGTCTTCGCCCGGCGTGAGCGGCGCGTCGAGCGAGAGATGCGCCTGCGAGATCGACAGCGTCTTGGCGACTTCCTCCTCGGAGATGTCCATCCCCTCGGCGATCTCTTCGACGGTGGGCTCGCGGCCCAGCTCCTGCAGCAGCGAGGCGGAGCGCTTGCCGATGCGATGCAGCGTGCCGGCGCGGTTCAGCGGAACGCGCACGATGCGCGATTGCTCCGCGAGCGCCTGGAGGATCGCCTGGCGAATCCACCAGACCGCGTACGAGATGAACTTGATGCCTTTCGTCTCGTCGAACTTGTGCGCGGCGCGGATCAAGCCGAGGTTGCCCTCGTTGATCAGATCGGAGAGCGAGACGCCCTGATTCTGATATTTCTTGGCGACGGACACGACAAAGCGCAGGTTGGAGCGCACCAGCTTATCCAGTGCCTCCCGATCGTTCTGCTTGATCCGCTGCGCGAGCGTGACCTCTTCTTCTCGCGTAATCAGCGGATACTGACTGATTTCCCGCAGATACTGATCCAGAGATCCCTCGTCATATGACGCGCGCCTCGCCGTATTCAGCTGCATGGGGTGGCCACTCCTTTCGGGGAAGCTACCTCTAGTGAATCAGCGAACCGAGCCGACTCCAACGAATGTCCGTCAACCAGGGGAGCGCGTCATGCGTTCCCCGCTCATAACTGAAATAGACGACGAGCGGGCGACCCTTCACCGCGCTCACATCGACAAATCCCCAATAGCGCGAATCCTCGGAATTGTCCCGGTTGTCGCCCAGCACGAAATACTTGTCCATCGGGACGCGAAGCGGGCCCCAGGTATCACGCGTCGGATGATAGCCGCGGCGCTGCTCGACGCTGGGCGGCACGAGATACTCGCGCTGCCAGTTGAACTTGGGATCGAATCCGTCGTGCAGTGGATCCTGGCGCTGCACGTACGGCTCCTCCAACGCGCGGCCGTTGACGTACACCTGCCCGATCCGCATTTCGACGATGTCACCCGGCGCGCCGACGACCCGCTTCACATAGCTGAGCGACGGGTCCTTCGGATACGCGAACACGATCACGTCGCCGCGGTGTGGCGTATTGAAACCGGGCAGTCGTGCGCTGGTCCCGGGGATCTGCGCGCCGTACACCGCCTTGTTGACGAACAGAAAATCCCCGACCAGCAGCGTGCGTTCCATGCTGCCGGAGGGGATTTGAAAGGCTTCGAGCAGGAAGGTGCGAATGATGATGAACAGCACGAGCGCCATACCAAGGGATCGCATCCAACTGTCGAACCAGCGGGCGAGTACAGACCGCCGCGATGACGGGGTCGGCGGGAGCCGTGGCGTATCTGCGCCATGTCCAGCCACGGAGGGCCCCAAGTCATGCATGTGATTTATCTTAGCAAGCCGGCCCGCACGGCGCAACGGTTACGCCCCATCCGCGGGGCTCGGCCCATTGCCTGACTCTGACTCGGAATTCAGAAACCGGGTCCCGATGACGAACGCGGGCGGCGAGACAGGCGAGCGGACCTTCGCGCTCGATGCGACACCATGTGACGGCGGTCTCCGGTAACGCGTCGAGCGCGTCACGTTCGAGGCGCGCGCCCTGGGTCGCGAGGACGACCACCACGGACTCGTACGGCATGTCCCGACGCTAGCCGTCCGCCGGTGATCATCGTCACCATTCGGTCGCCGGGTGGTTCTTAATAACGCGGCAGCGTCGGATCCACCTCCTCCTGCCACCGCAGGATCCCGCCCGTCAGGTTCGTGACGCGCGGGAATCCTGCCTCGGCGAGATGCGACGCGGCCGCCCGGCTGCGACTGCCGCCCTTACAGTAGACGACTACTTCCCTCTCGCGATCGAGTGTGTCGACGACATCGGGGAGGGTCGCCAGCGGGACGAGCCGCGCGCCCGGAATCCGCGCGATGTCCCACTCGAACTGCTCGCGCACGTCGAGCAGCTGCAGCGCCTCGCCCCGTGATAGCCGGCTCTGGAGTTCCCGGGGCGTGACCTCGACGAACCCACCCACCGCGCGTGGCTCCGCTTCGGCGGCGCGAACCCCGCAGAACTGCTCGTAATCGATGAGCGCTTGGATCTCGTGGGTGCCGCACGCGGGGCACGTGGGATCCTTGCGCACGTTGACGGTGCGGAACGTCATCCCGAGGGTGTCGATGAGGAGCAACCGTCCCCGCAGCGGCTCGCCGGCGCCGACGATCAGCTTGATCGCCTCCGTGGCCTGAATCGTCCCCACCAGCCCGGGCAGGACCCCCAACACGCCACCCTCCGCGCAGCTGGGCACCAGGCCGGGCGGTGGCGGCTCTGGAAACAGACAGCGATAGCATGGTCCATCCGGCAGTGCGAACACCGACGCCTGCCCCTCGAACCGGAAGATGCTGCCGTACACGTTTGGCTTGCCCAGCAGCACACAGGCGTCGTTGACGAGATAGCGCGTCGCGAAGTTGTCGGTGCCGTCGACGACAATGTCGTAGCCGCTGAGAATGTCGAGCGCGTTCTTCGAGGTCAGGGCCGTCTCGTAGGTCTCGAGCCGGACGTGCGGGTTCACATCGGCGATGCGCTCCCGCGCCGAGACCAGCTTGGGCCGACCAACGTCCTTCGTGCCGTGCAGGATCTGTCGCTGCAGGTTCGTGACGTCGACGTTGTCGAAGTCCACGAGGCCAAGGGTGCCGACGCCGGCCGCGGCGAGATAGAGCGCCGCGGGCGATCCGAGCCCGCCCGCGCCGATGAGCAGGACCCGAGCGGCCTTGAGCTTTTCCTGGCCCGGGACGCCGACATCGGGAAGGATGAGATGCCGGCTGTAGCGCACCAGCTCGGCCTGGACGAGCGTCGTCACGGTCAACCTCCTGCGATCGCCGGGACGACGATGATCTCATCGCCGTCGCGCACGCTCGCCGCAAATCCGCCCTGGAGTCTGGCGTCGTCGTCGTTCACGTAAAAGGTCACGAAGGGATAGGGCTGACCGGCGGCGTCACGCAGCCGCGGGGCCAACCCCGGGAATCGGGCGGCGACGTCGGCGACGACGTCGCCCAGCGTCGATCCGTGTGCTTGGAGCGAACGCTGGCCGTCGGCCAACTTTGCGAGCACCGTGGGAAGTTGCAGCGTGATGCTCATGATATCTCCTGACTGGTGACTGGCACGTGGTGCGTGGTGACTGCAGACACCGATGCACCCGGGACGGCACTCGAACATGTGATCAGCTCGGCCGCAATGCCGACGTCGCGCCACGCGGCGAGCATCGCCGTACCGACCGCAGCCGATCGCTCGCGCGGGGCGATCGCCACGATCGCGGAGCCGGCACCCGACAACGTCGCCCCGAACGCTCCGGCGCGCTGCCCGGCGGCGACAACGGCATCGTAACCGGGAATGCGCGCGCGTCGGAACGGCACGTGCAGCAGATCGTCGAGCGCGGCGCCCAGGAGGGCGCCATCACCCGTCGCCAGACCCTGCACCAGTGCCGCGGCCCGGCTGGCCGCGACCACTGCATCGCTGTGGGGCAACGTGTGTGGCAGCGCGGCGCGCGCCGCTTTCGTGTCATTCGGAAATGGCGGCACCGCAATCAGCAGCTCGATCGCGGGCGAGACCCGCAGCGACGAAGAGACAAATCCGGCCTGCGTGTGGACGCTCAACACCGCACCCCCGTAAATCGCCGCCGCCACGTTATCGGGATGACCTTCGATCGTTGTAGCGATCTCGAGGATTTTGGCGCGAGACAGACCCAGCTCGAGCGCCGCGTCCGCCAGCATTGCGCCGGCCACGATCGCCGCCGCCGATGATCCGAGCCCACAGCCGACGGGAATGTCCGAGGCAGCGTCGATTGTCACGCCCCCCCCGCCCCCCCCGCCCCCCCCCGTCCCCGTGGGCGATGCACCGCCCGCGGCGCAGGCGGCGCGAAAGCCGCGCGTGATGAGATCCTGGTCCGCCCGTACGCGGACGGCGCTCAACGTCCCGCGGCGGCGGATCGAGACCCCGGTTCCCCCCAGCGTGACGGACGCGACGAGCCAGCGGTCGACCGCGATGCCGATACAATCAAAGCCCGCGCCGAGATTGCTCGAGCTCGCCGGCACACGCACGCGCGCGGTCATGAGGCGTCCTTCACGAGCGCGCGCACCTCGGCCACGCGCGCCGCAATGATGGGGGCCGCGGGCAACACCGGGGCCACGACGTCGACAGTCTTGAGTCCGTTTCCCGTGATGCACAACACGACTTCGTCATCGGGTGAGAACCGGCCTTCGGCCGCCAACGCCAGCGCCGCGGCGACGGTGACACCGCCCGCGGTCTCGGTGAAGATCCCCGCCTCCTCCGCGAGCAGCCGAATCCCGGCGACGAGCTCCGCGTCCGACACCGCTGCGGCCCAGCCGCCCGATTCAAGAATCGCACGCTTGGCGAACAGGCCATCGGCGGGATTCCCGATCGCAATCGAGCGGGCGATGGTGTGCGGCACGACCGGCTCGATGGCGTCGGCGTTGTCGCGCACGAGTCGCACGATCGGCGCGCACCCCGCCGCTTGCGCGCCGAAGATCCGGGGGGCGCCTCCGCTGACCAGTCCGGCGGCGCTGAACTCCCGGAAACCCTTCCGAAGCTTGGTCACGAGTGAGCCGCCCGCCATCGGAGCAACCACCGCGGTCGGCAGCCGCCACCCCAGTTGCTCGGCGATCTCGAACGCCATCGTCTTCGACCCTTCGCCGTAGTAGCCGCGCAGGTTGACGTTCACGATGCCCCAGCTGAACAGGTCTGCCACCTGCGCGCACAGCCGATTCACGTCGTCGTAGTGGCCACGCACCCGCACCAGTCGTGCGCCAAACACCGCGGTCCCGACGATCTTGGCGACCTCGAGATCCTCCGGAATGAAGATCCAGGCCTTGAGCCCGGCGCGCGCCGCCTGCGCGGCGACGGCGTTTGCCAGATTGCCCGTCGAGGCACAGCCGATCGTGTCGAGCCCGAACGCGGCGGCCGCGTTGATCGCCGTCGCCACGACCCGGTCCTTGAACGACAGGGATGGATGCGAGACCGCGTCGTTCTTGACCCAGACGCGCGCCACGCCGAGCCGCGCGGCGAGCCGCGGCGCCTCGACGAGCGGAGTGCCGCCGGTATCGAGCGACAGGACGGGCTCGCCGTCGAACGGCAGCCACTCGCGGTACCGCCAGAGCGACCAGGGACGCGCCGCGATCGCATCGCGCGTAGGGAGCACCCGTGCCGCATCGACAACCGGATCGAGGGGGCCGAGGCACTGCTCGCAGATCGCCACGGGAGCTGGCTGATGTAGCGTGCCGCACGCTCGGCACACCTGCGGCCGGGGCCGTAACGCCGCGGGCGGCGCCACGGTGGTCGTCATGGCGTCGCCCCCACTGCCGGTGCCGGCGTTTGCCGGGCCGCACGAATCAGCGCCTCATCGGCCGCGTCGATTTGATAGCAATGTTCCGGACCCGGGAAGACGCTGGCCCGGACGTCGCGCGCGTACTCGCTGAACGCACGCTCCACCTGCGCGCCCACCTCCGCGTACCGCCTCACAAACCGCGGCGCGATGTCGCCCACGAAGTTGCCGAGCATGTCGTGCGAGATGACGAGCTGCCCGTCCACGTGCGGACCGGCCCCGATCCCATAGAGAAGCACTCCAACACGCTCGCGCACAAAGGCCGCGGTCTCGGCGGGAACCGCTTCCAGCAGAATCGAGAAGGCGCCGGCGCGCTCCAGCGCTTCGGCATCGCGCAGCAAGCGTTCGGCGGCGGCGAGGCATTTGCCCTGCACCCGGTAGCCACCGAGCTGCCCAATGCTTTGCGGCGTGAGGCCCAGGTGTCCCATCACCGCGATGCCGGCGTCCACCATGGCGCGGACGCGGCGTGCGACGCGGGTTCCCCCTTCACACTTCACCGCGTCGCAGCCGGCCGCTATGAAGGCACCCGCACTGCGAATCGCCGTCTCGTCCGACGGCTGGTACGACAGGAACGGCAAATCGCCCACCACGAAGGCGTGCTTCGCGGCGCGCGTGACCGCTTTAATGAAGACCAGCATTTCGTCGAGTCCGATTTGCAGCGTGCTCGGCAGGCCCAGCATCGTCATCGCCGCGGAATCGCCCACGAGAATCATGTCGACGCCCGCCCGGTCCGCGAATGTGGCCGTGGGGTAGTCGTAGGCCGTGACGAAGACGGCCTTCTCGTTGCGTGCCTTCAACCCGGCCAGGGTGGCGACGGTGACCTTACGAACCGACATGGACGCCTCCATCGGTCAGAGAAGCGACCGCGAGGTCGCTGACAAATTCGCGGATCCGCTCGAGCGCGAGATCGAGATCGGCGGGCGACACGGCGCACGACAGACGCAGATGGCCGGCGCCACCCGGTCCGAAGTCGGTGCCGGGCAGCACCGCCACACCGTAGTCGTCGAGCAGGCGGGCGGCGAGCTTGCGGGTCGAGAGCCCCGATCGCTCTTCGACCAGCCGCACGTCCGGGAACGCGTAGAACGCTCCCGCAGGCCGCGCGCAGCGGACGCCCGGAAGGCCGTTCAAGCCGTCGACCAGCCAATCCCTCCGGCGCTCGAACCGCGCCACCGCTGCGGTCACGGCATCCTGCGGCCCGGTGAGCGCGGCGACCCCCGCCAGCTGCACGAACGGCGGCGTACAAGACGTGCCGTTGACCACCAGCGTCGTCACGCGCTCGACCAGCGCCGCGGGCAGCACGCCGAAGCCCAGCCGCCAGCCGGTCATGTTATAGGACTTCGAGAAGCTGTCCACGATGATGGTGCGCTCGAGCAGGTCCGGCAGGGCCGCGATGCTGTCCGAACGCCCATCGTACCGGATCCGGCCGTACACCTCGTCCGAGACCACGACGAGGTCGTGCCGCAACGCGAGCTGAGCGATCGCGTGCAGGGCATCCGTGGTCGCGACGCCGCCGGTGGGATTCCCAGGAAGATTCACGACCAGCGCGCGAGTGCGCGGGCCGATCAAAGGGGCGATGCGCTCAGCATCCAGCCCCCCCACTTCATCGAGCGGGTAGCGGACCGGGACCGCCCCGGCGAACCGCACAACCGACGGATAGATCGGGAAACCGGGGTCCGGCACGAGCACCTCATCGCCCGCCTCGACCACGGCGAGGAGGGCGTAGAACACCATCGGCTTGGCCCCCGGAACGACGACGACGTTCTCTGCCGACGCCCCCCGGACACCACGCCAGGGGAGCGATGCGGCAATCGCATCGCGCAAGGCGGGCAAGCCGGCCGGGTTCACATAACGCGTGTGGCCATCGTGCAGCGCGCGGACGCCTGCCTCGACCACGTGGGGCGGCGTTGCCCCGTCAGGCTCGCCGATCTGGAGGTGAATCACGTGGCGACCGGCGGCCTCGAGGCGGCGTGCGGCCACCAACACGTCGAACGCGCCTTCGCCCGAGAGTGCATTGACTCGACTAGCAGGAACGACGGGCATGATCCCCCCACGGCCGGAACGAAAACGGCCGCTCAGCTGAGCGGCCGCGGGAAGCGATTCCCTGAAACAATCATCGCCCGGACCAATAAAGCCGCGGGCGAGTCGCTTTTTAGCACCTTGTTTAACGTGGCGGCAATACGCGGCAAATGACCACGGGTCGACAGTTGTAAGGTACTCTAGCCCCGCTGCACCGGCGCCGTCAAGGGCTACTCCGTGTCGATCTGCGCCCGCTGCAAGTGCCCCGAGAAATCGACGTAGATGGTCTTGGTCTCGGAGTAGAAGTCGTACACCTCCCACCCGCCCTCGCGATGCCCGTTGCCGGTTTGCTTCACCCCCCCAAAGGGGAGATGGGCTTCGGCCCCGATCGTCGGCGCGTTCACATAGGTGATGCCCGTATCCAGATCGGTCATCGCCTGGAACGCGCCGTTGATGTCCCGCGTGTAGAGGGAGCTCGACAGTCCGTACTTCACGCCATTGTTGATCCGGATCGCGTCGGGCAGGTCCTTCGCCTTGATAACGGCCAGGACCGGTCCGAAGATCTCTTCCTGCTCGACCCGCATCCCCGGCTTCACGCCGGCGAGCACGGTGGGCTCGTAGAACCAGCCGCACTCGAGACGCGTGTCGCCCTGGGGAATCCGGCCACCCAGTGCGACGCTGGCGCCTTCTTTCTTGGCGATATCGACGTACTCGGCGACCTTCTGGCGGGCCTCTTCGTGAATCAGCGGGCCGACCTCGGTTTTCGCGTCGAGCCCCGGCCCCAGCCGCAGCTTGGCGGCGCGATCACTGACCATCTGCACGAACTTGTCGTGGATCTTCTCGTGCAGGATCAGCCGGCTCGTCGCGGTGCAGCGCTGCCCGGTGGTGCCGAACGCCCCCCACAGCACGCCGTCGAGCGCAAGATCCAGATCGGCATCATCCATCACGATCATCGCGTTCTTCCCGCCCATTTCGAGCGAGAGACGCTTGTGCATCTTGCCGCAGGTCGCGCCAATGGCTGAGCCCGTCTCCGTCGATCCCGTAAACGAGATCACCGGGACGTCGGGGTGTTCGACGAGCGCGCGGCCGACGACCGAGCCTTGCCCGTGCACCAGCTGCACCACCTCGGGCGGCAATCCCGCTTCGAGCAGCACCTCGACCAGCAGATGCGCCGTGTGCGGCACATCTTCGGCGGGTTTGAAGATCACGGCGTTTCCGCACAGCAGCGCCGGAAACATTTTCCAGGTGGGAATCGCGAGCGGGAAGTTGAACGGCGTGATCAGCCCCGCGATCCCGATCGGCCGGCGATAGCTCATCGCCCACTTGTTGCGCAGCTCCGACGGCACGACTCGGCCGAACAGGCGCCGGCCCTCGGTGGCGGCGTAGAATGCCGTGTCGATCCCCTCCTGCACGTCGCCGCCCGTCTCCGCGACGACCTTCCCCATCTCGCGCGTCATCGCGCGCGCGATGTCGTCCTTGCGCTCGACTAAGAGCTGTCCGACCCGCTGCAGCACCTGCCCGCGTATCGGCGCCGGTGTTTTGGACCACTGCGCGAAGCCGCGCTTGGCGGACGCCACGGCGCGCTTCAAGTCGTCCGCGCCTGAACGCGGGAAGCGGCCGATGACGTCGTTCCAGTCCGCGGGGTTGCGGTTCTCGAAATACTCGCCTGTCGACGGAACGACCCAATCGCCGGCAATGAAATTCTTGAATTCAGGAGGCTGAGCCATGGCTTTCACGGTTCGGGACAAAAGAAAGGAACGGGAGTCTTACCGTACACACGCGGCAGCAGTTGACGGCCGGCCAGGGCGAGACCCCAAACGATCAGGATGATCGACAGCGTATGCGCGACGCCCAGCCGGCGTTTCCAGGAGGTCAGGGCGCTCCAGACTCCGGCGACCGTCACGGTCGCCGCGCCAATAAGATAGAAGACGAGTTTGAGCCCGCAGGCGTGCGTGTACGGCCAGACGAGCATACCGACGCCCAGACCGACCGCGAGCCCGACACGGAGCCAGGTGGTGAGCCACGCGCGTCCCCGTGCTGGACCAGCCGGCTGCACCGCGCTCGCGCCAGCGACACCGCCCAGCCCGGGACGCGGCGAGACCGGTACCGTCGGCACGCCACGGCCCAGCGCGGGGTCCGCTTCCGGCAGTTTCGCGAGCAGCTTGTCCACCTCGCGCATCTCGCGATCCCAGTCGCGCTCTTTCGGATCCTTCTCTTTCACGGAGCTCCCTCTCCACCGCGGGCCAATCCGTAACGCTCGATCTTTTTGTAGAGATTGCTGCGCGGCATCTGCAATGTGCGCGCGGTCTCCGAGACGTTCCAGTCGTGCTCCCGCAGCTTACGGAGCAGAAACGCGCGCTCCGCCGATTGCTTGAACTCTTCAAACGTTGCGGCGCGGAGCCAGGCGGCATCGCCTCCAGTGGCTGCAGCTGCTGCGCTCTTGCCGCGTCCTGCGTCCGCCCCAGCCCCTCCCCTCCCCACAAGCCGCTCAACGTCGCTTGCGGTCACGGTGGGGCCGCTCGCGAGAATGAGCAGCCGCTCGACGGCATTCTTCAACTCCCGAATGTTTCCCTGCCAGTCGTGCGCGGTCAGCCGCTCGACCGCGGCCGTGTCGAACTCCTTCGCCGGCAATCCCCCGCCCTTGGTCAACTCCGCGCAGAAATGGGTGACAAGCTGCGGGACATCGGTGCGGCGTTCGCGCAAGGATGGCACGTGAATCGGCACCACATTGAGCCGGTAGAGCAAGTCTTCCCGGAAGTGCCCCTCTGCGATTTCCGCGCTCAGATCCTTGTTGGTGGCAGCGATGACGCGCACATCCACCGGCAGCGCCTTCCCCGAGCCCACGCGCGAGATCACGCCTTCCTGCAGTGCGCGCAGCACCTTGGCCTGCGCCGACAGGCTCATGTCGCCGATTTCGTCCAGAAACAGCGTGCCGCCGTCGGCGAGCTCGAACTTCCCGGCGCGATCGGCGAACGCGCCCGTAAAGCTGCCCTTCATATGGCCAAACAGCTCGCTTTCGATGAGCTCGGTCGGGATCGCGGCGCAGTTGACTTCGATGAAGGGACCGGCGGCACGGGGGCTCAAGGCGTGAATGGCCCGCGCCACGAGCTCCTTGCCGGTGCCGTTCTCGCCGGTGATCAGCACGCGCGCCGGCGTAGGCGCGACCTTCTCGATCAGTCCAATCACCTGGCGCACGGCCTTGCTCGACCCCACGATCTCGTACTGGGCGCGGACTTCCTGCTTCAACCGGACGTTTTCGGTGACGAGCACGACATGCTGCAGCGCGTTCCGGAGCGTCAGCAGGATGCGATCGGTGTCGAGGGGCTTCTCGAGGAAATCGTAGGCGCCGAGCTGGGTCGCTTCGACCGCGGTCTGAATGGTGCCGTGGCCGGAAATCATCACCACCTGCGCCTGGGCATCGAGCGCGCGGATGCGCTTGAGTGTGTCCAGACCGTCCATCCCTTCCATCTTTACGTCCAGGAACACGAGGTGCGGCTTGAAGTCGGGATAGGCGCGGATTGCCTCGTGCCCCGACGCGCAGACCTGCACCTCGATTTCTTCGTATTCCAGAACCTGCTTCAGCGCTTCGCGAATCCCCTTTTCATCATCGACGATCATGGCGCGGCGCGGGCTCACGAGCCGCTCCGCCGCCGCTTGTAGAGCACGACGCCGGTGGGGTGCACCTTCACCGCGGTCACCGCGGGATCCACCTTCACGGGCACCGCGCCGTTGCTCGAGGCACCCGCCATCTGTTTCGTGATCTGAGTGACAAAGGGCCCGGGAATCTCGATGCCTCGCAGGCTGATCGCGGTGATCGCGTACAGCGCCGTGCCCGGCTTCCCAATTGAGACCGTGCCGGCCATCCGCAGCGGCTCGTGCGTCCCGAACATGCCGGCGAACGGTCCCAGTGTACCGGGCGGCAGCGCGCGGGTGTCGAGCCGGGCGTGGAGCACGAGCGTGTCTTCTTGCAGCTCGACGCGCAGCGAGTCGTACATCTTGCGCACGTTCCAGTCGATGCCCCCACCGATCAGCGACGCCATCTCGTTCGGCGTGAGGACCACGGAGTCGGGCCCGGCAGAGGTCCGCAGATTGCCGACTTTGGCTTTCCCCGAGGCCACAGCCTTGGGTGTGGGGGCGCCGACCGCCGTGTCGGCGACCGGCGGCAGGGCCGTCGAGCGGCCGAACCAGCGCGCGCCGGTTTGCATGATCGGCTCGCGAAACCACCACACAAGCGCGAGCGCGCCGATCACGAGGATCGCGCACCCGAGCTTGAAGACACCCTTAAGACAGCCGTCCATGCGATCTGACCTGATACACCGGGCCATGGGGTTGGAGCGTACTCTGCATCAGGTCGACCTCCGTCACGGTGACCGTTGCATCGAAAGCGGTGCCGGTGAGTATCTCTTCGAGTCCTTTGAAGTCGCGCGATCGCGCATCGCGCGTGGCGCGCCCCAGTGTCACATGCGGCCGAAACGCCCGCGCTTCCGTGAGAAAGCCAAGCGGCGCGAACGCCTGCTCGACGCCATGCTGCAGCAGCTCAAGGCCGGGATCGGGCGTCACGCCCGCCCACAGCACATGCGGGCGGTGGTAGTCGGGAAAGACGCCGAAGCCGCCGATCTGCAGCGTCAGCGGGCGCGGCTCAGGGCGCGAACCGGCGGCACGCTGCAGCGCCGCGACGAGGTCCGGCTCCCGTGTTTCCTCTACGTCGCCCAAAAACTTGAGACTCAAATGAATGTTCTCGGGACGCACCCACTTCACCGGAAGCTTTTCGCGTCGCTCGCGCAGGGGCGCGAGCGCGTCCCAGAGCTCCTGGCGCACGGCCGCAGGAAAGTTCAGGGCGACGAACGCTCTAACAGGCTCCCCCGGCGGTAGCCCTTCGGGTCGATCTCGACCTGCGCAAATCCCAATGTCGTCAGATGCGCCGTGATGGCTGCCTGTCGCGCCTCGATCCACGAAACCCATTGCGGCTCGACCTCGAGGCGCGCGCGGTCACCGAGGTGGCGGACTCGCAGATCGCCGGTCACGCCCAGCTCCCGCAAATACGCTTCTCCCGCCTCGACCTGTTTCAAGCGCGACGGCGTGATCGTGAGCCCGTACTGCACGCGGCTCGAGAGACACGGTGCCGCCGGCGCGTCCCAGGTCGGCAAACCCAGCTCCCGCGACCGAGCGCGGATCTGCGCCTTGGTGAGTCCCGCCTCGGCGAGGGGCGAGCGCACGCCCGCAGCAACGCCCGCCGCCTTCCCCGGCCGATGTTCGTGCAGATCGTCGGCGTTCGTGCCGTCGCAGACGACCGCAAGTCCGCGCTCGGCGGCGAGCGGCACGAGCCGGTGCCACAGCTCGGTCTTGCAGTAGAAGCAGCGGTTTGAGGGGTTCGCGAGATAGCTCGCGTCGTCGAGCTCGTGGGTCGCGATTTCCGTGAGCGGGATATCGAACTGTATCGCGACCTGACGGGCGACCTGCCACTGTGCGTCGGGATAGGAGGCGCTGCGACCGATCACCGCCAACATGCGGTCCTTGCCGAGCTCCTGCCGCATGATCACCGCGAGAAACGCCGAATCCACGCCGCCCGAATACCCAAGCAGGGCCGAAGGAAACTCGCGAACGAGGGCGCGGAGAGCCTGCATCGCTGGAATAGTACGCCCGCCCTTGTCCTAATCAAAGGACAGTTTGAAAGTAAGAAACGGATATTCCGTAGGAGAGAAACCTAGTAGACTTACGAAGCGTTCACAAACAAACTCGAGAGCCTCCCAAATGACCGCGAAAACTGAGCTCGACGCCATCGACCGACGGATTCTTCGCATTCTCGCCCAAGACGGGCGGGCCAGCTATCAGGCCGTCGCCGATGAAATCGGCCTCTCCCGGCCGGCGATCATGGAGCGCGTGAAGCGGCTCGAAGAGTCAGGCTACATCCAAGGCTATCGCGTCCAGCTCGATCGCGCCAAGGTCGGGCTGCCCGTGACGGCGTTCGTGACGGTGCGCTATGGCTCGAGCGACTACGTCGGTGATGAGCCACGCATGCGTGAGATGGAAAAGCATCCCGGCGTGCTCGAGTGCCATCATATCGCCGGCGACGACTGCTACATCCTGAAGGTCGTCGCCCACGATCTCGAAGGGGTGCAGGCAATCTTGCGCGATTTACGCGGCCCGAATTCCCAGATGAACACGCGCACCACGATCGTGCTCTCCACGTTGTTCGAGAAACCTGGCTTCATTCCGGCGGAGCCCGACTGATGGGAGCAGCGCTCAAGGGCAAGGCGCTCATCGCCTATCTGGTCGTCTGCGTCTTCTGGGGCTCGACCTATCTCGCCATCAAGGTCGGGGTTACGGAGCTGCCGCCGTTCTTGTTCGCCGGCTTGCGGTTTCTTGTGGCCGGTCTGGTCCTGCTGGCACTCGCCCGCGCCCTCGGTGATCCGTTACCTCGGCGCAGTGATTGGCGCACGCTGGCGATCGTCGGCCTGCTGCTGCTCGCCGGCGGCAACGCGTTCGTCGTCTGGTCGGAACAGTACATCGGGTCCGGCATCGCGAGCATCTTCGTCGTCACCGTCGCGATGTGGACGGCCTTGTTCGATGCCGTCATCCCCGGCGGTTCGAGCGAGCTGAACTGGCGCATCATCGCCGGGCTCCTGCTCGGCTTCGCCGGCACGCTCCTCCTGGTCGGCGCCTCGCCGGCCGAGATCCTTGCGGCCGATAAGCGCGGCCCGATCGCCTTGTCGCTGGCGAGCGCGTCGTGGGCACTGGGCAGCGTGTACGCCAAGCGCCATCCCACACAGGCCAGTCCGTACATGGGGGCGGCATTCCAGATGATCGTCGGCGGCAGCGCGGTCGCGCTCGTGGGAACGCTGCTCGGCGAATGGCCGGCATGGCACCTGAGCTCACGGGGCATCGGCGCGATCGCCTATCTGGTCGTATTTGGATCGGTGCTCGGCTACAGCGCGTACTCCTATGCATTGCGGCACGCGTCGGCGACGATTGTCGGCACGTATGCCTACGTCAACCCGGTGATCGCCGTGCTGCTCGGGTGGCTGCTGCTGCATGAACCGGTGGGGGCGCGCACATTTGTCGCGATGGGGATGATACTCGGAGCGGTGATCTGGATTCAGTTCTCGTATAAGCTGCGCCGGGCTGATGGGCGGATGGGCGGACCGGCGGAGACACCACAGCCCATCAGCCCATCCGCCCGACCGCCCGTCGGTCCGGAGCCCGAGGCGACGACATGAGTCCGAAGCTCCCTCAGGATGCGGTGCTCTTGGTCGTCGACGTCCAGAAGGGCATGGATGTCTACGCCGAGCGCTACAATCGGAACAATCCCGATCTCGAAAAGAACATCGCGCGATTGCAGGCCGCCTGGCGCAAGACGGGACGTCCGATCATTCACGTCCAGCATCTCTCCACCGAGCCCAAGTCCCCGCTCCGGCCGGGGCAGCCCGGCGTGGAAATCAAGGACGAGGTGCGGCCCCTGGCGGGTGAGCCCGTCGTGCAGAAATCGGTCAGCAGCGCATTCATTGGCACGACGCTCGAAAATGATCTACGCCGCCGGGGCCTCACGACGCTGGTGGTCGTCGGCATGCAGACGAACATGTGCGTCTCGACGACGGCGCGGATGGCGGGCAACCTCGGCTTTACCACGTACGTCGTGTCCGACGCAACCGCGACATTCGACAACATCGGGCCGAACGGCACACGCTACTCCTCGGAGCTGGTGCATGACATCGCCCTCGCGGATCTGAACGGCGAGTTCTCCGCCGTCGTCGATACCGACACGCTCCTGGAGCGCGCGTCATGAGCCCCCCCGTCCGCAAGGTCAATCTCACCGAAATGTTCGGCCGGTTTCAGGATCAGTGGAGTCCCAAGATCGTCGGCGCCGTGAACGACAACCTCGTGAAGCTCACAAAGCTCAAGGGCGAGTTCGTGTGGCACCATCACGAGCACGAGGACGAGCTGTTTCTGGTCGTGAAGGGCCGTCTGCGGATGAAGCTGAGAGACTCCGACCTCGTGATCGAGCCGGGCGAGTTCGTCATTATCCCGCACGGCGTTGAGCATCTGCCGGTCGCCGAGGAAGAGACCCACGTCCTCTTGTTCGAACCGAATTCCACCCTGAACACGGGAAACGTCCGCAATGAACGCACCGTCGCCGAGCTCGATCGGCTCTAGGTTGATCGCCCGCATCTGGCATGGCGTGACCGATGCCGCGCGGGCCGATGAGTACGCCGACTATCTCGAGCGCACCGGGGCCAAGGAGTGCCGAGCGACGCCCGGCAATCGTGGCGTCTACGTATTGCGGCGCATCAAGCAAGATCGCGCCGAGTTCACGTTCATTTCGTTGTGGGAATCAATCGATGCAATCCGGCGGTTCGCCGGAGAGGACTATGAGAAAGCCCACTACTACCCGGAAGACCGCGACTTCCTCGTCGAGCTCGAACCCTTCGTCGACCATTACGACGTCATCGCCGGAGATTAGCCTCGACCCCCAGGGCGCAAAGGAGTGGGAGGAGCTGCGCCAGCTCGGCCATCGCATGGTGGACGAGATGCTCGAGTATCTGCGGACCGCGCGGGAACGCCCCGTCTGGCGGCCGGTCCCTGCTGCTGTGCGCGCGCGGCTGTCCGGCCCGGCGCCGCGCCAGCCGGCGGCGGCGGCGGACGTCTACGAGGAATTCAAGCGCGACGTGCTCCCCTACCCCACCGGCAACATCCATCCGCGCTTCTGGGGCTGGGTGATCGGGACGGGGACGCCGGTGGGCATGCTGGCCGACATGCTGGCGTCCGGGATGAATCCCCAGGTCGCCGAGTTCGACGACTCGTCGGCCGTGGTGGAGAACCAGGTGATCGGATGGCTCGTCGAGCTGCTCGGACTTCCCGCGGGCACGCACGGCCTGCTCGTCTCCGGCGGGTCGATGGCGAACTTCGTGGGTCTCGCGGTCGCCCGAAACGCCCGCGCGGGGTTCGATGTCCGCGAGCGCGGCCTCCAGAACGGCGCCGGCCCGCGGCTGAGCGTCTATGCGTCCACTGAGACGCATTCCTCGGTACGCAAAGCCGTCGAGCTGCTTGGACTCGGCCACGACGCATTGCGCGCGATTCCCGTCACTGCCGACTACGCGATTGACCTGCAGGCCCTGCGGGGGAAGCTCGCCGCCGACCGAGCCGCCGGATGGCGTCCGATCTGCATCGTGGGCAACGCCGGCACGGTGAATACGGGCGCGACCGATGACCTGCGCGCGCTCGCGGCGCTCAGCCGGGACGAGCAGACCTGGTTCCACGTCGACGGCGCGTTCGGCGCGCTGGCCGCACTGGTCCCCGAGCTGCGGCCGCTCGTCGCAGGACTCGAGGACGCCGATTCCGTCGCGTTCGATTTGCACAAATGGCTGTACATGCCCTACGAGGTCGGCTGCACCCTCGTCCGCGATCAGCAGGCGCACCGGGCCACGTTCAACGTGACGCCGGCGTATCTCGCGTCCTTCGACCGGGGCATCGCGGCCGGCGGCTTTCCCTTCGCCGAGCGCGGCGTGCAGCTCTCGCGCGGCTTCCGCGCCCTCAAGGTCTGGATGTCGTTCAAGACACACGGCGTGGACGCCTACGCGCGGCTGATTCATCAGAACGTGCGCCAGGCCCATTACCTCGCCGGGCTCGTGACCAAGCATCCCCGGCTTGAATTGCTCGCGCCGGCGCCCCTGAACGTCGTGTGCTTCCGATTCGTCGGGCCGAGCGCGGATGAGGCGCAGTTGAACGCGCTGAACACCGAGATCCTGCTGCGGATTCAGGAGAGTGGGCTCGCGATCCCGTCGCAGACGATGCTCAACGGCAAATTCGCGATCCGGGTCGCCGTGACGAATCACCGCAGCCGTCGCGAGGACTTCGATCTTTTGGTGAAGGCCGTCGTCGAGACGGGGACGGCGCTCTACCCCTCGGGGGTCCCTACGATCTTGCCTTCGATCGGATTGCTGAACGACCGCACGGTGTGATACGCAAGCTCGATATCCGGCGCCTTCCCGAACTCAGTCAGAATATCGTCCCAGATCGCCGAGACGGTGCCGCGGCGGCGGCGCGGCTCGATGAGATAGCGAACGGTGAGCAGAATGCCGGACGCCGATGTGCCGGTGTAGACGATCGGGGTCAGCTTCTTGTAGTTGATCAGAAACTGCTGGGAGGCCGCCAGCAGATCGCGCTCCGCCTCCGCCGTCAGATGCTCGGCGTGCTTGAACGCGATGGCGGTGAGAATCTCCTTCGCCTTTCTCCAGTTGCTCTCGTAGGTCACCAGCACCGGTACTTCGTTCCAGATGTACTTGAAGCCCTTGTCATAGTTCGCGACCGGCTCGGTGAACACCATCTGGTTCGGGATGTGGACGATGCGACCGGTGCTTTGATCCGCGTCCACCCAGACGCCGATCTCGTTCAGCGTGAACTGGAAGAGATGCACGTCGATGACGTCGCCGCGGTGCTTGGCGATTTCGACGCGATCGCCGACGTCGAAGGGCCGTCGCCAGACGATGAACGCCCATGCCGCCAGGTTGGAGAGCGGGTCCTTCAACGAAATCGCGATCCCCGCCGAGACGATGCCGAGGAATGTCGCGAGGGATTTGAAGCCTTCGAGCCACTCCCGCCCGATCACCATCACGGCGATCGCGAGCGTGATGTAGGTGATCGTCTTGCGCCAGCGGTAGCGTGACCAGGGATCGGTGACGCGGCGGTAGACCAGCGCGAGGACGAGCCGCTCGAGGATCCACAGCCCCGCGATCACGATGACCGTGACCAGCAGGTGCATCTGCACTTCGGGACTCAGCCCAATACGGGTTTGCAGCCAGTCGCGCACGGTGGCCAAAGCTACGAGGCCTCCTAGTTTTAGGCCACCGTGGAACAGCTACACATCCTTCGCGACCTCGCCGTCATCTTCGCCGGCTCACTGCTGGTCATTCTGGTTTTCCATCGGTTCAAGCTCCCCGCCCTGCCTGGCTTCATCGTCGCCGGGATTCTGCTGGGCCCCAATGCGCTCGGGCTCGTGTCCGATCCGAAGGATGTCGAGAGCCTCGCCGAGGTCGGCGTGATCATGCTGCTGTTCACGATCGGCATCGAGTTCTCGCTCAGCCGCCTGCGGGAAATGGGGCGCCAGATTCTGGTGGGCGGGTTTTCGCAGATGGCGTTCACGGTGCTGGCGACGTTGGCGGTGGGTCTCGCGTTGCTGGGAGACTGGCGGGTATCGCTGTTCCTCGGATTCCTGATTGCACTGTCCAGCACCGCGATCGTGCTGAAGGTCTTGACGGACACCGGAGAGATCGACGCGCCGCACGGCCGTCTCGCGACCGGTGTCCTCATTTTCCAGGACCTCTGCGTGGTGCCGATCATGCTGGTGCTGCCGTTCCTCGCCGGGAAGGCGGCCGGCGGTCCGGTGGGGCTGCTCCTGGCGCTCGGCAAGGCGGCGCTCGTCGTGGTCGGCGTCGTCCTCGCGGCCCGCACGATCGTCCCGCGCGCGCTCGCGGCGATCCTGAAGACGCGCAGCCGCGAGCTCTTCCTGATCGCGGTCATCCTCATCGGCACCCTCACCGCGCTCGGCACCGCCGCCGCCGGGGCATCCCTCGCCCTGGGCGCGTTCCTCGCGGGTCTGATCATTTCGGAATCGGATTACGGCCACCAGGCGCTCGCCGAGCTCATGCCGTTCCGCGACATCTTCATTTCGCTCTTCTTCGTCGCCGTCGGGATGCTGGTACAGCTCGACACCATCACGGCCCATATCGGCGTCACGGTGCTGGCGGTGGCCGTGATCATGGGCGGCAAGACGCTGTCCGCGGCGGTAGGCCCGGCGCTGATGGGCTACTCGGGGCGCGTCGCCCTGCTCGCGGGCGTTGCGGTCTCGCAGATCGGCGAGTTCTCGTTCGTGCTCGCAAAGGAAGGCCGCGTCGCGGGGCTGTTGCCGGATCTGTTGTACCAGCAGTTCCTGGGCGTTGCGGTGATCACGATGCTGGTGACGCCGTTCCTGCTGCATGGCGGACCGGCGATCCTCGACGCACTCGAGACAGTCGTCCCACTCGACAGGCTCTTGCCGGGGTTCCGGCCGCGCGAGCTCGCGCCTGTCCACGAGCAGGTCAAGAATCACGTCATCATTGCCGGGTACGGCCTCAATGGCCGGAACCTCGCGGCGGCGCTGCGCTCGATCAACGCGCCCTATCTCATCGTCGAGCTGAACGCCCAGACCGTGCGGAAGGCCCGCGCCGAGGGCGAGCCCGCATTCTACGGCGACGCCACGCGCGACGAGATTCTGCACGCCCTCGGCATCGACCGCGCCCGCCTCTTCGTCATCGCGATCTCCGATCCGGCGGCGACGCGGCGGATGGTGCGGGTGGCCCGGGAGCTCAATCCCAAGCTCTACATCATCGCCCGCACGCGGTACGTGATCGAAATCCCCGAGCTCACCCGGCTCGGCGCCAACGTCGTCATCCCCGAAGAATTCGAAACGTCGATCGAGATCTTCTCCCGCGTGCTGGCGCACTACAGCGTGCCGCGCGACGAGATCGAACGGCTCGTCAGCGAGATCCGGTCATCGCACTACCAGGCCCTGCGCCCCGGCTCCCGGCTGCGGCTCACCCTGAGCGGCGCGCTCGGCGCGATGCCGCAAATGCATGTCGAGCGCATCGTCGTCGGCGAGCAGGCGCCGGCGGTCGGCCAGACGATCGCCGAGACGGGGCTCCGATCGAAGACCGGTGCGCTGATTCTCGCGGTACGGCGCGGAGAGAGTGACGTGGCCACACCCAGCCCGGATTTCGAGTTGGACGCAGGCGATGTGCTCGTCGTGGTGGGACAGCCATCGCAAATCAAGAGTGCGTATCGAGTGCTGACAGGGACGGAGCCCGTGTAGAGGCGTTGCGACCGGGGGGAATTGGGGGAGGTTGCTGGTTCGCGAAGTCGATCCGTCGTGGGTGAAGATCGGCCAGCTGAAGCCGATCGAGCGCTAATCGACGACCGGCGGGCGCGGGGACCACGCGCCCGGCCGTCTCACCGCCCGCTCAGTAAAGGGCTATCCCACGCCACTGCAAACACGCCAGCACACCGCAAGCACCGAATCTTGGTCGGGTGCCCCTGCAGTGGTGTTCGATTGCAACAGCCCGGGCAGACGGCGTACCGGGAGCCCCAACTCAGCGGAGTCATCACCGCATCCGACGGGCGGGCAACGACGGACCACCGTTGGGGCCGCACGGGCACGATCTGCAGCGAGGACCTGGGCACACTGAAGGACCGATTGTCGACATCGAGGATGGCTTCATCTGGAGTAAGACGAAGGACTTCGTACCATGCACCCCGCCGCACGTGGCAGTTCAGGTCGCCGCGCACACGCGCCCACTGTGGTGTCTCGGGCATGCCTTGCGCCTCCGACGCGCCTTTCTATACCTATGCAGACAAGCGAGGCGCCGTCAACCGCGGCGACGTGCGCTCAGGGCGAGCACCGCCGCCAGCCACAAACCGAGGGCGAGTACCGCATCTTCCCACCACGCGAACGACCTGCGCCTCATCAGAGCTCCCTTCGCCTTCACATGAGGCAATTCGTGTGCCGGAGCCTGCAGCGCGGCCGCGTTCGGGGCTGGTGTGCCGGCGGCACAGCGTCGCCGTGGACCGGGCTCGATCTCGTTGCGGCACCGCAACGGGGGCGATTGCGGGGTTACGCCACGCCCCGCCGGTCGAGGCTTCGATACTGAATCGCCTCACCCACATGCTTCGGCTCCAGTGCGGCCGCCTCGTCGAGATCGGCCACCGTGCGCGCGATCTTGAGAATGCGGTGATATGCCCGCGCCGATAATCCGAGCCGCGTAATCGCCGTCTTCAGCAACGCATCGGCGCCGTCCGAGACTTTGCAGTGCGCACGGATGTCGCGCGGCGCCATGTGTGCGTTGGCGTAGATCCCCGGCCGGCTCGCGAACCGCTCGCGCTGCACCACCCGCGCCCGGTCCACCCGCTCCCGCATCGCGTCACTCGGCTCGCCTCCCGACTCGGCAGTGAGTGCCTTGTACTTCACCGCCGGAACCTCCAGATGGATGTCGATCCGGTCGAGCAACGGGCCAGAAACGCGGGCGAGGTAGCGCTGCACCACCAGCGAGCCGCATGCACATGGGTGGTGCGGATCCCCGAACCAGCCGCAGGGGCACGGATTCATCGCCGCGGCAAGCATGAAGCGCGCCGGATAGGAGAGGCTCATCGCCGCCCGCGCGATCGTCACGACGCCATCCTCCATCGGCTGCCGCAACACCTCGAGCACATTCTTGCGAAACTCCGGCAGCTCGTCGAGAAACAGCACGCCGCCGTGCGCCAGGCTCACCTCGCCCGGCCGGGGATAGGAGCCGCCGCCGATCAGGCCTGCATCCGAAATCGTGTGATGCGGCGCCCGAAACGGCCGCCGCGCCACGAGTGACTCGCCGAGCGGCAGCGTGCCCGCGACTGAATGGATCTTGGTCGTCTCGAGCGCCTCGTCGAGGCTCATCTTGGGAAGAATCGTCGGCAGCCGGCGCGCCAACATCGTCTTGCCGGATCCCGGCGGACCCACCATCAGGATGTTGTGCCCGCCTGCCGCCGCGACCTCGAGCGCGCGCTTCGCGTGCGCCTGCCCCTTCACCTCGGCGAAGTCCACGTCGTCCCTGGCACGCTCGGCAAACAGCGCGGCGACATCGACGGCGGCGCTCGGCAGCTCGCTCCTGCCATCGAGGAAGTCCGCGATTTCAGCCAGGCATCCTGCGCCAAGGACCTGGAGCCCGTCCACGACGCCGGCCTCGGGAAGGTTTTCGCGCGGCAGGATCAGTGCCTCGACGCCCGCCGCCCGCACCGCCAACGCGACGGGCAGGGCGCCCCTGACCGGGCGAATCGCACCTTCCAACCCGAGCTCGCCGAGCACGGCGATCCTTCCCAACCGTTCTCCGTTTATTTGTTCGGTTGCCACAAGAATCCCGAGCGCGATCGGCAAGTCGAAGGCCGATCCCTCCTTTTTGATGTCGGCAGGTGCCAGGTTGATGGTCACGCGCTTGAGGGGGAACGTGTAGCCCGTATTGGCCATAGCGGCGGACACGCGGTCGCGCCCTTCCTTGACCGCCCCCTGAGGCAGCCCGACCGTGACGAATGTCGGGAGCCCGCTGGCGATGTCGGTTTCGACCTCGACCAGGTATGCATCGATCCCCAGGACGGCAGCGGAGCGCACGCGCGCGAGCATGGACCAGGCTACGTTTAGCAGCGTCAGCGGCGGTAGCCATAATGCCGCCCTGCGGGCCTAAATGACGCCATGAGGATGGTATGCGTATAGATGTCGTGACTTTCCGAACCCTTTTACCGGCGATCACCCTCGTCGCGACGGCTGGGTGTGGCTCACAGCGGGGAGGGGCCGCGGTCAAAGTCCCCGTCAGTGTAGCGCGCGTCGAGCGTCGTGCACTCCCCTATGAGCTGGATGCCACCGGCACCGTAGAACCGATTCGCTCGGTCGACGTCCTCCCGCAGGTCGGCGGCACCATCCTCCACGTGAACTTCGGCGAGGGCGATGAAGTCGCCGCCGGTCAAATTCTCTTCGAGATCGACCCGCGCCCCTACCGGGCTGCGTTGCAGCAGGCCGAAGGCGCGCTGCTCCGCGACCTCGCGCAGGCGCAGAGCGCGGCGCGGGAAGCAGCGCGGTACAAGACCCTCGCGACCACGAATACGGTGACCCAGGAGGACTACGAGACGAAGCAGTCGACCGCCGACGCCGGAGCGGCGGCGGTTCGCTCGGACTCCGCTGCCGCCGCGCTCGCGCGACTGAATCTCGAGTATGCGACGGTGCGTGCCCCGATCGGCGGTAGGACCGGCCGGTTGCTGCTCCACGAGGGCAACCTGGTCCGTGCCGGGGCCGATCCGCTCGTCTCGATCGTCCAGATGCGCCCCATCCTCGTGCGCTTTCCGGTTCCGGCGACCAACCTGCCGGCGCTGCGCCAGCGGGCAGGGCAAGAGCTCAAAGCGATCGCGCTACCGGCGCGAGATTCGGCATCGGCCGTCCAGGGCATTCTGTCGTTCGTCGATAATCAGGTGGACACCGCCACGGGCACCGTGCTCCTCAAGGCCCGATTCACGAATCGCGATGGCGGCCTCTGGCCGGGCGAGTTCGTGCGGATCACGCTCGTCCTCGGCACGCAGCAGGACGCCGTCGTCGTCCCGAGCCAGGCCGTGATGCAGGGTCAGCAAGGCACCTACGTGTTCGTCGTCAACAACGACGGCACGGCGACGACCCAGCCGGTCACGGTGGAGCGGACGCTCGACAGCCTCAGCGTGATCGCCGGCGTTCCCACGGGCGCCCTGGTGGTGACGGACGGACAGCTGCGCCTGACGCCCAACTCCAAAGTCGATATTCGGGGCGGACCGACGACCGAGACCGCGGGTGGCGGGGGCGTGCGGTGAGTATTTCGGCACTGTTCATCCGCCGTCCCGTCGCGACGACGCTGGTGATGCTGGGGATCCTGATGTTCGGGCTGATGTCGTATCGGCTGCTGCCGGTGAGCGACCTCCCCAACGTCGACTTCCCGACGATCAACGTCTCAGCAGGATTGCCGGGCGCGAGCCCGCAGACGATGGCTGCTGCGGTCGCGACGCCGCTCGAGAAGCAGTTCTCGACGATCGCCGGGATCGACGCGATGACGTCGTCGAGCACGCTCGGCGGTACCAACATCACCTTGCAATTCGCGCTGTCGCGCAATATCGACGCCGCCGCCCAGGACGTGCAGGCGGCAATCTCCAAGACGCTGCGGCAGCTGCCGCCGGGAATGCAGCCGCCGTCGTACAACAAGTCCAATCCGGCGGATCAGCCGATCCTCTTCCTCGCCCTGACGTCCGGTACCCTGCCACTGCCGGCGCTCGACGAGTACGCCGAGACATTCCTCGCGCAACGCCTGTCAACAGTCAGTGGCGTCGCGCAGGTTCAGGTGTTCGGGTCCGCGAAATACGCGGTGCGCATCCAGGTCGATCCGAAAGCATTGCAGGCGCGCGGCATCGGGCTGGATGAAGTGACGGCGGCAGTGTCGGCCGGCAATCCAAATCTGCCGACGGGGACACTGTGGGGCCCCCAGCGCGCGTACACCGTGCTCGCCGACGGCTCGATCTCGAGCGCCCCGGAGTTCCGGCAGCTCGCCGTCGCCTACCAGAACGGCGCGCCGGTGCGGCTGCAGGACGTGGCGCGCGTGCTCGATGATGTCCAGGATCCGCGCAACGTGAGCTGGTACGACGGCAAGCGCTCCGTCGTGCTCGCGATTCAACGTCAACCGGGGACGAACACGGTGCAAGTCGCGGACGCAGTGAAGTCGATGGTCGCATCCCTCTCGCTTCAGCTGCCCGCGTCGGTCGAGGTCAACACACTCTACGACCGCTCGGTCTCCATCCACCAGTCGGTGAACGACGTGCAGGTGACGCTGCTCGTCACGCTGTCCCTCGTGGTGATGGTGATCTTTCTGTTTCTCAAGAATCTCTCCGCGACGGTCATCCCGAGCCTCGCGCTGCCGTTCTCCCTCATCGGCACGTTTACCGTGATGTACCTGATGGGCTACAGCCTTGACAACCTGTCACTGATGGCCCTCACGCTGTCGGTCGGGTTCGTCGTGGACGACGCCATCGTGATGCTCGAAAACATCGTGCGCCACATGGAGAAGGGAAAACCGCCGATGCAGGCCGCGCTCGAAGGCGCGCGCGAGATCGGCTTTACGATCCTGTCGATGACGCTGTCGCTCACGGCGGTATTCATTCCTCTGCTGCTGATGGGCGGCATCCTCGGCCGACTGTTTCACGAGTTCGCCGTCACAATCGGCGTCGCCATCCTGGTGTCTGGCTTCGTATCGTTGACGCTCACACCCATGCTGTGCAGCCGCTTCCTCCGTCCTCCCAAAGAAGAACACCATGGGCGCTGGTACGAGGCGACGGAGCGCGTGTACCAGCGAGGCCTGGGGTGGTACCAGCGGTCGCTGGCGTGGGTGATGGACCGGCGTGGGCTTGCCATGCTCTTCTCCCTGGCGATTCTGGCGGCGACCGCCGTGCTGTACAAACTGGTGCCCAGCGGTTTCATCCCCACGGAAGACACGGGCCAGATCCAGGGAACCACGCTGACGCTTGAAGGCAGCTCGTTCGAGAACATGCGCGACCACCAACTCGCCGTTGCCGATATCCTGAGCAACGACCCGAACGTGGCGCACTTCATGTCGTCGGTGGGCGGCGGCACGATGAACCAGGGCCGGCTCAGTATCCGCCTGAAACCGCGCAATCAACGCCTGGCCGCGGATCAGGTGGCCCGCGAGCTGAATCCCAAGCTCAACAGCGTGCCCGGCATCCAGACCTATCTGCAGATACCCCCTTCCATCCGCATCGGCGGCCGGACCACCAAGACCCAGTATCAGTTCACGCTGCAGAGCGCCGACATCGACGCGTTGTACGACAACGCCGCGAAGCTCGAGGGTGTGCTCCACGGCATACCGACGCTGCAAGACGTGACATCCGATCTGCAGATCAAAAACCCGCAGGTGAGCGTGCGGATCGACCGCGATCGCGCGACGAGCCTTGGCGTGACCGTGCAGCAGATCGAGCAGGCGCTGTACGACGCCTACGGCTCGCGTCAGGTCTCGACGATCTACACGCCGAACAACCAGTACTGGGTGATTCTCGAGCTGTTGCCCGAATACCAGCGCGATCCCTCGGCGCTCCAGCTGCTGTACCTGCGCTCACAAACGGGCAAACTCGTTCCGCTGACCTCCGTCGCCTCCGCCTCGAATGACGTCGGACCGCTGAGCGTGAACCACAGCGGCCAGCTGCCGTCCGTGACGCTGTCGTTCAACCTGCCGCCCGGCGTGTCGCTGGGAACCGCGGTGAACGACGTTCAGAAGGCGGCTCGCCAGGCGCTGCCATCGACGATCAGCACCGGGTTCTCGGGTACCGCGCAGGCCTTCAAGGACAGCCAGCAGGGCCTCTTCCTCCTATTGCTGCTCGCCATCGTCGTGATCTACATCGTGCTCGGCATTCTCTATGAGAGCTTCGTGCACCCATTGACGATTCTCTCGGGACTGCCGTTCGCCGGATTCGGCGCCCTGCTCACGCTCGTCATCTTCCGCACTGAACTGAGCGTGTACGCCTACGTGGGTGTGATCATGCTGGTGGGACTCGTGAAGAAGAACGCGATCATGATGATCGACTTCGCACTGGATGCGGAGCGGAACGATGGAAAATCACCGCGTGACGCGATTATCGAAGCGTGCAGCGTGCGGTTCCGGCCAATCATGATGACGACGATGTCGGCGCTGATGGGCACGCTGCCAATCGCGATTGGCTGGGGCGCGGGGGGGGAATCGCGGCGGCCGTTGGGCCTCGCCGTCGTCGGCGGGCTGGCGTTCTCTCAGCTCATCACGCTGTACGTGACGCCCGTCGTCTACACCTACCTCGACACGCTGCAGCACCTGGGACGGCGGGCCCGCAGATCCGTCGCGGAGCCCGCGGCGGCCGACTGACGCCTAGGGCCGCTGCTGGACGGCGTCGACCCGGACGCTGGCGGTGATGCCGCTGCCGATGACGAACTGGTAGGATCCCAACCGCGCGGCCTTGAGGGTCACGACGACGGCGGTGTCGGCCGCTTCGAGTGTGATCAGCTGGAGATCCTGCTGCCGCACATTGAGCCGCGCGCGACCGGTTCGCAGCGCTTGACCGAGTGCCTCGATCGACGTCGCATTCCCGTACATATCGCGAGCCCGCAGGCGTAAGGCGAACGGCACACCCACCTGCACTATTATGGCCCGCCCGTTGACCGTCTCGCCATTGCGGTCGAGGATCAGCGAGTCGATCGGCCCAGGCTCGGACCGGAGCGTCACGATCCGCTCGACTGAATCGATGGTGGCAATGACGGCCGCTTCGCCCGCGCGGATGCCGAGGACGACGTCCACGCGCACGCGGCCCGTGGAGTCGAGGACCGCCGATTCCGGAGTGACCCGGGCGTTCAAGGTACGGAAATGAACGGTGTGGCCGGCCGCCGCTGCCCCCTGCACGGTACGCGCCCGGAAGATCAGCGGCTCGCTCAGCGCGTTCCCAACCGATCCATAGGCCGAGCCGACGGGAAGAAAGCCGGTGTTGACACCCGACAGGCCGGCCGGCGCCGCGATCTCCATCTCCACCGGTGCCAGCCCGCGCACGCGCACCTGTAGCGTGCCGCCGCGCGTGACGGAGCCGGTGGTGACTGTGAGCGTCGCGCGCCCCACCGAATCGGTGATCGCCGTGAGCGGTGTGCCGATGCCACCACTCAGATCCACCGGTTCACCCGACACGGGATTGCCGAGCGAATCGGTGACCGCGGCAACGATGGTCGCAGTCGAATCGGTGCCGCGGAAGGCGATGTAATCCGGCGTCAAACGCACCCGGGTCGGCCGCGAGGATCGTACGGAGTACAGCACCGCGGGTTGACCGGGCAATGTCGCTCCACCGCCGGTGCGGATTTCGAATTGATGCGTCCCGGTGCGCGCAACGGGCGGCAGCCGGAAGACCGCGATGCCGCTGTCGTCGGTGACCGCGGAAGCATCTCGTGACAGACCCAGAACTGTCGTGCCCCGCAAGGCGAGGGCAGTACGGCGCAGCGGCGTCCGTCCACGGCTCAAGCGCACCCGCACGCTCCCTCCCATTCCGACGGTTGTGACGACGTCGGCGGGCTGCGCCACGGCGCTGACTGGCTGCGATGCTTCGTTGCTGGCGGATACGGAAGAACCCGCGGAGCTGGTCCGCCGGCTGTCGCAGGCCGCGGCGGTCGCAATCACCTCACCACCGGCGCCGGCGGTCCGCAGGTCGGCCCAGTCGCGCTCGGTCGGATGAAACCTGAGACAACTCCGACGCACGACGTCCGCGACTTCCGTCTGCGCGAAGAGCGGATTGGTGAGCAGGCGAATCAGCTCGGTCTTGTCGAGCGGCGGCGGCGACTGCGCGGCGAGCGGTGCAACAAATGTTGCGAGGGCAAGCACAGCGAGGCGGGAGCGCATGTCAGGGCCGGGCACAGGACGAGCGTTCGAACCGCAATTCCACAGCCCGGACGTCGGCGTACAGACTCTTGTCGCGAGAATCGCGGGCCGGGTCAGAACCGGCCATCAGATCCTTGCGCGCGATGTTATACGCCAACCACCCGTCTTCGACCTGCGACAGACCCCGCGCCAAACCGCTGCACGGCATGCGGCGCGAGTCGTACATGCTCGCGCGCATGGTGAACCCGGAGATCGCGAGCGCAAGCGTGTCCGCTCTCCGGTCGAGGGTCGCGGCATCACTCACCGCCAGGCCACCGAGGGCAGCATCAGAGCCCGAATGACCGTTCGTGGCCGCGCGCGAGCCGAGAATGCCGTAGAGAACCGTTACCAGGACGGCACCCGCCAGCGCCGACGCGACGTACGCCGTCGGCCGGACGAGCGCGCGGTACCAGTGTAGCTTCGCAGCGACGGGGGGCGAGACCCGCGGCGGTGGCAAGCTTGGCACGACCTCGTCATCGGCGTCCGCTTCGGGGAGTAGCACCGGATGGTTGGGATGGCTCGCCCCGGGCGCGATCGAGGGCGGCGTGCCGAGGCGTACGACGGAGTCGTAGGGCGGCGCGCCCGCAGGGCCTGGGTTGATGACTGGATGCGTGTCAGGCATGTCTTCCCCTCCTTGTCGCACCTGAGACGGCAAGTCCCGTACCGACCCCTACCGCGCCTAAGCGCTGTGACACCAGATGGTTGGAGTTCCGAACTCCTACGTTGTAAGTGCGGTGCAACACTTCCCGCAGCAGGTATGTTCGAGCCGTGAGTCCAATCCACTTGACCTCGGTCAGCCGCCGCGGTGGGTCCGATGAGACCTTTCCGTTCACAGTTCCCGCCATCCGGACGCTCGAGCGGTTGGCGCTCGCGCGCCCAGTCACCTTTTTCGTGGGCGAAAACGGCTCGGGCAAGTCGACGCTGCTCGAGGGCATCGCCACGGCGGCGCGATTGCCGACGGTCGGCAGCGCCGAGGTCCAGCAAGACGATTGGCTCGAGGCGCAGCGTCGTCTCGGAAAGGCCCTGCGCCTCAGCTGGGCCAAGCGGACCCACAGCGGGTTCTTTCTGCGCGCCGAAGATTTCTTTGGCTTTCTCAAACGGATGGCGCGGCTGCGCGCCGAATTGCTGATCGAGCGAGTCGAAGCGGCGCGCCAATACAAGACCGACGGCCGCTCCGAGGTCGCGCTCGGACTGAAGCTCGGACCGCTCCAAGCGTCGCTCGCGGAGCTCGAAAAACGGTACGGAGCGGAGCTCGACGCCAACTCGCATGGCGAGAGCTTCCTCAAGCTGTTTCAATCACGGTTTGTCCCCGGTGGCTTGTATCTGATGGACGAACCCGAAGCGCCGCTCTCGCCGCAAAGCCAGCTCGCGCTGCTCGCCATGATCGGCGACATGGTGTCGCAGGATGCGCAATTCATCATCGCGACCCACTCCCCGATGCTGCTCGCGTTCCCGGACGCGCAGATCTACAGCTTCGATCGGGCACCGGTCGAGGTGGTGGCGTACGACGATCTCGATCATGTGCGGATCACACGCGACTTCCTGAACGCACCAGCGCGATATCTGGGCCAGATCCTTCAAGACAAACCCCCGCTCCACTGGTGAGTGGCGCGGGGGCTTGAGGGGTGAGGCTCGGGGACGGCAGGGGAGGTTAGCGAATCCCGATCGACACCCCGACCTGGTAGACGCGCATATCCACGGGCGTCCGGACCTGCGTGGCGGTGAATGAGCCATCCGAGTTCTGCGTGAGGCCGCCGGCGGGCACATACGTGACCCGATCGTGACGCACCGCGCGGGCTCCGAAGTCGATCGCGATAGGCGTGCGCCCGCGCGAGAGGCCAATCAGCACGCCTACCCCGGCGGACGTCGTCGTGGTGAAATGTCCATCGAGAAACGAATCGCCGGAGCAGCCGCACCCACCGTAACTCGCGCTGCTCCAAAACAGTGATCCGCCGATCGTGGCGAACCCGTAGAAGCGCAGCGGTCCCTGACCGAGCGTCAGCTGCGGTCCGGCCGCAATCGTTCCGATTTGCGAAAGCGTCGACACACCGTACCCCTGATACTGGGCATCATAGGCCATCCAGCTACCATCGACGCGGAGCGCCAGTGCGCTGCCGCTCGTCACTCCGAAAACCGAGATGCCGGCAGCCACGTCGCCATTGCGCCGGAACTCGCCGAGGGGTTGGGCGACGACGAAGTTGACGCCGAAGCTGCCGCCGTCACGCACTTCCCGAAGGGCGGACCGCTGGCCGTACCCGGGAGTTGCCACAAGAGCCAGGCCCAGCACCGCCATGCCGATCCGCCGCATAATCGCCGTCCTGTGAGTGTGGAGTGATCCAGCGCCGTAGCGTAAAGGCAATGCACGTGCCAAGCTTTCCGCGCCTGCGCGGTGGCCTGCCGTGACCTCAAAAAGGGACATTTGGGAGCGATGATGGACCAGATCAGCTACGACGACTTCGCGAAGATCGACATCCGAGTCGGTCGTGTCCTGCAGGCCGAGGCGTTTCCGCAGGCCCGCAAACCGGCCTACAAGCTGCGGATCGATTTTGGTTCAGACGTCGGCGTAAAGAACTCCAGCGCGCAGATCACGAAGTACTACGATCCTCGCGACCTCGTGGGAAAACTGGTGCTCGGCGTGGTGAACTTCCCACCCCGTCAAATCGCCACGTTTTTTTCGGAAGTCTTGACGCTAGGTGTGATTCTTGGGGAAGGCGACATCTGCCTGGTGCACCCCGACCGGGACGTCCCGCTGGGATCCCCCATTCGCTGATCCGCCGAAGCGTGTTTCGACGTACTGATCGAGAATTCGCAGGAAATCGGCGACGATCGTGTCGCCCTTGAGGGTGATTCTCAGCGCGCCGTCGACGTAGACCGGGGCACGCGGCTCCTCGGCAGTGCCAGGGAGTGAAATGCCGATGTCCGCATGCTTCGACTCCCCCGGCCCGTTGACGACACAGCCCATGACCGCGACGCGCAGCTCCTCCGAACCGGGGTAGCGCGCCTGCCAGGCGGGTCGCTGGTCGCGGAGGTAGGTCTGGATTTGCTCCGCCATCTCTTGAAAGAACGTCGACGTGGTACGACCACAGCCGGGACATGCGGTGACCTGCGGTGTGAAGCTGCGCAGCCCCAGCGATTGCAGCACCTGCTGGGCGACCTGCACCTCTTCGGTACGGTCGCCGCCTGGGCGCGGGGTGAGTGAGACGCGGATCGTGTCGCCGATCCCTTCCTGCAGCAGAATCGAGAGCCCGGCCGTGCTGGCGACGATCCCCTTAGTGCCGAGCCCCGCTTCCGTGAGGCCGAGGTGTAACGGATAGTCGGAGCGCTCGGCGAGCCGGCGGTACACCGCGACCAGATCCTGCACCCCCGAAACCTTGGCGGACAGAATGATCCGATCATGCGGCAACCCGCTTTCCTCGGCGAGCTCCGCGGAGCGCATGGCGCTCTCGACCATGGCATCCATGGTCACGTCACGCGCATCCCGCGGCTCGTCGAGCCCGGCGTTTGCGTCCATCATCTCGGTGAGGAGCTGTTGATCGAGGCTGCCCCAGTTCACGCCGATGCGGACCGCCTTGCCCTCATTGATCGCGACCTGGATGATCGTGCGAAAGTTGTCGTCACGACGCTTGGTCCCGACGTTGCCCGGATTGATCCGATATTTGGCGAGCGCGCGGGCGCAGTCGGGATACTTCCGGACCAGCTCGCTGCCGGCCGCGTGCAGCGCGCGCACCTGCATCGCGGTCGCAGCAGCATCGGCGGTGTCGGTGTTGGTCATCGACTGGACGACGATCGGATGGGCGCTGCCCACCAGCACGCCGCCCACGCTGACGGGGACAGTCGGGCGTCGGAGACTCACAGCCCCAAATCTAGCGCTAAAAGATCTTGTCCTGGAGAACGATCCGCATCGTCACCGTGGTCAACCGCACCCTGCCCGTCAGACCGGGGCCGGCATTCTCGTTCAGCCTGGCGTGCACGCCCACCCACAGGGTGTTGGTGTTGAAGACGCTGTCGGAGAGCGACAGCGTGGTCGGCGCGACCAGAGCAACGGTCGACGGTTGTGTACCAGAAATGGTCCCGGTGGCCGTGAAGTAGGGCGTCCCGCCGTACGCGGTCGCCGAGTCCTTCGCGAAGAAGAGCTCGAACGTGACCGACCCCGTCCCTGTGGCGTTATCTGCCACGGCAGCCGCGGTGACCGAAACGCTATCGACGCTCGAGTTCCCCAGCCCGGATGGGAGGCTGATCTTTTGCGCGGGGATGAACGAGTCGGCCGTGATCGTAATGGGCGACGGGAGAAGAGCGTAGGGAATCGTGTCCCGGCCGGATGGCTGCATGAAGCTCAGCACGTCCACATTGAAGATCGCTCGACCTTGACCGCAGGCTATGACGAGCGCCAGGAGAGCGGCAGCAGCAAGAGCTTTCATGGGTCGCCCCTAATAGATCGAAATCGCCGTGGCCATAGTGATGGCCCGCTCAGTCGACAGTGAATTACTGTGCGTGAAGAATCCGACGTCCAGGCCGAGTGGTCCGAGTCGCACACCGGCACCAAAACCGAACTGCATCCTCTTGCGCTGATCGCGCGACACGCCGCCCCGTAGCGCCAGCGGGCCGGTGCGCTGCTCGACGCCGACGTGAATGATGGTCCCGCGGCCCGAATTGATGACGTCGCCACCGACCGTGGTCCCGGTGCCCATGTGCAGCGCCGCATTCGCCATGTAGGTGATCGGAAGTTTTGTCTTGCCGGTCGTGTCAGCCACCACGACCGAATCGAGAATCTTGTTCGTTCCGGTGTCATACACGAACCGCTGGACCTTCACATGGGACCATGTGAGCTGGGCACCGATGTCGTTCGCGCCCGCACCAACCTCGAACGGTCCGGAGATCCAGACCATACCGACGTCGCCACCGACACCGGTGCCGAATGGCTTGTTGGACGTGTACAGGTTGCCGTTGACGAGCGGCGACGGTGTGGCCGCCAGCACCGGGTTCCCCGTCGTGAAGCCGGCCGGGCCTATGCCGCGGCCATACGTC
>WNGE01000666.1_pt1 | contig 45107 bp, 36 predicted proteins | sample 5400651 | NCBI WGS metagenome assembly WNGE01 (sample SAMN13153370, study PRJNA577476) | soil metagenome | isolation source: 60 cm soil or saprolite under grassland replicate 2 | place: USA:California | collected 2016-06-15 | reverse complement strand
TCGTGCAGATCGACCCCACCTTCGCCTCCGTCCCGGCGATCGCCGCGGGTTCCTACGACACCTACCTGCGCTCGTACGCGGACAGTGTCAGGGACTTCGGTCACGCGGTCGTCATCGGCTTCGGGCACGAGATGAACGCGTCCTGGTACCCGTGGGGCTACCGGCACGTCCCCGCGGCCACGTTCGTGGCGGCGTGGCGGCACATCGTGACACTGTTCCACCACGAAGGCGCCGACAACGTCACCTGGCTGTGGACCATCAATGCGGACCGTTCCGATACCGGGCCGGTCGCGTCCTGGTGGCCCGGCGCGCGGTATGTCACCTGGGTCGGCATCGACGGCTACTACTACCATGCGTCCGACACCTTCGCGACGGTTTTCGGCCGCACCATTGATCAGGTGCGGGCATTCACTGGCAAGCCGGTGCTGCTGTCCGAGACCGCGGTGGGGCCGCACGCCGGCCAGTTCGTCAAGATCGGGGACCTGTTCACCGGGATGCACACGTATAACACGCTTGGGCTGGTGTGGTTCGACAAGAAGCAGCGCGGGAGCATCTACCACCAGGACTGGCGGATCGAAGACAACTACGCGGCGCTGGCAGCCTTCCGGCTGGGCATATCGTCGCTGACGCTGGCGCATCCCTGACAACCCGGGCCAATCCGTCACGGGCGCGACCCGTAGAGTGCCTCCACTGGTCGAATGCGACCCGTAGAGTGCCTCCAATGGTCGGGCGGGTACGAGGGCGTGCCGCCTGTTGGGCCGCAAAGACGTCCGCGCAGCCGTTCAGGATGATCAAAAGAACACCGGCCAGGACGTGTGCCCACCGACCTTCGGTCCTTGATCACAAGGCATTTGGGCTGAGGAGCCCGAGTGGGCTCGGTGCGGCGAATTCGATCCGGAGGACAGGCTGGCCATCGGCGAGCCGCGCCTGCTCGGTGCGCACGGCACGGTAGGGCGCGCGCTGCGACCTCAGGAACGCAACCAGTGATCGCACGTAAGCGGGGCTGGCCCGGCCGGGCGCGTCGGTGGGCTCCGACAGAGCGGCAGACCGGAGAGGGCTTCCCGCGCCAGCGCCTGGACCGGAGTCGCCGAATGCGACGACGTATACCGGATGCCATGCCGCCATGCCTGCGATGGTGATCAGCAGCCGCGAGTCGACCAGGCCAGCGGACAGTTGCATCCTCGCCGTGACCGACACCTCGACCCGCTTGCTGTTCAGCAACTGGGCCCCGGATGCCTTCCGTGCGCGCAGGTCCGCCTTCAGCGCGGACCTGTAGGCGGCCGCTCCATGCGGCGCGATCGCCCTTATGTCGATCCGCAGCGTCCCCGAGCCGAAGCTCGCGATGACAGCGGGCGCATAAATGGAGCTGAGACGGCGGCCGAACTGGCTGCGGACGGCTGCCGTCGCGACGATCACATCGGAGCGGAGGGAATCGGCCGTCCGCGGCGTCAGCTCACTCAGGCGACGAGCGGGAATCCCGCGGGACTTGAGGATTCGGCACATCACGGGATCACAGGACATTGTGGCCGCCCGGCTGACCTGACCGGCGATCCACGTCGCCGCACGGTTGCGGATCACCACCTCCGAAACAGGCACGTCAGCATTGGTCCCGTGGCCGTGGCGGTCCCGCGCGGTCGGCGTCACGCTGTGCCGGGACAGCGTGTACGCCAGTAACCCGGCCGCGAAGACAATCACCACCGACACGACCACACCAACCATCTGGTAGGGCCATCCGCGCCCGCCCTTCCGCCCGGCGGCCTGCTGCGGTACTTGTCGCTGCTCCGGGGTCCGGATGGCGGTGAGCTGCCCGCGTTCTGCTGGCGGGTGTTGGATGCGGTCGGGCTCCGCTGGGCGGTCTTGCTGTGTGGTGCGGTCTTGTTGCGCGGTGCGGCCTTGCCCTGCGCTGCGGTCCTGTTGCGCTCCGCGGTCTTGTTGCGCGGTGCGGTCTTGTTGTGCGGTGCGGTCCTGTTGCGCGGTGCGGTCCTGTTGCGCGGTGCGGTCCTGTTGCGCGGTGCGGTCCTGTTGCGCGGTGCGATGGCGCTGTCCGGAACGATCTGACTGTACGGCGATCTCGTCGGCAACTGGGCTCACAGTGTCGCTGCTTGCGGGGGCTGAGCCAAGCAAGGACGCTCGCGGCAGCGTCCGCGGTGCCTGTACTCGCGGTCTCCGCCCCTCGTTCGCTCCCGGCACCCGTCGAGGCAGCGACACGGGCGGGCCGGGATAGGGTGCTGATTCCTGTGCGGCGGCGGGTTCGTGTGCGGCGGCGGGTTCGTGTGCGGCGGCGGGTTCCGGTCCTGCGGTCGACTCCAGGGCAGCATCAATCTCGGCAATCACGCGCCGCAGCAGAAACCCAGCCAGCGCTGGCGGCATTGCCCGCTCTGCCGGCGTGGGCCCGCCAGACGCTCCTGGCACGCGCCGGGGCAGCGGCTGGCCGCGGCTATCATCTTCCATGCGCCAAACCCCCGCAGGCCGCGCGTACTGGATGACGCGGGAGCCCCGCAGACAGCGCAGCACACGACCAGCCGCTTATTCAAGCGGAAATGGCCTATTGTCATGAAAAAGGTATGCACTTGCTGGGGCGCCGAGTCGTTACGCGGCTGGCTGGCCTTGAGGCCGCCGACCACGGTGGGCACCAGCGACAGGCGACTGATCCGCGCGCATCTCGCGAATCCGACAGGACCAGTCGATAATCGTGCAGGCGCAGCGGGACTCGACGGTCTCCGGGCGGCCTCCGTTTAGCGGAGTCTTCCGGCGAGAGTACGGCGTAGGCGCGGCCGTAACGGATGGGCTGAAGACGAGGGTTCAGCGGCCGCTGCCGTTTGAAGCCAGTGAGGGGTGGTCGTCGCGGAGGTATAAAGAAGATGATGGACTTCGACCACGGGGTGTCGTCATGATGTCAGTCCAATCACCCGCAAAGCCAGTATCCAATATAGATGATTTTCTGAACAGACTCCCGTTGCCTCCGCGACCGCAAGGTCCGTTTTCGGAGCGAGGAGTGGCATGATGATCTCATATCAGTTCTACTGCGGGGACTATCTGCTCCAGCTGTCGTCGCGATTAGGCCGTCGGCAAGAGCTGCTGTTGGCGCCCAGGCCAGCGCCGTCGCAATCAAGCACCCCACCTCGTAGATGTCGCCGACGGCAACGCGCTCGTGTTCATCTGAATAATGGCACTTGCGGTCGCCATCCTATGCTTCATTCCGACCGTCTACCACCTTCGTCGGGCGAATCAGTAGCGCACGGAGCAGCAGAACAAATTACTTGAATCGATGGTCGCTGCGGCAAGTAAAAAAGGGTTTGTCTGTCGAGGAAGTGCGCCAGATTGTCTCGGCGATGCCCATGCAGGTTCCCCGCGCGGTGGGCCACCCAGCGTGTTAGTTGATCTCTAAACCCGCCAACGAAGGCGCCGGAGTGAGCCGCGGGCCAGCTTGATCCCTTACGTCGGAGCCTTTTCAGCGCAGACAGCTGAAAAGGCTCCGACGTAGCGGATCATGGACGGCCCGGCTGGCATCAGATTGGTACACATTGACGGCCATGCGGGAGGGGCCGCGGCGGGCCACCGAGGGCCTGTGGGTCATCACCCGTCGGGACACGGTGGGCCACCGTGGCCACGGGATCCGGTCGGTGGGCCCTCGACCGAGCTGGTGATGTATCTGCGCGATGCGCCGCGCCTCTTACTGCTAGAGCCAGTCGCTTGTTGTGGGCGTATCGAGCGGACGAATTAGGGACGCAGGGCGGTAGCGAAAGTGCGGGACGTGACTGAGGCACGGCTCGTCGGGGGCCGTTACGAGCTCGACGGGATCGCCGGGCGTGGCGGCATGGCCGAGGTGTTCCGGGCGCGGGACCTCCGCCTGGACCGGATCGTGGCCGTCAAGACGCTGCGGGATGACCTGGCACGTGATCAGACCTTCCAGGCACGGTTCCGGCGGGAGGCGCAGGCGGCCGCGTCACTCAACGATCCGTCGATCATTGCGGTTTACGACACCGGTGAGGACATGGTCGGCGAAATCCCGGTGCTCTACATCGTGATGGAGTACGTGGACGGCCGCACTCTGGCTGACCTGATGGACGACGGTCGGCGGCTGCTCCCGAAGCGTGCTCTTGAGATCGTCGGCTGCGTGCTGGGTGCCCTTGAGTTCAGCCACCGCAACGGCATCGTGCACCGCGACATCAAGCCTGCCAATGTCATGCTGACCCGCTCGGGTGATGTGAAGGTAATGGATTTTGGCATCGCCCGTTCCCTGACCGGCAGCGAGGTCACCATCACACGGACCGCGCAGGTGCTCGGCACTCCACAGTACATTTCCCCGGAGCAGGCCCGCGGGGAACGGGCCGACGCCCGCAGCGACCTGTACTCCACCGGCTGCCTGCTGTATGAGCTGCTTACCGGTCGGCCGCCGTTCACCGGCGACTCGCCTGTGGCCGTCACCTACCAGCATGTATGCGAGAACCCGGTGCCGCCGTCGCAGCTAGATCCGGAGATCCCGCGCTGGGCCGACGCCATCGTGCTCAAGGCAATGGCGAAGAACCCGGACGACCGCTACCCGGACGCGGCGCAGATGCGCGCCGCCATCCAGCGGGCCATCTCCGGGAAGTCGGCAACGTCTCCGGGAATGCCGGTAACGTCGCCCGGTATGTGGGCACCGCCGCTATCCACAGAGGTGGTGCAGCACGCCCAGCGCTCGGGCGGTTCGGCCGTGGCGGCGCCACCAATAGGTGCGATCCCTGGCCCTCGGTATGGCGACGGACCTCAGCACCCCAGCGGCGGGCAGCACCCCAGCGGCGGGCAGCACCCCAGCGGCGGGCCGCAGCCCAGCGGCGGGCCGCAGCCCAGCGGCGGGCCGCAGCCCAGCGGCGGGCCGCAGCCCAGCGGCGGGCCGCAGCAGTCCAATGGCGGACAGCGGCCCAGTGGCGGACAGCGGCGCCGCGCGGTGCTGGGGGTGCTGGCGGTGCTGTTCGGGCTGGTGGTGCTGGCCGCCGTGGTCGCGACCGCGTATCTCATGCTCGCCACCGGCGGCGGTGCCACCACGACCCATCCGGTCCCACGGGTCGCTGGGCTGTCGTACCAGACGGCGTCGCAAAAGCTAAAGGCGGCACACCTGCAGCCGCAGCGCATCAACAAGACATCGCAGACAGTGTCGAAGAACCACGTCATCAGCACTGATCCCGTATCGGGCACGATGCTGGCCGCCAACTCGGCGGTCAGGGTCTACGTGTCGGCCGGCCAGCAGCTGGTCACTGTGCCGAACGTGGTCGGCGAGGATGTGAACGCCGCCCGGACCAGGCTGACCCAGGTCGGCCTGAACCCGGTCGTACGGACCGACGGCACGTCAGCCGCGCCCGCTCGCACCGTGGGGCGGCAGAGCCCGTCCGCTGGCGCCCGTGTACACCCGGGCAGCTCGGAGACCATCTGGGTCGCCGCGGGTGGCGCTGCGGGCAGCGCCAAGGTGCAGGTCAAGGTGCAGGACGTGCGAGGTGATCCGGTCGAGACCGCCAGGAACGTCCTGGAGAACCAGGGGTTCAAGGTACATGTGGCCGAAAAATCCGGCCCCTCCTCGATCCCAGCGGGCAGTGTGTACGCACAAAACCCACCCGGCGGTACGCCGCTGACGCAAGGCAAAACGGTCACGATCTACGTGCGGCCCAAACTACCGCCACCGAGCATCGTGGCAGTGCCCGAAGCCCTGTCGGTGGCGCAAGGCTCTACCGGCACCTTCGCGGTGTCGCTTTCCACGGCGCCCACCTCGCCAGTGACCGTCACGGTCAGCCTCGCGTCGGGCAACACCGGTCTTTCGGTCAGCTCCGGCGGCACGCTCACCTTCACCCCGGCCAACTGGAGCACCGCCCAGACCGTGACCATCACGGCGGACGCCTCCAGCACAGGCCAGGCCACATTTGCCGCAAGTGCCACTGGGTACCCCACCGCGACCGTGACCGCGACCGAGACCCCAAGCGGCGGGGGCGGTTAAACACCGGACCGGACGCCGTTGCGGCGGGGGCGGTTAAACACCGGACCGGACGCCGATGCGGCGGGGGCGGTTACGCACCGGACCGGACGCCGATGCGGCGGGGGCGGTTACGCACCGGACCGGACGCCGGTGCGGCGGGGGTGGTAAGCACCGGCCCGGAGACCGCCGCGGCGGCCGAAAAGATCTGCCCCAGTCACCGTCGGCGGGCCGCGGCCCGGACGTCGCGGGTGCCGGTCATGTGGCTGTCACTACGGCCCAGGCCACCTTCCCGCCGCAGCCGTCCGCTACGTATGCGCCCCAGTCCGCGCTCAGCGCCTCGACCAGCAAGAGCCCGCGTCCGCCCTCGGCTTCCGGTGCCACCTCCTGACGAGTCGGCAGCTCGTCACTGGCGTCCCAAACCTCGATCAACACCTTCTGCCGGTCGCAGGCAAGCCAGAATCGCACGGGCGGCACCCCGGTCTCCACATGGTTCGCCACATCCCCCCGGTAGCGGCCGCTGGCCAGGCCATTGGATGCCGTCAGCGCGTTGGTGACGAGTTCGGAGACCACCAGCTCGACCGTTTCGGCTAACGCCCGCATGCCCCACTCCCACATCACCAGCCTGGCGTGCAACCTGGCGCAGGGGACTGCGCCGGGGAAGGGTCCCAACTCCAGGTACGACCCAAACTGCGGGGCGGTCAGGGTCGCAGTGGCCAGCTCGTCAGTCATGGGCGATCCCGGTTTCCGCCTGGCCGCAGGCTCATGCGCAACAGGCCGACATGGCGCCCGGCCCAGGTGCCCGGCTCGCGGCACAGTTCGCTGCGGTCGGCCCACCGCCGACCCTCGACTCGTCGTGGTGTCATTCGTACGCCGTGTCTCACGCGAACCGCCACCCCTTGCCCCTGCCGGGACCACCGACTGCGGCACTCAGCCCGGGAGCGAGAGTTAGGAAACTTTACTACCGAACCTACGGGCGCTGCAGACTGTATGGCGGGCGCGGCATGCTTCCGCAACGCGGGCGCTAGCCGTTGGATGCGTCGGCGCGGGCGCGACAGGACGCGCAGCCGTTCGGGATGATCGGCTCGACGCCTTCGATTCCGAACGGCTGCCGCGGGCGGGCCCTGGTCCGGGATGAATGTGCGGGTTGGATGCGTCGGCGTGGGGGCGACAGGGCGCGCGGCCGTTCAGGAGAATGCGTGGGATGGCTTGACGTGGCGGCCGGAGCCGCTATGTCGACTGCGTCGGTGTGGACGCCGGTCGACGGCGCTATTCTGCCGCAAGTTCGGCCAGGGCTCGCATATCCGGAACGGCGAGATCGGGGGTCACCTGCGCTGGAGCCATCGGGCCGATACCTTGTCGGCCGCGGCGCCGGTTGATCCGGACCGTCGTCATTCCGAGTCTCTTGGCCGGAACGTGGTCATGGAAAGCGCTCTGCGCGACGTGCAGGATGCGTTCGGGCGGAATTCCGGTGCGCTTGAAGGTGAGCTCGAAGTTCCGCAAGCTCGGTTTGTAGGCTTCAGCCTGCTGAGCTGTGACGATCCAGTCGAACTCGATGCCGAGCCGCCGGTTCGTGCTCGCGAAGAGGTCGTCATCGCAGTTAGTGATCACGCCGAGCCGGAAGCGTTCCTTTAACCGCTGGAGCGCATCGGCACTGTCCGGAAACGCGGGCCACTCGCCAACCGACCGCGAGAATTCGGCAACCTCGGCCGCAGCGGGCTCGAGCCCGAGATCATGCCCAACGCGGCGCAAGGCTTCCGCAAGAACCTGCGCGTAGCTCAAGTAAGGGCCCGCCTCAAGAGCCGCCTGATGCCACCCGAAGTTCTCGAGCACATCGTTCTCGTCACACTGGACGCAATGCGCACGCAGCACACGGCGCAACGCGGCCGAAATCCCGGTCTCCCAGTCAATCAACGTCCCGTAACAATCGAACGTCAGCGCGTCGAACGCCGTGAAGTCGATGGAACTCACGTACCTCGCTCCCTCATGGTCGGTCAGGGCGGCGGCGCCTGCCGAACATGAGCCATGATTTCATGGCGACGAGCCGCAGCATTAGCCACCCAAGCCCTAGGTTTGGGTGGTGGCACAGGGTTCCGCGCTAGCCGACGCGGGTTGGCGCCCCCATTGCGCGGGCCCGCTGAATCGCGGCGTAGATCTCGGCCCAGTTATTGGCCAACAGATCGAGATAGGTGTGGAACCCCCTCTCCAGATGCGCGAAATCCGCTTCGGTACGGCAGGCCCGTGCGGCGGTGGAAAGCGCCTGGAGCTTGTGCTGCTTCTCGGTCGCGCCGATGTGAAGATAAAAGTATTCGCAGCACTCGTGAAACTCTTCGAGCCCGAAGTATTGCCGGTAGTTCCTGACTCCCTCATATAGGTAGACGAGCTGCGGATACGCGTGCCACTCCTGCGCGATCAGCGCCCCAGATGCTTCCTGCGGGTAAGGGCTGCTGAACAGCTTCTGTCCATCCTCGATTAGCTGTTCGGTCGAGGGCAGCAGAGGACCTTCGACCTCGGCGAAGCCAACATTCCGGCCCCGCAGGCGTGACAGCAGGGTCTCGAAGAACTGACGCAGCAGAACGGAGTGTACTTTGTTGGGGTCGCCGTGCCCCATCTCGTCGCTGAGGTTCGCGACCGTTTCCGCCCGGGCAGTCAGGTCATCCATGTACAGGAACGCCAGCGCGATACGATCCGGAGTGCGCCGGACGCGCGCGTAGAAGTTCCTTGCGACAAGCTCGACCTCGTCCGCCGACAAAGGTTCGGCCATCCATAGCCTGTAGAAGTCATTCTTCAGCGCCGGATGCGCCGAGCTGCTGTGAGCGAGCGAGTGGATACGGTCGCTGGACTCTTCGGCTGAGATTACCACCATGTCGGTAAGCTGAGATTTCATTGGGGTACCTACCTGCTTTCGCAGCCTATGAGTTGACAATATGGATGCACTGCGCTGGGCATGCTCGGGCGGCTCCTTCAGCCGCTTCGGCGAGTTCCTCGGGAACTTCAGCCTGACACTCCTCGCCGCCGGGATCAGACAGCACGGTATCACCGTGGCGAACGTATGCGAAGAAATCGTTGCCAACTTTGAATAGCTCAGGTGTCTCCTCTTCGCACAAGCCGCTGTTCTGACACTTTGTTTGATCGATCCAGATACGCATCGGCTTCCCTCCGCACCTTACGATTACACTGAATAGCGTTAAGAGACAGCGGCTTCCTTGTCCGGCTCCGCTTTTCGTACGACCTGATGGTGGCGGTATGTCTCCTCCACAATGTTACGGATCCATTCGCCATAACGAATGACGTGCGCGAGTTCGTGCCCGCCAAATATGTCCCGCTCGTCGTGGCTCATTCGCACCACACGGAGGTCGCCAACCATCGAAGTCAAGACACGCTCTTCGTCATCACGCACGTATCGAAGAGCAAACGATGCCCGACCGCCACTCGAGCAGCCGATGCTCTGATGCCCGCGATAGTGCGCGTCTTCGTTGCGGAAAATCATGTGACCGCCGTGCTTTTCTACGAACCTGCGGTGCAGGCAGCCGGGGCTGTACAGCCCGCGGATCGCGCCTCGTTTGAGCTTTAGCATCCGGGCACGGATGGTCCGCTGCATCTGATCAGCAGACTCATGACCAATACGTTCGCGGTAGATGCTCAGATCCAGCCCGTCTCGCAGCTGAGTTTCGGTGAAGAACGCCTCGCTCGTCGTCATGAGTTCGGGAGAGCCAAGTAGATCGCCCTGCGGGCAGGTCAGCGTGACGTGATCGCCTCGAAGAACGTCATCCTGCAGGGTTGCCCCCATCACCGCCCGCACCAGCGGCGCGCTGTGACCGTGTTCGGCAAGACATGCCCGCGTCGCCTGGCCGATCCGCTCCAGCCTTCCCTGACCGGCCGGAGCGCCGAACGCGGCGAGGACCGCGTCCACCTGACTCGTCAACGTATCGAAGTCGACCTGCTCGCGTGGCCACAGGCCTTCAGTCCGATACCAGGCCTTACCGTCGATGATCGAGTAGAGGAAGTGGGTCCGCTCCACCGCCGAACGCAAAGCGCTGACTCGATCAGCCAGCTCTACCAGCCCTGCGGGCCGCTCACACGGGTTCCAGTCGGGCCCAGCCGCGTCGAGGTAGGCGTCGCATGCCAGCATGAATTCTTTCCCGCCGATGCTGGCGTTTCCGTGGATTCTTGGCAGGGCCATCAGGAGGGCCGAAGCCACGTACGGCGTGGTGGCCGTCCACGTTCGCACGCAATGCACTCACCATAACCTTAGCGATGCGTTCTCGAAGCCGTACGCTTGGTGGCATCGGAATCTGGCCGGCGAAGTAGTGAAGACGAGCATATTTTCCAGGAAACGTGCCCTAAAACACGATGCCGTGCTGTTCAAAGAAACTCCCAGCCTCATTGGCGAGGCACTACACCGTACTGATCACGATGCGCTTGAGCTTGCCCAGCTTGCCAAGAATTACGCGTACTTTTCCATAATCTATAGGATGCACCTCGAGCGGATCGCTGGTTTTCACATGCCCCACCGGGCTGTCGAAATCCCGATTGACTTGCTCAATCGCTTTATGATCAATGAAACTGGACTGCTTCAATGGTTCGATCTGATAGCGGCGTCCGGGACGAGTCTCCGAATCGAGCGGCCGGACGGACGCCTTTCCAAAATGACGCGCCATGACGCCGAGTCTGCTGCTCGCCTGGGAGAGGACCGCTTTCAACTGGCAGTGATCGCCACAAACACGGTTAATATCTTCCAGGCGTATCTCCTAGGCATCTCGTTGATGCTCGGGGGTCGCCGGATGGCGAAGTACGTTCCCGGCATGAACCGCGATATCCAGAAGTTCGCGCTGCACCGCGACGAGTGGAAATACCATGAACCAGCGTTTCTGCCGTTTACCGCCATACCCGTGAGTGAGGCGCTGAACTTGGTGGACGAGGCCGATCGCTGCCAGGCCGAGTTTGGGTTCCGGACATCGCTCCCACTCGTCGCGTCCGCATGGGAAGGACAGGCTGCGGCGAGGCTGGATTCGCTCCTTTCCATGGATTTCAAGCTGCTGTTTGACGAAGACCTCGTTTAGTGGCCGCGGACCTCGCGGCGCCCTCGCCAGGCTCCGGCAAGGCCCGGGGCGAGGTCTGCCGGGACAAGGCCCGGGGCGAGGTCTGCCGGGACAAGGCCCGGGGCGAGGTCTGCCGGGACAAGGCCCGGGGCGGGCGCTGGACACGGGACAAGGGAACTCCCCTCCGCGCGGGAGCGACCCCCCGTTGCGCGTCTCCTGCCCGCACCGTACCCTCGCGGCCCGGCCCAGGCCCGCGCTGCCAGCTAACGGCAGTTCCCCTGCGGACCGTTTCTGCGCCCAGCCCCGGACAACTCACAGCCAATCGTGGAAAGCCGCACGCTGCCATCCCCGAGTTCCGGGATCGTTCAACCACGGCCGCCCAACCTAGACTGCTGGCTACGAGACCGCGATCGCAGGCAGGAAGGCGATGGCACCCCAGCCGACCAGCGCAGTGGTTGCGCGTGTCAGGGCACCGTCAGGGCTTGTGGTCGGGATGCCCGAGGGAAGTCGGCTGGTGTTCGGCAGAGGACCCGATGTCGATCTGACGATCGCCGTTGGCCGGGGACTGTCCCGCCGAGCCGGGTTGATCACCACAGTGGCCGACGGCATCTGGATCGCCAACATCAGCCGCACGCACGCGCTCTACACCGAAGGCGATGGATATCGGATCAGGCTGCCCCGGATGGAGGAGCACGGGGAGCCGGCCGGAGGCTGGTTCATGCGCGCGGGAACAACCCTGGTCGGCTCGCGCGCCATGCTGGATGAGGCCCAGCCGCTGATGGTGATGGTGACCAGGAAGGGGGACGGTGCCGACATCGAGGACGGCCTGACTGACCTCGCCCTCATCCGCCCCGATGGTGACTCAACGCTGCTTCCGATCTACCTGGATCCCATGACCAAACTTTTCCTCGTAGCGCTGATGTGGTGCCGCCCCTGGCTGCTTGATCCGGCCGCGACCACGCCGCTGCCGCGGACCCCCGAGATCGCCAGGGGCGCACTGGAGGTGACCGGCGCATACCACGAACTGGAGCGTTTCGACCACGACCAAGCGTTTCGCGACCGGCTGTCGGCGCGTGTCGCCGAGCACATCAAGGTCCTGCGGCGCAAGATCATCGACCGCGGGTTGGTCAAGGCAGACACGCGGCTCTCTGACGAGGTGGTTGTCCGCGTGCTTATCGAGCACGGGATCATGACCACCGCCGACCTCGGCCGTCTGAACGATCCAGCGTGGTGCTCCCGCCAGGAGGACTTGTGGTGGACGCGGGCGCCCTGACCGTACCGTGTGTCAGGCTCGCACCGCGGGCGGCGTGCCACCGGCAGCGGGCGGGGTGCCACCGCTACCGGGCGGCGGGCCACCGCTACCGGGCGGACGGACGGTAAAGCGTGCGCTGGCGTGCCGCCCGCCGACGCCGGTCACTACCACCTGGTAGCTCCCCGCCGGAATCGGCCCGGCGAAGAACTCGTGTCCCTGGTTGATCGCGTAGTTGAAGGTCCCCGCGTCGTCAACGACCAGCCTGACCGGGGACACGCCGTGGTGCGCCAGCGTTACCGTGATGCGGGTCAGGGGCGCAAAACCGCTTCCGTGGATCACGTAGCCAGTGTTCCCATCGCCGGAGGTCTGGTTTAGCCGGAGCTCTGGCGTGCTGCTCCGCCCGGTGGGAAGTATGGCTGGCGGCATTCCGGGCGGTGGGATGCCAGGACCGACAGGGACCGGAGAAGCCGTCGGCCGAATGCCGGCTTTGAGCGACGCGCCAAGTAACATCCCGCCCGCCACCAATGCTGCGGTCGCAGTTCCCACCGCGGCCAATGTCAGGGTGCGCCGTCGGGCCGCGCGCGCTGAGGGCGGCGATCGCAAGCCCTGCCCGCGGTGGCGTCGAAACGGCCGGCGTCCAAACGGCCAGCGTCGAAACGGCCAGCGGGGGGCAGGCAACGGGCGTGAGGACGGCAGCGCCGAGTATGACCCGAACGTGGCGTCCTCGGCCACCTCATCCGCCGCGTGAGCCTGGGCATTGGGCGAAGGACCGCGCTGGTACTCGGCGATCATGGCAAGGGCCGAGTCAGTGAGGTAATGGGGGTGGGCGCTGTGCTCGCTCAGCTCGCAGACGAGCGGTCCCAGCTCGGTGAGCAGCGCGGCCGAGGTTGCGCGCTTGCGAGGGCTGCGCTCCAGGCAGGATGAGACAAAACCGAGCAGTTCGGCAGGCAGTCCGGTCAGGTCGGGTGGCTCGGTCGCCAGCCTCACCAGCACGTCCATGACGGTCTCGCCCCGGTAAGGGGGATGGCCGGTCGCCGCGAAAACCAGGGTGGCGCCGAGCGAGAACACGTCGCTCGCCATGGACGATTGCCGGGTGTCTCTCGCCTGTTCAGGCGCCATATAGGCGGGGGTGCCCACGGCCCCCCGCGTCACGGTCAGCTGAATCCGCTCCGCGGCCCTCGCTACGCCGAAGTCGATCACCCGGGGCCCGTCCGGCGACACAAGGACGTTGGACGGCTTCAGGTCCCGGTGCACCAGCCCTACGCTGTGGATCGACTCCAGTGCCTCGGCGCACCCGGCAGCGAGCCATCTGATGGCCGGCACGGGCAGCGAGCCGCACCGGAACACCAGGTGGTTCAGCGATGGTGCCGGGATATAGGCGGTGGCCAGCCACGGCACCTCGGCCTCTGGGTCGGCGGCTACGACCGCCGCGGTGAATACGCCGCTGACCCGCCGCGCGGCCGCCACCTCATGAGCGAAACGAGTGCGGAACCCGGGCTCCTCAGCGAACTCAATCTTGATCGTCTTGACCGCGACCAGCCGCCCAGCCGTGGACCGGCCCAGATACACCTGACCCATCGCGCCCTCGCCGAGTCGGCCGAGTAGCGTGTACGGCCCGATCCGTTCCGGGTCCCAGCGACGCAGCGGCACCAGCGCAGGCTGCACCTTCATTGGCCCTCCCCGTCACCATGATGCCTCGTCCGGCGGGCACCGGGTGTGCCGGGCGCCGGAGCCGATGACCGCATGTGGCGGCCGATGACGGCGCCGTGCTCACGGCCCGAGGCTGAAGGGCGGGTAGCGGTCGGTCACCAGGGTGAGGGCATAGGCGATGACACGGTTGTGCCAGCGGATAACTCCCTGCACGAAGTCGAACAGCCCCCGCGGGTAGCGTCCGGTGAACAGGATCGCGAACCATGCCACGATTACGGCAACGAGGGCGCCGACGTCAAGGAAGAAGAGCACGATGTAATGCGGCACGGCCAGCAGCCATTTCACCAGGGGAAGCCACCGGTTGAGGTCACGCGCCGCATCGGGGTATGCGTAGTCGAGGTGAACCGACTGGTGCTCTTCGGTCGATGGATAACGATCGTCCATCAGGGCGAGGTAGACCCCAACCCGGTTGCCGAAACGCTGCAGCTCGAGGTTCCAGTCGAACCACCACCGTGGATATCGCTGGCGGAAGAGGATCATGAGCAGTGGCCCGGCGAACAGCAGCCCGCCGGCCCCGACCGCGACCCGGGTCGCGTTGTTCCCGTAGGACCACTGCCAGGTGCTGCTGGATACCGTGCTGAGCACGATCGCGATCGGGATGACCCACAAGATACGGAACGCCGTGGTTAGCCGGTCGAGCAGGCGATCTGGATAGTCGACCGAGAATTGAACTGGATACTGAAGCTGGTCCATAACCGCATCACCCTTTCCACTCACACAAGATCCCAGAGTCGGTGCCGGATGACGAGCCGGATCGCCGGCCAATTCAGCATCACCTGCTGCCGTGACGCGTCAGTAGGGGACGCCGCTTTTGCGGAGGAGGAGACGGTCCGTATGCCCGAGACCCAGAGCACTGAACCGCGTCCCACGGGGACCGCGGTGCCACCGGCTGAACGGCCGCCATTCCGTGCTGATCACGTCGGCAGCCTGCTGCGCCCGCCCGAGTTGTTGCGGGCTCGCGACGATTTCGCGGCGGGCCGGGTCAACGGCGACGAGCTGCGCGGCATCGAGGACGCCGCGATCCGTGAGGTCGTGCGGATGCAGCAGGACGTCGGGCTGCGGTCGGCGACGGACGGCGAGTTCCGCCGTGAGTCGTGGCACATGGACTTCATCTACCAGCTCGGCGGTATCCGCAAGGTACAGGACGACACGATCAGGGTGGCGTTCCGCAATAAGCAGAGGACGTACGAGTGGGCGCCGCCTTCCGCGCACGTCGTCGAGCCGCTGACGCTCAAGCACACGATCTTCGGCGAGGCGTTCAAATTCCTGGCCGCCGCGGTCACCACGGCAGTGCCGAAGCTCACGATCCCGTCGCTGAGCATGGTGCACTATCGCGGCGGCCGGTCGGCGATTGACGAGTCGGTGTATCCCGATCTCGATCAGTTCTGGACCGACCTAGCGGCGACTTATGCGGAAGAGATCCGGCGGCTGTACGACCTCGGCTGCCGCTACCTGCAGCTCGACGACACGAGCCTCGCGTACATGAACGATCCCGTCCAACGTCGGCACGTCGCCGAGATCGGCGGGGACCCCGAGCACCAGCACGAGCACTACATTGCGAACATCAACCGCGCGCTTGCGGACCGCCCGGCGGACCTTACGGTGACCACGCATATGTGCCGGGGGAACAACCAGAGCATGTGGGCGGCCGAGGGCGGCTACGATTTCGTCGCCGAGGCGCTATTCAACGAGCTAGCGGTCGACGGGTTCTTCTGCGAGTGGGACGACGAGCGTTCGGGGGGGTTCGAGCCGCTGCGGTTCGTGCCGAAGGGCAAGCGCATCGTGCTCGGGCTGGTGACGACCAAGCGCGGCGAGCTTGAGAGCAAGGACGATCTGAAGCGACGGATCGAGGATGCGTCGCGGTTCGTCGATGGCGACCAGATGTGCCTATCGCCACAGTGCGGGTTCTCCTCCACGAAGGAGGGTAACGATCTCACGCATGAACAGCAGCGGGCGAAGCTCAGGCTGATCGTCGAAACCGCCCAGGAAGTATGGGGCGCCGGGTGAGCCGACCGCCGACGCTGCGAACACTGCCATTTGCATAACCTTTCATACCGCCGCGGCCTTGCGTTTATCTCGAGGAGGAACATGAGTGACCCACCGCGAACCGGAGCTACCTCGCACCCGGAGCGCCAGCGCATGGCGCGCAGCGCGGCCGACCGTGCCGTCGTGACGCACCGCCAGCTTTCCGGCCCGGCGTATCACGGCGACTTCATCACCCGCTACGACGAGCTCAGGCCCAAGCCGCCACGGGAACTGTTCGAGCTCCTGCTGTCCCTCGCGCCCGCCAACCCGCCGGCGCTCGTTGTCGACCTCGGTGCGGGAACCGGGATCTCCACCGCGGCGTGGTCGGAACTGGCGGTGCATGTGATCGGCGTCGACCTCAACATGGGCATGCTCCGCGTCGCGCGGCGCGCGGCCAACGTCGTGTACACCCGGGCCAGCGCGGACCAGACCGGGCTCGCCGACGGCTGCGCCGACGTGATCACCTGCGCGCAGTCCTTCCACTGGATGGACCCGGACGCCACGATTGCCGAAATCGCGCGGCTCCTCAGGTCGGGCGGTATCTTCGCCGCCTATGACTACGACTGGCCGCCCCTGATCGACTGGGACGTGGATGCCGCCTTCCTCCGCGTGATCAGGGCGAGCGGGGTTGAACCGAGCCGCCCGGACAAGGCCAGGCACATTGAGCGTCTCCTCGCGAGCGGGCGCTTCCGCGGCGTTCGCGAGGTCTTTCTGCACGCGCGAGAACTCGTGGATGCTGATCACATCACGCGGCTCGCCCTCGCGTTTGGGCCGGTGGCGCGCAAACTGAATGAGGGAGTCACGTCGCGAGAACTCGGCTTGGACAAGCTGGCGGAGACGGTGGGGCGTCGGCTGGACCCCGGCACGAACGCGGCGTGGTGGAGCTACCGGCTACGTATCGGGCTTGCGGTGGGAACCGCCGCCACGCTCGAACCGTAGGCCACGCAGCTGGGTCTTTGGCGCAACTGATTATCCATAACGGCTGGCGTGTGGCGCGCCGGAGCAGGTGTCGGTCGGGGTGTCAGCGGGAGCACCATGACCACGAGGGGGGCCCTGGACGATTGGCACGCCTATTACGGGACTAACGACTCTCGGAATGCATATACCCCTACCGGTATGTTGACGACTGTCAGGGTGATCTGCCGGGCTTTCGTATCAAGGAGGTGGCCGTCAGTGAGCCGCAAGAAGGTGCTCGTGCTGGGCGGAAATTTCGGCGGGCTTACCGCGGCGCTGGCCGTTAAGCATGAGCTGCATGGCGACGTGGATATCCGGGTGATCTCCGCCTCGGACCGCTTCCTGTTCAACCCCTCGCTTATCTGGCTCCCGTTCGGCAAGCGCAGCGCGGCCGACATCACGTTCCCCCTCGCCCCGACGATGCAGGCCCATGGGGTCGATTTCGTGCACGCCGAGGCCACCGCTATCGACCTCGCGTCCAAGAAGGTCACGGCGACCAGCGGTGTCTACAACTACGACTACCTGGTCATCGCGACGGGTTACCGCAACAATTTCGGCGCCGTTCCTGGGCTTGGCCCGGGAGGCAACGCCTATACGATCACCACTCTGGAAGACGCGATCCATGCCGGGGAAGGGTGGCGGCGGTTCCTCGATAACCCGGGAGACATAGTCGTCGGCGCGAGCCAGGGCGCCGGGTGCTTTGGCGCCGCCTATGAGTACCTGTTCAATGTGTCCTACCGGCTACGCAAGGCGGGCCTGAAGAAGCAGGTCAAGCTCACCTACGTGTCCGCGGAACCATTCCTCGGTCACTTCGGCATAGGAGGGCTGCCACACGGGGAGGCCCTGCTATCGATGTTCCTGAAGAGGGAGCGCATCACCGCAGTGTTGAACACCGGTATGGACCGTGTCGAGGAAGGGCGCCTCGTCCTGGCGGACGGGAAGAACATCGACTTCTCCTACGCGATGATCGTGCCGCCATTCATCGGCCAGGAGGTCGTCCGTTCGGCGGGGGAGATCGCCGACGAGAAAGGCTATGTGAAAGTCCGCGACACCTACCAGACCGAGGCCTACGACAATGTCTACGCGGTGGGCATCGCCGCCGCAGTTGAGGTGCCGTGGCAGACAGCCACCCCGGTTGGCATCCCAAAGACGGGTTTCCCGACCGAGCGGATGGCTCATGTTGCGGCCCGCAACATCGCGGCTCAAATCCGTGGCGAAGAGCCCCACTCGCACGAGGCGTTCGGCGACATGCCGGCGGTGTGTGTGATGGACGCGGGCAACAACGGCGTGATCATTCTGGCCGACAAGATGCTCCCGCCGCGCAAGCACGGCGTGCTGATCCCGGGACCGCAGGCTCACGCCATGAAGCTCGCGTTCGAGAAGTACTTCCTGTGGAAGACCCGCCACGGTTACGTCAGCCTCCCCTGAGACTGCGTGACGGATTCGGCCGCTCGCAGGCGCCGCGTAGAGTGATCTCGGTCGCCGGAGCGCGCGCTGGTATTGCGAGGTAGCAGGAGTCCAACGAGGTGGGGCAATGTGGGCGACGAGGTGAATGCGAAGGTAGCCAGCGGCGCGGAGTTCGGGCGGCTGCTGGCTGGTTTCCGGTTTGGTCGTGGCTTGTCACAGGACGACCTCGCTGATCAGTCGGGCATGAGTGTGCGGGCGATCCGGAGCCTGGAACGCGGTCAGGTCGAGCGCCCGCGGCGCACCTCGGTTGCGCTGCTTGCCAACGCGCTGACGTTGAATGACACCGAGCGGGAAGCATTCAGGAACGCTGCTGCCGGTTCGCCGACAAGCGACCAGGGGCTGACAGACGCCCGCCCGACCCCGGCGCGTATGGTGCCGCGCCAGCTGCCGCCTGACATTGAGGACTTCACGGGGCGCGAACATGCCTTGGAGTGGCTCTACCAATGCGCGCGGGGCCGCGAACGTGGGTCGACAGCGGTGGTGATCACGGCTGCCGTTGGCAAGGCCGGGGTGGGCAAGACCACCCTGGCTGTCCATGCCGCTCACCGGCTGCGCTCCCGGTTCCCCGATGGGCAGCTCTATGTCAACTTGCGCGGCGTCGAGGCGCAGGCTCTTGAATCGGCCTATGTGCTCGGCCGTTTTCTGCGTGCCCTCGGTGTCGAGGGCAACGCCATCCCTGATGACGTTGACGAGCGCGCCGACTTGTACCGTTCGCTGCTGGCTGATCGGCGCGCGCTCGTCCTGCTCGACAACGCGGCCGATGAGGTGCAGGTTCGCCCGCTGCTGCCCGCTGGCGCTCGCAATGTCGTCCTGGTCACCAGCCGTACCCGCCTGACCGCGCTTGCGGTCGCTGAGGTGATCGATCTCGACGTCCTCCCTCCGGAGCAGGCCGTGGAGTTGCTCGGCAAGATTGCCGGTGCGGATCGCGTTGCCAGCGAGCCTGAGGCGGCATGGGCGATCGCGGCCCTGTGCGGGTATCTGCCTTTGGCGCTGCGGATCGCGGGGGCCAGGCTTGCCGCGAAGCCGCACTGGCGGTTGGAGCGGCTGGCCCATCGGCTTCGTGCGCACCATCGGCGGCTGGACGAGCTGTCGGCAGGTGACCTCGAGGTGCGAGCGAGCGTCGGGATGAGCTACCACGCTCTGGGAAAGCTGGAGCAGCGCGCGTTCCGGCTGCTCGGACTGCTAGAAGTGCCCGACTTCGCGCCTTGGATGCTGGCCGCCCTGCTCGATATTTCGGCGCTCGAGGCGGAGGAGGTCGCTGATCGCCTGGCGGACGCCCAGCTGCTTGACACGGTCGGTGACGATGCGGCTGGGCAGCTCCGCTACCGATTCCACGACCTGCTCCGTCTGTATGCCAGGGAACGGTTGGCCGCGGAAGAGACGCTGGACGCTCGGCGCGCCGCGCTGGAACGAACGTTGCAGCGCTACTTCGCGAGCGCGCAGGAATCGGTGCGTCAGCTCCGTCTGCGCCCACCGGAGCTGCCAGACCGGACCGCGTCGGCCGTTCCGCATGATCCTCTGGGCCGATTGGCGCAGTCGTACCAGTGGCTGGCGGCTGAGCACACGGGCCTGGCGGTGAGCCTGGATCAGGCGTGGCGCGAGGGTCTGGGCGGGCTGGGGGAGGCTCTCACGCGGCTGCTGGCGGACTTCTTTGAGGTGTATGCCTGCTGGGACGAGTGGGAGCGAACACATGAGGCAGCTCTTCGCGCCGCCCGACTGGGGGGCGACCGGCACGCCGAGGCGTCACTGTTGTGCGGCCTTGGCGACCTGTGCCGCTGCCGGGGCTGCCTGCCGGAGGCCGTGACGCACTTCACCCGCAGCAACGTCATCTTCCGGGAGCTGCAGGACACCCCGGGCGAGGTCGACAGCCTGATCGGACTCGCGCGCACCTACCGGCGCCAACACCGGCTGGCTGACGCCGCCGCCTGCTTCGAACAGTGCCTTGGGCTCTGCCGAGGACTCGGCGAGCCTGACCGTGAGGCTAAGGGCATGCTGTTTTTCGCAAAGGTGCGCCGGCAGCAGGGACAGCTGGAGGATGCTCTCGCCCTCCTGACATCCTGCCGGGAAATTTTCCGCTCGGTCAGCAGCGGCGGCTACGTGGCCTATAGCGATCTCGTGATCGGAATCCTGCACAACGAGCGCGGAGAGCACGACCAGGCCGCAGACAATCTCCAGCACGCGCTGACCTTCGCGCAGGCACTCGGCGACCCGCGCTGGCAGGCCTACGTCCTGCTCAACCTGGCGGTGACGGCCCGGGCACGCGGATCGCAGGACGAAGCGCGCCGGGATCTCGAACAATCCCTGGCCATGTTCCAGCAGGCCGGAGACGGGCAAGGAACCTCTTACACCCGCCAACTGATCGCCAGCTTCGGCGAGACCGCGGTCCTTCGTTCGTGAGCCGCGTTGGTCGGCGTGGCTCTCCGCTGAATCTTGACGAACACCACATTGCAGGGATAAGCATGCGGTACTCGCCAACGTCGGCGGGTCGGAATGGGGGTCGCATGTTGGGACATCGCACGCGAGTGTGGCTGCTGACCGGGGTGGCCGGTTTACTGCTCGCGTATCTAGGAGTGACAGCCCCGGCCGGTGCGAGCACCAGTTCGACGGCCGCGACCTACGTGGTCGTGCTGAAGGGAAACGGCCAGGCGGGCCTGGCCGCCATCAAGCAGGCGCAGGGCCAGGTTCTCCAGGTGAACAAGCTCGGGATCGCCCAGGTGTCCTCGACGAACCCGGCATTCCTGTCCACCATCCGCGGTTCTGGTTCGGTTGACGCCGCAGCGAACGACGCGTCGTGGCATCTCGGCCAAAAGGACCTCGTGTCGGTGACTTACGTGCCCGCCTCGACCCAGGCCGCGAACTGCGCGGCGTTCTACCACGTGCCGGTCAATGTCGGCCCCGAGCCGCTGTCGGCGTGTGAGTGGGACGACCGCATCATCAACGCGTCACCCGGCCAGTCCTACGCGGTGAACCGGGGCGCAGGGGCCACGATCGGCGACATGGACACCGGGATCGACCTCACCCACCCCGACATCGCGCCGAACCTCGACGTCGGTCTGTCATGCTCGTTCATCACCTCAGCCAACCCGAACGCCAACCCAGCCGAGGTGGCCAATGGGGACTGCTCCAACAAGGCCGCGGTGCAGGACCTGAACGGGCACGGCACGCACACCGCCAGCGAGGCTGCCTCCCCGATCAACGGGATTGGAACCGCTGGCGTGGCGCCCGAGGCCACCATCGTGGCGCTGAAGGCTGGGAACGTGGCGGGATACTTCTTCACCCAGGAAGTTACCGACGCGATGATCTACGCCGGGGACCACCACCTCGACGTGGTCAACATGTCATTCTTCGCGGACCCGTGGCTCTTCAACTGCAAGAACGACGCCGACCAGCGGGCGATCGTCACCGCCATCAGCCGGGCCAGCAGGTACGCGCAGCAACACGGCGTCGTGATGGTCGCAGCGGAGGGTAACGAGGCAATGGACCTTGCTCATCCGGTGACCGACACGATTAGCCCCGATTTCCCGCCAGGTTCGGAACTGACCCGCGATGTCGGCAACAACTGCGTCGTGCTGCCGAACGAGCTGCCGGGAGTCGTTGGCGTGACTGGGATCGGGCCCGCCGGTGAGCTGTCGTTCTTCTCGAGCTACGGCGCAGGGGTGGCCGACGTGACGGCACCCAGCGGCTCGTCAGGCCAGGCTCCCAACCCGTTCGGGCGGGTGCTCGCCGCTTGGTCGTCGACCGGCCCGCCGATCGGAATCCCCGGGCGTGACGTCCAGGATGCCGGTGGCGCAGTCTACGCGTGGGTTCAGGGGACCTCGATGGCGTCTCCCCATGCGGCCGGGGTCGCGGCCCTGATCCGCGCCGCGCACCCGAACATGCCGGTGGGCGCGGTCCAGGCGATCCTGCAGAACACCGCGATGCCAAAGGACTGCCCGACACAAGCGGAGATGGATCCGCTGTCCGGCAGCCTCGGTGTGCAGACCTGCTCCGGCGGGCCCGGCTACACCAACTTCTACGGCAAGGGTTTGGTCGACGCGCTGGCAGCGGGCAGCGCTTAAGCTCGAATCCACCACGAATGGGCCGGCGTAGGCCGGCCCATTCGCTTGCGTATCGCCACGATCAGCTTGCCGATCCGGCGCCCCTGGAAGTCGACCCCGGTCAGCCGAGCGGCGTCAGACAATAAAATCTACTTCTCCTATTAGTAAGTTGTCTAACTGCTAAAGTAATGTCAGTGCCGCATCCAGGAGGGCGGCGCTCAGCTGAGGTCCCCTGGGACCGCGGTGCCCTGGAACAGCGATCGGCTTGGTATGCACTGAACTGAAAGGGGGCCGGGCCGGACAGGCCCTGCGCGGCCTGCGGCCGATGACGACCAATGGCGGCGCGCTCGTACGGCCAGTACTGCCCTATCGCCAGAGCCCTCGACCTTCTCGGCGAGCGGTGGACCCTGTTAATACTGCGCGAGCTTCTCGGCGGGCCGCGCCGCTACGCCGACCTCCGCGCCGAACTGCCGGGCATCGCGACCAACCTGCTGTCGCAGCGGCTTCGGCTGCTGGTGGCCGAGGGCCTCGTCGAGCAGTTCGACGTGCCCCCTCCGGTGTCACGCACCATGTACCGGCTGGCCGACGCAGGCTGGCGGTACGTCCCTCCGGTGATCGGCGCACTCGCCGCGTTTGGCTCGGACCGGCGGCCAGGAGGCCCGGATCGGGTCTCGCCGCTGACCGGTTTCTTGATCGGAGTGCTGCTCGGCTTCGACAGCCAGCGCGCCCGGGACGTCGACGAGGACTACCGCGTCGTTGTGGACGGCCGGACCTTCGATATCGGCGTGCGGCACGGGGTCCTGTGCGGCGCCCGGGGCGCACCCGGCGTCCAGCTACGCGCTCAAGCCAGCGAGCTGGTCGAACGCCGACGTGGCCACGGGCCGGCGCAGGCATCGCGGATTGAGTTCCACGGGCCCGCGCCCGCCACAACTCGATTCCTGCGGGTCTTCCGGCTGGCGCTGGCGGAAGACCCGGCCCCGACGTGATGGCAAGGCAGCGCGAGTAGACCTCGGCCAGCAGTAAAGAGTTTGGACCGATGGCTTGCGCTGCCGTATGGCCACGCTGCGCCGCATGGCGGCCGTGAACGGTGCTGCGGACGACGCGGTCCGTCATCCTACGAAGTCGATTGCGTCACGCAAGTAAGCACCTCTAAAGTAAATAGTGTCAAGAAATCGACCCCGTCGCGTGAGGTGATCGCCGGACGCCCCGATCGTCGCGCCGGTCGCCGTGTGAAGGGCGCCCCTCAACCCGGTCACCACAGGAGCAAACGTGACTCAGCGATCCGAATACGACATCCGGTCTCAGGCCAAGGACGTGCTTGGCGCGCTCGACATCGGCCTCGCCGGGCTCGAGGAGCTCTACCGCGACCTGCACCGCAATCCCGAGCTGTCGGGCCAGGAAGAGCGCACCGCCGCCCGGGTGGCCGGTCGGCTCGCCCGCGCGGGATACACGGTCACCTCGGGCGTGGGCGGCCATGGGGTCGTGGGCTTGCTGCGCAACGGGGAAGGCCCGGTCGTGATGATGCGCGGCGACATGGACGCATTGCCGATCAAGGAAGACAGCGGCCAGCCATACGCCAGCACCGTCACCGCGGTTGACCCCTACGGCGCGCGGGTCCCCGTCGCACACGCCTGCGGGCACGATGTGCACACGACCAGCCTGGTCGGCGCGGCGGAGCTGCTGGCTGCGTGCTGCGACCGCTGGCGCGGCACGCTCATGATCGTCGCGCAGCCGGCCGAAGAAAAGCTGACCGGGGCGGCAGCCATGCTGGCTGATGGCCTGTATACCCGGTTCGCCAAGCCAGACATCGCGCTCGGCCAGCACGTCGCGTCCTTCCCTGCCGGGCTTATCGGACACGGCAAAGACGTGATCATGGCGGCGATGACCCGGCTGGACGCGACCATCTCAGGCCAGCAGGGCAAGCGGCTGCTGCAGTTCGGCGCGGTCGACCCGGTGACGATCACCGCGTCCGCCATTTCCCGGCTGCGGGAGGCCGCGGCGCAGGCCGGTGCGCCGGCCGAGGTGAGCTTCCCGCGGCTGATCGGGCGCAGCCAGGCCAACGTCGTCGACCAGGTAGAACTCGGCGTGATCGTCCGCAGCCACGACGAAGACGTCCATCACCGGCTCGTCCAGGCCGTCACAGACGTCCTCACCGAACAAACCGCGGGCCACGGCAAAACGGCTGTCCGCATTGACGGCAGTGCCCCGGCCAACCGCCTCGATGCCGCGGCGGCGCGGCGCGTGCGGGCCGCGCACACCGCGTGGTCCGGCGCAGGCCGCGTAATCGACGTGCCGCCGGTCACGGCCGCCGAGGACTTCGCCATGTATGGAGCCGGCGGTGTCAGCGCCTACGGCGCCCCCGCCGTGCCGGCCGTGTTCTGGTTCACCGGCGCCAGCCCTCTGGACGCCTGGCTCGCCGCCCCCGCCGAAGACCCGAGGGAAAAGGTGGCCCACATGCCGGCCCTGCACTCCGCCCAATTCATCCCCGACCGCGTGCCCACGCTGCGTACCGCAGTCGAGGCGATGACCGTGGCCGGACTCGCCTACCTTTGGGAACACGCTTGACCGCCGCACCCCGTGAGGTCACTTGCTTGAAACAACTGATCCGTCCTTAAGATGGTCGTATGCTTCCACGCACCTATGAGCGCCAAGCGTGTTCGGTTGCCCGCACGCTGGGCCTTGTGGGTGACAGGTGGACGCTCCTGGTGATCCGCGACGCTCTTCAGGGAGTCCGGCGGTTCGAAGCTTTCCGCACCGGGCTCGGGATTGCGCACAATGTCCTGGCCGACCGCCTCACCCGGCTGTGCGCGGCAGGTATTTTGGAGCGGCGCCGCTACCAGCGAAAGCCGGACCGGTACGAATACCTCCTGACCGGCAAGGGGCGAGACCTATGGCCAGTGGTCATGTCGCTGCTGCTCTGGGGCGACAAATACCTGGCCCCAGACGGCCCGCCGGTGCTTGTCTTGCATCGTGGCTGCGGCGGACGGCTTACCCCCGCGCTCACCTGCGGTGACTGCCGGGTGCCCCTGGGTCCGCACAACGTCGAGGTCACCTCGGCACGGCCGACTTTCCGAGAAACAGCTGGGGGCTCAGCGGAGCGGGAAGAGCCAAACCCAGGTCCATAACGGCTGCCGCTGAACCGCGGGCCGCGCCAGGATCCAGGTCGAGACGCCCGGTCGACGGGTCGCGGCGGCCGCCGCGACGGTTATGGTGGCCGGGTCCCGTCAGGCCAGGCATCCGAGAAGGCGGGTGAGGGCGGCGGGGTCGCCCGACGTCTCGACGGGTATCGGAAGGCCGAAGGCGCCCAGCGGCCGGGGGTGCAGCAGACGGATGTAGTCAGGCTCCCGGCAGGTGATGACGGCGTCGGCGTGGCCCAGCGATTCCTCGGACACGTCGAGTGTGCCGTCCGCGATGCTGACGCAAGCGCGCCCGTCGGGGAACTCGAACTCGATCGCGACGTCGACCTCGGCGGCGCGTGCGCGGTCGAAGCGGTGGCGGACGCCCAGCAGGAAGTTGTGCACCGTGGAGACGTCGGGGCGGAAGTCGACGTAGCGGATGTACTTGGCGCGTTTGCGCCGGGCGGCCTGCTCGGCGGGTGTTCCTGAGGCGACGTAGACGGGTTCCTCGCGGTGGATCAACGGGAGGACGACGTCGTCGCGCCAGCGTTTCTTGTCCGCGAGGTAGGGGCCGATGACATCCTCGCCGGCCGGGCAGACGGCTTGGCAGTACGCCGATTTGTAGTTGGGACCGAAGGACAGCGACTGCCACATCGAGAGAGTCTCAGGTTCGCGGAACTTCGCTCGGTATGTGGGGACGTCGCGGCTCGCGGCGAGGGTTTCGATCCAGTCGGTGAAGCCGAAGAGGAACTCCCGGTAGTTGTGGTTCAGGCAAGCGAACCCGTCGAAGCTACCGTCTGCGTGGATCGCGCCGACCGGGCACGCCGCCACGCAGAGGTTGCAGCCGAGGCAGGGATTGAAGTCGAGCGGCTGGCCGTAGTGGTCGAGCGTGGCGTCAATCAAGATCGTGTCGAGAAGGACGTAGTTACCGAAACGCGGATGAATGACGTTCCTGTTGATTCCCATGTGCCCCATGCCGGCCTCGACGGCCACCGTCTTGTGGGCGATGTCCCAGAAGCTCCGCCCGGCGCTGGCGTGCATGTTCATGGGAAAACCCACCGAGGCGGCGACACCGCGCACTCCCCGGTCGGCGAGGCGCCGGAGGACCGCGGCCGCGCTGTGGCCAAGACGGTCGCCTTCGTGCTGCCATGTCTGGTTCGCCGCCGCCCGTGACACCGACCGGATGGCGTCCCTGTTCGTCACCGCGACAAGGGAAATGAGTGTGGCAACGGCCGGAAACAGCCGGCGGGCGTGATCGTTCTCTTCGCCGAGCCCAGCCCGGCCGATCTCGACGAAGCCAGCGTCGTCGGCGCCCGATGCCAGGCACAGACTGCGGAGCAGGTCCGCCGGCAGCTGTGGCGGAGACTGCGTCCCGGCCAGTTCGGTCTCCCGGGCCCGGCGGGCGTCCTCTGCTTCAGGGCTGCCGCGGAAGATCAGTGGATTCTCGGCGGTCACGAGCCACTGCGCTAGCGACTCTAGACAAGAAAATCTACTTTACTTACTAGTAAGTTGTCTAACTGCTAAAGTAATGTCGGCGCCGCATCCAGGAGGGCGGCTCTCAGCTGAGGTCCGCTGGGACCGCGGTGCCCCGCAACAGCGGTCAGCCTGACGCACTGAAGCGATCAGCCTGACGCACTGAACTGAAAGGGGACCGGGCGGACAGGCGCAGGATACTGCGCGAGCTTCTCAGCGGGCCGCACCGCTACGCGGACCTCCGCGCCGAGCTGCCCGGCATCGCGACCAACCTGCTGTCGCAGCGGCTTCTGCTGCTGGTGGCCGAGGGCCTCGTCGAGCAGTTCGACGTGATGGCAAAACGGCGCGCTATTCCTGCGCTCCGCTGCGGTGCTTTCTGCCTGGCGGTTTCAACCACCGCGATTATTTGAATAAATCCCGATGGGGTGGTGAGCGTTGGCACCCCTGAGTTCTAGAAGACCGAGACGTGCACGTGGTCGAAGTGGTTGGCGGTGATGCTGCCGCGGTCCTCCATGGGAACCCAGCCCGACGACGCCATCCGGATGTCCCAGAGTCGCTGCCGGTAGATGATGTACATGATGCCAAGCCGAGAGGCGTTCGCCTGGGCCCATGAGGCGACGTTGAAGCCCCGCTGTACCCAAGCGCCCGAGGGCATGACACCGCCGGAACCCAGCATGAAGTCACAGGCCCTGCCGAGGGGATGCTCGCCTGAACTCTCGGCTCGGTAGCAGCTGATGGCGGGGAATGGGCCGAATCTCCGGTCGATCTCGTCCCGCACGTCGCGCATGCGCGCGGTAATGCGGTCCCCGCCGATCGTCGGCGACTGAGGCTGGAACTTGGCCATGAGGCGCTGGACCGTCCGCCGCTGCCGAGCGAGCCTGGCGAGCAGCAATCGCAGCTCGTCGACCTTGGCCCGTGCGGTCTGCTGGGCGCGCTTGCCGGCCACCACGAGCCGCTGCAGCTCCTGCTCTCTGGCGCTGCGCTGCCTGGAAAGGTATTCCAGGGTCGCGGACCTGTCGAGCGCCTCCTGCGGGTCGCCGCTGACCAGAAGCGCAAGCTCGGGGTCGATTGCGCCGCCCATGTAACTCACCGCGGCAAGCCTGACGATCTGGCGTTGGGTGATGCCGAGCCGGCGGCTCAGCCGCCGCGCCCGCGCCGTCGCTGCCTGGGCGGCGGATTCTGCGTCGGTGAGCAGCACCAGCTGACCGCGGTACTGCCTGGAAAGCCTGGCGGCGCGGGCTTCGAGCTCGGCCAGCGTCACATGCGAGTCAGCGGGGAGTAACCGGACGGCTGGACTGTCCGGCGCAAGCCGCGTGGCGGGAGCCGCATCGCCGGCGGATGGCGCGAGGAGCGAGCCGACAACGATCGCCGCAGCCACTGCTGCGCACCTGCTTACCCCGAGGCGAAGCGAGAGACAAGGAACAGTCGGTCGGCTCTGGGTGGAGTACGAGCGCCTCACGGCCTCACCTTTCCCTCCGCCTACCGGGGGGGTGCGCGTCACGCTGTTAACTCTCACCGGCCGTCCGAGCTGATTTCGGAAGATAGCACCTCATTCCTCCGCGTGTGGCCCTTTCGGCTTGTTTGTCTCCGGCGACATTCCGGTCAGCCGGGGAACCGTGAGCCACCCGCGCGACTGGTGAAAACGTGCGCCAGCCGTTCGGGACAAAGCGTGCGCCAGCCGTTCGGGACAAAGCGTGCGCCAGCCGTTCGGGACAAAAGAAGTCATCTTCGAACAGACGCCGTGCCTGCGCCGCGCCGTAAGATCTGCCCCATGCGCGCGATCACCTGGCTCAAGGAGCGCGGGGCCGAGTTCGCCGAGATCAGCCTGGGTGAAACCTACCTGCGAGCCGCTGGCGTGGCGGTCAGCGCATCCCCGCTACCGTACCGGCTGGACTATGAGCTGGATTGCGTGGAGCGCTTCGTCACCCAAAGGCTGCTGGTCCGGACTCAGGGTGCGGGCTGGAGCCGCCGCTTGGTGCTCTCGCGTGACCCGCAGGGTTCGTGGGGTATCGAAGCCAGTGCCGAGGGAGAAGTGGACCTGCCAGGGCCGGGCGGCGATCCGGTCGCATTCGCCACCGCTCTGGACTGCGATCTCGGTGAATGCCCCGTCACGAACACGATGCCAGTCCTGCGGCACGGGCTGCTGCGGGGCGGCCCGCCGCGCGACTTCGTCATGGCCTGGGTCGGGGTGCCCGACCTGTCAGTGCAAGCATCCGCGCAGAGGTACACCTACGTCGGGCCGCCTGAGGCTGCCGCGGGCCCGGCCGGAACTGCCGCGGGCCCCGCCGGAACTGCCGCGGGCCCCGCCGGGACCACCGCGGGCCCCGCCGGGACCACCGCGGGCCCGACCGGAACTGCCGCGGGCCCGACCGGGACCACCGTGATCCGCTTTGAGAGCGGTACGTTCTCCGCGAACATCGTGTTCGACAGCGACGGTTTGGTCGTCGACTACCCGGGACTATGCACGACGGCGTGAGCGCCGCATCGGCCGCGCGGCCCTGGTGGCAAGGTGGCCCTGTGGGTCGCCGCTGACCGGTGGAGGCCCTCTGCTGGTCGCCGGTGACCCGTGGAGGCCCTCTGCTGGTCGTCGGCCGGTGACCGGTGGAGGTCCTTTGCTGGTGACCGGTGACCCGTGGAGGCCCTCTGCTGGTCGCCCATGACCGGTGGAGGCCGTCTGCTGGTGGCCGGCCGGTGACCGGTGGAGGTCGTTTGCTGGTGACCGGTGGAGGTCCTTTGCTGGTCGCTGGTGACCCGTGGGGGCCCTCTGCTGGTCGCCCATGACCGGTGGAGGCCCTCTGCTGGTGGCCGGCCGGTGACCGGTGGAGGTCCTTTGCTGGTCGCTGGTGACCCGTGGAGGTCCTTTGCTGGTGACCGGTAGAGGCCCTCTGCTGGTCGCCGGTGACCGGTGGAGGCCCTCTGCTGGTCGCCGGTGACCGGTGGAGGCCCTCTGCTGGTCGCCCAATGATCCGTGGAGGCACCCTGGCCCTGTGGCCTATGGCCTACGGCGCGACATCCTTGAGCCTGTAGTCGAGGTCGGCGGCGAGTTCGGCGACGTCCATTTGGGCCTTCTGCAGATGGCCGGAATAGTCCCAGTTCATCGCCTGCCACCGAGTGAACTGGTCGAGGACCCATATGCCGGATTGGCGGCTTCCATTTCCTGACTTGTCATTGCCGCCAAACGGCAGATGTGCCTCGGCTCCCGACGTGGAGTTGTTGACACTTACCATGCCGGCCGTGACGCCTCGCCGGAACCGGAACACCTCGTGCGGGTCGTTGCTGTAAATGGAGGATGACAGGCCATAGCCTGGTGCGTTAGCGAGGGCGATGGCATCGTTCAGATCGGCGTAGCGTGCGACACCCACGATCGGGCCGAACGTCTCCTGCCGGAACAGGGAGTCGCTGGCCTGCAGGGCGTCAACGATCGTCGGGTGGTAGAAGAGCCCCGCCTCGGGGTCGCCAACGAAGCCCGCACGGGGGTTGGCGCCGCTGATCCGGCCAAGCCCGCTGGAGCCTAGAACCTTGTGGTGTGGCTGGATCCAGCCCAGGTACTCCTCGAACCGGTCGGCGAATTTCTGGTCCAGCATCGGCCCGTAGAGCACATCCTGAGCTGGATCTCCGACCGGGGCCGCAGACACCGCGGCGGACAACCGCGCAAGGAATTCGTCGTGGACCGATTCGTGGACGATGACCGTGCCAAGCGACGTGCAGCGCTGCCCAGCGGTGCCGAAGCCGGAGAACAGCGCTCCCTGCACGGCTAGCTCGATATCCGCGCTTGGCGTCACCACCATCGGGTTCTTGCCCCCGAGTTCGAGGCAGGGGGTTTGCAGGTAACGGCCAGCCAGTCCGCCGATGCGCGCGCCGACGGCCGTGGATCCGGTGAAACCGATCTTGTCGATAGTTCCCGCCTGCAACCCCCGCTCCAGGCCGGCGAAGGTTTCCGGCCCATCGGCGAACACGATGTTGAGCACGCCGTCGGGCAGCCCGGCGGCCTGGAACAGGTCGAAAAGCGCCATTGCCGACGCTGCGGCGTACTCCGCGGGTTTCCACACCACGGTGTTGCCGGTTACCAGCGCCGGGACGAGATACCACGACGGCACGGCGACCGGGAAGTTCCCAGCGGTCACCACGGCGGCGGTCCCGACCGGGACCCGGAATGTGAACAGTTGCTTGTCGGGCATTTCGCTCGGGACGGTCTGCCCGTAGAGGCGCCGACCCTCCCCGAGGAAGAAGTCGCAGGTGTCGATGATTTCTTGGACCTCGCCAAGCGCCTCCTGGTAGGGCTTGCCCAGCTCGCGGGTGACCAGGCGGGCGAGGGGTTGTTTGTTGGCCTCCACGATGCGGCCCATCGCGGCAACCGTCCGGCCGCGGACCGGGGCGGGAATGTCCGCCCACGACGGCTGGGCCCGCTTCGCGGTCGCGCACGCGCCGCCGAAGGTCGCAGCGTCGGCGAGCGTAACCTCCGCCACGATGTCGGCGAGGCGGGACGGGTTCGGCGAACTGAGCGTGCCGGCCGGGGTGCCCTCGGCAGGGCGGCCGCCGACGATCGAAACAATGGTGCGGGCCATGGTCACACTCTCCCTCGGTGGCTCGGGCCAAATGCTTGGCCGGTCACGTGGCGGCATGCGGCCGCTGCGCCGCGAGCCTGTCCAGGCACCGCTCGAGCGCCTTCAGCCCCACGGCCAGCTCGTCCTCGCTGATGGTCAGCGCCGGGCGGAAGCGGATGGACCGCGGTCCGGCCGCGAGTACCAGCACCCTCTCCTCCTCGCGCAGCATGCTGAGGAACCAGTCGCGTTCCCGCTGGCTCACCAGATCAAACGCGCACATCAGACCCCGCCCGCGGGCGTTGGACGCATGGTCGGGATAACGGCCGACGACGTCGCTCAATTCCGTGAGAAACCAGCCACCAAGGACCGCGGCCCGCTCGAACAGTCGGTCACGCTCGATGATCTCGAGCAGTCGGCGGCAGCGCACCATGTCGACCAGCCCACCGCCCCACGTCGAGTTGATCCGGCCGCTGACCGTGAACACGTTGTCGGCCACCTCATCGGTCCTGCGCCCAGCCATGATGCCGCCGAGCTGCACTTTCTTGCCAAATGCCACGATGTCAGGCTCGAGGCCGAGTTGCTGATAGGCCCACGCGGTGCCGGTAAGCCCCACGCCGGTCTGGACCTCGTCGAGGATGAACAACGCGTCGTTCTCCACGCACAGCCGCTGCATGGCCTGGAGGAATTCCGCACGCATGTGGTTGTCGCCGCCCTCGGCCTGGATCGGCTCGGCGATGAAGCAGGCGATGTCGTCCGGGTGGTTGCGAAATGCCGCCTCGGCTTGCTGCAGTGCGCGATTTTCGGCGTCGGCCACCTCGCCAAGATGCTCGCTGAGCGGGAACGTGACCGCCGGGACTTCGATTCGCGGCCAGCCGAACTGTGGGTAGCGCTCGGTCTTCACCGGGTCAGTGTTGGTCAGCGAGAGTGTGTAACCGCTGCGGCCGTGAAACGCACGTGTCAGGTGCAGCACCTTCGTCCCCAGATCCGGTGAGCGGCCGTGCATCTCGTTATGGCGGCTCTTCCAGTCGAACGCACATTTGAGCGCGTTCTCGACCGCGAGCGCGCCGCCCTCGACGAAAAAGAGGTGGGGCAGCGCTGGATCGCCAAGCACCCGAGCGAAGGTCTCCACGAAATCGGCGTAGTGCGCGGTGTAGATGTCGGGATTCGTGGGCTTGTTCACCGCCGCCTCGGCGAGCAGGGTCATGAAGCCCGGATCGTCGGTTATGCCGGCCGGGCTGATGCCCAACGGTGCGGAGGCGAAGAACGTGTACAGGTCCAGATAAGATTCGCCGGTGCTCGCGTCGACGAGCCAGGAACCTCGGCTGCGGTGCAGGTCCAAAACGAGATGGAAGCCGTCGGTCAGCACATGACGTGCCAGACGCCCACGGACATCGCCACCGGCCATATTGTCTCCTCTGCTGGGCCGGGCGCGCCCGGCGGGTCGGCAACAAATCCTGCAGTTGGCAGGTTATGACGAAGAACTTCCTGCCTCAAACCCTCCTGTGACGAGAATGTCCTCGGCGAGGTTCCAGCGACGTTCTGCCGAGTTCCCGCACCCGAAGGTATGAGCCGACCCGTTCAGGCCGCGTCGTGGAAGACCAGGCCTAGGGTGTGCCGGACGCCAGATCGAACAGTGCTGACCCCGTGGCGGACCGGGGACACCGACCAGCCCCGCTTGGACTCGACCGGCCGGTCTCGGGTTGTGAAGATCAAGCCATGGCCCTGCCGCAGCCGCATCGCCGTGCCGCGGGACTGCGCGCGGGGCCGCTGCTCGACCAGGAGGAACTCCCCGCCGGTGTGGTCCACCTCCGGTTCGTCGAGACCGATGACCACCTGCAAGGGGAACACGAGGTCGCCGTACAAGTCCCGGTGCAGCGCATTCCAGTCGCCCTCGCGGTAGCGCAGCAAGATGGGGGTCGGCTTGGTCTGACCCGCCGTGTGGCACATCTCCAGCCATTCAGCGAGAGTGTCAGGCCACGGGCCGGGCGTGCCGAGCTTGCCAGCCCAGTCGCGGGCTATGGGCAGCAGGTGTGGGTAGAACGCCGCGCGCAGCTGCGCGACAAGCTCAGGGAACGGGTGATCGAAATAACGGTACTGCCCGGACCCAAACCGATGGCGAGCCATGTCGATCGTGGACCGGAAGCGGCCTGGTTGCTCATACAGCTCAGAAATGCTCGTGCACTCGTCCCTGCCGAGCAGTTGCGGGGTCTGGGCGCAGCCGTAGGCGTTGATCTCCTCGGTCAGCGTCGGCCAGTCGAATCCGCGTACCCGGCGGGCGGGATCGGTCCGCGGCGTCGTGCCGCTTGGCGTCTTGCGCGCTGTCGTCGTGTTCATGCGGCGCCCTCCAGGGTGAGCAGGGTCTTCTTGACGTCGAAGCCGCCGACGTACTGGCCGAGGGTCCCGTCGCTGCGGATGACGCGGTGACATGGCACCACGACCGGCAGCGGGTTAGTGGCGCACGCCGTCCCGGCGGCACGGACCGCGTTGGGGTTGCCAGCGGCGGCAGCCATGGCGGCGTAGCTGGCCGTTTTCCCGTAGGCGATGCCGGGCAGGCGGGTCAGCACGGCCCGGCGGAAGCCTGAGGACAGCTGGAAATCCAGCGGCAGGTCGAAGCGGGTCCGGCGGCCGGCGAAGTACTCCTCGATCTCACGCGCGGCCATCTCCAGCCGGGCGGGCGCCCGTAGCACACGAGGGCTAACCTTGTTGGCCAGCTGGTCCAACACCTGGTCGTGGTTCTCGCTCGCGTAGGCCACGCGTACCAGGCCCGTGTCCGTCGCCGCAAGCAGCAGCACACCGACTGGGGTGTCGATAGTTCGGTAAGCGACGTCGAGGATCCCTGCCTCGCTCGCCGCGGCGGCCAAGCGGGCGCGCAGCCTGCGCTCGGCCTCCTCGTCGTTCCCGGGCAGCGTGGCGAACAGGTCGCCGTCCCTGGAAGGGTGCGGTGTGGTCATCATGACGCATCTCCTTGTGGGTCTGGTTCACGTCCTGGTTTTAGGTACGCCGTGCGCAGCGCGGCGATGCCGTCGGCAGCTGCCCGGCGGGCCGCCTGTGGAGTACCGCCGAGGACCTCAGCGACCTCGGCGTACGGCAGACCGGCAAGGTAGTGGTAGGCCACCGACGCCCGCTGCTTGAACGGCAGCTCGCGCAGTGCCGACCACAGGTCCGACTCCCAGCCGCCGGGGAGCCCGTCCCTGCTCGGCCGCTCCGGCAAGCTGGCGGTGGGGACCGCGTGCCGCGACTCAGCGCGCGCATGGTCGATGGCCTTGCGGTGGGCGATAGTGACCATCCAGGCCTCGACGTTGCTCCCCGGGGCAAGCGCCGGGTAGGCGCGCATCGCGGCAAGGAACGTCTCCGACCAAGCATCCTCGGCGGCCGCGGGCCCGACGACCGCGCGGCACACGCGCAGTACCGTCGGCCCGTGCCGCTCCACGACCCTCTCGAAAGGCTCTCGTCTCACAAGCAGTAAACGTGCCAGACCCGCCGAACGTGAGCTTGGATTCGCCTTGACAAGTTTAGTGAGTAGTCACTATCTTCGTTGGCATGGCCAGGGGTCCGCGTATGACCGCAGAAGAGCGCCGCGAGGCGGTGCTCGAAGTGGCGCTCACCGAGTTCGCGGCTCGCGGGCTCGACGGCACCTCGACCGAGGACGTGGCGAGCCGGGCCGGGATCAGCCAGCCCTACCTGTTCCGGCTGTTCCCAACCAAGAAGGCACTGTTCCTGGCCCTCGTTGAGCGCTGTTTCCAGCGTGTCGCGGACGCGTTCGCCACGGCGGTCGCGGCGCGTCAGGGTGGTGAGGAAGCGCTGCTGGCGATGCGCGACGCGTACGAGCAGCTGCTTGAGGACCGCACGCTGCTGCTGCTGCAGATGCAGGCGTACGCGGCCTGCGGCGACCCTGACATCAGGGCGGCGACTAGGGCCGGGTACCGGAGACTTTGGCTGCTGGTTGAACGGCTCACCGGTCTGCCCTTCAAAAGGATCGTTGAGTTCTTCGCCATGGGCATGCTGATGAACGTCGCGGCGGCCATGGACCTGCCGGCCGTGGACGAGCGATGGACCAGTTGGACCCCGCGATGAATTTTTTTTCACCAATTAAGTAAGTGATCAATCACTATCTAGTGGAGGATGGACATGAACACGAGGAGCCAGACCATCTGGACATTCATCGTCACGTCGGCGGCCTTGTTCATGGGATCCCTGGACAATCTCGTGGTCACCACAGCCCTGCCCGCGATCCGTGCGCACCTGCACGCGTCGCTGGCCGGCCTGCAGTGGACGGTCAACGCCTACACGCTGACGTTCGCGGTGCTGCTGCTCACTGGGGCGACGCTCGGCGAGCGGTACGGCCGGCGCCGGGTGTTCGTTGCAGGCCTCGGTCTTTTTACCGCCGGTTCAGCGGCCGCCGCGGTTGCGCCCAGCATTGACTGGCTGATCGTGGCCCGTTCGGTGCAGGGGGTCGGGGCCGCGGTCGTGATTCCGCTGACACTCACCCTGTTGTCCGCCGCCGTGCCCCCGCAGCGGCGCGGGCTCGCCCTGGGCGCATGGGGAGCGGTGGGCGGTCTCGCGATCGCCATTGGGCCACTTGTCGGCGGCGCCGTCGTCGAGGGTGCCTCATGGCAGTGGATCTTCTGGCTGAACGTGCCGATCGGCATCGCGCTGCTGCCCATCGCGAGGTCGCGGCTCGCAGAAAGCCGTGGCCCCGCATCCCGCCTCGACCTGCCCGGCCTGGTGCTGGCCAGCCTGGGGCTATTTGGGGTCGTGCTCGGTGTGGTGCGCGGTAACGACCATGGATGGACGAGCGTGAGCGTGCTGTCGCCACTGGTGGCGGGCGGCCTTCTGGTGGCGGCCTTCGTCGCCTGGGAGATGCGGGCGCCCGAGCCGATGCTGCCGCTGCGGCTGTTCCGTAGCCGCGGTTTTACCGTGACCAACATCGCCTCGCTGCTCATGTTCTTCGGGATGTTCGGCTCCATCTTCCTGCTGGCGCAGTTCCTGCAGACCGTGCAGCATTACTCGCCGCTGCAGGCGGGCCTGCGCACGCTGCCCTGGACCGGGATGCCGGTCCTCATCGCGCCGATCGCAGGCTCGCTGTCCGACCGCATCGGCGGCCGTCCGCTGCTTGCCGCCGGGCTGGCATTGCAAGCGGCAGGTCTTGGCTGGCTGGCAGCGGTCAGCAGCCCAACCGTCAGCTACGCAGCGCTGGTACCCGCGTTCGTGGTCTCAGGTGTCGGCATGTCCCTCTTCTTCGCGCCCGTGGCCAACGTCGTGCTCGGTTCCGTACGCCGCGACGAGGAGGGCATCGCCTCCGGCGCCAACAACGCGATCCGGGAACTCGGCGGCGTGTTCGGCATCGCCGTCCTCGGCGCGGTCTTCTCCGCACACGGCGGATACACCAGCGGGCAGGCGTTCGTATCCGGCGTGTCAGCCGCGGTCTGGGTCGGCGCGGCGGCGGTGGCGGCCGCAGCCTGCGGCGCGCTGTTGCTGCCGAAGCTGCGCATGGCATCGCCGAAGGTCGTGGTTGCGGAACCCGCGCCTGAGTTGGTGCCCGTCGGCCGCGCGGAATGAGCCGCACGACGCACCGATAACCCTCCGCGAACTCTCCGCGCTAAGGCGATGGTCGGCTAAGGCGATGGTCGGCTAAGGCGATGGTCGGCTAAGGGGATGGTCGGCTAAGGGGATGGTCGGCAAAGGGGATGGTCGGCTAAGGGGATGGTGACTGTCTTGGCCTTGGCATGGTTCGGTTTCGGAGCAGTCCGTGTGTGACCCGTGGCAGCAGGTGCGCCAGGGAGCGGCAGCCGTTCGGAACCTGCAGGGAGATCAGCCGCCCTCGCGCGCGCACTTATAGCTCCCGGCCCGGTGCCGGACTTGCCGACCGCACCGCTATTAGCTAATATCGTTAGCTATATAGCTAATAGCATTCTCAGACACGGAGGCACGCGATGACCACCACTCAGTTCCTCGACCTGCCTGACGGCCGACTCGCGTATGACGACACGGGAGACGGCCCTTTGATCGTGTGCATACCTGCGATGCTCGATCTACGTTCGGAACTTCGGTTTCTTACCCCGCTGCTGGTCAAGGCGGGCTTTCGGGTGGTTACCTTCGACCAGCGCGGCATGGGCGAGACCGACGCGGTCTGGCCGGCCTACGGCAGCACGCCGATGGCGCACGACCTGATTGCCCTGCTGCGCCACTTGGGCGCCGGGCCTGCTCTCATCTACGGCACATCCAACGGATCCGCGGCGGGGGTGTACGCCGCCGCCGAGGCCCCGGAGCTGATCCGCGGGCTGATTCTCGCTGCGCCGTTCGTGCGCGACGGCGAGGCTCCGTTGCTGGAGCGGATCTTCATGTCCATCATGCGGATCCCCGGCCTGGCGCGCCCGCTGTACCTGTCCTACTTCCCCAAATGGGAGCCGAACAGGCCGGCGGACTTCGACGAGCACAAGGCCAAGCTGGCGGCCAACATCGCTGAGCCTGGCCGCCGCGGGATCATCAAGGCCTACATGACGCAGTCCCACGCCGAGGCGGAGTCACGGCTCGGCCGGGTGGCCGCGCCCGCGCTCGTCATCATGGGAACCGCTGATCCCGACTGGCCCGACCCGGCCGCCGAAGGCAGGTGGGTGGCCCAGCAGCTGTCCGCCGAGCTTGTCCTGCTGGAAGGGGCAGGTCACCACCCACACGTCGAGTTCCCCGAACAGGTCGCGGACGCCGTCGTGGCGTTCCACAAGAAGGTCGACGCCTAGAATCGGACCTGCGGAGAGTGATCGAGGGCTTGCCGTACCCGGCTGAGCAAGATGTTCTCTGAGAACGGCTTTTCGATGATCTCGACCTGTGGGTCAAGAGCCCCGTGCGTATCGAGGACCGGCTGGGCATAGCCGGACATGTGGAGCACGGGAACCTCGGGGCGCGCCGCGTGTACCCCGGCGGCGACCTCGTTACCGAGCATTCCGGCATGACGACGTCTGTGAGCAGCAGGTCGAGGGCCTGATTATGATCATCGGCGCTCATACAGGGTCCAATTTCGCCATCGCGTGATCGGCTCAGAGGCCGACGATGTCGTCCGGGCGGATCGGTACTCGCCGCAGTGGCTTTCCCGTGGCGGCGCGGACAGCGGCAACGATCGCCGGCGTCGATGAAATGGTCGGAGGTTCACCGACACCGCGCAGGCCGTACGGTGCGTGCGGGTCGGCGAGTTCCAGGATTTCCACGTTCATCGGCGGTATATCAAGGATCGTCGGAATCAGGTAGTCGGTGAACGATGGGTTGCGGACGGTACCGGCCACGACCTGGATCTCCTCCATCAGCGCCAAGCCGATGCCCTGGGCCGTGCCGCCGTGGATCTGACCCGCCAGCGCCAGCGGGTTCATCGCCTTCCCCACGTCTTGGGCGGTGGTGATCTCCACCACCTTGACCAAGCCGAGCTCGGTGTCTACATCCACGACGGCGCGATGGGCGGCGAACGCGTATTGCACATGTGCGTTACCCTGCCCGGTGTGCGGGTCGATTGGCCCCGTCGGGCGGTGCCGCCAGGTGATGGTCTCTTCGATTGCCCCGTCGCTGAGGATGGCGGAGAGGTCGGACTGCGCACCTGAGACCAGGGAAACGACCTTGCCACCGTTGATCCCGAGGTCGGCGGGGAGCTCAGCGAGGTATCGCGCAGCCCTGCCGAGCACCGCCTGGCGTACGGCGGCGCACGCGGCCCGTACCGCGCCGCCGGTGACGTAGGTCTGGCGCGAGGCTGACGATGAGCCCGCACTGCCAACCGTGGTGTCCGCGGGGTGGACGACGACCCGTTCGACGCCAAGCTCCGTGCGGGCTATCTGCTCCTGCACGGTGACGAGTCCCTGCCCCACCTCGGCGGCAGCGGTGTGCACGGTGACAACGGGTTCTCCCGCTACCATCTCCAGCCGGACCCGGGCCGTGGAGTAGTCGTCGAAGCCCTCGGAGAAACCGACGTTCTTGATGCCGATGCCATAACCCACACCGCGGACGACACCTTCCCCGTGCGTGGTGTTGGATACCCCACCGGGCAGCTCGCGCAGGTCGAGCGCGTGTCCCTTGTGGCCGGGACCGCCACCGTGGCCGGGACCGCCACCCTGGCCGGGACCGCGAGGCAGCCGCGCATCGCGGACCCTGCGCAGCAATTCGGCGACGGGGGCCGCAGAGTCGACGACCTGCCCGGTAGGCATGGTCGACCCCTCGCAGAGCGCGTTGCGTATGCGGACTTCAACGGGATCGGCGTCGAGGCGCTGCGCCAGCCGGTCCATCTGTGATTCATACGCGAAACACGCCTGGACCGCCCCGAACCCACGCATAGCCCCACACGGCGGGTTGTTCGTGTAAACGGCGTAGGCGTCCATCACCACGTTCGGTACGTTGTACGGCCCAATGCCGAGCGTCGCGGCGTTCGCCGCTACCGCCGACGAAGTCGAGGCGTAAGCGCCTCCGTCGAGGTAGATGCGGGCCGCGACGTATACGAGCCCTCCGTCGAGGTTTGCGCCGTGTTCGTAGTACAGCATCGCCGGGTGCCGGTGGACGTGACCGAAGAACGACTCCTCGCGCGAGTAGATCATCTTTACTGGTCGGCCGGTGTGCAGCGCGAGGAGGCAGGCGTGGATCTGCATGGAAAGGTCCTCGCGGGCGCCGAACGCGCCGCCGACTCCCGCGAGGGTAAGTCGCACCTTGCTCTTGGGAATGCCGAGGCTGGCCGCGATCTGCCCCTGATCGACATGCAGCCATTGCGTGGCGACGTAAAGCTCGACTCCGCCGTCGTCTGCGGGCACCGCGAGGCCTGATTCAGGGCCAAGGATCGCCTGGTCTTGCATGCCAACCTCATACGACCCACGGACGACGACATCGGCCGACGCGTTTCCGCTGCCCTTGCGAATTCGGACGTGGCGTACAAGGTTGCCCTCCGGGTGGACCCGCGCCGCGCCCGGGCGGAGCGCGGCCTCGGCGTCGGTTACCGGAGTGAGCACCTCGTAGTCGACCGTGATCGCTGCCGCCGCGCGCCGGGCGGTCTCCGGATGGTCGGCGGCGACGATCGCCACCGGTTCACCCTGGTAACGGACCTCGTCTGCGGCAAGCACCGGCTGGTCGGCCACTTCAAGGCCGAAGACACCACGCCCAGGAACGTCCTCGTGGGTGAGGACGGCGGCGACCCCCGGCAGCCGCAGTGCGCCGGACACGTCGACCGTGCGGATGCGGGCGCGGGGATGAGGACTGCGCAGCGTGGCGCCCCACAACATGTCCGCCATCCAGAGGTCGGAGGAGAACGCGAACTCCCCTGTCACCTTGAGTGTGCCGTCCGGGCGCAGCCTGCTCGTTCCCACCCCGCCCGGGATGTGACCGTCAATCAGTCCAGTGACGGTCGCTGGACCAGTTGGCGTCTGGCCTCTCATCGAGCCTGCTCCTCCGGGCCGGGCCGGCGCGCCGTTGGCGCCTGTGCGCCGGACCCGTGTGCGCCGAACCAGTGTGCGCCGGACCCGCGTGCCGCGGCCAGCCGCACGGCGTCGAGGATCTTCTCATAACCGGTACAGCGGCACAGGTTCCCGGCGAGCGCTTCGCGGATCTCGAAGTCGGCGGGCAGCGGGACGCGGCGCAGCAGGTCATGTGCGGCGACGATCAGTCCGGGCGTGCAGAACCCGCACTGGACCGCGCCGGCCTCGACGAACGCCTCTTGCACGGTGTCCAGCGCGTCGCGCGGGGCGAGACCTTCCACGGTGCGAACGTCGCGATCCTGCACCTGCCCCGCCGCGACGAGGCAGGCACACACGGGAATGTCGTCAAGATAGACCGTGCATGACCCGCATTCGCCCTGTTCGCAGGCGTTCTTAGAGCCAGGAAGGCCGAGACGCTCCCGCAGCAGGAAGAGCAGGGAGTCACCTTCCCACACGTTGTCGGCGGCTGCCGATGTGCCGTTGACAGTGCATGTCACGCGCATTGCCGACCCTCCTCCTGGTAGGACTTCCAGGCCCAGGTCAGGGTTCGCCCGGCCATTATGGCAAGCGAGTGGCGTCGGTAGGCGGCGGTGCCCCGTACGTCATCGATCGGATCCGCTGATCGTGCAACCAGCTCGCCGAACAGGTGCACGGTGGAACGGCCAAGCAGGCCTCGCGAGTGCCACAACCCGCGGTCGGCTAGCTCGGCGGTGAGGAATTCCTCCGCCTCGCTCGCTGGGCGCGGAGTCGGGGCGGCCGAACCGATGCCGGTGCCGACCTGGCCACGGTCAGGGTGCAATGCGATCGCGAATGAGGACACTGCGATGACCATCGCGTTGCGCACGCCGACCTTCGCGAACTGCTGCGGCCCGTGTGCCGCCGGAACGATGATCGCTGCGATCAGCTCGTCACGCGCCAGCACGGTGCGCTTCACCCCCGTAAAGAACTCGCGCACCGGGATCTTGCGGACACCGCGCACGGAAGCGACCTCGACGACAGCGTCGCAGGCCAGCAGCGGCGGATGCGCATCGCCGGCCGGTGAGCCCGAGCCGAGGTTGCCCCCGACCGTGCCGCGGTTGCGAATCTGCGGTGAGCCGACAGTACGGGAGGCGAGAGCCAGCCCCGGCAGACTCACGCCCAGCTCACTCATAACCCGGGCGTAGGGCACCGTGGCGCCCAGCCGGATGTCATCTCCGTCGGGGGCCCATTCGGACAGCTCGCGAATCCTCGTGAGGTCGAGCAGGGCTCCCGGGCGCACCCGGTCAAAGTTGATATCCACCATCACGTCGGTGCCGCCCGCGATCGGGAGCGCGTCAGGATGAGCCGCTCTGACAGCGAGCGCATCCGGCCACGTCGCAGGCCGGTAGAACCTCATGCGCGACAGTACAACCACTGATCGGGCCGCTGGCCAGGAACGGAAACGCCGAAATTCTTTTCCTGCGGAACGCGCTGTTTGTAGTTTCCTCCAAATAGGAATCTACGCTGGACAGCACTACTAGGGCCGGGATGGTGTCGAGGAGGCGCACCGGTGTTGCTGCGCACCTTGCTGGACTCGCCCGAACTGAGGCTCCGGGTACTCACGGGCGAAGAGGCCATGGACCGTCCGATCGAGGGTGCCTTTACAACTGATCTACTCGATCCTCGCCGATACCTGTCGGGCGGCGAGATCGTCTTGACCGGTTTGATGTGGCGGCGCACCCCGGACGACTCTGAGACCTTCGTTTCCGCGCTCGCGCAGGCGGGTGTTGCCGCGCTGGCCGCGGGGGACGCCGCGCTTGGCTGGATCCCGCCCGATCTCGTGGACGCCTGCCGTCGGCATCGCCTGCTGCTCATCGAAGTTCCCGTCGATGTGTCGTTTGCGACCATCACTGAGCGGGTGATTCGGGCACGGTCGGCAGGCGCCGGACATTTCCTGCAGGCGGTGCGACGGCGGCTGCTGACGGGCGTCAGCGCGAGTGGCGCGGCGGCAGCGGCCGCGCAGGAGCCAACCGCGGACGAGGTAAGGATGCTCTTGGCCACGGCCGACGCTGAGTATGGCCTCGCGTGCTGGGTCATCTCGCCGCTCGGGCGGGTGGTTGTGGGCCCGCGACCGATGCGCGGGGCGCGACTCCCCGTCGGTCTCGCCGTTGGTTACTTGAGCGCTCCTCGCCTCCCGGCCACCATGGCCGTCGGCGACGCTGCCTTCTCGCTGTTTCGCATCATGGGCCATCCGGCGCACCGGCTGGCGGGCTGGTTTGTAGCCTTTGTCGGCGATCACGCGATCTGGGATGAGGATAGGCGCACGGTCGCGACGGAGCTGACCGGAGTGGCTGCCGCGCATCACGCGTGTCTTGAGGAGGGTCGGCGGCCCGCTCGGCTGGCAGCCGATGATCTGCTTCGGCAAGTGCTGGCCTGGCATCCTGATGCGGCGACGGCTGAGCAGCGGGAGGTCACCATGGCGATGCAACGCTGCGGGCTGTCCCCGCGGCAGAGAGTTGTGGCGGTGGCCGCGGTGCTGTCCGGTGTGTCGCAGGCGCAGCCCGTGGCTCGCGCGTTGCTTGAGGAAATGCTGCCCGGCGCCGCGGTAGGGAGTTACGGCGCCGAGGTGTTCGCCCTCGCCCCAGACATCGAAAATGGGCGCGACCGCATCAAGGCGGCCGTCGGCACGCTGCGGCAGGGTCTGCCCGACATCGACCTCACACTCGGCGTCAGCGCGTCATCAGCCGTCGTCCCTGGACGCGACCGAAGCGGCGGCCAGGAAGCTCAAGGCGGCGGCCGAGGCGCTCATGGAGGCGAACTTGCCGACACCATGATGGCCGCCGGCGTGGCCGCCAGCCTCTCGAGCGTGGTCGAGGACGCCCGACACGCGGCCCGGATCGCCAGGCTGCGGGGCAACGGGGTGCGCATGGTGGATAGCGCGGAACTTGGCTCCCACCTGCTGCTCCTCGCCATGGTGCCGGAGGAAGCGCGCAGCTCCTTCTGCACTAGGTTGCTCACCCCGCTGGTTGCCTACGACCGTGAGCACGGGACGGAGCTGGTGCGTACTCTGGAAGTCTTCCTCGGGTGCTCAGGATCGTGGACCAGGACAGCCGAGCTGATGTATGTCCACGTAAATACGCTCAGGTACCGCGTGCGCAGGATCGAGGAGCTGACCCGGCGCGATCTCGGTTCACTGGACGACCAGGTCGACCTGCTGCTCGCCCTGCGGCTGCGAGCCCAGCCATGAGCGACTAGCTCGCTGACTGTTAGGTGCTGACGAGGGTGGCTGGGTAGGGCTTGCTGCTAGGTGCTGGACGAGGGCTCGCTGGCTGCTGGGGCGTGCAGCCGGTGCTATGTGGCCAGCGCGGACAGAGTCTGTACCGTTTGGACCAAGCCTGCCAAGCATTCGGCGGCCACTAGCGTCGCCGCGGTGACGGTTTGCTCGCGGGCAGCGACCAGGCTGGCGGGCAGCTCGCCGCGGTACTGGCCGGGCTGTATCGCGGCGGCCAGCTCGCCTGCGAACAGCACCATGCGCAGTCCGACCTGGGGAGTGCCGATATCGCTGCCGGGCGTGGTGGCGATCGCGCGGTCGCCCGCGGATGCCATGGCAGCCAGGCAGGCCCTGTGCTGTTCCCACCATGGCAGAGCGGTCACCGGCGTTTTCGCGTCGGAGCGCGTTGCCCAGCGTGACCGGCTCGGAGTACCGCCGGGACTTGCCGCGTCGGCGCGCCCAGGTCGGTGTGCACAGGCCGCAGTCACAGTCGCCGGGCATGACAAGCGCGTGACGATCGGGTTCGGTGACCACTGTCGCAACGGACATAGCCGCATCGCATCCTCCACCCAGACCGGGCGGGGGCCGGGCCGACGCGCCGGGGGGAAGAGCGGGAGCGTAAAAGTAACTTTCGCTGGCACCGCGGTTGGTGGTGGCATCAGTGCCCGATGTGGCCGCCCTCACGTCACGGCGACACACCGCAGAAGTTCACAAATTGCGGATGCCCCGCTAAATGCGGCTTGGCTAGGTTGGGTGGGCGTCGGGGTTGGTGATGTATTTCCAGCCGGAGGGTGTGTTCCATTGCAGCACCCCAGGCCGGGGCTGGGTGAGCCGCCAGCCAGGTGAGTGTTTGACGTCGTGGTGGTATTCACATAACGGT
>WNGE01001913.1_pt1 | contig 45119 bp, 42 predicted proteins | sample 5400651 | NCBI WGS metagenome assembly WNGE01 (sample SAMN13153370, study PRJNA577476) | soil metagenome | isolation source: 60 cm soil or saprolite under grassland replicate 2 | place: USA:California | collected 2016-06-15 | reverse complement strand
CACCATTTCTTTCCCAACCTCGGCCTTCCCCCGCACCGTCCCCGCCGGCTGCTGCTGTTCGAGGCGGAGGAGGTCGACCACCTCGTGCAGATCGGCGACCAGTTCGACGCCAAGGTCCAGGCGCTGCTGTGCCACCACAGCCAGTGGCGGTCGACCATGGGGATCGACCCCGAGGCGCCCGTGGAGGCCCAGCGGGAGGCCTTCGTGGCCCGGGTGCGGTTCGAGGCCGAGACGGCGGGGCGGGCGGCCGGGATCGGGCCCGCCGAGGGGTTCAAGCTGATCGATAAGGTGTGACGCAAGCGGCGTCCGGTCGCGAGGAGGGGGCCCGAAGGCCCCCTCCTCACCTGAGTTGAAGGTTGGCAGCTCGCCGGTCTTACCGACGGGCCCGCCTCTTCGCCGGACGCCGCTTTGCCGTTCCGGTCGACGCCTTGCGACGACGACGACGGACGGGCTTGGCCGCACCGGCAGCCTTGCGACGACGACGCCGCTTCGCGGGCTTCGCCGCACCAACAGCCTTACGGCGACGACGCCGCTTCGCGGGCTTCGCCGCAGCAGTGGCCTTACGACGGCGACGCTTGGCCGGACGACGCTTGGCCGTCTTCTTCGCCGCAGTCGTCTTGCGCCGACGACGCCGCTTTACCGGCGCCGCAGCGGCCTTGCGCCGCCGACGTGCCGGCTTCCGTGCCGTCGACTTGCGTGCAATCCGACGCTTGGCGGTTGTCCGCCTCTTCGCCGGCTTGCGTGCTGTCTTCCTAGCTGATTTCCGTGCTGTGCGTCTTTTCGCCGGAGGCACGGTCACCACCTTTCTTCGGGATTATTGCCCGTAGATACGAGGCGACAGTTTTCGTCGCTCGCACCTACTTGTTCACGGCGGACTTGAAGCTGGCACCAGCCGAGAACTTCACGCCCTTTGATGCCGCGATCTGAACCGGCTCGCCGGTGCGCGGGTTGCGCCCCGTACGTGCCGCGCGCTGGGTACGCGACCAAGCGCCGAAACCGGGAATCGTGACTTTGTCGCCGCGCGCGACGGCACGTTCGACGACGTCGATGAGCTTGTCGACAACGGTCGCCACGTCTTTCTTATCGACGTCACCACCTGCCGCCGAGTGAACCTCATCGATAAGTTCTGACTTGTTCACGCGGACCTCCGTACTTGCGGCCAGGTATCCAAAGAAGTGGAACCTAATTTGACCGCAATTTCAAGCATTTCCGTTAATTCTGTTCGACTCGCGCGCAAAGAGCAAGCTCTCTGAGCGTCATATCAGCCTTTCGTCCGCCCTCGAACACACTGCAATTGCGGTTCGCGCTGACAAATCGCGCACTGTGAGTTCGTGTCGATGACGCTAACCCGCGCGACGATGCGAGTGGTGGATACTCCGCTCGCTGACGGGACATACGACGCGTTCATCGTGTGGGCAGAGGAACGCGTCGACGGCACGATCGCGCTCGATCTGACGATCACGACCGGTCCGCGGAAGGGCGACGTCGTCTCCGTGCGCGCCACCGACGCGCCGCGCGACGCGCTCGCACTGGTGGGCATGCCGTGCACGTTGCACGTCAGCGCGGGGCAGCCCCGCATCGACTGGTAAGCAGGGCGAATACCGGTGTTGACCAGGGAAAACGCAGCGACCCGGCCGTCGGCGCGACCGGGTCTGTGCGTGCCTCGTTTCGGCTGTCACGAGCTGCAGCCCCGAGCAGATTCGAACTGCCGTTTCCGCCTTGAGAGGGCGGCGTCCTAGGCCACTAGACGACGGGGCCTTGGGCACCGGCCCGAGCACCGAGACGGGTGCGCGGGACCTGTGCGGGCTCGGGGGGGAGGACTCGAACCCCCAACGACAGGGCCAGAACCTGTTGTGTTGCCGATTACACCACCCCCGAAGGAACGGCCATGCTACCGAGTCCCGGCACGAGCCTCCCCACCCTGTTCGTGCCCCGCGCCAGACGCCCGAACCCGACGATGCGCCCGAGGGCGACCCGCATGGCCTCGCTCAGGAACCGGCGCCACTCCTCGAAGCCCGAGATCGGGCTGCTCCGCGTGGGCGAGGTGACCGCGTCCAGGCCGAGCTCGTTCGCGATCGACCGGATGCGCAGCGCGTGGAACGGGTCGGAGACGAGCACGACCTGCTTCTCACCTCGGTCTCGCAGTACGCGGGCGGCGGCGGCGAGCGACTCCCACGACGTGCGGCTCGTCGTCTCGCGCAAGATCGCGGCGTCGGGCACGCCCTTGTTGTGGAGATAGTTCGCGCCGGACGTCGCTTCTGTGAACTGATCGCCGGCTTGCTTGCCCCCGGTGACCACGATCGTCGGGGCGACGCGCTCCTTGTACAGGTCGGCGGCGTGGTCGAGGCGCGCCCGGAACACCGGTGTCGGACGGCCGTTGTACTGCGCCGCGCCGAGCACGACGATCGCCTCCGACCGGCGGCTGTCGTCGTGACGGGCTGCCCACCACACCTGCACGAACGTGACGACGTAATACAGCAACGCGGCGAGCACGGCGACGAGCCCGACCCGTCGGACGATGCGCCAGCTGATCCTCATCGACCGTCCCGAAGGCGCTCGCGCGCGGCTTGCAGTCGCCGGAGTGTGCGGTCGCGGCCGAGGAGATACATCGAATCGAACAGGGGAAGTCCGGCGGCGCGGCCCTCGACGGCCGTGTAGATCACGTGCATCACCTTGCGCGGCTTCACCTGCAGCTTCTCGAGCACGGGACGGAGGTCGAGGTCCTCGACCGTCCACTCGTCGCACGTCTCGAGGTACTCGATGACGGCGTCAAGGATCTCGCCGGCCCGTTCCGTTTTCTCCAGGCGCGCCCACGACTCGGGATCAATGGCGAAGTCGCCCTCGTCAACGAAGAGGAAGTCCATCTGGTCGACGAGCGCGCCGATCGTCACAGCGCGCTCCTGGCCGATACGCAACGCGCCGCGGAAGACATCCCGGTCGAGCCGGGCGCCGAACCGAGCCTCGGCGGCCGGGAGGGCCCGACGCTCGAGCTCGTCGAGGTCGAGGCGCCGGATCCACTCGCCGTTCATCCAGTCGAGCTTCTGGTGGTCGAAGAAGGCGGGTGAGTGGACCACGCGGTCGAGCTCGAACGCGGTGATCAGCTCGTCGCGGTCGAGGATCTCGCGGCCGTCCTCGGGACCCCAGCCCAGGAGCGCCAGATAGTTGAGCACCGCCTCCGGGAGGTAGCCGGCGTCGCGGAACTCCTCGAGGGCGACGGCACCATGACGCTTCGAGAGCTTGGCGCGGTCGGCGCCGACGATCAGAGGAAGGTGCGCGTAGACAGGGCGGTCGTGCGCACCGAGCGCTTCACGCAGCGCGAGCACGCGGTGGGTGGTGTCGAGGAGGTCCTCGCCCCGGATCACGTGCGTGATCCCCATCTCGATGTCGTCGACGGCGTTGGCGAGAAAGAAGAGCGGCGTCCCGTCCGAGCGAACGATGACGAAGTCGGGGATCGTCGCCCAATCGACGCTCACTTCGCCCCGGATGAGGTCGGTGAAGGTGCTCGTGCCGGTGTCGGGTGTGCGGAACCGCAGCGATCGGGGGCGGCCATCGGCGGCAAGCGCGGCTCGCTGCTCGGCGGTGAGGTCCCGGCAGTGGCCGTCGTAGCCCGGCGTCCGGCCGGCCGCTCGAGCCGCCTCGTTCCGCGCTCGCACCTCTTCCTCCGTGCAGTAGCACTCGTACGCCCGCCTCTCGGCGAGCAGCCGGTCGGCGGCGGCGTGGTAGCGGTCGAAACGCGTGCTCTGCAGGATCGGGCCTTCGTCCCAGTCGAGGCCGAGCCAACCGAGCGCGTCCTGGATGCCCTCGATCCATTCCGGGCGCGACCGGGCGACGTCAGTGTCCTCGATCCGCAGAATGAACACGCCGCCTTCGTGGCGTGCGAACAGCCAGTTGAACAAAGCCGTACGCGCGCCGCCGATGTGCAGGGAGCCGGTTGGAGCGGGTGAGAACCGCACCCGCGGGGCGTCCGCCATCTATCTCCTTGTGTCGCCCTCGCAAGCTCGGGCTCTGACTTGATTGGCGCCGTCGCAAGCTCCGGCTCTGCTCCGGCGGTCGGCAAAGCCGCCGCCTCCGCCGGCGCCGGGCGGCAAAGCCGCCGTCGCCGCGGCCCGAGTGTAGGGGCGGCGAATTGGGATCCTTTGGAGCGCTTTAAGAGCCGGTGGCGAGCTCGTCGAGGAGCTTGCGGGCGATCACGACGCGTTGGATCTGGTTGGTTCCCTCGTAGATCTGGGTGACCTTGGCGTCCCGCATCATCCGCTCGACAGGGAACTCCCGGGTGGTGCCGGCGCCACCGAGGAGCTGGATGGCGTCGGTCGTCACGCGCATGGCGGTGTCGGAGGCGAAGAGCTTCGCCATCGACGAGGCTTTGCTGACCCCGGGCGCGTGGGCGTCGAGGCGGGCGCACGCGGCGTAGACAAGGAGACGAGCCGCCTCGAGCTGTGTGGCCATGTCGGCCAGCATGAACTGGACGCCCTGGAAGTCTGCGATCCGCTGGTCGAACTGCCGGCGCTCGCGCACGTACGCACCGGCCACGTCGAGCGCGCCCTGGGCGATGCCGACCGCCTGTGCGCCGACGATGGGCCGGGATCCGTCGAGGGCTTCGAGCGCATAGTGGAAGCCGCGCCCGGGCTCGCCGATGAGGCTCCCGGCCGGGACGGTCACGTCCTCGAGCACGAGCTCCCCGGTCGGAGAGCCCCGGAGGCCGATCTTGTGCTCGAGCTTGCCGACGGACAGCCCGGGACGGTCGTGCTCGACGGCGAAGGCGCTGATGCCCCGATGCCCAGCGGCCGGGTCCGTCTTGGCGAAGACGGTGTAGAGGCGGGAGATGCCGGCGCTGGTGACCCAGGCCTTCCGGCCGTTCAATATCCATTGGTCGCCGTCCCGGACGGCCCGCGTGGTCATCGCAGCGGCGTCGCTTCCCGAGTTGGGCTCCGAGAGGCAGTAGCTCGCCTGCCATTCCCCCGTCGCGACCGGTGGCACGAGCCGGCGCTTGAGCTGCTCAGAGCCGTGGGCGAGGAGCGCGCTGACGCCGGTGCGGCTCACGAGCGCAGTCAGGGCCGTCGACCCACACGCCCGGGCCAGCTCCTCGACGACGAGGGCGGCCGTCAGCAGGTCGCCGGCGTCCCCGCCGTATTCGGACGGGTAGAGGGCGCCCACGAAGCCGGACTCGCGGAAGGCGCCCATGCTCGCCTCGGGATATGCCTCGCGCTCGTCCACCTCCGCAGCGTGGGGTGCGATCTCCTTCTCGGCGAAGCGCCGGAGAGCGGCCCGGAACTCCTCGTGCTCCTCTGAGAGGCTGAATTGCGCGCCGCCCACAACCTGACATGGTAGTCAGGTTTCTGATCAGCCCAGCGGGGCCGGAACTCCGGCTCGCAGCGCCTGGCGCGCTTCGTCGAGGTGGGCGGGCAGCGCCGAGGGGACGAGGCGCAGGATGTCGACCGGGATGGCGTCGACCAGCGCCCGGCGCTCGTAGTAGTTGTGCTGGGCGCCGTGAACGGCCCGTTTGCGCCAGGCGACGAAGTCGGGGGCGGCGTCGCCGGTGTACCCCATGATCTGCATCCCGAACTCGACGTCGGTGATCACCGGCGCCCGGCCGAAGAGCGCCGCGCGCCGCATGGCGATCTCGGCCACGACGGCGACGGCATCGTCGACATGCTCGTGCGGCGCCAGCACGAACCGATCGTGCACCCGATTCGCCAGCGTCAGCGCGTACCCGATGTTCGGGCCCGGTGAGCCGAGCAGCTTGCCCGAGGGCCACCCGGCGGGGATGTCACCGGGCCGGTTGGCGAACCATGGCCGCGGCGCCGGCATCTTCACGCCCGGCGGGAGATTGGGCTCCTGGCGCGGCTCCTCTTCGAGCCGCTCGGGGACGAAGGGATCGGTGGGCATATGCGGTCTTTACTTACGCAGCTCGGCGCGCAGCAAGCCGTAGACGAGGGAGTCCTCGAGCGCCTGCCAGGACGCTTCGATGATGTTCTCGCCCACGCCGATGGTCGTCCACGTCTCGTCGCCATCAGTGGAGTCGATGAGGACCCGCGTGACGGCGCCGGTGCCCTTGTGGCTGTCGAGGATCCGCACCTTGTAGTCAGTGAGATGAACGTGATCGAGCGCCTCGTAACGGCCGTTGAGTGCCTTCCGAAGCGCCTTGTCGAGGGCGTTCACCGGCCCGTTCCCACGCGCAGTCTCGTCAAAAGGCTGTCCGCCCGCTTCGCCCACGACAATCGCTCGGGTCGAGACGTGGTCGGACTCTTGTTCGGCGATGACTTCCCATGAGCCGACGTGGAACCACTCCTGTTGCCACCCCGACATCCTCCGCATGAGCAATTCGAGCGATGCGTCGGCTGCTTCGAAGTGGTAGCCCTCGTGTTCGAGCTCCTTCACCCTTTGGGCGACCTCGCCAAGTGTCGGCTGATCGAGGTCGATCCCGAACTCCTTCGCTTTGAGTCCGATGGTGCTTCCGCCTGCGAGCTCCGAGACGAGGACGCGGGTGTGATTGCCGATGGCTCCTGGAGGGACGTGCTCATAGGCGTCCGGCCGCTTTCTCAGCGCGCTCGTATGGAGCCCGGCCTTGTGCGCAAAAGCTGATTCGCCCACGTAAGCAGCCTGCGGGTTCAGCGCCATGTTCACCAGCTCGGCGACGTGATGCGCGACGGGCGTAAGCCGGTCGAGACGGTCGGGCGGGATCGTCTCGATGCCCATCTTCAGTGTGAGGTTCGGGATGATCGCGGTGAGGTTGCAGTTCCCGGTGCGCTCGCCGTAGCCGTTGATGGTTCCCTGCACCTGTGTGGCGCCGCCCCGGACTCCCGCGAGCGCGTTGGCGACGCCGGTGCCGGCGTCGTCGTGCAGGTGGACGGCGACCGCGACGTCGCCGCCGAAGTACTGGACGACCTCGCGCACGATCCGCTCGACCTCGTGCGGAAGGGTGCCACCGTTGGTGTCGCACAGTACGAGATGTGACGCGCCGGCCTGTGCTGCGCCCTCCAGGACCCGCAGCGCGAACTCGGGGTTGCCGCGGTAGCCGTCGAAGAAGTGCTCGGCGTCGAAGAGCACCTGGCGGCCGTGGCCATGGAGGAACTCGATCGAGTCGGCGACCATCGCCGCGCCCTCGTCGAGCGTGGTCTGAAGCGCCTCGGTGACGTGGTAGTCCCACGACTTGCCGACAATGCAGACGGCCTCGGTGCCGGCTTCGAGCAGCTGGCGCAGCGTGTCGTCGGAGTCGACCTTGCCCTTCACGCGCCGGGTCGAGCCGAACGCGACGACCTTGCTCGTCTCGAGCTTCAGCTCGCGTGGAATGCGGCGGAAGACCTCGTCGTCCTTCGGGTTGGCGCCGGGCCAGCCCGCCTCGATGTAGTGGACACCAAGCTGGTCGAGCTGCTCGGCGATGCGGAGCTTGTCGTCGACGGTGAGCGAGATGCCTTCGAGCTGCGCGCCGTCGCGCAGCGTCGTGTCGTAGATCTCGACGCTCGTCGGGACTTCACTCGCGGACATAGTCCAACCATTCCTTGTATTGCGGCACCTCGCCGTGGACGGTGGCGAAGTACGTCTCCTGGATCTTGCGGGTCACTTCGCCGGGCTCGCCGATCTCGCGGTCGTCGACCGATCGCATCGGGACGATCTCGGCCGCGGTGCCGGTGAGGAAGGCCTCGTCGGCGCAGTAGAGATCGGTGCGGAGCAGGTTCTCCTCGCGCACCTCGTAGCCGAGGTCGCGGGCGATCGTCATCACCGAGTCGCGCGTGATGCCCTCGAGCGCACCGGACGACAACGGCGGCGTGATCAGGACGCCGTCCGTGACCACGAAGACGTTCTCGCCCGTGCATTCAGCCACGAAGCCGTGCGTGTTCAGCAGGATCGCCTCGTCATAGCCCGACTTGAGCGCTTCGACCTTCGCCAGGCTCGAGTTGATGTAGATGCCGGTGCCCTTTGCAGCCACGGGGTTGACGTTCGGGTCCATGCGACGCCACGACGACACCTTCATGCGCACGCCGTGCTTGATGCCCTCGTCACCGAGGTACGTGCCCCAGGGCCACACGGCGATCGACACGTTGATCGGGCACGGGAGCGGGTTGAGGCCCATCTCGCCGTACCCGAGGAAGGCGATCGGCCGGATGTAGCAGGACTCGACGTCGTTGACCCGGATCGTCTCCTTCGTCGCGTCGACGAGCTCGTCGACCGAGTAGGGCAGGTCCATGAGGAAGAGGTGCGCGGACTGCCGAAGCCGGCGCATGTGATCGGTGAGCCGGAACACGGCCGGTCCGTTCGCGGTCGGGTACGCGCGGATGCCCTCGAACACCCCCGACCCGTAATGAAGCGAGTGGGTGAGGACGTGGATGGTGGCGGCGTCCCAGTCGACGAGCTTGCCGTCCATCCAGATCTTCGCCGTCTTCTCGATGGGCATCCCTACACCCTTTCTGCGATCGCATCGCCGATCTCCGACGTGGTCCCGGCCACGTCGTCGGAGGCGGACACAGCCTTCTCGACCCGGGCGGCCGCCTCGGTCTCACCCAGGAAGTCCAGCAGCATGGCTACGGAGATGATCGCAGCCCGAGGGTCGGCCTGCCCGGTTCCGGCGATGTCGGGCGCCGATCCGTGCACGGGCTCGAACACCGACGGCCCGGTCCGAGCAGGGTTGAGGTTGGCGGAGGCGGCCCGGCCGATACCGCCCGAGACGGCACCGGCGAGGTCGGTGAGGATGTCGCCGAAGAGGTTGTCGGTCATGATCACGTCGTAGCGGCCGGGGTCTTGGACGAGATGGATGCAGGCGGCATCGACATGGTTGTAGCCGGTCTGCACGTCGGCGTACTCGCTCGCGACGGCGTCGAACGTCCGTTGCCAGAGGTCGCCGGCGAAAGTCAGGACGTTCGTCTTGTGCACGAGCGTCACGTGGCGGCGGGCGCGTGACCGTGCGAGGTCGAACGCGAACCGCACGCAGCGTTCGACGCCGAGGCGGGTGTTCACAGACCCCTGGGTCGCGACCTCGTGCGGCGTGCCCTTCCGCAGGAAACCGCCCTCCCCGGCGTAGACACCCTCGGTGTTCTCGCGCACCACGACGCAATCGACGCCACCGTTGAGCGCACTGGGTCCCGCCTTGAACGGCCGCAGGTTGACGTACAGGTCGAGCTCGAAGCGCAGCCGCAGCAACAGGCCGCGCTCGAGGACCCCCGGCGGCACGTCGGGGGTTCCCACCGCGCCGAGCAGCATTGCGTCGAGCCTGCCGATGTCGGCGAGCTCCGCGTCGGGCAGGACCTCGCCCGTGCGCAAGTAGCGCGCGCCGCCGAGGTCGAACGGGACGGCCTCGTAGGCGACGGCGGTCGCGTCGACGACCTTCAGCGCCTCGGCCACGACCTCGGGGCCGATGCCGTCACCGCCGATGATCCCGATGCGGTGGGTCACGGTGCTTCCTGGTCCCTTCCTGACAACGAAAAACCGCCCACCGAAGTGGACGGTCGAAGGCGAACGCCGGGGCCGGCGTCCGCTAGCGAATGACGATGACCGTAGAGCTCTTCATCGGCGGTCAGCGTAGTCGAACCACCGACGCCCCTCGCCCGTATACATCCCGTAGCGTGACGCCCAGGCCAGCACGGAGGTGGCGCCCATGCGGCGGCTGACCAAGATCCTCATTGCGATCGGGGCCACGATCGTCGTGCTCTTAGCCTTGGCGTTCGCAGGGTGGTACTTCTTCCTCAAAAGCGACCCCGCGCCCCGGGTCTCGATCAAGAAAACCCCCGTCTCCGAGGGCGGGGCCCTCGACGGCACCTATCGGGTCAGCCCGGGTGACCCGAACAGCATCGTCGGGTACCGGGTGCAAGAGATGCTGGCGGCCGTCGGCTTCGAGACCACGGCCACCGGCCGCACGAGCGAGATCACGGGAACGTTCACGATCCAGGGCATGATGGTGAAGGACGTCAACGTGACCGCAAACCTCCTCAGCCTGAAATCCGACCGAGAGATGCGCGACAACCGGATCAAGACACTCGGTCTCGAGTCGGAGAAGTTCCCCGAGTCCAAGTTCGTGCTCGCGCAACCGATCAATTTCCAGTCCGTGCCAAAGGCGGGCGAGACCGTGAAAGCAACTGCGGTTGGCGACTTCACGCTGCACGGGGTGACGCGCCGGGTGTCGATCCCGCTCGAAGGCCGCTGGGACGGGCGCGACATACAGGTAATCGGCAACCTCCACATCAAGTTCGGCGACTACCAGATGGAAGCGCCGAACCTCGCCAACTTCGTCTCCGTGAAGGACGAGGGCGAAATGGAGTTCCAGATCTTCTTCCGCAAGGCCTAAGGGCCAGCGGGCCGCAGCGACGGCGCTAGCATCTCTTCCTTATGGACGAGGTACATCTCTCTGCCGAAGCGCGCCAGCGACTCGAAGAGGAGCTCGACTGGCGCTCCGGTGTGCACCGCAAAGAGATCTCGGCGTGGCTCGAGCGCGCCCGCGAGCACGGCGACATCCGAGAGAACGCCGACTACGACGCCGCCAAGAACGACCAGGGTCAAAACGAGGCGCGCATCCGGCAGATCAAGGACATGCTGCGCCGAGCCGTGCAGGTCGAAGGCCCGCGCGGCGACGTCGTCGCCCCGGGCACCGTGGTCGAGGTTCGGATGGAGGGCGACGACGCGACGACGTCCTACCTGGTCGGCTCGATCGAGGAGCGCCACGAGACTTACGACGTGCTCTCGACCGGCTCGCCGCTGGGACAGGCGCTCCTCGGCCACTCCGCCGGCGAGGTGGTCACCTACGAAGCGCCCCGCCGGACGTTCCAGGTCGAGGTCGTCAGCGTACGGCCGGCGGGATGAGCACCATGATGGAACGCCGGTTGCGGAGCGCCGCCGTCGCCGCCGTCGTCGGGCTGGGCGGCGTCGTTGCCGTAGGTGGCGCGGGCGAGGCGTTCGGCTCTCAAGCGCAGCCGAACGCGTGCGCACTGTTCTCCAGGAAGGACGCAAAGAAGATCATCGGCAAGGCAGTCCGGCGCGAGACCGACATCACCGGCACGGAGGCGTCCACGTGCGGGTACGCGTCCGAGAAGGACCCCAAGCGCGTCGTCAGCCTCTCCGTCGGCGAATTCGCGTCAGACGGTGAAGCCTCGAAGGCGTACACGCGAGCCCGCGCCAACGCGAAGTTCGACGGGCTGAAAGTCGAGACCGTGCGCAGGTTGGGCAACCGCGCTCACTGGCTTCCCAAGACCAACAATTTCGAGCAGACCGTGCTCGACCAGCCGGTCACGTTCGGTGAGCTCACGGTGCGCCAGGGCTGTCGTGTCTACACCATATTTCTGGCGCCGCCGTCCAAGAGCAAGGCGCGAGACGCGATCAATCTGGTGATTGCGGATTGACCTCTCGCAGCCCATAACCGCCGCCGCCGGGGGTGAGAAGGCGCACGACGTCACCGGCCGCCAATCGCACCGTGCACTTGTCGGGGAGCCGCCGGGCCTGTGACTCGTCGCCGCCGGGGAGCAGCCAGTTCTCCCCGGGCGCTCCGGGCTCGCCGCCCTCGAGAGCCCACGGCCGGCTCACGCGCCGCTCAGTCACGAGCGAGAGCGTGGCCGGCTCGAGCAGCTCGAGCTCCCGCGCGATGCCGTCGCCGCCGGGATACGAGCCCGCGCCACCGCTGCCCGCGCGCAGCCGGTAGCGGCGAACCCGAATCGGCAGCGCGCGTTCGAGCGCCTCGACGGGCGTGTCGCGTGTGTTGGTCATAGCCGTGTGCACACCGCTCATGCCCGGTTTGCCGGGGCGACCTCCCTGCCCTCCGCCGACGGTCTCGTAGTAGACCCAGCCGTTGCCCCCGACGAGCACGTTGTTCATCGTCCCCTGCCCGGCGGCGCCGAGTCGGCCGGGCGCAGCCGTCGCCAACGCTCCGAGACACACGTCGGCGACGCGCTGGCTGACCTCGACGTTGCCGGCACCCACGGCAACCGGGGGCGTTGCGGCGACCACGGTGCCCGGAGGTGCGATGACGGTGACGGGTCGCATCGTCCCGCCGTTGGCGGGGATCGTGGGATCGGTGACGGATCGCAACGCGAACGCGACGGCGCTCACAGTCACCGCCTCGACGGCGTTGACGTTGCCGGGGCGTTGCGCGTCCGTGCCGGTGAAGTCGAACGTCGCGTGCTCGCCGTCGAGCGTGAGGGTCACAACCACCCGCATCGGAGACTGCTGCTCGGGACGGGGGCCGGCGGAGTCGAGCACGTCCTCGAACCGGAATCGCCCGTCGGGAAGTTCCGAGATCGCGGCGCGCATGCGGCGTTCGCCGTAGTCGACAACCTCGGCCAGCGCCGCCACGGCCTCGTGCTGCGTCACGAGCTCGGCGAGGCGCGCGAGGCCGAGCTGGTTAGCGCCGCGCTGGGCGTCGAGGTCGCCGCGTCTTTCGTCTGGTGTGCGCGAGCTGCTGACGATGACGGTCTCGACGTCCCGCGTCAGCAGCACCGGTGGGACGCGCAGGCCCTCCTGCTGGATGTCGACCGCCTCGGGCGGCATGGAGCCCGGCGCCATCCCGCCGAGGTCAGCGTGGTGAGCGCGGTTGGCGACCCAGCCGACGAGCTCGTCACCGGCGTAGCAGGGGGCAACGAGTGTGACGTCGTTGAGGTGCGTGCCGCCGGCGAACGGGTCGTTGAGCACGACCTGGTCGCCCGGTCGCAGGCGCTCGCCGCACGAATCGATGGCGGCGCGCACCGAAGCCGGCATCGACCCGAGATGCACGGGGATGTGCTCGGCCTGCACGAGCAACTCGCCGGCCGCCGTGAACAGCGCCGCCGAGCAGTCCGCTCGCTCTTTGATGTTGGGGCTGTACGCGGCGCGGCGCAGCACCGCGCCCATCTCGTCGGCAATGCCGGTCAGCCGCGCTATCAGCACCTGGAGCGATGCCGGGTCGATCAACGGAGCTTCGCTTCGCTCCGCCGTCTGCTTGTCCATCATTGCCGGAGCACCCACGCACCGAGTGGGCCCGGGTCGGCGCGCCAGCCGTCGGGTACCCAGACCGTGCAGTCGGGCTCGGCCACGACCTCGGGCCCGCGCAGGGAGCGCCGATCGATCGGCGGCAGTTCGGCCGGCGTGAGCGGTGCCGGCCGCCGCGCCCGCACGCGCAGCGCCACGACCTCGACCGGCGCGCCGGGCCGGGCGAAGCCATTGCGGCGTTCGTGCTCGACCGGAAACGCATCCGGGCTCGTCACCGTGAGCTCGTGGCTCTGCCCCGCGTACCGACAGTCCACGAGGCGTTCCACCTCCACGTCGCCCGCAGCGTCGCCGTGCAGCACGAGGGCGGCCGCCTCCTCGGCCAGCGCGTCGAGCACGCGATCGATGCCGCCGTGCTGCAGCGGCTCGGGCCAGGACCGCACGAGCTCGCGCTGCCGGGGCGAACACACGAGCCCGACTGCAGACAGCACACCTGCACGCGGCGGGACGATGACAGCGCGCATGCCGAGCGCGCCGGCGATCGCGCAGGCGTGCAGCGGACCGGCGCCGCCGAACGCCACCAGCGCGAGGCCGCGCGCATCGACACCTCGCTCGACGGTCACGACGCGCACGGCACGTTCCATTGCGGCGTCGACGACGGTGACGACGCCGTCCGCCGCGACTCGCGCACGCTCGAGCGCGCGCTGCGCGGCCTGCTCGTCGAGGCGGCCCAGCCCCGCGAAGGTGGCGTCGGCCGGGATGCGGCCGAGCACGAGGTCGGCGTCTGTGACCGTCGCCTGTTCGCCGCCGCGCCCGTAGCAGGCCGGGCCCGGCACGGCGCCCGCGCTCTCGGGTCCGACCACGAGCGCGCCGCCGGCGTCGAGGCGCGCCAGCGATCCCACACGGCGTCGGGATAGCCGCACGCCGCCGCGATCGCGGCCGCGGCGCGCATGCCGCCCGCGGGCCCCGAGAGGAGGAGCGCGGCGGGACGTTCGGCAGCCTCGGCGACTGGCACCAGCCCGCCTGCCGATGTCATCACCAGCACCTCGCGGGCCAGACCCTCGAGCCCGCGGAGGTACTCGCGGCACACCGGGCGCAAGAGCGCGTTCGCCACCGTCGTCACGATGCGCTCGTACTCCCGGAACTCGGGCGACACCTCGTGCGAGCACGTCACGTCGAGGCCGCGCGCGACGAGCTCCTTGGCGACTTGCTGCTCGTGACCGGCGTCCAGGTCTGCGTGCAGCAAGCACACGGCCACCGCGTCGACGGCGGCCGGCAGTTCGGGCATTCGCGACGCGTCCAACGGCTCGATCTCGCGACCTCGTCCATCGAGTCGTCCGCCGATCTCGACGCGCAGGTCTCGGGGCACGAGCGGCGGCGGCCGGTCCGCCATCGGGTCGTACAGCGACGGGCGAGCCTGGCGGGCGATCTCGATGACGTCCGCGAATCCCTTCGTGGTCACGAGCGCCACACGGGCTCCGCTCCCTTGGAGCAGGGCGTTCGTTGCGACGGTGGTGCCGTGCGCGAGCAGCTCGGCGTCGGGCCCGGCGCCGGCCCCGTCGAGGGCGGCTCGTAGCGCCTGCGTCGGGTCGTCCGGCGTCGAGGGGACCTTGACGACCCGCCCGTCGTCAGCGACGAGGTCGGTGAACGTTCCGCCGGTGTCGACGCCGATGCGCATCGCACCATTTTGGCGTCGCAGCACCCCAATAGTCCGGGCTGAGCGACGCCAAATCAGGGTGGTGCCCAGCGGCGGCGTAAGAGCCGCCCCCGGCGGCCGGTCCGAACCCCACCCGTGATCGCCTCGACCACGGAGCGCTTGGTGGACTCGTCGAGCTTGCGGCCGTTGCGGTCGGTGAGCTCGAAGCGGTCGACGGCGACGCCGTCGACCGTCGCCACCCGCGCCGAGTGCACGTCGACGCCGGCGCTCGCGAACCCGACGGTGATCGAGTGCAGCAAGCCGGGGCAGTCGGGGCAGCGGACCTCGCACAGCGTGTACCAGGGCGACGCGTCGTCGTCGAAGCCGACCTCGGCGCCAGGCGTGGCCGGCGCTTCGAGCGGCTGGTTGAACGCGTCGACAATCGCGGCGGTCAACTCCTGCGCGTCCGGCGGCGTTCGCGAGATGGGCATTATGCGAAACGCGTCGAGCGCGCCGCCGTCGTCCCACGTCGCGACGATCGCTTCCTGCACGCTGAGCTCGAACTCGCAGAGCACCCCCGAGACCGTTGCCAGCAGCCCTGGTCGATCACGGGACGCGACTTCGACCCGCCACTGGTTGCCCTCGATCGGCGCGACCGCGACGCAGGCGCTCCCGCGCGGCGGGAGCGGCTCGAGCAGCGCGGCCTGCCGCGCGACGTCGGTTGCCTCCTGTGCAAGCAAATATGTGCGCGGCGCGGACGCGATGCGCTCGGCAACGGCGCGATTACTGTCGGCGAGGCGCGCGGCCTGGGCGCGCCGGCGCTCGACGAGGTTGCGGGCGTCGAGGCCGGTCAGGTCCGGCTGCTCCAGGACCGCGAGCACGAGATCGAGCAGCTCGTCGAGACGCGCCCGATCCCACGGTTCGAGCCCACCCAGAGCCAGCGTGAGCAGGTACAGGGCCCGGGCGCGCTCCGGTCGGTCGATGTGGGTCGCGAGCGCGAACACCCGTTCCTCGTCGAAGCCGTCGACGCGTTGGGCGGCCGCTCGCAGCAAACTCGAGTCGCCTACCAGCAGCGCAATCTCTTGCTCGGCCGCGGCGCCGAGGTCGAGGCGCCGTGCCAGCCGGCGCGCAAGGTCGACAGGCGACGCGTCCTCGCCGGCGGTGTCGAGAATGACCGCGGCGAGCAGCAGCCACTCGGGATGCTCGAGACGGGCGTGCTCGGCGGCGGCGCGCTCGTCGGTCGCGACCAGGTCGCGGATCTCGTCGACGAGCGAGAATCGCAGCACGTGCGACGGATCGACGACGAATGGATCCGCCCGGCGCCGCCGCACCGCTTCGGCCAGCTCGGGCAGCGCGCGCTCGAGCACGCCGGTGGTCTCGAGGAACCGCCATGTCCGCGCGTCGCCCCTGCGCAGGATCTCGAACAGCCGGCGGGATGACTCGCGGTCCCAACGCATCGGCGCGTCACCGAAGTTGCCGAGGTAATCGAGAAGAGCGGGTCCGGGCCCAAGGTCACCCCGGCTGATGGCGTGGGCGGCTTCCAAGGCCAGGGAGAGAGCGAGGCCTTCGGGCGGGGACCCCGCCAGGTCGATCACGCCGTCGCGCGTCACCAGCCAACGCCCCTGCGGCGGCGCCGCGCTGGGGTGCCGCCGCGAGGCCCGTCCGGCGCGCAGTTGCTGGAGCCGCCAGCGCAGCAGCGGCGGCGCGAGAAGCGTGGTGGCCAGCACGACCAGTAGCAGAGCCGCGTACTGGTCCTTGTCGAGGATGGCCTCGCGCAGCCCGATCGTCGCGAAGATCAGCCCGACCTCGCCGCGCGGGATCATGCCCAAGCCGATGAGGCGCTTGTCCCCGGGCGACCCGGCTGCGCCGACCGCGGCCACGATCTTCCCGGCGACCGCGACGGCGAACAGGGCGGCGCCGATGCCGAGGACGGTCGGGTCGAAGAACGCCTCGACCTTGGCGTCGATGCCGATCTGGAGGAAGAACACCGGGATGAAGAGGTGACCGACGGGCGCAAGCTCGCGGGTGATGCGATCGGAAACGGCACTGCGTGACAGTGAGAGCCCGGCCACGAACGCGCCGACGATGGGCGCCAGCTGCGCGGCATCGGCGAGCTCGGCGAACGCAAGCGTGAAAGCAAGCGCGAGCGCGACCACGGTTCCGGTGGAGCGCGCGTAGCGGTGCAGGAACTGGAACAGCGGCGGCGCGGCGCGGGCGCCGACCGCGGTCGTCGCGACCAAGAAGGCGAGGGCGATCGCGAAGATGCCGAGCACGCTCAGCAGCGACACGCTTCCCTCAGAGGCGATCCGGACGACGACCGTGAGGATCACGAGACCGAGGACGTCATCAGCGACCGCGGCACCGAGCACGGTCCGGGCCTCGACGCTCGCCAGCGCGCGCAAGTCGCTGAACACGCGGGCCGTGATCCCCACGCTCGTCGCCGCGAGGGCGGCACCGAGAAACAACGCCGTCTTCGCGTCGTACCCGAACACCTCGGACACACCAAAACCAGCCGCCATCGGCACCACGACACCAACCACCGCCACCGTCACTGACGCTCGCCCCACCGCCCCGAGCTCGCCCAGGTCCATCTCCATGCCGACTTGGAGCAGCAGGAGAATCACGCCGATCTCGCCCAGGACGCGCAACGTCTGTTCCGTGCCGACGAGGTCCAGCGCCGACGGTCCGATCGCGACCCCGGCGAGGATCTCGGCGACGACCGGCGGGAAGCCGACGCGCTCGGCGATCTCCGCGGCGACTTTCGCCGCGACGAGGACGATCAGGATGTCGAGGAGAACGCTCGTGACCGACACGGGGTGCGTCGGCTACTGCGCGTCGGCCGTTGGCTGCGACGCCTGCATCAAATACCCGCGGGAGCGGACGGTGCGGATCTCGAGCCCGAGTGGCGCCATGCGGCGCCGCAGACGAAGCACGTGCACGTCGAGGGCGTTGCGGGTCGGGACGCCGTCGGGCCAAGCCCGCCGGGCCAACGTGTCGCGGCCGACGACGGCGCCGAAGCGATCGACCAGGGTGACCGCGAGCGCCGCTTCCACCGGCGACAATGCGACCCAGCGCCCCCGGTGGCGGAGCAGCCCGGCGTCGTCGACCCGCGGCGCGGGATGGTCGGTCTCGGCACGGGACGACAAGATCGCGACCCGGGCTCGCACGTCGCGGTCGTCGGCCGGGAGCCGGATCCAGTCCTCGAGGCAGTCGGAAAGTTCGGGTGGCGCGGACTCGCCGTTCAGGAGCAGCAACCGCGGCGCTCCGCTTGCCCGCAGCTGCCGCAGCCGGGCGTCCTCCTCGGGCCACCGCACGAGCACTACGTCCATTGGGAAAAAGGTAAAGGGGCAGTGTTTCGCGACTGTTTCGCTGTGGTGAACGGTGTTTGTTGACCGAGGCCGCCCAATACGCTGTCCGAGATGGGTCAGACGCTGTCCGAGAAGGTGTGGGAACGGCACGTGGTACACCGGGCCGAGGGCGAGCCCGACCTGCTCTACGTGGACCTCCACCTCGTGCACGAGGTCACCTCGCCCCAGGCCTTCGACGGGCTGCGCCTGCACGGCCGGGGGGTGCGCCGGCCCGACCTGACCGTCTCGACGATCGACCACAACAACCCGACCACCAGCCGCACCCGCCCGGTGGAGGACCCGATCTCGGCCAAGCAGATGGAGGTGCTGGCCCGGAACTGCGAACAGTTCGGCATCCGGATGTACGGGATGGGCGACCCCGGCCGCGGCATCGTGCACGTGATCGGTCCCGAGCAAGGCCTCACCCAGCCCGGCCTCACGATCGTGTGCGGTGACAGCCACACCTCGACCCACGGCGCGTTCGGTGCCCTCGCGGTCGGGATCGGCACGAGCGAGGTCGAGCACGTGCTGGCGACGCAGACGCTCCCCCAGGCGAAGCCGGGCACGATGGCAGTCACCGTCGAGGGCGCGCTCCCGGCCGGCGTGACCCCAAAGGACATCGTCCTGTCGATCATCGCCCGCATCGGGACCGGCGGTGGCATCGGCTCGATCATCGAGTACCGCGGCTCGGCCATCCGGTCGCTCTCAATGGAGGGCCGCATGACCGTCTGCAACATGTCGATCGAGGCAGGGGCGCGCGCGGGCATGGTCGCACCCGACGACACCACGTTCGCCTACCTCGACGGCCGTCCTTTCGCGCCAAAGGGCAAGGATTGGGAGCGCGCCCTCGAGGACTGGCGCACCCTGCCGACCGATGTCGACGCCACCTTCGACAAGGAGGTTGTCCTCGACGCCGCCGGCATCAGGCCGTCGGTGAGTTGGGGCACGAACCCGAGCCAGACGGTGACGATCGACGACGTCGTCCCCGACCCCGACTCGTTCGCGGAGCCGTCCGAACGGGAGTCGGCGCGCCGCGCGCTCGCGTACATGGGCCTGAAGTCGGGAACGCCGCTCCGCGAGATCGACGTCGACACCGTGTTCATCGGGTCGTGCACGAACTCGCGCGTCGAGGACCTGCGGGCCGCCGCCGACGTCGTCCGCGGCCGGCGAGTGCGCGACGGACTGCGCGCGCTCGTCGTGCCAGGGTCCATGGCGGTCAAGTCGGCCGCCGAAGCCGAGGGTCTGGACCGGGTGTTCGTCGACGCCGGGTTCGACTGGCGCGACGAGGCGGGCTGCTCGATGTGCCTGGCGATGAACCCCGACAAGCTGTCGCCCGGTGAGCGGTGCGCGTCGACGTCGAACCGCAACTTCGAAGGTCGCCAGGGCAAGGGCGGCCGCACGCACCTCGTGTCACCGGCCGTGGCCGCCGCTACCGCGATCGCGGGCCGCTTCACGACCCCCGAGGACCTGGGCTGATGCAGGCGGTGCAGGAGATCGTCGCCCGCGCCGTCCCGCTCCCCCGCAGCGACGTTGACACCGACCAGATCATCCCGAGCGACTGGCTCAAGCGGGTCGAGCGCACTGGTTTCGGCGAAGGGCTGTTCGCGGAATGGCGCGAGCGGTCGGACTTCGTCCTGAACCAGCACCGATACCGGGACGCGCAGATTCTCGTGGCGGGTCCCAACTTCGGCACTGGCTCTTCACGTGAGCACGCGGTGTGGGCGCTCGAGGACTACGGCTTCCGAGCCGTGATCTCTCCTCGCTTCGCAGACATCTTCCGCAACAACTGCTTCAAGATCGGCCTCGTCCCCGTCGAGCTGCCCCAGGACGTCGTGACGCGCATCATGCGCGCCGTCGAGGACGACCCGACGGTCGAGATCGTGATCGACGTTGTCGACCGTCGCGTCGCGGTGCCGGCCATCGACCTCGACGAGCCGTTCGAGCTCGACGATCACACGCAGCACCGGCTCGTACACGGTCTCGACGACATCGGCACGACACTCCAGGACGAGGACGAGATCGCGGCGTACGAGTCGCGGCGCCCGTCTTGGACGCCACGGTTGGCACCCGACGGCTGACGTCGGCGCGGCCGGCCCGAAATCCGCACGGGCCAACGGGGTGACCCAGGTCACCGGAGAACCGTGATCCACCACACTGTCCCCACAGGCCCGTCGGCGCACAGTGGACCGTGGAGGAACCGTCAATGGCAGGAGATTCGCACCATGGTCGCATCGCTGTGCGCCGCCAGTGTCTGCCTGGTGATGCTCGTTTCCGTGCAAACGGTGCTGAGGTTCGATCTGAGTGCTGAGCTCGGCAGGGTCGGCAGGTACGTCAGCAAAGCCGTCTGTTACGCGCTCACACCCGTCTTCATCGCCGGATTCGCCGTCGAAACGGGGCGCCTACTCGCCGCTTGAACCCTGACCGGGCTTGACCCCCGCCAGCAGCGCCAGCTCGCGCCACTTCCAGAAGCAGTCGACGTCCACGTAGCCGATGTCGCGCAGCCACCCGAGCTGCGTCTCCACGTCGACGAGCTTGTTCGACGGGTCGTCTTCCGCCGGGGTCCGGCCGACGGCGGCGAGGAACGCCACGTGCAGCTCCGGCGTCGGCGAGTCCACGTGCTCGAGGTTGAGGAACCGTCCGCCCGGTTCGAGCACGTCGAACACCTCGCCGTACAACGCCCGTTTGCGCTCGTCCACACAGTGGTGGATCGCGAAGCTCGACACGACGAGGTCGAAGCTCCCCAGGAAGGGCAGCGGTTCGTCGAGGTCGTGCTCGACGATCTCGACGCCGGTCTCGCCGGCGAAGCGCTCGCGGGCGCGTCCGAGCATCTCGGCCGAAAAGTCGAGGCCGACACCCTCGGCACCCGGGTACGCGCTGCGCACGAGGCCGAGCGTGAAGCCGTCGCCGGTGCCGAGGTCGAGCACGCGGCGCGGCGCGGGCGGCAGCATTTCTATCAGCACCGCGAAGCCCTCCATCCGGTGCGGGATGTCGTCGCGCTCGCGCAGGTAGCGCTGCGCCCACGCCGACTCGCTCCACAGATTGACGGGAGCGCTCACGGGCCGATCTCGATCTCGCGTTCCTCACCCCGCTCGCGCAGCCTGACGATCCGGTTGACCGCGTTCAGGTAGGCCCGGGCGGACGCCTCGACCACGTCGGTCGACACGCCCCGGCCCGTGACCTTCATGCCGTCCGCTTCGAGCTGCACGACGACGTCGCCGAGCGCGTCGCCGCCACCCGTCACCGCGTGCACCTGGAAGTCGGTGAGCCGGCCTTCGACGCCGGTGGCTTGGGCGATGGCGGCGATGGCGGCGTCGATCATGCCGTTACCGGATCCCTCGGCTTCGAGCTTGCCCGATCCATCGCTGAGCACGACCTTCGCGGTCGGCGTCGAGGACGTGCCGCCCGCCAGGTCGAGGCTCACGATGTCGAAGCGGTGCACGACGCCGGTGCCGAGCTCCTCGGCCACGATCGCCTCGAGGTCGGCCTCGGTGATCTGGACCTTGCGGTCGGCGAGCTCCTTGAACCGGGTGAACGCCGTGTTCAGCGCGTCGCCCTGGACCTTGATGCCCATCTTGGCCAGCGAGTCGGCGAATGCGTGCCGCCCGGAGTGCTTGCCCAGGACGATCTGCGCGGCCTCCTGACCCACGGTGTTGGCGTCCATGATCTCGTAGGTCTCTTTGTCTTCGAGCACGCCGTGCTGGTGGATGCCGGCCTCGTGTGCGAACGCGTTGCGACCGACGACGGCCTTGTTGTACTGCACCGGATAGCCGGTGAGCCGCGACACGATGCGTGACGTGCGCGCCAGCTCCTCGGTGCGCACACCGACGTCGAGGTGGTTGAAGTAGTCGCTCCTCGTCTTGATCGCCATCACGACCTCCTCGAGGGCGGCGTTGCCGGCCCGCTCGCCGATGCCGTTGATGGCGCATTCGACCTGGCGAGCGCCGGCGCTGACGCCGGCCAGCGAGTTGGCGACGGCCAGGCCCAAGTCGTTGTGGCAATGCGTTGACACCACGTAGTCGCCCCTGACGCGCGCGAGCACGTACGAGATGAGCTCGGCGAACTCCTCCGGGACTCCGAAGCCGACCGTGTCGGGGATGTTGATCGTGGTCGCCCCGTTGTCGACCGCGATCTGGCACACCTCGCACATGAAGTCGACTTCCGAACGGCTGCCGTCCTCGGGCGAGAACTCGACGTCCTCGCAGTAGCCGCGCGCGCGGGCGACGCCCGCGGCCGCCTCTTCCTTGACCTGGTCCTCGGTCATCCGCAGCTTCTTCTTCATGTGGATGGGCGAGGTGGCGATGAACACGTGCAGGCGGGGCCGTTCGGCGTGGCGGACGGCCTCCCAGGCCCGGTCGATGTCCTTGAACCCCGTCCGGGAAAGCCCGGCGATCGTCGACCCGCGCACGCTCTTGGCGATGGCCTCGACGGCGTCGAAGTCGCCCTGGCTCGCGATCGGGAACCCGGCCTCGATGATGTCGACGCCGAGGCGGGCGAGCTGCTCGGCGATCTCGAGCTTCTCGGCTACGTCCAGAGAGATGCCCGGCGACTGCTCGCCGTCCCGCAGCGTCGTGTCGAAGATTCGTACTCGGTCCATCTCGGTCTCCCGCCGTTTCCTGGTTTCTCGGCAACGAAAAACCTCCCCGGCCCGAAGGCACGAGGAGGCGTCCGCGAGCACCGGAGGGTGCTCGCAACTAGGTAAGGAGCAGGCCGCTGTTGCTGTCGGGGCGCAGTTCCTTCCTCATGGTCCACTCATGGTCGCAGCTGGCCCGGGACGAGTCAATTTCTTTGTGCGCGTGCGAGACTCGCGAGGACTCGAGGAGGGGGGAAAGGCTGTGGGGCGATTTCTGAAGCGGATGTTCAAGCTGGGGCTGCTGGCGGCGGCGGCGTACGCCGCCTGGCGCTGGTTCGAGTCGCAGCGCTCGGAGTCCGATCTGCGGTGGCAGTCCCAGCCCGCTCCGTACCCGCCGCAGCCTCGAATCGAGGAATCGCCGCCCGCCACACCGGTCACGGCCATGGCGCCGGTGACCCCCACGTCACCCGCCGCCGCGCCGGCTCCTGAAGCCGCGCCGGCGGTGGCTGCGGACGCGGGCGACCCCTGGGTCGAGCCCGTCGACGGCGCGTGCCCGGCCAGCCATCCCGTAAAGGCGAAGATGTCGAGCCGCATCTACCACGTGGCGGGCGGCCTCAACTACGAGCGCACACACCCCGACCGCTGCTACCGCGACCCCGCCGCCGCCGAGGCCGACGGCCTCAGACGAGCGGCCCGCTAATCCAGCTCGATCGCCTTGGCGTCCACGATGCCGCGCTCGGCGCGGAGTCGCTCGACGACGTCGGACTGAACCGCCGTCGACGTGGTGAGCACCATGAGCGCGGCCTCCCCCGACGGGCTCTTGCCGACCCGCATGTCTTCGATGTTCAGACAGGCGCCGCCGAGGATCGTGCCGACCTTGCCGATCATCCCGGGCACGTCTTCGTTGCGGACCACGACCATGTGGCTCGACGGCGGGACCTCGATGCTGTGATCGTCGATGCCGACGATGCGCGGCTCTCCCCGCTGGCCGGTGAGTGTGCCGGCGACGTGCACCGGCCGGTCGCCGACCTTGCCGCGCAGTGATACGAGGTTGACGTAATCGCGGGACGACGACGAGGTCGTCTCACGTATCTCGAGCCCTCGCATCTCGGCGAGCTGCGGAGCGTTCACGAACGACACGGGCTCGTCGACGACCGACGCGAGCACGCCGCGCGTGATCGCGAGCGTCAGCACGCGGCAGTCGTAGTCGGCGATCTCACCCTCGTAGGTCACCTCGAGCGTGTCGACGACGCCTCCCGCGAGCGCGGTGAAGAGCGTGCCGAGCCGCTCAGCGAGCGGGAGGAAGGGACGGACGGTCTCTGACGCTTCGGTGGCAGCGACGTTCACGGCGTAGGGGACGAAGTCACCCGCCAGCGCGAGCACGACCTGCTCGGCGATCGTCTGCCCCGCCTTGTCCTGGGCCTCGGCGGTCGACGCCCCCAGATGGGGTGTGACGACCACGTTCTCGAGGTCGAAGAGCGGCGACTCGGTTGTGGGCTCGGCGTCGAACACGTCGAGCGCGGCTCCGGCGATGCGCTCCTCGCGCAGCGCCTCGTCGAGCGCGCCCTCGTCGACGATGCCACCGCGTGCCGTGTTGACGATCCGCAGCGTCGGCTTGGCCTTGGCGAGCACGTCCCGCCCGATGAGGCCGATCGTCTCGGGGGTCTTGGGGAGGTGCACGGTGAGGAAGTCGACAGTGGCGACGAGCTCCTCGAGCGTCGGCACGAGCCGTACCCCGAGCTGACGGGCGCGCTCGCCGCTCACGTACGGGTCGAACGCGGCGATGCGCATACCGAAGGCGTGCGCGCGCTGCGCCACGAGCACGCCGACCCGACCCAGCCCGACGACGCCGAGGGTCTTGTCGTGAAGCTCGATGCCTTCCCACCGGGACCGGTTCCAGTTGCCGGCGCGCAGGTCCCGGTCGGCCTGGGGGACGTTGCGGGCCTGCGCGAGCAGGAGCGCGAGCGTGTGCTCGGCGGCCGAGAGAACGTTCGACTGCGGCGCGTTGACGACCATCACGCCCCGGCGCGTCGCCGCGGCGACGTCGACGTTGTCGAGCCCGATCCCCGCCCGCCCAATGACGACGAGGTCCGTGCCCGCGTCGAGCACATCGGCGGTCACCCGGGTGGCGCTGCGGACGATGACGGCGGCCGCGCCCTTCACCGCGTAGGGGAGCTCATCGCGGGTCAGGTCGAGGCGCTCATCGACCTCGAGGCCGGCGGCCCGCAGCGCGTCGAGCCCTCGCGGGGCGATCTGCTCGGTGACGAGGACGCGAGCCACAGCCTGACCCTACCGGTGGGTCTTCAGCGTCCCGGGGCTTTTGGCGTCAAGCCAGCAGCTTGGCCATGCGCTGCAGGCCTTCTTCGATGTCGTCGTCCGACGTCGCGAACGACAGCCGCACGTACCCGGGCGCCCCGAATGCTTCTCCGGGAACTACGGCGACCTTCGCCTCGTCCAGCAGCACAGCCGCGAGGTCGACCGTGCTCCGACAGGTGCGTCCCGCGATGTCGCGGCCGAGCACGCCTTCGAACGACGGGAAGCAGTAGAACGCGCCCTGCGGGGCGAGACAAGACACACCCGGAATACCCGACAGCAGCTCGTGCATGCGCGTCCCGCGGCGCTCGAACACGGCGCGCATCATCCCGACCGCTTCGAGATCGCCGTTCAGCGCGGCGATCGCCGCCCGCTGTGCCACGTTGGCGACGTTGGACGTCGAGTGCGATTGGAGGTTGGTCGCCGCCTTGATGATGTCCGGGGGCCCGACGATCCAGCCGACGCGCCAGCCGGTCATGGCGTACGTCTTGGCGACCCCGTTGAGGATGAGGCTGCTACCCGAGAGCTCCGGCACGAGTCCCGGCATCGACGCGAAGCGGTGGTTGCCGAACGTGAGGTGCTCGTAGATCTCGTCGGTGATCACCCAGACGCCGTGTTGGAGCGCCCAGCGCCCGATGGCCTCGACCTCTTCAGGGGGGTACACGGCACCCGTGGGGTTGCCGGGTGAGATGAAGAACAGCGCTCTCGTGCGCGGCGTGCGGGCGGCTTCGAGCTGCTCGATCGTGACGCGGAACTCGCTCGCCTCGGTCGCCGGTACGACCACGGTCGCGCCGCCGGCGAGCGCGATCGTCTCCGGGTACGTCGTCCAGTACGGCCCCGGGAGCAGCACCTCGTCACCGGGGTCGACGATCGTCTGGAGCGCCTCGTACACAGCATGCTTGGCGCCGTTCGTAACGAGCACCTGGGAGGCGTCGCACGTGACGCCGGAGTCCCGCTGCGTCTTCTCCGCGATCGCCGCTCGCAGCTCCGGTAGCCCGCCTGTGGGCGTGTAGTGGTGGTTGCGTGGGTCACGGCAGGCTTCGACGGCGGCGGCGACGATGTGGTCGGGCGTCGGGAAGTCGGGCTCGCCGGCCCCGAACCCGATGACGTCCTCGCCCGCCGCCTTGAGCGCCTTGGCCCGGGCATCGACGGCCAGCGTCGCGGACTCGGTGATCTCGCCGACTCGGCGTGAGATGCGCGTCATGCGGCCATCGTGACACGCGCCCCCCGCCACGGTGCCGCTTTTCGGCCGACCACCGGCTCAGGCGACGGCGGTGCCGGCGGTCTCGAAGCTGGAGAGATCAGAGAGCCGCGGCTCGTTCGAGAACAGCTCGACGATGGGCTCGTCGAGGTCGAGGCGCTTCTGCACGACACGCACGTCGTTCTCCTGGTTCCAGAGCATGAGCGTGACCGCCACTCCTGCCTCGCCGGCGCGTGCGGTGCGGCCCGATCGATGCAGGTACGCCTTCTCGTCCTCGGCCGGGTCGTAGTGCACGACCACGTCGACGTTGTCGACGTGGATGCCGCGGGCAGCGACGTCGGTTGCCACGAGGACTAGGAGCCGGCCTCGCTGAAAGTCAGCGAGGGCGCGTTCGCGGGCGGCCTGACGCAGGTCGCCGTGGATGGCGCCGGCGCGCACGCCTTCACGGCGGAACTGGGTCACGAGGCGGTCGGCGCCACGCTTCGTGCGTACGAAGACGAGCGTCCTCGCCACCCCGCGGCTGATCGCGGCGGCGACCTTCACCTTGTCCATCTGGTGGACGTGGAAGAAACGGTGCTGCATCTCGTCGACGGTCGCCTCACGCGACTCGACCTCGTGGCGGACAGGCTCGTGCATGTAGCGGTCGACGAGCCGGCGCACGGCGCCGTCGAGCGTGGCGGAGAACAGCATCGTCTGGTGCTGGGACTCGATGCGGTGGAGCAGCTTCTGCACCTGGGGCATGAAGCCCAGGTCGGCCATGCGGTCGGCCTCGTCGACGACGAGCACCTCGACCGCACGTAGCGACAGCTCCCCGCGCTCGAGGAGGTCGATGAGCCGCCCCGGCGTCCCGATCACGGCGTCGACACCCTTGCGGAGGGCGCCGATCTGCTTGTCCATCGACACGCCGCCGTAGACGGCCGTGACGCGCACCCCGCGCAGCTTGCCCAGCGGGGCGAGCACGTTCTTGACCTGGTTTGCGAGCTCGCGGGTCGGCGTGAGCACGAGGGCGCGGGGCGCCTTGGGCTCCGCCCTGCCGATGCGCTCGAGCAGCGGCAGCCCGAAGGCGAGCGTCTTGCCCGAGCCCGTCTTGGCCTTGCCGCACAGGTCACGACCGGCCAGGGCGTCGGGGATCGTGAGGGTCTGGATGGGAAACGGCTCGGTGATGCCGTCACGCGCGAGCGCGGCGACGAAATCGGCCGGGACGCCGAGCGTCTCAAACGTGGATGACAATGTGGAACTCGCCTCTTTCCTGTTCGCTTCAGCTTGTGGTGTGCGCCCGCCGCATCCAGCGGCGGTGGGTCTCCTCCGACCCGTGCGCGAGCCGCGAACGGAAAGGGTGAGGTGACCCACGCGAGCGGTGGTGAGCGCTCGCTACACCACATAATAGCAGGTCAGAGCCGAGAAATTATGTTCGCGGTCGCGGGTAGCGTCCTTCTGGTGGAGTACGTGCCCGGCGAAGGCGAGGACGAGACCATCCTCGACGTGCTGAACGAGCTCGAATCGCTCGGGTTCACCGGCCAATTCATGCCGCGCGAGGACGGCCAGGTCGAGTGCCTCTCGTGCCACCGTCTCTCGCCGGCCGACGACACCGTCTTCCGCCACCTCCGGCGGCTGGAGGGCGCGTCCGATCCCGACGACATGCTTGCGGTAGTCGGTCTGGCGTGCCCGCATTGCGGCGCGCCAGGCACCGCGGTGCTGGGCTACGGCCCGGAGGCCGCGGCCGTCGACACCGAAGTGCTCGTGCTCCTCGAAGACGCCCGCCGTCGCCAAGAGCAGGCCTGAGCAAACGATTCGTGGTCCGGTCGATGGACGACGAGACTGGGTGTGGGAATGACTGAGAATCCGGACGCCGTCGTGATCGGCAGCGGGCCGAACGGGCTCGTGGCCGCCAACATGCTCGCCGACGAGGGCTGGGACGTGCTCGTGCTCGAGGCCCAGCCCGAGCCCGGCGGTGCCGTGCGCAGCGGCGAGCTCACCAAGCCGGGATTCGTCCACGACCGGTTCAGCGCTTTCTATCCGCTCGCGGCCGCCTCGCCCGTCGTCCGAGGGCTTCACCTCGAGGACTTCGGGTTGCGGTGGCGGCGCGCACCGCTGGCGCTCGCCCATCCCACCCCCGACGGCGCGTGCGCGGTGCTGTCGACCGATCTCGACGAGACCGCGGCGTCGCTCGACAACTACGCCCCCGGTGACGGCGCGGCCTGGCGCGAGCTGTACGCGCAGTGGCAACGCGCCGGACGTCATTTGATCGACGCGCTGTTGACCCCGTTCCCGCCCGTGCGCGCCGGTGGTCGGCTGGCCGCAGCCCTCGGGCCTCGCGAGTGGGCGCGTTTTGCGCGGTTCGTGTTGCTGCCCGTCCGGGCCATGGCCGATGATTCGTTCCGAGGCACGGGCGGTGCATTGCTGCTCGCGGGAAACACCCTCCACACCGACCTCGGCCCGGAACAGACCCTCGGCGGCATGTTCGGCTGGGTGCTCGCGTCGCTCGGTCAAGAGCACGGCTTCCCGGTCCCCGAAGGCGGCTCCGGCAGGCTCACCGACGCGCTCGTGCGTCGCCTCGAGGCGCGCGGCGGCCGCGTGGTGTGCTCGACGCCCGTCACCGCGATCGAGGTGCGGGGACGTCGAGCCGTCGCCGTCCGCACAGCGCACGGCGACGAGATCGGCGTGCGGCGCGCCGTGCTCGCCGATGTCGGCGCGCCCGCGCTCTATGGCTCGCTGGTGCGCCCCGAGCACTTGCCGCCGCGCATCCTCGACGGCATGCGCCGGTTCCGGTACGACCACGCGACCGTGAAGATCGACTGGGCGCTCGACGCCAAGGTTCCGTGGTCGGCCGAGCCCGCCGGCCGTGCCGGGACGGTGCACCTCGGCGATTCGCTCGACCATCTCACGGAGTACTCGGCCCAGCTCGTCACGGGACACGTTCCGGCGCGGCCCTTCGTGCTGATCGGGCAGCTCACGACGTCGGATCAGACGCGGTCACCGGCCGGGACCGAGGTCGTCTGGGGCTACACGCACGTCCCCCATCGGGTTCGGGGTGACGCCGGCGGCGACATCTCGGGCAAGTGGGACGCTCGCGAGACCGAGGCGTTCGCAGCCCGCGTCGAGCACGAGCTGGAGATGCGCGCGCCGGGCTTCACCGAGCGGATCATCGGCCGGCACGTGCTCACGCCGCCGATGCTCGAAGCCGAGGATGCCAATCTCGTGAATGGCGCGGTGAACGGCGGGACGGCTCAGCTGCACCAGCAGCTGATCTTCCGGCCCACCGTCGGACTCGGGCGAGCCGAGACACCGATCCGCGGGCTGTTCCTCGCGTCGGCGTCCGCCCACCCCGGCGGAGGCGTGCACGGCGCCTGCGGCGCCAACGCCGCCCGCGCCGCGCTCTTCGCCGAGCGCCGTCGCAAGGTTTTGGCGTCGCTGAGTACCGCTATCCGGAACTGAGCGACGCCAAAACGAAGGTCACCAGGGCATCGCCACGCCGCCGTTGGGCCGGAGGATCTGGCCGGTGACGAACGACGCGGCGTCGGACACGAGGTACAGGATCGACCACGCGATGTCCTCGGGCGTGCCGATGCGGCCCAACGGCGACATGGCCCCAAAGCGCTGCTTGTACTGCTCGAGCCTCTCCTCGTTCACGTTGCCATCGGGATCGACGAAATGCTGGCGCGAGAAGTTCGTGAGGATCACACCGGGAGCGAGGGCGTTGACACGAATGCCGTGCTGGCCCGCCTCCATCGCCAGCGTCTTGGTGAGCATCGCCACCGCCGCCTTCGTCATCGCGTAACACGCCAGCGTCGGCGCGGGCGTATCGATGGCGCCCGAGGAGATGTTCACGATGCTGCCCGAGCCCTGGGGCGTCATGACCCGAAGCGCGGCCTGGCAGCCGTAGAAGACGCTCTTCAGGTTGATGGCGAGGATGCGCTCGAATTCCTCGTCGCTCACCTCGGCGACCATCTGGTTGTGGGGAACGCCGGCGATGTTGCCCATGATGTCGACACGCCCGTACTCGCCCGCGGCCCGATCGACCAGCGCGTCGACGTCGCCGCGCTTCGTGACGTCGGTGCGGAGCGGCAGCGCCGTTCCCCCGCGCGACCCGATGTCGTCGGCGGTCGCCTGCGCGCCTTTCTCGTCGATGTCACCGAGCACGACCGTCGCCCCCGCGCCCGCTAGGACGTGGGCGGTCGCGCGACCGATGCCGCTGGCGGCGCCGGTGAGGACGGCGACCCGACCTGTCAGGTCGAACGCCTCGTCGACGCCGGTCGTGGCGGACACGTGAGCCATGCCGTCTCCTCACCTTGTGGTGCAACGTCTCGTCGCCAGTATCTGACGCCGCGTCAGTCGTGAGATTACGCACGCGATGTGGGAACGCGCAGCCCGGGTGTCAAGCTTTTCGGTGATGACCGAGCTCACGGTGGTCAGCCTCAACCTGCATGGCGGCCAGCGCACCCGCCGGATCTCGACGCCGCGCCTTCGCCAGCACGCGCTGAGGGCGAATGCGTCTTCGAATGGCGCATTTGATGTCAGCGGCGTCCTGCGGTCGCTCGATGCCGACGTGCTCGTGCTGCAAGAGGTGTGGTGGCCCGATACTGGCCCTGACCCGATCGCCGCGGTTGCCGCCGACCGCGATGCGACTGTTCACACGGTGACATTCGGGCGCGGGCACGCGGATCCCTGGCCGCATTATCTCTCAATGCGACCTGCGAACGGGCGGCTCGGGATCGCCGTGGTAAGCCGGCTACCGGCCCGCTTCGTGGCGAACCTGTCGCTTGGACAAGTACCGACCGACCCGGCCCCGCGGCGCCGTGCTCAACACCTGGCGCTCGACGTCGACGGCCACGACCTCGATCTCGTCGCCGTGCACCTCAGCTCCCGGCTGCCCTACGCGCCGCCGATGCAGCTGCGCACGCTCCGGCGTCAGCTACCGCCTCCGGAGCGAAGGACGGTGCTCGTCGGCGACTTCAACCTCTGGGGCCCGGCCGTCACCGCCATGCTCCCGGGCTGGCGGCGCGCCGTGCGCGGTCGCACATGGCCCGCGCACCGACCGCACAGTCAGATCGACCACGTGCTCGTGCGCGACGACGTCGAGGTGGTCGACGCGGCGGTGCTCGACGAGGTGGGCTCCGACCATCGGCCGGTGCGGGTGACCCTGCGTCTGCCCTAGACGGCCGGGAGCCCCCAAAACACGCGCATGCGGTTGTACATGTCCAGCACGTTGGCGCCGTAATTCGGCGACGTGGCCCAGTTGCCGTTCCCCATGTGGTCCCACGTCGGCGCTTTGCCCTTGGGGTTGACGTCGTCGAAGCGCGGGTCGACGCAAGGAGTGTGCAACGGCGGCTGCGCGCAACTCGTCGCGGACGGGTCGGCGTAAGCGCGCAGGTGCTGCATCTGCGCGCGGACGCCGGTGTCCGCGTCGGGGAAGCTGGCGCCCTGGCCGCCGCCGTCGGTCGCGCCGATGCCGGCGTAGTTGTTCTGCCCGCACTGCACCTGCCCGCCGTAGCGGAACCATCCCGTCTCGATGATCGACTGGGCGAAGGCGATGTCACCCCGAACGTTTTCGACGTTGCCCTCCCAGACGAAGTAACTGGTCAGCGTCTCGAGGGAGACGGTGAGACACGGTGAGCCGGGGGGCTGGTTCGCCCAGAAGTACTGGGCCAGCTGCTCCGACGTGAGGCTCGACTGACCCATCACGGCCCGGTCCGACTGGGGTGGCGGTGGCGATTTCGGCGGGTTGCACGACGCCGCCCCCAGGACAAGGGCCACGAGCGCCACCAGCGCCGGACGGAGGAATCGCTGCACGGGCGGAGTCATCGGCAGGCGCTCGGCCCTCCATTGAGTTGGTTGTTGCCAGTGTGGCTGGAATGAGTGGAGTTGCTCGAGTGACCCGAGACCCTAGTCGGGCTCGAGCCTCGTGGCCAGAAGCTCGCGGGCCGGCAGGTCGGCATCCGGATGGAGCGCAGCCGCCAGGGCCTCGATCCCATCGACGACCCGGGGCCCCGGCCGCACGTAGTACCCGGCGGAGTCGACGACGATGAGCTGGGCGCTTGAAAGCGGTGGAACGCCGGCGGCTTGGGCACGAGCGGCGTCGAGGCCGAACCCGCACGGCGCCACCATGACCGCGGCAGGCCGGACCGCCGCCGCCTCCGCCCAGTCGATCTGCCGGGAGTGGGCTCCCGGCTCGCCGAGGAGGACGCGGCCGCCGGCGAGCTCGACCATCCCGGGCAACCAGTGCCCGGCTACGAACGGCGGGTCGACCCACTCCAGCGCGAGCGTCGGCACCCGTGGACGCCCCGCGACCGCGCGCTCGACCGCGGCGACCCGTTCGCGGAGCCTCCCGACGATCGCGTCCGCGCGCTCGCCCACGCCGGCGTGCCGCCCGACCTCGACGATCGTGGCGAAGATGTCGGCGATGGTGTGCGGATCGAGCGACACGACCTCGGCGCGGCAGCCGAGCTTGCCGAGCGCGGCATCGACGTCGCCGGCCGGGACCGCGCAGACGTGGCACAGATCTTGGGTGAGGATGATGTCGGGTGGAACATCGCGCAGGTAGTCGGTGTCGAGCAATGAGAGCGGCTCGCCACGGGCTGATCGCTCGCGCACCTCGCGGTCGATCTCGGCCGGACTGAGGTCCGAGGCGAGCGCGCTGTGCACGACGACCCGCTTCGTGCCGGCGTCGGTGGGCTCGTCGCACTCGTCCGTGACACCGATGAGCTCGTCGTCGAGGCCGAGCGCGTACACGATCTCGGTCGCGGCAGGAAGGAGCGAGAGGATCCTCACGGGCGCGCGGCGCGGTCGCCCCGGTTGGCGGCGACGTAGCTGCGGTACACCGTGAGCAGCGCGGTTTTCTGCTCGTCGGTCAGATCCGGATCGGCGCGGATCGCCAGTTCGGTGCCCGGTCGCTCGCCGTCAGCATCGGGCTCGTCTTCGAGAAGGCCGGCTTGGGCGAGAAGCGTCTCGGCGGAGACGTTGAGCGCCTGCGCGATCGCCTTGAGCACGCGCACCGACGGCTCGTGCAGGCCGCGCTCGACCTGGCTGAGATAGGGATTCGACACCCGGGTGCGCTCGGCGAGCTCGCGCAGCGAGAGATTGGCGAGCTTGCGCTGGCTGCGAATGAAGCCACCCAGCGCCTCGAGGTGGGCGTGCCAGGCGTCAGTGGTCATGCAATGAATGTACGGGGAGGGACGGGGGGTTCCCTCCCCGCACGATTCGGGAACGTCAGGCGGACGCCGGCTTTCCGTCGAGCTTCAGCGCGTCGATGAGCTTCTTGGCGAACTCCCGCTGGGTGTCGATCACCTGCTCGGTGTAGCCGAACGCCCGGTCGACGACCTCGCCGGGGCTGGGCAGCTGATCGGCGTACGGCAGCTCGGACCACGAGGGCAGCTTGTCGGCCACGGTCTTCACGGCGTCGACGACGGCGTCCTGGCCGGTGCGGACGGCCTCGAGCACTCGCTCCTGGACATCGGTGATTTCGAGAACGGCCACGGGGGGCACTCCTTCGTTGTTCTGATGGTCGGGACTGGCTAGCTGTCTTGCTGTCTTGCGTACTATATCAAGCGCCCGCTAACCCTGTCAAGGGAGAACGCTTAGACTTGCTCCGTGGCGAGGAAACCCCGCATCGGGCTGGTGCTGGGCGCCGGCGGCGTCGCTGGCCACGCCTACCACTCCGGGGTCCTCGCCGCGCTCGAGGAGGCCACCGGCTGGGACCCCCGTGACGCGGAAGTGATCGCGGGGACCTCAGCGGGGTCGGTCGTCGGAAGCCTGTTGCGAGCGGGATTCGCCGCCAGCGACCTGGCGGCACGTGCCACCGGTGAGCCGGTTTCGCCGGAAGCGGCGGCACTGGTAAGTCGGGCCGGGATGGGCGCCCGGCCGGCCCGCATCCCGAGCCGGCCACCGCGCCGGCGCGGGCTGCCTCGCATGGCGTCGCCGGCGCTCCTCGCCCGGGCTGCGCTGCGACCCTTCTGGCTGAACCGGCCGGGCGTCATGCTGGCGGGAGCGCTGCCGGCCGGCGCCGTGCCGACCGAGCTCGTGGCCGCGACATTCCGCCCGTTGTTCGGCTCGGACTGGCCGGCGCGTGACCTCTGGCTGACTGCCGTGCGGCTCAGCGACGGCCAGCGGGTCGTGTTCGGTCGCGAGGGCGCGCCCGTCGCGCACGTTGCCGACGCGGTGGCGGCGTCGTGCGCGATCCCCGGCTTCTTCGAGCCCGTGACGATCGGCGGCGTCACCTACGTCGACGGCGGCGCCCACTCACCCACCAACGCCGACCTGCTGGCGGACCGGGCGCGCGACCTCGACCTGGTGATCTTGAGCTCTCCGATGTCCGTGGCCGGCAACCGCCTTCGCCCGTCGCTCGACCTCCCGGCGCGCCGCATGTGCCGGCTCTACCTCGGACAGGAAGTCGCGCGCATCCGCCGGGGCGGCGTCCCCGTCCTGGCGTTCCAGCCGACCGGCGAGGACCTGGCCGCGATGGGTCTGAACGCCATGGACCCATCGAGGCGTGCGCCGGTGACGAAGCAAGCGCGTCAATCGGCGCTGAAGAAGCTCGAACGCGACGACGTCCGGTCAGCGGTGGGAGCGCTCAGGGTCGCCTGACGAGCTTGCTCAACCGGCCGCCTGCTCGAGCTGCATGCGCTCGTACTCGGCGCCGGTGTCCTCCCAGTCCTCGTACTCGAGCACGCCGAGCTCGCCGAACTTCTGGCGCAGCCAGCCGTCGCCGGCGTCGAGCAACCCGAGCTTCTTCAGGTTCGGGACGATCTTCGAGAACAGCATCTTGCGGAACTCGCGCTGGAGCGGCGAGTCGAGCATCGTGCGCGTGCACTCCTTCACCGGCAGGCCCGCCCATTCCCAGACCTCCTGGCCGAGGAAGCGGTCGCGCATCTTCACGGCGGCGTCGTAGCAGAACTCCTGGCGCTCGCGGATCCCCGCGGCGTCGAGGTCCTGGTACGCCTCCTTGAGTGACAGCACCCCGAACGCGACGTGCCGGGCCTCGTCGGCCATCACGTACCGGGTGATCTGCTTCAACAGGGGGTCGGGAGAGGTTTGGTACTGGAACCCGAACGCGGCCAGCGCGAGACCCTCGATCATGATCTGCATGCCGAGATACGTCATGTCCCAACGGGAATCGGACAGGACGGCGTCGAGCAGCGACCGCAGGTGCACGTTGATGGGGAACTCGTGCGCCATCTTCTCCTTGAGGTACTTGGCGTAGACCTCGACGTGGCGGGCCTCGTCCATGACCTGCGTCGCCGCGTAGTACTTGGCGTCGATCCACGGGACCTGCTCGACGATCTTGGCCGTGCAGATGAGCGCGCCCTGCTCACCGTGCATGAACTGGGAGAGCACCCACGCCTGCTGCGCCGCGCCGAGGTCGTACCACTCGTCCTCGGACAGCTTCTCGAACGGCGTGCCGGCGCGCTCTAGGGCCATGGTGGTGTTGAGCGGGTTGTTCGGGTCGCGGGCGATCTTCCACGGGTCGACGTCGATGTCCCAGTCGATGTCGCTCGACACGTTCCACATCGACGTCTTCGCCTTCTCGTAGAGCTTGATGAGCGCGTCGCGGCTACGCCCGTAGTCCCACGTGAACAGCCCGTCACCGGCCGAGCGCACGGTGTGGATGGCCTCGCGCTTCTCCTCGTCGGAGACGGTCTCGGCGAGCTCCTCGACGGTGCCGGAACGGATCTCGTTCTCCTCGACCGCCATGCGCTACTCCTTCGCGCTCAACTCTCTGCCGGTTCGGTCGTGAACACCCATTCTCTCCGATTCTGGTTCGCCGCCGGGCGCTCCTCGGATGGTCCGTCTTCGTTCCCTGCCTCGTTCCGTTCCTCGTCGCCTTGCTCGTCCGAGGTCGGAGTCTCGTCGCTGCCGGCCAGCTTGAGCATTTCGGACATACCGTCCTCGACGCCGCGGCACAGGACGCCGATGTCGGCTGCGGTGTCGTAGTCGCCGGTGACGCCGAAATTCATCATCCCGTTGTACGAGAAGATGGCAACGCCGACGCGTATGTGACCGGCGATGGGCACGAACGGGAACGCCTCGAGCATCTGCCGCCTGCACGCGTAGAGCGGGACCTGCGGGCCGGGCACGTTGGTCGTCACGGTGTTCACGTTGCGTTGCGGGATGCGGAACGCGACGCGGGTACCGAGGTCGAGGAGCAGCGCCGGCGCGAAGCCGGAAAGCGAGGTCAGCACCTCGCCGGCGACGGCCTGCTTGGACTGCTTCAGGTTGTCCATTTGGGCTCGGATCGCGTCGAGCCGCTTCGCGGGATCGGAGATCCCAACCGGAAGCTCGGCGAACATCGCCGAGACGCGGTTGTTGTAGACGCCGCGCTCGTCGGGGAGTCGCACCGACACCGGCACCAGCGTGCGCACGACGCGGCCTGCGGGCGACTCGTCGCGCGCAATGATCAGATCACGGAAACCGCGTGTGAGCGCGGCGAGCACGACATCGTTCACGGTGCCACCCAGCGCGCGGCGGATCCGCTTGATGTCTGGGAGGGTCGAGCGCGCCCAGTCCCACCGTCGATGCGGTCCGATGGGACCGTTCAGCGACGACTCGACCGTCGGCCGGATGAGCCCCGCCATCGACGCGACACCGCGCGCCGCATCGGCAAACAGCCCGGCGAGCTGCCGCCAGCCCCGGGTTGCCGACCGCAGGGCGCGGAACTGCTCGTAGGGACTGATCACGAGCTCACGAGCCGCATCGGCGACGAGTTGCGCGTCCGACGGCTCGGGCTCGGGTCGCCAAGTGTCGGACTCGGGCCGGGCCGGCTCGCGCTCGGCGTCGAGCATCACCGCGAGGAGGTCGGAGCCCGAGACGCCGTCGACCATACAGTGATGGACCTTGGACACGATCGCCCAGTGACCGTCCTGGAGCCCCTCGACCATCCACATCTCCCACAGCGGCTTGGTGCGGTCGAGCTGCTGGGCCATCAGGCGTCCGACGATGTTGCGCAGCTCTCGGTCGGCGCCCGGCGGGGGGAGCGCCGTGTGCCGGAGGTGGTAGCCGATGTTGAAGTGCGTGTCATCGACCCAGACGGGACGGCCGATGCCGAGCGGCACGAACCGCACCTTCTGGCGGTAGCGCGGCACCTGTGGCAGCTTGCTGGTGACGAGATCGGCGAAGTCGCCGTAGTCGGGGGCAGGGCCCTCGAAGATGGCGACGGAGCCGATGTGCATGTGGTTCGAGTCGTTCTCGATGTGGAGGAACGACGCGTCGAGCGGGCTCATGCGATCCATCACGACCTCCGTTCGAACCTCGGCGGAGGGTACCGCGCCGATCTACCCCATGCCGCTCTCGCAGGAACTCGCCGGCTCGCGTGCGATGAGAGGGGCACCTCCGGCAGGGGCCGGGGTTTCCCCGGCCCCGGATCGAGACGATGGTTGGCTGGAGCACGTGCGCAAGCATGTGCGACCAGAGAACTAGTACGCGAGCAAGGCGCTCAGGTCGCGGGCGATGTCGTCGACCTGCGGGAGGGTGGCCCGCTCCAGGGTGGGCTCGTACCCGACCGGGGTGTCGAGGGCGGCGAGGCGCCACACCGGCGCGTCGAGATCCTCGAAGCACTCGTCGGCGATCCACGCCGCGATCTCGGCGCCGAACCCGCATCGCAGCGTGTCCTCGTGCAGTACGAGCACGCGGCCGGTCTTGGCCACCGACTCGGCGACGATCTCGTGGTCCCACGGCACGAGCGTGCGCAGGTCGATGATCTCGCACGCGCCGCCGTCGGGGTCGATCTCGTGGGCAGCGAGTTGCGCTCGATGCACCGTGGCGCCCCAGGTCACGACCGTGACCCGTTCGCCGCGCGTGACATACGCGCCTTTGCCGAACGGGAGCATCCACTCGGGTGGCGGGAGCGGATCGCGGTTGTAGCCCTGGCGGTACAGGTGCTTGTGCTCGAGATAGAGCACGGGGTCCTCGCAGCGGAACGCGGTGCGGAGCAGGCCGGCGGCGTCGCGAGCTCTAGAGGGGAACGCGACGAGCAGGCCGGGCACGTGGGCGAAGATCGACTCGCCGCACTGCGAATGCCAGATCGATCCGCCCGTGAGGTAGCCGCCGATCGGCACCCGCAGCACCATCGGACAGCTGAACGCGCCGTCCGACCGCCATCGAAGTGTCGCGGCTTCGGACTTGATCTGCTGCATGGCGGGCCAGATGTAGTCGAAGAACTGCACTTCGGGGCTCGGGCGGAGCCCGCGCGTGCCTTGGCCGATCGCCCGACCGACGATGTTGGCCTCGGCGAGGGGCGTGTTGTAGCAGCGGGCGATCCCGAACTCGGTCTGCAGCCCGTGCGTGATCCCGAACACGCCGCCTTTGCCCGGGACGGTGCCGAGCACGGCGGGATCGGCGTCGGCGACGTCTTCGCCGAAGACGCGGATGCGCTCGTCGCGCGCCATCTGCTCGTGCAGCGTGAGCCGGATCGCCTCGCCGAACGTCACGGGCTCGCCCGCGGTCGGTGGGTCGGGCGGCAGCTCGGTGATCGGCGGCGGCCCGAGGAGGTGGTTGGTCACGCGGTCCGCATCGGGTCGGCGGGCGGCCAGCGCCTCCTTGGCGGCCGCCGCGACCGCGTCGTGGGCCTCGGTCCTGATCTCTTGCGTGCGGTCGGGCGACAACGCGTGGCATCGGATCAGCGCCTGCTCGAGCAGAAGTATCGGGTCGCGCTCGGCCTCGTGCGCGAGCTCGTCGGGCGTCCGGTATTTCTTCTGATCGTCCGACAACGAATGCGAGTACGGACGCGTGACCGTGGCGTGCACGAGACCGGGCCCCTGTCCCGCCCGCACGCGGTGGACGGCCTCGGCGCCCCTGCGCCGCACCTCGAAGTAGTCGCACCCGTCCAGCTGCGTGACGTGCAGGCCCCGGATGCCCATCACCATCTCCCAGACGGGTGCGGGCGCCTGATCGCTCGCGCGCACCGAGATCGCGTAGCCGTTGTCGGCCACCACGTACAGCACGGGCAGCCCGAGGCGGCACGCCGTGTTCAGGCTCTCCCAGAACTCGCCCTCCGAGCACGCGCCCTCGCCGAGCGACACGTACGTGACCTCGTCGCCGTACGCGGTGCACCCCGGGAGGTCGCGGCCGATGATGTAGCGGGCCGCCTCCGCGCACCCCACCGCCGGGAGGCACTGGCTGCCGGTCGGGCTCGACTGGCTGACGATGTGGCGCGCCGCGTCGCCCCAGTGGCACGGCATCTGCCGGCCCGCCGATGCGGGGTCGTCGGCGCTGCCAACCGCCTGGAGCAGGATCTCCGTCGGTGTGACACCGAGCGCGAGGACCAGCGCGCGGTCGCGGTAATAGGGGAAGAACCAGTCGTAGCCCGCGCGTAGCGAGCGGGCGAGCCCCAGGAGCAACGCCTCGTGCCCGGCCCCGGAGATCTGGAAGAACACCTGACTCTGCTGGCGGAGCGCGATCTCGCGATCGTCGATGGCGCGCGAGATGCAGGCGAGGCGATAGTCGGCGACACCGGCCGTGCGGCGGCTGGTCGCCGAGCATCACGTCGAGACGGCGACGATCACAGGAACCGGAGCCGCCGGACGCGTGACCCGCGAGGACGTGCTCTCCTTCCTCGAGCCGCCGCCGGCCAGCGACGTCGTGGCCCTCAATCGAGTCCAGCGCCTCACCGGCGAGCACCTGCTCCGGTCGCTGCAGGTCGCCCCGCACGCGTTCATCGCCATGGAGGTCGACCTCGAGCGGGTCGAGCGGGCGCGGCGGCCGGCGAAGCTGACGTACCTGCCGTTCGTCGCCCGGGCCGTCGTCGACGCCATCGCGCAGTTCCCGCACGTGAACGCGTCCGTCTGTGATGGCGAGCTCGTGGTGCACCACGACGTGCACCTTGGCGTCGCCGTGGACCTCGACCACCAGGGACTGGTCGTGCCTGTCGTGCGTCAGGCGCATCTGAAACGGCTTCGGGCGCTGGGGACCGAGATGGCCGACCTCGCCGCGCGTGCCCGGGCAAAGCGGCTCGCCCCCGATGACGTCGCGGGTGGCACGTTCACGATCACGAACCCGGGCCCGTACGGCACCGCGATCTCGGCACCGATCATCCACCAGCCTCAGGTGGCCATCCTCTCGACTGACGGCGTCAAGCGCCGACCCGTCGTCGTCGAGCTCGACGACGGCACCGAGACGATCGCCATCCATGCCGTCGGCATGCTCGGCCTCAGCTTCGACCACCGCGCCTTCGACGGCGCCTATGCGGCTGCGTTTCTTTCCCGGGTGCGAGATGTTCTCGAGACCCGCGACTGGCACAGCGAGCTCTGACTAAGCAACCCAACCAGAATCGGAGAGCTTGCGGTCGATCGCGTAGGCGGCGCTGATCAACCCCAGGTGTGTGAACGCCTGCGGGTAGTTCCCCAGGTGCTCGCCATGGGGACCGAGCTGCTCGGCGAAGAGCCCGAGATGGTTGGCGTAGCCGAGCATCTTCTCGAACGCCAGCCGGGCCTTCTGGACGTCACCGGAGCGCGCGAGCGCCTCTGCGTACCAGAACGAGCACATGTTGAAGGTGCCCTCTTCACCCATGAGGCCGTCGGCGGCGGCGTCCCCGATTCGATAGCGGAACACGAGCGAGTCCTCGACCAGACGCTCATCGATCGCCCGCAGCGTCGAGAGCCAGCGGGGGTCGGTCGAGCTGACGAACCTCACCAACGGCATGATCAATGCCGACGCGTCGAGCGTCTTCGAGCCCTTGTGCTGCACGAACACCTGCTGGTCGGGATCCCAGAAGTTCGTGTGGATGTCGTTGTAGATCTCGTCTCGGGTGGCGCGCCACCGGTCGTAGGGGTACGGGAACGAGCGCCGGTCGGCGAGGCGGATCGCGCGATCGACGGCCACCCAGCACATCAGGCGCGAGTACAGGAACTCCTGCCGCCCGCCGCGCACCTCCCACACGCCCTCGTCCGGGAGCTGCCAGTGCTCCGTCACCCAGTCGACGAGCCGGACGAGGTTGTGCCAGAGGTCGTGGGAGATCGGCGCGCCGTACTTGTTGAAGAGGTAGACGGAGTCCATCAGCTCGCCGTAGATGTCGAGCTGCAGCTGGTCGTAGGCGCCGTTACCGATGCGGACGGGTGACGAGCCGTCGTACCCCTCGAAGTGCGTGAGGATCTCCTCGGTGAGGTCCTTGTCGCCGTCGATTCCGTACATGATCTGCAAGGAGCCGTCGGGGCCAAGGTCGTTGCAGCGGTCCTCGATCCACTGCATGAACGCGCCCGCCTCGGCCGTGTACCCGAGCCTGATGAGCGCGTACAGCGTGAACGACGCATCGCGGATCCACGTATAGCGGTAGTCCCAATTGCGTTCGCCCCCGAGCTCCTCGGGAAGGCCGAACGTCGGCGCCGCAACCAGCGAGCCGTAGTCTTCCGACACCAGCAGCTTGAGCACGAGCGCGGAGCGGTTCACGGTCTCGCGCCACCGGCCGCGGTACTGCGACCTGCCGATCCAGGTTCGCCAGTAGTTCACGGTGTCCTTGAACGCCTGGGTGACATAGTGCGGTGACATCGACGGGCTCGGCCGGTCCAGGTGCGCCTCCTCCAGCACGAATGCAGCGGTCTCCCCGGCACGTAGCGTGAATCTCCCGACGACCGCGCCGTTCTTCACCTCGAGCGGCACCTGCGAACGCAATCGCAGCGTCATGGCGCACGGGCCGTCGGAATGGAACAGGATCTCGCCTTCGCGCACGTCCACCTTGTGCCCGGCGCGGCCATAGTCGAAGCGCGGGTCGAAGATGACCTCGAACTCCGACTCGCCCCGCACGCCTTTGGCCCGGCGTACGAGCTGGTGGCAGTTCTTGCTTTCCTCGATTCCGACGGGCATGAAGTCCGAGACCTCCGCCACACCGTCGCGATCCAGAGTGCGGGTGATGAGCACATTCGTGTCCGGGAGGTACATCTGCTTCACCTTCCCGGTCGCGAGGCAGGGGCGCACCTGGAACCGGCCGCCGTTCTCGGCGTCGAGCAGGGCGGCGAAGATCGTCGGCGAGTCGAAGTGCGGGTACGACATGAAGTCGACCGACCCGTTGGTGCCGATCAGCGCGACGGTATGGAGGTCACCAACGACCCCGTAGTTCTCGATCGGCAGGTACCCGCCCTTGCCCATCTGACTCCCCTTTCTTCTTCTTTCCAAGGAAATGGTCCCACGTTGATTCGCTGTCGGCGGGGCGGCTGGATTGGGGCCCGGATTAGCGTGGTGCGCCGTGGGAGACATGGCCGGCAAGGTCGTCCTGATCACGGGTGGGAACACGGGGATCGGCAAGGAGGCCGCCGTCGGGCTGGCGGGCTTCGGCGCCCGGGTCGTGATCACCTCTCGCAACGAGGAGCGGGGCCGAGCCGCCCGCGAGGAGATCATCGAACGAAGCGGCAACGACAGCGTGGATGTGATGGCGCTCGACCTGGCCAGCTTCCGGTCGAGCCGGGCGTTCGCGGGCGACTTCCTCGACCGTTACGACCGGCTCGATGTGCTCGTGAACAATGCCGGACTGATCCTCCACCGCCGGACGGAAACCGAGGACGGCTTCGAGGCCACGCTCGGGATCAACCATCTCGGCCACTTCCTGCTCACCGAGTTGTTGCTCGACCGTTTGCAGGCGAGCGCGCCGGCGCGGGTCGTGGTGGTGGCGTCGAGGGCGCACAAGGGTGCCCGTCGCGGGCTCGACTTCGACGACCTCCAGGCCGAGCGCGGCTACCGGTGGATGGACGCGTACAACAAGTCCAAGCTGGCGAACATCCACTTCACCCGGGAGCTGGCCCGCCGCCTCGACGGCACGGGGGTCACCGTCAACGCGCTGCATCCCGGTTTCGTGCGCAGCGACTTCGGGCGCGGCGGCGACCTCGGTGGACTCTATGGATGGGGCATCAAGTATCTGGCTCAACCGTTTGCGATCAGCTCCGAGCGCGGCGCGCGTACCGTGACGTACCTGGCGTCGTCGCCCGAGGTCGAGGGCGTGACGGGCGGCTACTTCTACAAGTGCAAGCCCGCCGCGCCTTCGAAGGTCGCCCAGGACGATGATGCCGCCCGCCGTCTGTGGGAGGAGAGCGAGCGGATGGTCGCCTCGGTCCCGGCTTGACGACGCGCTAAGGGATCAGCACCACGCGGCCGAAGGCCTGGCGGCTCTCGATGTACTCGTGGGCACCGGCGGCGTCGGACAGCGGGAACGTCCGGTCGACGACGACGCGCAGGTTGCCGGCGGCGATGTCGTCGAGGTGATGGGCGATGTTCGCGCGCACCCGGTCTGTGAAGATCTCGGCACCGAGAAACACGCCTGTGAGCGTCTGGTTGCCCAACATCAGCGCGGAGGCGTCGAACGGCTTCGGGTCGCGTCCGGCACTGCCGACGAGCGTGACGCGGCCGCGGTAGGCGAGCGCGCGCACACTGTCCGACAGCGTCGAGCCAACCGGGTCGACGACGAGGTCGACGCCCCGGCCGCCGGTGAGCTCGCGGGCTGCGTCGGCGAAGTCGACGTCGCGGTAGTTGATGCCGTGGTCCATGCCGTACTCGCGTAGACGCTCGAGCTTCTCGTCGCTCGACGCGGTCGCGAGCACAGTGGCGCCGGCGCGCTTCGCAAGCTGGATGGCGGCGAGGCCGACGCCGCCGCCGCCCGCCTGGATCAAGACGGTCTCGCCCGCCTGCAAGTGGCCGAATTCGAACAAGCAGTCGTCCGCCGTCCCCCACGGGACCGGGACGCACGCGGCTTCGACGATGTCGAGCCCGTCCGGCACGACCCAGGTGACGATCGACGGCGTGGCGACCCGCTCGGCGTGCGAGCCCCACAACATCGTGCACACGACTCGCTGCCCGGGCTGGCGATCCTTCACGTCGGGCCCGACCTCGGCGATCGTGCCCGCGCACTGGTAGCCGACGATGTGGGGGGAGCTCGCCATCTCGCCGCCGGCTCGGTTGAGCGTGTCGCCGCCTTCGATGCTGATCGCCTCGACGTCGACGAGCACGTCCCCCGGTCCGACCTTCGGGTCGGGCACGTCCTCGTACCGGAAGACGCTCGGCGGACCTGTCTCGTAGTAGCAGGCAGCCTTCACCGCCGCTGACGGTACTGCGTTCCCGTTCTACGCGACGACGTGGAACTCGATCCGATAGATAAGCGTGTCGTCCTGGATGGGGCCCGCGTGCGCGGCGCGTCGACGGAGCGACTCGCGGTCTCGCTCGCCCGATAGGCGCACGTCGGCGCGCGTCACGCTCGAGAACGGCACCAACTCGACGGAATCGACCTCGATGCGCACCGGCCCAACCGGATAGCGGCCCCCGACCTTCACCTTCGGCCGCCGCCAGAGTCTGAACGACACCGTGATGTCGCCCGAGGCGACGTCATCGCGCAACTCGGGACTGAACTGCACGACCAGACGCTACGTCGGCCGGTTTGTCCGTCGGACCGCGTGTCACGGGGGGTCGGGATCATCTGGTGGAACGAGGTCCCAGTTGCCGGGCTCGCTGACGACCTTCCAGCCCTTGTGGGTCTTCAGATAGTGGTGGTGAGGGCAGATCCGCCAGGTGTTCCCTAGCATGGGATAGTCATACCCCAGCCCCAGCCTAAGCGCTATGCGCTGTTTCAGCCCTGGTGCTGGATGTTGGAAAGCGGCCGTTCTTCCCGGATGGCCTTGCTCTCCGCGTCGAGGGCAGCCCCTCGACTGTCGTTGTCATTTGCCCTCACCCGCTTTGGACTTTGTCAGTCCCAATATGCCGCCTCCGCCGACTCCTAAACGCTCCCGGAGCAGGTGGCGATCACGTACCGACCGGTCGAGGTTGCGGTCTGAATGACTTGCTCGCCCTGCTTGATCTCGCAGGAGGCCGTCCCGTGGGGTTCACCTCTGAAGAGCTTGCCGAGTGGCAACGAGGCCTGATCCAGCTCCGGGTCCGGGTGTGGTAGCTGCGGCCGGTGTATTTGCTCACCGGTTCCGTGTTAGCGCGCCGGGTACTTCGTGGAGCGGGGCGTTGGGGAGCGGCCTCCTATGAGGCTTGCTCGTCGAGTTGCTTGGCCTCGCGGCGGAGTGCGCCCGCGACGGAGGTCATCTCCTTGGCGATCTGTCGCAGTCTCTGGGCTGTGTGTTTCGGGGTGAGGGGGGCCCCCGCCCGCTCTGCGGCAATCTCGGCTGCCCAGGGCCTGAGTGCTTTCTGGCGTGCCTCCCGGTCGGCGTCCATCCGGGCCAGGGCGCGAGTGGTTTGTGCCTCGGTGAGTCGGCGTTGCGCGGCTTT